>Ga0326728_10008335_pt1 | contig 25835 bp, 17 predicted proteins | sample MB3enrmetagenome_FD_207602 | JGI IMG/M metagenome (GOLD analysis project Ga0326728, IMG submission 207602) | Lab enriched peat soil microbial communities from McLean, Ithaca, NY, United States - MB31MN | ecosystem: Environmental > Terrestrial > Soil > Wetlands > Peat | place: USA: New York... | reverse complement strand
ACACCCGTTCCCATCCCGAACACGGAAGTTAAGCCCTCCAGCGCCGATGGTACTGCATTGGCAACGATGTGGGAGAGTAGGTCGTCGCCGGATTAAATTCATGATTCCAAATTCCTGAATCCTGGGTTTCAAATCAGGAATTCGGAATCAGAATCAGGAATGACTCAGAGATCTTTGACAACTAGATAGTGTGTGCGGAAATCTCATTTTCCTTTGAGATTACACATCAAAGCATCAAAACCAGTAGAATCTTGAACCAAAATTCAGGACTCTTCACAAGTTAATTGGAGAGTTTGATCCTGGCTCAGAATCAACGCTGGCGGCGTGCCTAACACATGCAAGTCGAACGAGAAAGTGGGGGCAACCCTGCGAGTACAGTGGCAGACGGGTGAGTAACACGTGAACAACCTACCCTTGAGAGGGGAATAACACCGCGAAAGCGGTGCTAAGACCGCATAATATCCATTGGTTGCATGACTGGTGGATCAAAAGCGCAAGTTGCTTGAGGAGGGGTTCGCGGCTGATTAGCTAGTTGGTGAGGTAACGGCCCACCAAGGCAACGATCAGTAGCCGGCCTGAGAGGGCGAACGGCCACACTGGAACTGAGACACGGTCCAGACTCCTACGGGAGGCAGCAGTGGGGAATTTTGCGCAATGGGCGAAAGCCTGACGCAGCAACGCCGCGTGGAGGATGAAGGCCTTCGGGTCGTAAACTCCTGTCGATGGGGACGAAAGCCTCGCGAGAGGTTTGACTGTACCCGTTGAGGAAGCCACGGCTAACTCCGTGCCAGCAGCCGCGGTAATACGGAGGTGGCAAGCGTTGTTCGGAATTACTGGGCGTAAAGGGCGCGTAGGCGGCCTGACAAGTCAGATGTGAAAGCCCCGGGCTCAACTCGGGAATTGCATCTGAAACTGTTTGGCTTGAGTCCTGGAGGGGATGGTGGAATTCCCAGTGTAGCGGTGAAATGCGTAGATATTGGGAGGAACACCTGCGGCGAAGGCGGCCATCTGGACAGTGACTGACGCTGAGGCGCGAAAGCTAGGGGAGCGAACGGGATTAGATACCCCGGTAGTCCTAGCTGTAAACGATGGGCACTTGGTGTTGGGGGTATTGAGTCCCTCGGTGCCGGAGTTAACACGTTAAGTGCCCCGCCTGGGGAGTACGGTCGCAAGACTGAAACTCAAAGGAATTGACGGGGGCCCGCACAAGCGGTGGAGCATGTGGTTCAATTCGACGCAACGCGAAGAACCTTACCGGGGCTTGAACAGTAACTGCTACCCTTGGAAACAGGGGATTCTCTTCGGAGACGGTTATAGAGGTGCTGCATGGCTGTCGTCAGCTCGTGTCGTGAGATGTTGGGTTAAGTCCCGCAACGAGCGCAACCCTTACTCTTAGTTGCCAACAGGTCAAGCTGGGAACCCTAAGAGAACTGTCGGCGAAAAGCCGGAGGAAGGTGGGGATGACGTCAAGTCCTCATGGCCCTTACGTCCCGGGCTACACACGTGCTACAATGGCTGGTACAAAGGGTTGCCAACCCGCGAGGGGGAGCTAATCCCAAAAAACCAGTCCCAGTTCGGATCGCAGTCTGCAACTCGACTGCGTGAAGGCGGAATCGCTAGTAATCGCAGATCAGCACGCTGCGGTGAATACGTTCCCGGGCCTTGTACACACCGCCCGTCACATCACGAAAGTGGGTTGTACTAGAAATCGCCGGGCTAACCCGCAAGGGGGGCAGGCGCTTAAGGTATGATCCATGATTGGGGTGAAGTCGTAACAAGGTAGCTGTAGGAGAACCTGTGGCTGGATCACCTCCTTTCTAAAGGAAAGAGTAATCCGCAGGAATGAATTTCAGCGCACCTGTCTAGTTGTCAAAGCTCTCTGGGTCATCATAACGTGGGAAAGCCACAGGTTGATTCTGTGGCTTTTTTGCTTTTAAGTGTGACTCCGGTTCCTGATGGTTGCGGCAGGTCATGCCAGTGTGCCTGAAGCCGTCCTACGGAATGGCGATTGGTTCTTCCTTGCGATCCCCGCTTTTCGGGCGAGCACTGGAGCGGAAGGACGTCGCCCATAGGAAAATTCCAATCACGCAATAACCAGTCGCTATCTGCCAGGGGATGCTGTTGCCGATCCGCCAAGGCAAATAGATCTCCCCGGATGGCGCCGCGGAGTGCATGAAGCCAAACAGAGCGAACGCGGCGCAAAGCAAGGCATAACCGGAGCCCCTTCGAGGCTTGCCGTCGATGAGATCGGCAAGCATGCCTCCCCAGAGAATGGCCGTCAGGATAAACCCGTTCCCGACGACGCGCAGAATGCCCTGCTCGGCGGTCAATGCGGCCGGGATTGACGCGGCCGGATCAAGTTTCCCGATCAGGCTGGAGGCATAGGTTAGCGCAAGATACCCCACTGCAGGCATGATTGCGAAAGTGACCGCGGATGCATGCCTACGGGGTGATTCGACAAAGGCCTGGGTGACGATCTCTATTCCTACAAACAGGAGAATAGGCGTAATGACGGCCTCGGGGATCGCCTGGATTACAAACGGGAGCACGCCGAGTGCGGCCCCGATTCCAATAAACAGGCCGGTTGCGAGAGTGTAGGCAGCTCGTCCACCCATTGCCTTATAGGCCGGGTGTCCGATGTAGGGAGTGGACTGCGCGACTCCGCCGAACAGGGCCGCTACCACGGTTGCAAGCGCCTCGGCCAGGAGGATATCGCGCGTTCGATACTCATCGCCGGCAACGCGGGCGCTCTCCGTGTTATTGATCCCGCCAATGATGGTAATCAGGGCGAACGGGAAGGCGATCGGTAGGTAGGCGATTGCCTTGCCGAATCCATGAAAGAACCCGATGGTCGGCTGAGGGAAAGCCGGATGGAATTCCAGCACCGGTACAGTCAGACTGCTTCCAAACAGGCCGAGTCCTCCGACCAGATAATAAAGGAAACAGCCGGCAGCCACGGCTAGGCAGGCTCCGGGAATCCCAAGCGGCAGGCGCCGCCTGGCGACAAGAGCGTAGAGAATGATTCCGAGCGAGGCGATGCCGGCCACGGGGGCGGAGAAGATCTTCATCAGCGGGAAAAAAGCGAGCAATGTAATTCCGATCCCGGCGAGAGATCCCAGCAGTCCAGCCCGGGGAATACGGCGTCGGATCCAGTCCCCGAAGAAGGAAAGAATTACCTTGAACACGCCGATGATCATGAGGGTCGCCATCCCCACCTGCCATGTAGTCACGGCATCCTTTGTCTCCAGGTAAACAGGGCCAAGCACCGCAGTCGCGATGCCGACGGTCGAGGGAGTATCCAGTCCGAGGGGCATCGCGGTAACGTCATTCCTGCCGGTCTTCCTTGCCAGCCGGAATGCCAGCCAGGTGTAGACTGCATCGCCGAAAAGCACGCCGAGCGCAGTGCCCGGTATCATGAGGCTGTAGACTTTCCCGGCAGGATATCCAAACACACCGACCAGAATGCCTGTGAGGACCACGAGGTTGGTGATGTTGTCCAACATGAGCCCAAAGAAAGCGTTGATATCGCCTGCCTGCGCCCAGCGATATCCTGGTTTTGACGACATAAACGCTCCTGGTTTCTGCCCGCGGATTTTCGCGGATCTCTACGGATTCATTTCCGCATCAAAACGGCTGGGGGAAACGGTGGCGGCGCTCGAAGCCGACCAGTTCGCGGTAACCGGCCGCCAAAGCCAAATGCCGTGCGCGCTCAAAATGCCGTGTAAGTTCTCCTACAGCATGAGCATCGGAATTGATCACAAGCGGGATTTTGCGGCGGTTTGCTTCCTCGAGATAAAACAGCGATGGATAAGCTTCAGCTGCCGGTCTGTCCCAGCCCGAGGTATTGATTTCGATGGCCATATCCGCCGCTGCAACCGCATCGAGCACCGCAAGGGCTTCTTCAGTCAGGTCGACGGAAGGATAAAACCTGAACTTCTTCGGCAGATCGAAGTGGCCGACTATGTCGAACAACCCGGATTGTGCGGCGGCGCGAAGACGCTGCCAGTATGCGCGCCAGACGCCATTTCGTGATTCCTCGGAGATCTCCTTCCACGCTTGCTCACTGAGGTCGATGGGAAAGTTGTCGATGAAATGCACCGACCCAATCAGATAATCAAACGGGTAGGGGGCCAGGCGCTGCCGGATCAGATCCGCCGTCTCCGGGAAAAAATCCACCTCCAGCCCGAGGCGGAGCGCGATATCCGGTGACAGTTCCATTGCCTGCCGTATCTGCGCAACGTAGTCGTCCAGTAGTTGGGGTGAGAGCGCCCAACTCACCCGGTGTCCCCCTGGAGTCGGCGCAAAGTGATCCGAAATGCCAAGCTCTTTCAACCCTGCACTTCTTGCGCCATCGATCATCTCCGGCACGGTCGCAGAGCCGTCGCTCCAGGTCGTGTGATTGTGGTAGCTGGTGAATATCACCTGATTTTCCCCGGGGCGCTCCATATCAGTGCGCTCGCCCCGAGCACTGCGGTGTTGCCCTCTGTTAATTTCGAAGGAAGAAGCTTGACCTTGTTTCTGAAAATCGGGAACAGGTGCTCCTCGAGCGAGCGTTTGGTTGGAGCGAAGATCAGCTCGCCCGCGGCCGCAAGGCCGCCAAAGAGAATGATCGCTTCCGGACTCAGGTGTGCGACCGAGTCGGAAAGCTTGACGCCGAGGATATGACCGGTTTGCTCGAAGGCCTGCGACGCCAGCCGGTCTCCCTGAAGTGCAGCTTCGGATACCATTTCCGCGGTCAATTCGGCGAAACTGATCGTGCGCAGCCGGCTCGGTTCCGTCGAATCGCCGAGAAGTTGCTGCACGGTCCGGCACAAGCCTGTGGCGGAGCAATAGGTCTCGAGGCATCCGCGTCTGCCGCAGCCGCAGGCGCGCCCATTCGGATCGACTATGGCGTGGCCGATTTCCCCGGCAAAACCGTCAGCCCCGTAGATCAGTTCGCCGTTGGCGACAATTCCGCTGCCGAGGCCGGTGCCCAGGGTAATGACGATGAAATCTCTCATCCCTTGCGCAGCGCCGAAAAGCATTTCGCCCAGCGCGGCAGCCTTGGCATCGTTGGTTACGGCAATCGGCCCGCTGTAGTACTTACTCAGCTGAGCGCGCACGTCTACGAACTCCCAGCCGAGGTTCGGGGGATGTTCGATGGTTCCTTTGTGAAAATTGGCATTCGGGGCACCGATTCCGATGCCGATCAGCCGGTGTTCTCCAGGCAAGGAACGGAGCAGAGTTTCGGAATTTTCCCACAGCCTTTTGAAAAATAGGTCCGCCGGCTGGTTTGCCTCTGTAGGCATCGACAGGCTTGCCAGGCATTTTCCCTTGCGATCGACATAGCCGAATTTCGCATTGGTCCCGCCGATGTCGACTCCCAGCACGACCCTGCTTCCATTGATTCTTGTTTCAGTATTCATTCGCCAGTTCCATGAGAACAAGCCCGGGGCAACAAGCCAGGAGGTACTGCCGATTTTCTTCTGGCTTCTGACTCCTGGCTTGCAGCTCCCTAGCTCGTCCCCTCAATGGGAACGAAACGGACCGGGGTAAGCGACCGCGCGCGTTCCTGTTCCTCCACACCCCGCCGGTAAAGATACTCCTGCACTCGCACCGGGTCGGCTCGTCCCGCCGTCACTTTTGCGTAAGTCCCGTCCTGCTGAAGAAGGCGCGATTTCTGGTTGTCGGACATCTGAGCGCGCAGGATTTCAATCACTCTTTCCTTCAGGTCCGGTTGCTGGATGGGGAACATCAGCTCCACTCGACGGTCCAGGTTCCTCGGCATCCAATCGGCGCTCGAGAGGTAGACCTCGGATTCTCCTCCATTCCCGAAAACAACTGCCCGGCTGTGCTCGAGATATCGGTCCAGGATTGAAATAACCTGGATGTTTTCACTGAGCCCTGGAACGCCCGGTCGCAAACAACAGATGCCTCGCACGTTCAACCGGATCCGCACTCCGGCTTTGCTCGCCTCGTACAGAGACTGAATGATCTTCGGGTCAACGAGCGAATTCATTTTCGCCAGAATTTCCCCGCCATGTCCTGCCCGTGCCCAGTCGGCCTCCCGACGGATAAGGAGCAGAATTTTTTCCCGCATTCCTATCGGGGCCATAACAAGACGGTTGAGCAGCGGGGATTCGGAGTATCCGGTGATTGTATTGAAAAATGCGGAAGCGTCGCTGCCGAAATCATCCGCACAGGTGAAGAATCCGAAGTCGGTGTACAGGCGGGCGGTGCGCTCGTTGTAGTTGCCTGTCCCGAGATGCAGATACCTGCAGATGCCCGAAGGCTCGCGCCGCACGACCAGCGCGATTTTAGCGTGCACCTTCAGACCTGCCAGGCCGTAGAGGACATGGGCTCCAGCTTCCTCGAGATCCCTGGCCCAACCGATATTGCGTTCCTCATCGAATCGTGCAGTCAGCTCAACGAGCACTGTCACCTGTTTCCCGTTTTCAGCCGCCCGTATCAGCGGATTCAGAATAGGGGAGTCCTGGCCGCTTGTCCGGTAGAGTGTCTGCTTGATCGCCAGAACATCCGGATCCTCGGCGGCCGTCTGGATAAACCGGACTACCGGGTCGAACGAATCGTAGGGATGATGCAGCAGGAAATCCCGCTCGCGCAGGACTTCAAAAAAATTCCGTTCCTGCGCGAAATCGGCGCGCAGCAGCGAAGGCTGGAGCCGGTAGCGCAACCCTTCGTATCCCGGCATATCAACGATTGCGGAGAGCGGGCGCGGATCCAGGGGGCCTTTGGCCGAAAATATCGCGGACTCACTGGCCGTCAAAGCTTTCTGGATCCTGTTGAGAAGCTCCGCCGACATCAGCTCATGCTCCAAACGGATCGGTTTTGCCCTTCGACGCTTTTTCAACTCCGATTCCAGCATTCCCACATAGTCGTTTCTGACATCATCATCCAACTCGAGTTCGGAATCGCGCGTGACGCGTATCGCGGCAACTTCAAGAATGCGGTGCCCGGGAAACAGGGCCGACAGGCGCCTTCGGATGGCATCGTGAAGCCAGCACATTTCGAGCGTTCCGCCGTCGGGCAGTCTGAACAGCCCGGGCAGACTGTTCGGAACCTCAACCACGGCCAGGCGCAGCTCTCCTTGCGCATTCGCCTCCGACTGGAGAAGGATTGCGAGGTTTACGCTGAGCCCGGACAATCTGGGGAAGGGATGCGACTCATCCACGGCAATGGGGGTGAGGACGGGATAGATCTCCTTTTCGAAATACTCGTCCAGATATTTCTCCTGTGCCGGTTTTATCTGGTCCAAGGTCCGAATAAAGATGTTCTGTTTCGCCAGGCCGGGAATGAGTTCCCCACGATACAAGGCAAAACTCGCATCGTACAGTTCGCGCACGATCGACAGGACCTGCTCCAACTGCTGGCGCGGAGTCAATCCGGACGGATCGGGATTGTTGTCTCCCTCTTCGATCATGTGCCGGACCGATGCGACCCGCACCATGAAGAACTCGTCGAGATTCGAGTGGAAAATGCAGAAAAAACGCAAACGTTCCAGAAGCGGATTCCGGCGATCCTGTGCTTCTTCCAGAACCCGGCGGTTGAACTCCAGCCAGCTGGTCTCCCGGTTCAGGAAGGGGTTTGAAGCGCGCGGGCTCATGGTGTTCTGGCCGCCTCTCTCAGGATGACCTTTTTCCCGAAAATTTCGGTGAAAAAGTCGCTCCGGCTGGCGAGGGCCAGGCGCCCCATCGCGAGATCCGAAACATTTTGAGCGGCCAGTGCGATCTGGTCCCCTTCCCGCGTGATCTTCAAGTCCATCACCTTTTGCAGGTGATCTTTGTCCAAAGCATTTGTCACTCGGAGAATAGCCGCAAGCTTAGAGACAATCATGCGTTCATCCCTGTCCAGAGATATGTACGAGACGTGAGAGCGCTGGGGCAGGGCGCGGCGGTGATAGCGGGCAACGTTGGCGATTATTTCCAGCTCGCGTTTCCGCAGACCGAAAAGTTCCGACGACGCGATCAGATATTGGGAGTGTTTGTGGTGGCTGCGCGAACTGACAAACAATCCGATGTCGTGCAGCAGCGCGGCCACTTCAAGATACAGCCGGTGTGTATCCGTCATTCGTTGCTCGGTTCTCAGTTCATCGAAGAGGCGCACCGAGAGTTCACGGACGCGCTCGGCATGGTTCTCGTCGAAATGATACTTTCGACCGAGACTGCGTGCGGCCGAGAGAATCTGAATGGACAGTTTACTGAGCCGCTTCCCCTGCTCCGAGGGAGCGAGATCCTGGAGCATGCCTGCACGGATGCTTGCATCGCTGATCGTAATGTCCTGAGCCTGCGTTTCTTTCAGCAGCTGCGAATAGGTGAGGAGCGCCGGAACCAGGGTTTCGGCATCCAGGTAGGGAATCGAGTATTTCTGTACAAGCTCGTCGGTTGTCATGCGCGACAGAGAATCGACAAAATCCGAAAAAGCCTCCTTGGAGATTGTGGACAGCCGCATGCTCGGGACTGAACTATTCAGGATCCGGGCGGCAAAACGGACGTCCCCTCCCATCGCGATATAATGCCCCGCATCGCGGATATCCATTTCGCGTTTGATATTCGAGAGAAAGCTGGCGATCTGCCGCTTCAAGAATCGGAGCTGCTGATCGTGCTTGGCGGACCCTGAGCTCACCCCGGCTCGGAGGCGGATGGAACCGAGCGGGAAAGTGCCCGATTGCTGCAGTTCCCCATTGCTGAGAAGCGCGACATCCGTGCTCCCGCCCCCCACTTCCACCACAATGGTCTTTTCTTTCCCTAGATCGGGCGCTCCACGGAGCGAGTCCATAACGGCAGAGAGCGTGAGCCGATTTTCTTCGGGGCCATCAATAACTTCCACATCCAGTCCGGTGCTCATGAGCAAACGGTCCAGAATAGTCTCGCTGTTGGTAGATTCGCGCACTGCACTCGTGGCGACAGCCCGATACCTTGCCACGCCGTAGGTGTCCATGACCTTCTTGAAATCCCGCAAAGCGTCGCAGGCGGCGCGAATGGTCTCCTGGCTCAGGTGACCTTCAGTGAAGGCCTCCCGGCCCAGTTGAACTCCCTTTTTTAGCGAGTCAAGGACCCGGATTTGGCCTTCTCCATGAATTTCGGCAATATCCATCCGGATCGCGCTCGACCCGATGTCGATGGCTGCCATTAGAAGATTAGACATTGAGCTCATATCTGTTCCGGTGAAAGACGCAAGATTCAAGACACAAGATGCAAGATCCAGGAGTCAGGATCTTGCATCCTGCACTCCGCATCCATCAATGTTGATAGTATATCTTTTGAATGGTATAGATACAGAGGAAAGCAATGAGGCTATATATCGTCAGGCATGCAATAGCCACCCCCCACAGCACTCCTGGACTGCAGGACGACGACCGGACTCTAACCGAAGATGGCATCAAGAAAATGCGGCAAGCGGCCGCGGGATTGTGCAAGCTAAAGTACGTTCCCGACCTCTTGCTGAGCAGTCCGTTGATCCGCGCCACCCAAACCGCTGAGATTCTGCTGGCGGCCTTCGCGAAAGGGGTTGAGATGAAGATTGCTCCGGCTCTTGCCCCCGCAGGCAACCGTCAGGCGCTTTATGACGAAATCGCAGGCTATGCGAAAAAGATCGACGGCCTTATGCTCGTGGGCCATCAGCCCTCTTTGGGAGAAATTGCCGGTGAGATTGCCTGGGGCTCCCCAGACCACTTTATTGACTTGAAGAAGGGAGGCGTTTGCGCCATTGAGCTGGAGAGCGTCCAAGGCATTCCAAAGGGCAGACTTGTTTTGCTCCTGCCTCCCTCGGTTCTGCGCAAAATGGTGGCCTAAAGAGGTACTGAATTGTATGCTTTATCGCGTGTTCCCCCCCCAGCCTGGTCTCGGGGAAATGGAGAGCCCGATCTCTTTAAAAGGGTCCGGCCAATGAAAGTGAATTGGGTGACACCCTGCCCTGCAATTGGAAATCTGCTGCGTCCAATCCCGTGAAGTGAGGAGGAAGAATGAAGTTGCGCATACTCCTGGTTGACGACAATCATGCGGTAAGAAAGATGATCCGCGACCAGGTGCGGAATTGGGGATACGAGCTGGAGGAGGCATCCAATGGATTGGAAGCTCTCGAGAAACTGATACAAATGGCAGGCTCCGAAAACCGGCCCAACATCGTGCTTGTCGACTGGCATATGCCGGAGCTTGACGGTATCGCTTTATGCAAGTGGATCAAAAGCTGCCAAGCCTACAAAACCGGTCTGCACCTGTACGTGCTTTTCCTGACCGTCAATGAAGGGATTGAAAACGAAACGATGGCGTTCAAGGCAGGGGCTGACGGCTACGTCGTGAAGGGCTCGTGGGAAGCACTCGAAGCGAAATTGAGTGCCGTCAAGGCCAGGATCATCGACGAGCTTGAGCTGAGAAAAACCATTGCCGCGCTTCAGCAGGATCCGAGCGGTGTGCTGGTGAGGAGAGAAATTATCGACCGCCTGGGCCGCCGTGTGGCCGATATGGACCAATCGCCTATGGGAATCATTTTGATGGACATCGACGAGTTCAAGCGGATCAATGACTCGCACGGACACCTCGTCGGCGACCAGATCCTGGAAGCAGTCGGCTACAGGCTGCAGGATTCGGTCCGGAATGGCAATGTCGGACGCTACGGCGGCGACGAATTCCTGATTGGCCTTCCCGGGTGCAACAAAGAGACCACCGAAAAACGCGCGCAGGAAATTGCCGAGCGTTTAATGGCCGATCCAATCTCAACCTCCGACGGAGAGATCAAAATCTCTATCAGCTACGGCACTGCGGTCAATTCCGATCCAATCAGTCTAGACGGGCTCATTGGGCTTGCCGACCGGGCTTTGTACCAGCAGAAAGAAATCCGCAAGAGAAACAGCGCCTAGCCATTGAAGATTGAAGGGAATCCCAATCTTGAATTTTCAATCTTCAATGCTGCTTTACCCAGTTTCATCCTTTATGATAGACTCGACTGGTGAATAAAAGGTGAATATGCATATGAAATCACTGATCCGCCAGCAGGGGACGGCATTGACCGAGGTCCATGAGCTGATCAGGGAGCTGGCGCCAAACGATCAAGCCAACGAAGTGATCACAGCCATCCATCGAATCCCGGCACGGGAAGCTCAGTGGTCGCCAATGCCGGATTGGGTCCGGCCGGAACTTGTTCGGGCCTATCGCGCGAAAGGAATCGAGCAGCTCTACGCGCATCAGGCCGAAGCGGCGGAGCAGGTGCGCCAGGGAAAGAATATAGCTGTCGTGACTCCCACGGCGTCGGGGAAAACACTGTGCTACAACCTGACGGTTCTGAATGCCGTCTTGGAAAACCCGGACACGCGGGCGCTGTACCTTTTCCCAACCAAAGCGCTGGCGCAGGACCAGCTCGCTGAATTGCAGGATTTGGGACGAAAGATGGGGGATCCCTTTGGCGTCTTCACGTATGACGGCGACACCCCGTCGGATGCGAGGCAATCCATTCGTCAACAGGGACATATTGTTCTCACGAATCCCGACATGCTCCACGCCGGCATATTGCCCCACCACACGAAATGGACGCGCCTCTTCGAAAATCTGCGGTATGTTGTTATTGACGAACTGCACACCTACCGGGGTGTGTTCGGGAGCCACCTGGCGAATTTGTTGCGCAGGCTTAAGCGAATCACCCGGTTTTACGGCTGCGATCCGCGATTCATATTTTCGTCTGCCACCATCGCGAATCCCGGCGAACTTGCGAGGCGACTGATCGGGGCGGATGTCGAGCTGCTGGAGGGGAATGGCGCCCCCACTGCCGAGAAATACTTTGTTTTTTACAATCCACCGGTCGTGAACCGTTTTCTCGGGATTCGCCGAAGCTATATCAATGAGACCTGGCGCGTTACTCAATCTTTTCTGAAGCGCGGACTCCAGGCCATCATTTTTGCCAACAGCCGGCTCCATACCGAAGTGCTGCTCACTTATTTGAAGCAGGACAATCCGCGACCACCTGGCGCTCCCGAAATTGTGAGAGGGTATCGCGGAGGCTATCTCCCGCTCGAAAGGCGCGAAATCGAGCGGGGCCTCCGAAACGGACAGATCCGGGCTGTCGTTGCTACCAACGCTCTCGAGCTCGGAATCGATATCGGCTCTCTGGACGTTGCAGTGATGGCCGGGTACCCCGGCACGATCGCTTCAAGCTGGCAACGAGCCGGGCGTGCGGGGCGGCGGAAGGGGGCATCCTGCGCCGTCCTGGTCGCGTCTTCGCGCCCGCTGGATCAGTTCATCGTCAAGCATCCGGACTATTTCTTCGCCGCCTCACCCGAGCATGCCTATATCCAGCCCGACAATTTGGAAATACTCGTGAATCATCTGAAGTGTGCGGCTTTCGAGTTGCCGCTCGAGGCCGGTGAGACTTTCGGCGAAGTGGATCTTCCGCTCGTCTGCAAACATCTCGCGGAATCCGGCTACTTGCATCAGAGCGGCAATTTCTGGTACTACACGCAGGAAGCTTACCCGGCAGATGCAGTCAGCCTACGCTCGGTAACATCGGACAACTTTGTCATTGTGGACGAGACCGGCCAGCCGGAGGTTATCGGAGAAGTCGACTTTTCCAGTGCTCTTTCGACGGTACATCCCAAAGCTATCTACATGCATGGTGCCCAGCAGTACCATGTCGAGAAGCTCGAGTTTGAGCAGCGCAAAGCGTATGTTCGAAAGGTCGACGTTGATTATTTCACTCAGGCAATCCGCTATACCCAGGTCAAAAGACTCGAGGTGGAAGAGCAAGCTGCGGCTCCGGGTCCCGTGATCAAAGCGCATGGCGATGTGCAGGTGCGCTCCCAAGTGGTCGGATTCAAGAAAATCAAATTCTACACGCTGGAAAACGTAGGTTCCGGGAAACTGGAATTGCCTGAGAATGAAATGCACACGACCGCATACTGGGTGACTTTCGACCGGCAGCTGCTTGATTCTCTTCCTTTCACCATTTCGGAAAGGCAGGATGGCCTGTTTGGGCTTCTTTACGCACTGGAATCGGTCGCGAGTTTATTGCTAATGTGCGACCGCGTGGATTTAGGCTCGACGATTGGCGAAGGCATGCCGGGACCAGCCGCATCTCCGGGAGAGTATTCAGCGGATGCACCATCGGGAGAAGGCGCCTTTTTCCAGCCGACCATTTATTTGTATGACGCCTATCCCGGAGGAATAGGATTGAGCGAGCCTTTGTTCCACATGCATGACCTGCTCGTCAGCCGCACGCGGGAACTCATCGCGGGTTGCGCTTGTGAAAAGGGCTGCCCGTCGTGCGTGGGCCCTGCGGGGGAAACTGGCGAGCGAGCAAAGACGGCGGCGCTGGCAATTCTTGAACGATTATCGGCTCGATCATGAACAATCCGTGTTTTCACCGCAGCGACTCTGCGCTCGTTGCCCGCCCGGCGTCTCTGCGGTGTATTCGATGGTTTCTTCCGGAATTGATTTATGGCGAATGGGATTGAGGACAAGCTCTCGCGATTGGCGGCACTGCGTCCTGCCCGTCTCTCCGATTTCCAGGCGGGCGCTCCAAAACATTCAAACTCTGAGTCGTTGATCCGGGTGCTCGATGGCGAAAACGCGCTCAACAGACTCGGAAGCCATATCCGTGTGCGGCGCAGGCTCCCTGGCCCACGAGCAGGGAGAATGGATTCCGCAGCCCTGCGCCTTCTCGCGCCCGATGCCGTCGATGCGCTCTGCGATTGTACCAAATGGATCTTCCTGGATACCGAAACCACAGGATTGGCAGGGGGGACAGGGACCTACGCGTTCCTTGTCGGCCTGGCCTGGTGGGATGAGGACGAGTTTGTTGTAGAGCAGCACTTCATGCGGGACCACAGTGAGGAACCCTCGCTTCTGCTGGATATTGCCGAGCGTTTTGCGCTTGGACGCGTGCTGGTGACTTTCAACGGCAGGAGCTTTGACTGGCCTCTCCTTCAAACCCGTTTCCAAATGTCGCGGGTGGTAGGCATTCCGGAACCAGTCGCTCATCTGGATCTGCTTCACCCGGCTCGCCAGCTGTGGCGCCTAAGCCTGGGATCGGTTGCCCTTACCCGGTTGGAGCAGCATGTGCTCGAGTTCGACCGAGGGCAGGACATCGCCTCCGAAACCATTCCGCAGAGATACTTCGAGTTTCTTCGAGGGGGTCCGCCCGAGGCGATTGCAGAAGTTTTTCTCCACAACCAAATGGATCTCTGTGGCCTAGCTCTGCTGTCGCTGCACATCAACGAAATCCTCGCCGATCCTGAGAACAATGCCTGCTGTGCCGCAGAACTCTTCGGCATTTCACGCCTGCTGCAGAGGCGAGGACAGGATCATCTTGCCGGGCGTATTTACAGGAAAGCCCTGGGCGGCGGCCTGCCAAAACCTGCGGAACGGGTTGCGAATAGGGAGTTGGCGCTCTTGGCGAAGCGGAGTGGCAATTACGAGCTTTCGAAGACACTCTGGGAGGAGCTTCTCGACGATTCGGCTGCAGGACTTAAGGCTTATGAGCAGCTGGCCATCTACTACGAACACCGCGCGAATCGCCCGGAGAAAGCAGTCGAGCTTGCTCGCGAAGCGCTGGTGAAGCTCGAGAACGCCTTCCATTTCAGGCGCATTGCCCCCTCTCAGTATCAGCAGTGGCATGCGAGTTTTCATCACAGGCTGAACCGCCTCCGGACCAAAACGGCTAAGGCCTGAAGCTGCCTGTTAGGCTGCGGCGCTCCAGAGCCGCCAGGCGAGAACTCTCCGGCCAGCACCATTTTACTCATCCTTGCGCAGTTATACTCACGCCCCTTTGGACACAACCACGCATTGGTCATTGAGTGTTTTAGCGAATGGCTCGATTGCCGGGTTTGCTGTTTAATGGAATCCAGCATTTGGCATTTAACCCCGATTTAGGGGACGAACCGAGCGGTTCGAATTCATGAGAAATTGGGTGATGGTATAAAAAGAGCGGTCCCGCGGAAGCCGGGCCAGGAAAGAGTCCTTACCCTGAGAGGATTTTTAGCGAAGCGCGAACCAATGAAATTCCTCCAATCGGCGATCGAACTCGATCGTTCCCGCCTCTAAATTCTGCATGAGCCTACTGCGAACAACAAAGGGCTCCGGTCGTCAGACGGGAGCCCTTGATCTTATGGGCTAAAATAACACACACGATTAAATCGTAAACCGGATCGACCCTGGCCTCGGCTTTTCGTGCTCCAAAGCCGCGAATCGAGACAGACCCAGGTTTTTTTGGGGGGGGCCGCGCGGCTCATCTCCGTGGCGCACAACCTCTGGAGGATAGCCGGAATTACGTCAGGCCGTGAACGCGTGTCTTAGCGGCCCGATGGACCGCGAATCTGTCGGTAAACGGTTTATATCGCAGAGGCTCTTCCGATGTTGACATCTGCCGGTCTTGGTGGGATTGTAGACGTGGCGGCAACGGATCCGGCCTGCTGAATCTTGGGAGAAAAAAGAACTACTATTCTATCCAACTTGGCGATCGGTGAGCGAATGGGAAAAGCATACCGTGTAATTCTGGCGGATGACCATATTCTGGTTCGACGAGGGCTTAGGCGGATTCTCGAGGAAAAAACCAATCTCGAGATTGCAGCCGAGGTTGGTGATGGGCTGGAATTGCTGAACGTTCTGAACAAAATAGAGCCCGATCTAATCATTCTTGATGTCTCGATGCCGAATCTGCGAGGGATCGAAGCAATCCCGGAAATTCGCCACGTCCGCCCTGATGTGAAAGTCCTCATGCTGACCATGCACAAAGAAGAGGAGTACCTTTATCAGGCGATCTCCGCGGGAGCTAACGGGTATTTGCTGAAAGAGGATGCCGAAAAGGAGCTCTTCACGGCGATCGAGAACATTCAAGGAGGGAGAATTTATATCTCCCCAGGTCTGGCCGATCAATCGATGCAGAATTGGGCTCGTCTGCGCCGTGGAGAAGAGGATTTCCACGTGGTTGAATCATTGACAGTGCGGCAGCGTGAAATTCTGAAGATGATCGCCGAGGGTAAATCGAACAAGGAAATCGGAGATCTGCTCTTCATAAGCGTCCGGACAGTTGAACGCCACCGCGCAAACATGATGAGCAAGCTGAACATCCGCAAAACGGCAGAGCTTGTTCAATATGCCCTTCGCAAACACTACATCTAAATCCGTTCTCAATCCGCCGTCTAGAACGAGGGCAGCCAGGGTTATCCACTCCGGGGTAGATGAGTTCACTTCTTCTTCAGTTCTTCGTCAATCATGGCGGCGATGTCCGCGTATGGATGGTTTCCATACAGCAACCTGCCGTTGACAAACAATGCCGGCGTGCCGTCCAAACCCGCAGCTGAACCGGCAAGTACATCTTCCCGAATCTCCCCGGCGTAGCGCTTTGAATCAAAACAGGCGTTGAAAGCCGAAACGTCGAGACCGAGTTTGACTGCTTTGGCCCTCAGGTCTTCGTCGTTGAGGCTATTCTGGTCCTGAAAAAGAAGATCGTAGATCTCCCAGAAATGCCCTTGGGTATTGGCGCAGAGGGAAGCCTCGGCCGCGCGCTGCGCGTCGGGATGAAGGCTGGTCAGAGGGAACTGACGGAAGATCAGGTGCACGTTGTTGCCGTATTTTTGGGTTATTTCCTTGATGGTCCCGCTGAACATCTTACAGTAAGGGCACTGAAAATCTGAAAACAGCACGAGGAGCACGGGGGCGGAAGCCGGGCCTAATGATGGACGGCCGTCAGCGCTCACGTTGTACCGGAGTGGTTCAATCATCCGAACCACCTGGTGCTCCGACTTCAGCTTGTCGAAAAACGCCTCTGTCAGGCTGTCTTCCTTCTGCTTTTTCATGTACTTGATTATTTGGGTCACAACTTCTTCCTTGGGCCTGTCGATGCGCTGCTGATTCTCCTTGTAAAAGTTATCAATCTCATCGGCCGTCGGTTCCGAAATTTTCCGCTGAACCTCCCTGGCCAGCAGTTCCTCTTTCGGTACGCCTTGCTTTTCCGCTTCAGTCCGCAGAAGCTTGTCCTCGACAAGACGCTCTACGGCATCTTCGAGGATCTGGTGCTCGTTTCGAGCCGCTGCAGCTTTCGCCCTCAGCACCTGCAGTTCCAGTGAATCCAGAGCCGCTGCGCCCTCCTCCCTCGCCTGAGCTTCTGTTATCGCGACGCCGTCGACCATCGCCAACGGTTTGCTTACGGAAGGTTTTTGCGTCTTCGCTTCGGGAGACTTTTGCGCAATCGCATAGCAGGATCCCGCCGTGACCACGATCAAGAGCACGACGGGGCGAAAAAGGAATCTCATTTTGTACCTCGGTGAAGTAATCTTAAAGAGCGGCGTGTCAGGTTTCCGTCCACTCGCCGCACGGAAGGTGGAATGGGAACCCAACACCATTATGGTCCAAGACGTGGAATTGCGCCACAGCAAGTCACCCGTCGGCACTGGGTCGTTGGCCGTGTACGGCAGACTATCCAAAGCCGGCTGAATCCTGGGTCCAAATGTGCATTGTACAACACAAAAGACTGGAGCATAGGCCATGAACGATCCATTGTCCCTGAACTTTTGCGCAAGATGAATGCCTAGTGGCATGCCGCGAACTATCTTTCAGTCGGCCAGATTTATCTTTACGACAACCCGCGTGATCAATGTCGTGGATCTGATGACGCTGGAGCCGCAGAGTGAGCATCCCCATGGATTGAGCGATAAGGATTTCGACATCCTGTTCACCAAAGACAAACCGATCATCTTCGCGTATCACGGCTACCCGTGGCTGATCCACCGTCTGACGTACCGCAGAACTAACCACAAAAACCTGCATGTTCCAGGGTACAAGGAGGAAGGGACTACGACAACGCCGTTTGATATGGCAGTGATGAACGACCTCGGCCGATTCCATCCGGCAGGGGATGTCATCGATCGCGTGCCCAGTCTAGGGTCGCGTGCGGCCTATGCAAAGCAATGGATCCGCGACAAGCTTCTGGGTCACGAATCCTATATCAGGAGACACGGCGAGCATATGCCCGAAATTCGAGACTGGAAATGGAGAATGTAATATTTGAAAAGCCGCGACGGAAACGCTTTGGACAATCTGTGCAGTGGGACAGACTGATGGTCGGCGCAAGCTGCTGCACTCCGGAGAGCTTTACGCATAAACAGCCGAAGTTTTTGCTGGGGTGGGGGAGGACGCGGAAAGAGCCCAGTCCCGAGCATAGCATGCTCGGGAGCGGAGGTTTCCCCTACAGGAATAGCGGACAGTTGACGCATGTGGGGATATCGTCAGTCGAAACCATCGTCACGAAGACAACTGAAATGCGAGATACATCAGTTGTCCGTGCCGTTCCAGCATGAGCAGAACGGTGCTGTCTTCTCTTAAATTCCCGATGGCGGCCAGCAAATCGGCGGCCCTATTCACCGGCGCATGGTTCATGGAGTGAATCACGTCGCCGGGCAGGACACCGCCGGAATCCGCTGGACTGCCCGGCGTCACTTCAATAACGAGGACTCCTTGGTTCGAGGCGAGGTGCATTTCCGCCTGCACCTCGGGCGTGACATTCTCAACGGTAATTCCCAGTTTGACCGGTTCGTTCCCTTCGGGTGAACGGAAGAGTTCTGCCACCGCCGACGGGCGCTCGCCGACAGTCACATTAAGTGACAGCTCCTTTCTGACGCGCAGCAGGTTTACGGGTGCGGAACTTCCAACTTTTGTATCGGCCACCGCCGACAATAAATCGTGTGTCGTCTGAATCTGCTGGTGATTGAACTCGAGGATTATATCTCCAGATCGTATCCCCGCTCCGGCAGCTGGCCCATTCGGCGACACGTCGGCGATCAAGGCTCCGCCGGGACGATTCAACTCAAAGCTTCTCGCGATTTCAGGGGTGACGTCTTGAATGCGTATCCCGATCCAGCCGCGCGTCACCTTCCCGGACCGGACGAGCTGTTCATAAACCTGCCTCGCCGTCGCGGCGGGGATGGCGAACCCGATGCCTTTGAACCCCCGTCCCCGGTCGCTGATGGTTGTGTTCACTCCGACTACTTCGCCCCGCATATTTACCAGTGGTCCGCCGCTGTTCTCCGAGTTGATTGCGGCGTCTGTCTGGAGGAGGTTGAAAGAGTTGGAACCGATTGCGCGTCCCTTAGCGCTGATAATTCCGGCTGTCATTGTCTGTTCCAGGCCGAAGGAGCCGCCAAACGCAGCCACCCAGTCGCCAACCGCCACATCATCAGTTTGAGCCAGACTCAGGGGGGGCAGGTTACGGTTGCCGATTTTGAGTACTGCGAGATCGGTCTTGGGGTCGGTCCCAACGACAACAGCCGCCGCGATTCTTTTGTCGTTTAGCCTCACGCTGATCCTGGATGCGTTCTCCACCACGTGGCTGTTGGTTAGAATATACCCATAGGAACTCACGATGAATCCTGAGCCTAAGCTGATTCGCTTCGCCTCTCGAGCGTTGTCGTCGAGTTCGAAGGGATTGTGCCGCTCGAAGAAATCGCTGAGCGGGTTTCGGAAGGGCCTTGTGTCGTCACGCTCCGAGCTGATGTTAACGATTGATTTCCCGACGCGGTCTGCGAGCTGGGAAAAATCATGGCTGAACGGATCTCGGAGCGCCGTGCTCGCCGCGAGATCCCGAGTGTCCGCGACAGCCACGGCGTTCCTGTCGAACCTGACCCGTAAGCCCAGCACGGCTCCGACTACCGCGAGCAGCATGCCGAGTCCGATGAGCAATCCGTTCCTGAAACTCATCTCAGTATTGCCTTTTCAAGATTTTCGACGATCGTTGCGGTCATTTGCGGGGCCGGGTTTAGACGCCCGGCCCCGGAGACCGCAAAATCTTAAGACAGGTCAAACGCCAGGAAGAATGTCTGTCCCTGCCGGACCACGCTCAAAAGCACTGTGCTTCCCTCTTTCAGGTTCCCGATTGCCGTCTGCAGGTCCGCAACATTCTTGATAGGCTTGTGATTGATTTCGCGAATGACATCTCCGCGATGAACGCCCCCGTCATCGGCAGGGCTTCCCGACTGGACATCGGTGACCAGTGCGCCGCTTGGGGATTGGAGGTTGAGCTGCCTTGCCGTGTCAGCATCGACGTTTTCAACCGTGACTCCCAGTTTTGCATGTTCGGATTTTCCCGATGGCTGTGATGCTTCGGCCCTCTCAGCCGGTCTTTCGCCAATGGCCACATCCATCATCATTGTTCTGCCGTCACGAAATACCTTCAGTTTCGCGGGAATTCCCACCTTTGTGTCCGCGACCGCCATCGACAAATCTCTCGGTGTTTTGGTTTCTTTCCCGTTGTATTCGAGAATGACATCTCCGGAATGCAAGCCCGCTTTTTCTGCCGGACTGTTGGGTTCAACATGCGACACGAGAACGCCTTCATCCGCTTTCAGATTGAAACTCTTGGCAAGCTCGGGCGTCATTTCCTGGATTCCGACTCCAAGCCAGCCCCGCGTGACTTTGCCCGTTTCAACCAGCTGCCGGTAAACGTTTTCCGCCATCGAGGCCGGAATAGCCAACCCGACGCCCTGGAATCCGCCGCTGTCGCTCAAAATCATCGTGTTGATGCCAACGGCTTCTCCTGCCAGGTTTACCAGCGGTCCGCCACTGTTGCCAGGGTTGATAGCTGCGTCGGTCTGCAGGAAGTTGTCATAGTTGCCGGATCCGATATCTCGTCCCTTGGCGCTGATGATTCCCGCCGTCATGGTTTGTTCCAAACCAAAAGGGCTTCCAAAGGCCAGGACCCATTGCCCCACCTTCACCTGGTCCGAGTTCGCAAGCTTCAGAACCGGCAGGTTTGAGGTTTCAACCCGGATCACTGCCAGATCGGTCTGTGGATCCGTACCCACTACCGTTCCAGGCAATTCGCGCCCATCCTGCAGTTTCACCCTTATTTTGGTGGCGTTTTTTACAACGTGGTCATTCGTCAAAATGTAACCCCGCGGATCTACGATGAAACCGGATCCGAGGCTTCTCTGTTTGAGATCTCGGGGCTGGTTGAAAAATTGAAACGGGCTGTTGCCGCCGAACATGCCGTCGAACGGATCCTCCATCGTGCCTGTGTTGTGAATGATCTGTTCCGAGCTGATGTTCACGACTGAGGGTGCTACCAGCTTGGCTACCTGTTCAAATGCCGCACTGAGACTGTCGACCGGTACGGCGGCCACTTGAGTGGTTTTCGTATCTGCTGCTGGTGTGGAGCCGCCCCCCCGGGTTCCCACAAACCCTAACGCTCCGCCAAGTATTAGCAGAAGCAATCCCATTCCTACAACGAGTCCATCCCTGAACCCCAGCTGCTTAACCTTTTTTTCAAGCAATGTCGATCTCATTTCTGAAGACATACTTTCCTCCGCTTCACTCCTGTTTCTGCCGCTTCCCGGTTTAGTGCTGGAGACGGCTAAAATCAACCAATGGCACTCCCTGCAGTTTCCGTGCCAGTGAGTGCGATTTCGGAAGAGCTTGTAGAACCCTAAGCAGGAATTAGGTTTGCATTAGCTTCGCGTATGGGGGCGCTCTCAGTTGATCGTTCTCGGGAGTGTGGCAGTTTTGAATCCGCCCATCATTTCCGCCACACTCATAACCTCGAAGACCCGAGAACCCTAAAGGAGAAGCCTTCTGAAGGGGTGCAATCACTGGCTCGTTCGAAGGAGATCCATAATTGAAAATGAAGATTCAGGGAAAACGATTGAAGATTCGCCTTTGAATCTTCAATCGTTCTTCGGTTCGAGGCGACGATACAAGGTGCGTCGATCGATGCCGAGGATCTCCGCCGCCCGGGAGACGTTCCCTCCGGCCGCCTGGAGCACTTCACGGATGTACCGGTCTTCCATTTGCTCCAGGGTTAAATACTGCTGCTTTCCGTTCGGGGTTGCCCGATTCGATTCCTTTATTTCGGCTGGAAGGTCTTCGAGATCGAAAACGCCTGAAGTGTTGAGCGCCACCGCTCGCTCCACTACGTTCTCCAGTTGGCGCACGTTTCCGGGCCAGTGGTAGCTTTGCAGAGCGGAAAGCACATCAGGATTAACGGCCAGCCTTTTGTTGATCCGGGAAGAGTATTTCTTCAGGAAAAAATCAAAGAGCAACGGCAGATCCGAAAGGCGCTCTCGGAGCGGCGGCAATTCGATGGTTACCACTTTGAGTCTATAGTATAGGTCCTCGCGAAATTTTCCTTTCGTCACCAACTCGGTTAAATCCTGATTTGTGGCAGCGATCACTCGGACGTCGACCTGGGATGGAGCGGTGCTCCCAACCGGCATAATCTCGCCCGACTCGAGCACGCGCAGCAGCTTTGATTGCATTCCCGAGCTGGTATCGCCGATCTCGTCCAAAAAAATCGTTCCGTGGTCCGCGGCTTCGAAGATACCTCGTTTGGCTCCGGCAGCGCCGGTAAAGGCGCCTTTGACATAGCCGAAGAGCTCGCTTTCCAGGAGGGTTTCAGTGATGGAGGTGCAATTCACAGCCTGGAATGGGCGGCTATTCCTCGGCCCAAGGCGGTGAACCGATCGTGCGACCAATTCCTTGCCCGTCCCGCTCTCGCCCTGAATAAGCACCGTGGCGTCGTTGGACGCGACTTTGGCGATGGTCTTGAACACTTCGACCATTTTCGGATGCGATCCGATGATTTCCCCTTCCCTGTCCCTGTCCTGAACTTTTTCCCGGAGGTCGCGGTTCTCTCGGAGAAGCCGCGCCTGTTGCATGGACTGCCGCACTTTAAGCCGCATCTGGTCCAGTCGAAACGGCTTTGAGATGTAGTCGTAGGCTCCGGCCGAGATCGTATCCACCACCGTTTCCATCGAAGCAAAACCTGTCATGACGATCAGAACGGTCTCCGGGTGCGAGCTCTTGAAAGCGCGGACAACTCGGAGACCGTCAATGTGCTGCATCCGAAGGTCAGTGATGACAACATCGAATTCCGTCTTTTCGTTGATGCAGAGCGCTTCTTCCCCAGACCCGGCGAGGCTTACCTCGTAACCTTCCAGCGTCATCGCTTCACCCAGCGAAGACAGAGAGGCCTCGTCATCGTCAACGATCAGTATTCTTCCTTTGGTGCTCACAGCTTTCCCTTTCCTCCCAAAGCCTGGTGCGAAGCGGTCGGGAGAGAGACGGGGACGCGGAACCGGATTGTAAATGTCGTGCCCTCTCCGGGGACACTGTGCAGCTCGATTTCCCCCTGGTGCTGGCGGATGATTTTGGCGGCAATGCTCAGCCCGAGGCCCGTCCCGCGGTGCAGTTCCTTGGTGGTGAAGAATGGTTCGAAGATTCGCGCCTGCTTCTCCTCGGGAATTCCGCTGCCGTTATCCTTCACTGACGCGACCACGTAGTGGCCGTCCGGATCCGAGCCGCTGAACGTCTCGACCAGGACAGTTCCTCCGCTCGGCATGGCATCGCATGCGTTGTTCAGCAAATTCAGGAAAACCTGCTGGAGCTGCTGCGGATTGGCCTCTATTTCGGGCAAATCCGGGCTGAAACGGGTCTCCACTTTTACTCGCTGCCTTTCCAGGTGCTGCTCCAGAAAGAGCAGGAGTTGTTGCAGGATTCGATTCAGTTGCACGAGAGAGCGAGTCTGCAGGGAGGCGCGCGTTTCGGAGAGCAACTCCTCGACGAAACTGGTGATGCGGCTCACCTGATCCCCGATGAGGTTCAAGCGGCGACGCGTATCCTCAGAAATAGTTTTGTCCTCGGACATGAGCTCCAGGTGGGTGCTGATGGCACTCAGCGGGGAGCCGATCTCGTGGGCGAATGTGGCCGCCATCTGTCCGACCACTGCGGCCCTTTCCGCCCGGGTCAGCCGGCGCTGTGTGTCCAGCAGATCCTCATTCACCTGGCGCAGCGTCTGGTTCGTGTCCGATACCTCGCGGGTTGCCTCCGCCACCCTCTCCTGCAACTGGGTGTTAAACGTCTTCTGTTCATCAAGCAGACGATCGCGTTCCCGCGACGCAAGCTCGATCTGTTTCATCATTTCGTTGTATCTTCGCGCGATGATCCCTATTTCGTCCTCGTGCTCGACCGGTGCGCGGATTTCCAGGTTGCCCCGGCTTGCCTCATTCATCGCGGCGATCAACCGGTCGAAGCGCCGGATCAATAGCTTTGTGAAGAGGAAGTGAAGAAGAACCATCGTCAGCAGAACCGATCCGGGAACAAGGAAATAGGCAATCCGGGTGTGAATCGTGCCCACTAGCTCGGATTGCCGGAGACTGGCGATCAAGCTGATACAGCTCTTGATTCCGCTGGAATCAGTAAAGGGGACAATGATTTTTAGATACCGTTCTCTCTCCTGAAACCCGGGAATCGTGAGAGCCCGCGAGTCCCTAATGGCGGCCGCTTCGGCTGCGGCAAAAGGCTGCGTTTGCGAACTGGACGTCGTGACAAATCGCGCAACATTGCCCCCGGAAAGCCGGTACACGTCTATTCGGGCGATGTAGGATTCGGATTCCATGGACCGGCGCAGCCAGGCTTGTATGGTGGCGGGTTCGGCGGGGGCATCGACGCGGCTCAGGTCGTCTGCAAGTTGAGAAGTTGTGAGTTTGGCGTTCCGCTCGATTTCGGAATCGATCAGCCGGATTGAAACCCGGGAATCGAGATAGCTCACCAGCAGAACAGTCGAAACGATTGTCGTCACGATAAACAGATGAAGCCGAAACGCAATCGATCGCACCCAGAAATATTTTCTCAGGCTCCCGAGGTCCATAATTATTAATGATATCGTATAAATATACCAAAAGAATTCTTAATTTCCTGGATGGTATCTGATTGATTATGATTTGGGACTCCGGGTTGACCGCATTTGCTCTTACGGAGTTTGCCGTCGGGCGAATATTTGATTGCGATCACTCGCTGGGGAAGGTAGATTTGTTTTATCAGGAGGATTGTTTCCATGTCAGACGAAGCTAAAGCCACGGGGGCTCGAGGTCTGGTAAACATCAATACGGAACTGTGCAAGGGTTGCGGTTTCTGCATCGAGTTTTGCCCTACCGGGACGCTTGGGTTTTCAGAAGAGTTCAACAGCAAGGGATATCACCCGCCTAAAGCCGTCAAACCGGAGGCATGCACCGGATGCGATCTATGCGGCATCTACTGCCCGGATTTCGCCATCTTTGGAATCCCGTTGAAAAAGAAAGCGGTTGCTTGAAAGGAGCTGAATGAAAGCTGATCCCAGAGGAGTTTTGACAGGAGCTCATTTCCTGGATGGCGACCATGCTTGTTGCGAGGGCGCTATTGCGGCGGGTTGCCGGTTTGTTGCCGGATATCCGATCACCCCGTCAACTGAAGTCGTCGAGAGAATCGCGAGCCGTTTTCCCTCGGTCGGGGGCATGTTTATTCAAATGGAAGATGAGATTGCGTCCTCCATTGCCATCCAGGGCGCCGTTTGGGGCGGAGCAAAGGCAATGACCGTGACCTCCGGCCCGGGGTTTTCCTTGATGATGGAGCATATCGGTCTGGCTGTTATGCTTGAAACCCCCTGTGTGTTCGTTGACGTTCAGCGGGGTGGACCGTCCACGGGCTTGCCGACTTTGCCGGCGCAGGCGGATATGATGCAGGCGCGCTGGGGCAGTCACGGAGACTACGAGATCATCGCCTTTTCCCCCAATTCCCCGCAGGAATGCTTTGACCTGACGATCCGGGCATTCAACATGGCGGAGGAGTATCGCGTGCCGGTCATGATGATGATGGATGAGTGCGTGGGGCACATGACGGAAAAGGTCGTGATTCCGAGGCCGGAAGAGATCGACATCACCGAACGCCGGTTTACGACAGCAAGACCGGGTGAATACCTCCCATACAACTTAGATGGAGGCATCGTGCCTCCGATGGCAAAAGCCGGCGATGGCCATCGGTTTCACGTGACGGGGCTGACGCACGACGAAAGGGGCTACCCGGTCATGAATGCCGATGCTCAAGAGAAGT
>Ga0326728_10008334_pt1 | contig 25835 bp, 21 predicted proteins | sample MB3enrmetagenome_FD_207602 | JGI IMG/M metagenome (GOLD analysis project Ga0326728, IMG submission 207602) | Lab enriched peat soil microbial communities from McLean, Ithaca, NY, United States - MB31MN | ecosystem: Environmental > Terrestrial > Soil > Wetlands > Peat | place: USA: New York... | reverse complement strand
CAGGACCCGCGATGCTCACTCCGGCGGCGTTCCCCGTCGGAGTCACGCAGTCGTTGCATCGTGTCGGAGCCGATGACCGCTACGACCTGCGTGGAATCGAGATTCGTGTTGATGCTCCCCGGCGCCCAATTCCTTCCCAGACCCGGCAGGGACCATAGCTTCCCACCGGGAAGGGACGGGGTCGCCGGCCCCACGCCCGAATCCGGTGACTCTTGGGACGAAGCAACGGGTCGCGTCGGATTAAAACTCCAGGTCCCGGTCCCAGCGCTCTCGACTTCAGGCGACGCTGTCGGCACGGGGCTGGGGTTCGGCTCGGCCGATTCGACAGCCGGCCGACGTTCGTGACTGCCCGGACTTCGCTCGACCGCGCGCGCACCTGCTGGGGCTGGCGGGCTTGCGGACGGAATCTTCGGCTCGAGCACCACCTCGAGCTCGGGCACTCGCTCACCTGGCGCCCGGTTCTTCTGACCCGGACGGTCCTCGCTGTCGGCGATGCGCGTTCGGCTGCTGTCGCCGGGATGAGCGTCCGCGCCTGGGTGATTGCCCCCCGGCGTGGGATTCTCGTCATCCTTGTCGTGGGAGGTCTGCGTAGCCACCGTCTCTTGCTGGACGTGATTGGCCTCGTTTCCGAGGAACTTGGCCTCGGGATTGTCGTCTTGGTTCGGGCGCACGTGCTGGAGCACCGCGATTCGTCGGTCCTTAAGCGACTCGGGAGGAAGAACGACGGGCTTCTCCGGCTCCTTCAGTTTCGGAACGAGGGCAACGGCCTTCGCCGGAGGGGGCGGCGGAGGCGCGGCGGGCGGCGGAGGCTTGACCGGTTCGACCGTCAGGACGGGTTTGTCCGGCGGCGGCTTCGCGGCAGGCGGCGGAGGTTTCGGTGGGAGAGTTTCCTCGCGAGGCTGCGCCGTGTCGTTGGTCTCGGCCAGCGAAACGTCGAAAGAAATCTCCCCCTGGGCGGCGAGCTGGCTCGCCTCGCGCGCCAGTTTCCACAGCTCCGTCGAGTCTTCGTGCATCGTGCCGACCACGAGTCCCCCGGTCCCAAACAAAAAGTGGGCACATACGGCCGCGCAGATCCAAAGGCCGAGCGGGATAGTAAGGTCTCGAGACCGCATTGCTTCTAAGTGCGCCTTTGAACCAAAAGAAGGCTACCATGGCGCCCCACTCTCGGCAGCCCGACCGCGATACGCAAGGGGCGCGAGGCGCATTGGTCGAGCATCCAATTGCCGGCCCCGGCACGCCGTGATACCTGCCGAAACGAAGATGAACTGGGTTGAAGCCCGAAACCTGCCCGGACACGTCGGCATCATCATGGACGGCAACGGGCGCTGGGCTCAGCTCCGAGGCTTGTCGCGCGATCGAGGGCATCGCGAGGGCGCCTCCGCGGTGCGCCGAACCGTGCGTGCCGCCCGCCGGCTCGGCATTCGCGCGCTGACCTTGTACGCTTTCAGCGAGCAGAATTGGGCGAGGCCCGAAGACGAAGTAGCCGCACTGATGCAGCTCCTGCGCGATTTCTTGCTGAGCGAGCGTCAGGAGATACTCGACAACGGGATTCGCCTCAACGCCGTGGGCAACCTCGGAAGACTGCCGGCGATCGTTCGAGCCGCGCTCGACCCCCTTCGTCGGGAGAGCCGCGGCAACGCCACGATGACCTTGACCTTGGCGCTGTCCTACGGGGGTCGGGAAGAGATTGCCATGGCTGCGCGCGAGCTCGCCGAGGACGTTCGCGCGGGACGCATTGATGCGGATGAGGTCACCGTGGATGCCCTCGGAGCGCGCATGCCCAGCCTGGCGGTTGGTGACCCAGACCTCGTGATCCGGACAGGTGGGGAACGCCGGATTTCGAACTTTCTCCTGTACGGCCTTGCCTACGCAGAGCTCCACTTCGCGGACGTGCTGTGGCCCGAATTCTGCGAACGCGACTTGTTTGAAGCGATCGCCAGCTTCCAACACCGGGAGCGCCGATTTGGCCGCGTGGGAACGGGAGTCTCCGCGCAGAGTTCGTCGGTGAGCAACGGGGAGTCTTCAGCCCTCGCGCCCGCAACATCGGGCACTTCGGCCACGCTCACCCGACTCGCGGTCTAGATGGCCACCGCCAACCTCGCGATTCGACTGGCGACGGCGACGATCGCCGTTCCGGTGATCCTTGCGCTCCTCTATCGCGCGCCCCCGTGGTGCTTCTACTGCGTGCTCGTTCTTCCGGCCGTACTCGTGGGCGCCTACGAGCTTTTCGCGATGAGCCACCCGCACGACCGAGTCGGGCGAGGCGTCGGGATCCTCCTGTCGGGCGCGGCATCGCTGGCTTTTTACTTGCGTTCGAACGACATCAACGTCACCCAGACGCTCCTGTTGGCCGTGCCTTTGCTCGCTCCAGTATTGACGCTCGCTCGGATTGGATCGATCGAGACTGCAGCCCTTCGCGTCTTCGCACTCGGATTCGGACCGCTGTTCGTCGCATTGCCGCTGACGCTGCTCGCGGTCATGCTGCGCTCCTTCGGAGCTGCGGGGCCCGGGGCCGTTCTGCTCGCGCTCGGTCTCGGCTGGTTCGGCGACACCGGCGCCTACTTCGTTGGAAGCACCATGGGACGCCACAGGCTGTGCGCGGCAGTGTCTCCGAAGAAGACCGTCGAAGGCGCCATCGGCGGCCTGCTGGCGAGCGCCGCGTGGGGCATTGCCGGCAGCGTAGGGTATCTTCGTGGAACACTCCCAATGGCTCACGCCCTGCCGCTGGCCATCGCGGGCGGCGTCCTCGGGCAAGCTGGCGACCTCGGCGAGTCCCTGATCAAGCGCTCGACCGGCGTCAAGGACTCCGGCGTCTCCGTGCCTGGTCACGGTGGCATGCTGGACCGCGTAGACTCGGTCATCATGACGGCCGTCGCGGTGTTCCTCTATGCGCGATGGATGGGCTGGAGTTAGAAGCTGCCGGCGACGGAGAGCTTGCGCCACGAACAACGACGGGAGACAAGTGGTGTCACCATGGTGATCGGAATTTCGAGTGTTCCGCCTTCCAAGAGGAGCGGGGGTGCGGCCAAACAATATGACTTCTACAAGTCGGTACAGGACTGTCTCGTACGCGGGGCGAGCGTTGCGGGTATCGAACCATATGTTCAGACCATTGTGAGCCAGCCGAAGAATGAGCTCATCGTGAACTTCCCCGTCCGGATGGACAGTGGGGAGATCCGGCTTTTCAAGGGATATCGTGTTCAGCATAATAACCTTCTCGGCCCGTTCAAAGGCGGCATGCGCTATCACGCGCAGGTGTCGCTGGACGATGTCAAAGCCCTCGCCGCGATGATGACGTGCAAGTCGGCGTTGTTCCGGTTGCCGTTCGGAGGCGGCAAAGGCGGTATCAAGTTCGATCCCAACTCCGTCTCGAAGGCCGAGCTCCAGCGCATCACGCGGCGCTTCACGCACGCCCTCGGGGAAAACATCGGCCCGGAGTACGACATTCCCGCGCCCGACGTGGGAACCGGGCCACAGACCATGGCGTGGATGATGGACACGTACTCGAACATGGTCGGACTGGCGCACAAGCAGATGGTCAAAGGCGTCGTCACTGGCAAGCCCGTGGCGAGCGGAGGCACGCTCGGTCGCCACAAGGCGACAGGACAGGGATTGGTCTATTGCATTGTCGAGTGGGCCAAAGACCGAGGTTTCAACCTCGAAGGCTCGACATTGATCGTCCAGGGGTTCGGCAATGTCGGTTCCAATACCGCAGTTCTCCTCGCAAGAATGGGTGTGTCCACGATTGCCGTCGGCGACCACACCGGCTATATGTACAATCCCGAGGGTTTCAACGCGCACAAACTCCAGGAATATGTGACTGCGCACGGCAGCATCGCTGGGTATCCCGGAGGCAAGCCGATCACGCGCGATGAGTTCTTCGCGACGAAGGCCGATCTCTTCGCGCCTTGCGCGCTCGAAAACCAGGTGGGCGAGATCGAAGCGACCGCGCTAAGCGTCAAACTGGTCGCTGAAGGGGCGAACGGTCCCTGCAATCCACGTGGCGAACGCGTGCTGCTCGACAGAGGCATCGACGTGCTCCCGGACGTCCTGGCCAACTCCGGCGGAGTCACGGTCAGCTACTACGAATGGGTCCAGAACAAGCGCTCGGAGAGTTGGTCCGAGGAAGAAGTCGATGCGCGTCTCGAGGCGGCGATGAAGCGCGCATACCGCGACGTCAACGACATGGCGCGCACCCACAGCTGCGATTTGCGGACGGCTTCCTATGCCATCGCCCTCCAGCGCATCGACGCCGTCTACAAGGAGCGCGAAATCTTCCCCTGAACGCCGGGGAGCGTGCGGGGAAATCGGCTCCAAAGGGCGCCGATGGTGAACGCGCGCCGTCGTTTGGGCATCTAGATTTTCGCCCATCGGCCATAAGCATAGGATAGTGAATGAGGTCGGGAACATCGCTGACACCACGTATGCTGGACACGGAGGGATAGTCATGCGAACCGCGCATCTTCTTCTACTCGGTGCGTGCGCTGGGTGTGTCCGCAGCGTGCCCGTTACGCGCACATTCGACCTGGAAGCAGCGCGCGAGCAGCAGCGGGGAGGCCGTTTCCACGCAACCGCCATCGTTCGAGACACGGTGCGAACGCCTCTGCCGAACGGCACTCGATTCGAAGCAGACCGCGTCGTATTTCCGAGCGCGGCGCTCGTCGTTCACAAGCTCCAGCCGGGGGACATCATCGAGACCGACGCCCAGGGACGCATCACGGCCGTTCGATCGGGGAGCACGCCGCCTGTGGTCGTGCGGTTTGCGCCCGGGACCGCGACGTCTCCTGCGACGTCAGACGAGGTTCGCGGGGAGCCCGCCGAGCCGGCCATGACGATTCCGTTGGCGCCGACCGACGCGATCGAGATGCGGGGAATGGTAAGCGCCGGCGAGACCGTTCCCGGGGGCGGAACCGTGGAGGCGTCGGGATCGACCGTCGCTCTGGTCGGTGGCGCTGTGTTGCTCGGAATGTCGTATATCCCGAGTGCCTACGTCGCCGCTGGCTCTTCGCTCTCCGCAGATCAAGCGCTATATGTTCCGATTTTGGGACCCTGGATTGACCTGGCGAGCCGGCCGGGTTGCAGCCAACAGCAGTTTCCTCCGGGTGTCTCCGTTTCGGCAGATACTTGCGCGCCTGAGAGTGCGTACCGCGCGGGCCTCGTGACGGCGGGAGCTCTGCAAGCGGCGGGCGCCATCCTCATCTTGGCGGGACTTCCGTACTCCGTGCAAGTCGTTGGAGGTCCCGATCCCAAGACGCCCATCCCCAAGGGGAACAGTCCCGGGGCGGCGCCACGGGCGGCGATCGTACCGACGTTTGGCGGATTGGCGATTGAGGGGAGATTCTAGGTCAAGGCGGGCAACGCGGAGTTTTGCCTGGACCAGCAGACAGAATGCTTCACACTTGCCAGCCGTGAGCCAGGCCACCGCTTTCGCGGGAACGACGAAAGGCCTTTTCATCGCCCACTTCGTCAAGCTCGCTAGGAACAGCCTGCCAGCGAACGACGTTGACGCGATGTACCGCAGCGCGGGCCTGCCGGGTCGGATCTCGCCGTTCACAAGCTATCCGATTGTGCCCCTGACAATCTTCGAAGAACTCCGAACGTCAACACGGCCTCCTCGAAGAGGGCTGTATCCACCTCAAGTGGACGGTCCGCCCCACCCCTGTCGTCAGGTCGTTTCGGCGGAGCGGACCGGGCTGCGTAACCGGTGACTTCGATATACGGATGCGCGTGAGACGGTCTTCCCGGACTGAAGTCCATGGGTTGTGGCCGCGAAGCAGTCCCGCCCTCCTGCCGGAATCTACGAACGTGTCCTAACTCGCACCCCGACAAATGCTTCATAAGCCTCGGCATTGAACAAGACAAATCGCACGAATTCGACGTGCGTCTCCGCGCTTCTCACGGCCGAGAGGGCTACGCGAGCCGCTTCCGCGATCGGATAGCCGTAGGCGCCCGCGGAGATCGCCGGAAAGGCCACCGAGCGTGCGCCCAGCTCGTCCGCCACGGCCAGCGAGGCCACGTGGCAGCGGGCCAGATCGCGCTCGGGAGTCGGAGACACGCCGTACACAGGACCAACCGTGTGGATGACCCATCGCGCGGCCAGCGCGAACCCGGGGGTGGCCACCGCTTGCCCGGTCGGAAGGCCGTCGGGAAAGCGCTGCGCCCGAACGAGCCTGCAGGCATCGAGCAGGGCAGGCCCGGCGGCCTGGTGGATCGCTCCGTCGACGCCTCCGCCTCCCAGCAGCGACGAGTTCGCTGCATTGACGATGGCATCGGTCGTCTCCGCGATGATGTCCCCTCGGACAATCTCCAGTCGAGGCATGGGCGCATCTCGACTAGCGGCGAACACCTTCTGCCTTGTCGAAGTACGTGCGCTGGAGGCCACAGGCAAAGCGCAGTGTCTTCGTCGTGAGCTCGACGTGGTACTTCTTCTTGCCATCCGGTGTCAGCAGGGGAGACATCATGTCGAGGCTCTCGGTCTCGTCCGACGACGTGATGGCGGCCGTCGGCCTTGCGGAGCCCGTGTCCGCCAAGTCCTTCTCCGGATCGAGGCCGCCCACGAGAGCCTCGAAGAGCGGACGTCCGTCGGCCTGATTGAGGTCGAGGCCGTAGAGCCATGCAATGGTCGGCGCTACGTCGACGTTGCCCGTCGGCAGTGTGTCCCGAAAGCCTTTCTTGAAGTCGGGGCCCGTTGCAAATAGAGTATTGTGCACATCGACCGGACTAAAGCTCCCGTGCATACCGCGATTGCCCATGGCACTCTCGAACTCGATGCCCGCCATGCCCTCGACCGTCGCCTTGTCATCCCATGCATAGCTCACCACGATGTCCGGGTTACGACCTGCGGCGTTCTCGACTCTGACGTCCTTGAGCTGGAGCGTGCCTCGAATCTTGCCGTAGACCGAAGACACGAATATGGCTCCAAACTGCTCGTGCTGCTGGAGGAATGTCACGACGCTCTTGACGACTGCCGGGCTATGACTTGGAACGTAGATGTAGTCGCTCCCGCCGTTGGCCGCGATGACGACCGACGCGTTGTCGAGCACGGGCGGGACCGGGTACGCGGGTGTCACGTATTTTTGCCCATTGCACACTGCTGCGTCGCCGGCCTTGGTGGGAATGAGGCTCGTTCCGTCCGCCTTGATGCCTGACAAGACGAAATCGGTCGCGCACCCCGCGCCGTCATACGCCTTCAGGACGAAGTCCGGTTGCGATGGGTCGTTGCTCTTGACTGGAATCTTGGCCGTCGTCAGCATGTCCGCGAGACGGACGTCGCCCGAAACCGAGACTCCGTCCTGCGCCCGGTCGCCGACGGTATTACCGGGAATGACGGTACCGGGAGCGGCCGCAGGCGGCGCCTTGGGGTCCTTCACCACGGAGCGCAGCGGAAACATGGCGAGTGGACCCGAGACCGTGCTGTGAGCGTGGTCGCTCACGATGACGAGATCGTATGGGTGGTCCGCTTGGTCCGCGTTGAGCGCGTCGAGAAGTTCCTTGAGGAGCGCATCCTGAGACCTGAGCGCGTTCTTGTAGTCGACCGATCCCGGTCCGTAGTTGTGCTCCGTGGAATCCGGATTGCGAAACCAGATAACACTGAGATCTGGTTTGTGGATGGGCAGGATCACCTTGACGTAGACGTGCATCATGTAGGCGTCCTGCCTGCCGAATTGGGACGCGTTGCGCGCGTCCGATGCCTTGTCGTCGATCGTTGGATCGGTCGTGCTCTTGTCGGTCAGGACGGCCTTGGGCACCTGATTCGTGACGAGCTGCAGCGTCGGATCCGGGGGATTTGGGATCGCAGGCGGAGCCGCACCCGCGGCGCCATCGCGCGCCGCCGCATCGACGCCACCGTCGCGGTTGGCGGACGCCCGCACCCCGGGGCGCTTGGCAGCAGGACCGACGCCGCCATCGCGCTTGGCTTCGTCGACTCCCGCGTCGAGGGACGGGGCAGCGACGCGAGCCGGGTCCTGCTCGTCAACCTGATTCGCGCCGTACGCCGTGGGCGTGCGCACGGGCACATCCAGGTTCGCCGCTCGGATCTCTTCGACGAGGCTGAGCGGATAGGCCATCTTCTCGTCGAGGATGACGCCACCTTTTTTGTAGTCGATGAGAAACGCGGGGCCGCTCTTGCCAACGGTGGCGGTCTTCAGGCCCTTGGCCTGCGCCGCCTGGAACAGCGTGTTTACGAGGAAAAGCTGCTTGTCGTAGTAGCGGTCGAGGGTCTGAAGGACGTTGAAGTCCTCCGTGAACGCCGGTTGGTTGAAGTCCGGCGACGCGTTGTTCGCATCTTTGCCGGCAGCCCCTGGCGCCCAGAGCGTATTACCGTAAAAACCCGTGGTCCCCGGAAACGAGCCCGTCGCGAAGCTCGCGCCATTCATCATCGTAAACGTCGGATAGGTCGCATGATTGTCCTGAAACGACACCCCATCCCGGCCGAGCGCGGCCAGGGTTGGCGTGTTGATTTCGTCGACCGAGTCCGGGCGAAGTCCGTCCCACACCATGACGATGACGCGTTTGGCTTTCGGTCGCGTCGGCGAACCCGGACATGTCGCCCCACTCGGCTGGCGCGCTTCGGCGGAAGCGCTGTTGGCCTCCTTGGTCACAGCGGAGCCGCAACCGCTCGTCAGGATGCCTGCAGCAATGAAAAATGTGGGGAGCACGTTCGCACGCGACGCATCGGATGCGTGTTTCATGGCGAAATCCTTTACCAGAAGATGCGGTCGCGAGTCTTCGCATTCGAGAGCGCGGTATCCCAACGTCGCTCTTGACTACAGAGATCTGGCGCCTGTTCGACCTTTGTGACGATTCCGCAACAATCGCGTTGTGTTGCGGTTTGGTCCGCGCGGACGACGAGCACCGACGCGTTCCCGCTCGAGCTTGACCGTCCAAGTGCGATGCGCGAGCTTCGTCATGGACGAACCATGGCGAAGCGGTCGCGGCGAGAGGCACGGGAGGATCGTTGAAACGCCTTGGCATTCGCGTCATCGGGACCGTCCAAGGCGTCGGCTATCGCCCGTTCGTTCACCGCGCCGCTGTCGCCCGCGGACTCGCCGGAACCGTGTGCAATGACGGTCGCGGAGTCGTGGTCGACGTTCAGGGAGATGACGACGCGGTCGACGCGTTCGTCCTCGCATTGCGCGAAGAGGCGCCTCTCGCCTCGCGTGTGGTCGACGTAAGGTTCGAATCGAAGGACACCTCCGCCATGACGGGGTTCCGCATTCTCCAGAGTGTACTGACTGACTCGGAGACAACGCCGACGCTTCCCGCGGATCGGGCGCCCTGCGAGAGGTGCCTGATTGAGCTAGCCACTCCGACCGACCGGAGACACAGCTACCCGTTCACCAACTGCACCGACTGCGGGCCGCGCTACACCATCGCGCTCGCCCTGCCGTACGACAGGTCCCGCACGACCATGCGTGACTTCGTTCTCTGCCCAGCCTGCGCGCGCGAGTACACCGATCCCCACGACCGCCGATTCCATGCCGAGCCCGTGGCCTGCCCCGAGTGCGGGCCTGAGCTCTGGTGGTCGGCACGCAATGGCGAAGTCGAGGCACGCGGACGAGCGGCACTCGATCGAGCGTGCGAGGCGCTCGAAAGGGGGGCCGTCGTCGCCATCAAGGGAGTGGGCGGCTACCAGATCGCCTGCGACGCGACGAACGAACACGCGGTCGCGATGTTGCGCGAACGCAAGCGCCGACCCGACAAAGCGTTCGCGGTGATGTTCACTTCGTTGACCGAGCTCGGGCGATACGCCTGCGTAACCGAGGAAGAGCGCCGAGTGCTGTCCTCCGCAGCCGCGCCCATCGTGCTGGTGCCCGCCGCGGTTCGTGGCGGAGTTGCGTCCTGTCTCGCACCGAGTGTGTCGCGAGCAAGCCCCTGGATCGGCGCCATGACGCCATCGTCCCCTCTGCACCGTCTCCTGATGGATCAACTCGGCCGACCGGTGGTGTGCACGAGCGGCAATGTGACGGACGAACCGATTTGCGTCGATGACGGAGAAGCCCTGCAGCGCCTCGGCGGGATCGTCGATTTCTTCCTCGGCCACAATCGCCCGATTGCGCGCCCCGTCGACGATTCGGTGGTGCGGGTCGGCTTCACTGGCTTGGAGGTTCTTCGACGCGCCCGGGGCTACGCTCCGACGCCGATGCCCCTCGGAGAAAGCGGTCCGACAGTGCTCGCTCTGGGAGGCCACCTCAAGTCGACCATCGCCCTGGCGATCGGCGCCGAGGTCGTCATGAGTCAGCATCTCGGGGATCTCGACACCAACGCGTCTCGAGCGCTCCTCGAACGCACCGTTCGCGATCTCCTGGCCTTCTATCGAGCGCGCCCCGAAATCGTGGTCTGCGATGGCCATCCGGACTACGCGTCGACCGCTGTCGCCGAGCGCTTGGCCGGCGAACTCGGTATTGCTATCGAGCGCGTGCAGCACCACCACGCGCACGTCGCCGCGTGCCTCGCCGAGCACTGCGCGACGGGACCTGTTCTGGGCTTCGCGTGGGACGGATCCGGGCTCGGAGACGACGGCCAACTATGGGGCGGCGAGGCCTTTCACGTGGAGCGAGCACTGGTGCGGCGCGCCGCACACCTTCGCGCATTCGGCCTTCCCGGTGGCGATCAGGCCGCGCGAGAACCGCGCCGTGCGGCCCTCGGCGTCCTCTATGAAATCCGCGGCGAGAGCGCGATGTCCCTGCTTTCGGGACGCTTTGGCCCGTCCGAGCAGCGTGGACTCCTCTCAATGCTCCGAACCGGAACTTCGACCCCGCTCACGACGAGCGTCGGCCGTTTGTTCGACGCGGTGGCATCTCTCGCTGGCGTGCGGGACAAGACGTCGTTCGAAGGCCAAGCGGCAATGGAGTTCGAGGCTCTGGCTGAGCCGGTCAGCGAGGGCTACGCGTTCACGCTGCGCGGAGCGGGAGACACCTGGATTGCAGACTGGGAACCCGTCGTCGCGGCCGTTGTTGAGGACGTCCGCGGCGCCGTGCCCGTCAGCGTCATAAGCGGTCGCTTCCACATGGCGCTCGCCGAACTTGCCGTTGAGATCGCCCGCGTCGTGGGATGCGCGCGGGTGGCCCTGACGGGCGGCTGTTTCCAGAGTAGGCTACTGTCTTGCGGTGTTCGTGCCGCTCTCGAGCACGCTGGGTTCGAGGTGCTCTCGTGCGCACAAGTGCCGCCCAATGATGGAGGGCTGTCGCTCGGGCAAGCGTGGCTCGCAAGGGAGCGATGGAAGGAGCGACAAGATGTGTCTCGGCATTCCCGGTGAGGTCGTCGGTGAACCGACGGGAGATCTGCGCATGGCGAGGATATCGTTCTCCGGCGTCATCAAAGAGGTGTCGCTGGTGTACGTGCCGGAAGCCAAAGTCGGAGACTACGTCATCATCCACGCCGGCTTTGCCATCAGCGTGATTGACGCCGAGGAGGCGAAAACGACGCTGGCGTGGCTCGACGAAGCCGAGCGAGCGCTCGCTGCAGGATGAGCCATGAAATATTTAGACGAGTTCCGTGGAGCGGACGATGTGCGTCGCCATATCGATGCAATCGCGCGAGCCGTCACGCGTCCCGTCAACATCATGGAGGTGTGCGGGGGACAAACTCACGCAATCGTCCGCTTCGGAATCGACGAGCTCCTTCCTTCTGCGATTACCCTGCTTCACGGTCCCGGCTGCCCGGTGTGCGTGACGCCGACGGAGATCATCGATCACGCCGTGGCGATCGCCGCGCTCCCTGACACGATTTTTTGCTCCTATGGAGACATGCTCCGCGTTCCGGGCTCACGTCGCGACTTGTTCTCGGTCAAGGCCACCGGGGGGGACGTTCGGATCGTGTACTCGGCCCTCGACGCTCTCGATCTCGCGAGCCGTGAACCGACACGCGAGGTCGTATTTTTCGCGGTCGGCTTCGAGACGACGGCTCCCGCGCACGCCATGGCAGTGATCGAGGCCGAGCGCCGGGGTGTGGCGAACTTCTCGTTGCTCGTCGCGCACGTGCGCGTGCCCCCTGCCCTCGAGACCATCCTCGGCGACCCCGACCGACGCGTCCACGGGTTTCTCGCTGCGGGCCACGTATGCGCGATCATGGGCACCGAAGAATACGACGCGCTCGTGGCCGAGCACCACGTTCCCATGATTGTAACGGGGTTTGAACCGCTCGACCTCGTCCAGGGGATCCTGATGTGCGTTCGGCAGCTCGAGAGCGGCCGCGCGACCGTGGAGAATCAGTATGCTCGCGTCGTCCGAGCGTCCGGAAACCTGGCGGCGCGCGCCGTTCTTCGCGAGGTGTTCGAGACCGTGGATCGCCGATGGCGTGGACTGGGCACGATCCCGAAGAGTGGCTTTGCGCTTCGAGAGCGGTTCGCGGCTTTCAACGCCGAACGCAAGTTCCCGATAAAGCTCGCAATCGTCGACGATCCCCCGGAATGTCTCAGTGGCGAAGTTCTCACCGGACATCGCCGACCCAACGACTGTCCGTCGTTCGGCACGCGATGCACGCCGGACAAGCCCCTGGGCGCGACGATGGTGTCCTCGGAGGGAGCATGCGCCGCGTATTACCGCTATAGACGAAGAGAGGCATTCGAACTCGCATGATCGAGCCCTTGACCTGCGGTGTACCGCACGTCCCGAACCATGTGGAGCTAGCCCACGGCGGCGGTGGCCGAAAGATGCGCCACCTGCTGGAGTCGGTGATTCTGCCAGCATTCGACAACCGTCTGACCGAGGCGAAGCACGATTCCGTCGTTTTGCCCATTGGAAACGAGCGCATCGCATACACGACCGACGGATACGTCATTAGCCCGATGTTCTTTCCCGGAGGGGACATCGGGAAGCTGGCCATTTTCGGGACGGTGAACGACCTAGCGGCGGCGGGCGCCATCCCGAAGTGGCTAAGCGTCAGCTTCATTCTCGAAGAGGGCTTGCCTCTATCCGAGCTCGAACGCGTCGTTCGCTCCATGAAAGATGCCGCTTGTGTGGCCCGAGTGGATATCGTGACGGGCGACACCAAGGTGGTCGATCGCGGCAAAGGAGATGGCCTCTATGTGACGACGAGCGGCCTTGGGATGGTACCCGCGGGGGTGGACGTCCGCCCCGCTCGAGTCCGAGCAGGCGACGCGGTCCTCGTGACCGGCGACATCGGGCGTCACGGGGTTGCGGTCTTGTCAGTGCGCAAGGGTCTCGCCTTCGAGTCGCCCGTCGAGAGCGACTGCGCCCCGCTCGCGGACATGGTCCAGGCCCTGGTCGGGGGCGGGATCGACGTGCACTGCGCTCGCGATGCCACTCGAGGCGGCCTCGCCGCTGTTCTGCTCGAAATTGCATCGACTGCTCGCGTCGAGATCACGGTCGAGGAAGATGCGATTCCCGTCGATCCATCGGTCGCCGCCGCGTGCGAACTGCTCGGGCTCGATGTCTTGCACGTCGCCAATGAGGGGCGAATGGCGGTGTTCGTGAGCGAATCCGACGCCTCGACCGCTCTCGACATCCTCCGAGGCCTCGCCGTCTCTCGAAACGCCGCCTTGATTGGCCGAGTTGCACCCGACGGACGCGCCGGCGCCGTGTCGCTCCGGACTCGCTTCGGGCCAGAGCGAGCGATCGATCTTCCGGCTGGAGAGCCGCTGCCGCGGATTTGCTAGGGCGACCTACGTTCGTCCGAGGCCCACGTTGGCGATCATCTCGAAGTGCTGTGGCCCGGCTCCGAATCGCTCTTGGAGATGCCCGACCACCTCGACAGCGACCTCCTGCCAGCGGCTCGGCCCGAGCTGTTTCTCGAGCCACGCCAGCGGGGCGTTCGTCCTCGCCAGGGATTCCCAAAGATCTCTCAACGACGGTCCCGTGAGCGCGTAGGAGACCTCCGTCACGGCCACCTCGCGAAACCCCGCGCGCGTCATCTCCTCCCGGATATCTCCGGGCGACGTGAGAGCTTCCCGGCCGAGTGAGAAGTCCGGCACGGCGTTGGCGACCGCTGAATAGAGCGTGGCCAACAGAGGAACTCGCTCGACGGGAACCCAGCTCGTAATGACTATGTGGCCACCGGGAACGAGGACGCGATGGAGCTCGCGGAATCCTCGATCCCGATCGGGAAAGAACATCAATCCGAACAGCGAGAATCCCGCGGCGAACGACGCATCGGCGAAGGGCAAAGACATCCCGTTTCCGACCATCGCCGAAACGCCCGTGATCCCCTCGCGCGCCACCTGAGCATGGAGCTGTTCGATCATGTCACGCGAAAAGTCGATGGCCGAGACCTTGTATCCCGCGCGCGCCGCTGCCAGCGCAAGCGTGCCCGGGCCCGACGCTACATCGACAATTGGCGAACCCGGAGCGACACCGGCAAGCCGAAGCGCATGCTCGGCGAACTGGGTGAAGAACGGAACCACATCCGTCGCGTAGGGGGCGGCGACGAGATCCCATGCCATCGGCGAAGAGAGGGGCAGCATCAGAGCCATCCTACATCTCTCCGCCGAAGGGCTCGCGGAATTGCACACGAGAATGCCTCGCGCGCGTGGCAAGAGGCTCAGGTCGTGAATTGACCGTGCCAGCTCTGCAGGAGCTGCATGTAGTCCGACCGCTCGTACGCGCTTGGGTCGGGCGAATGCGACCGATTCATGTTTCCACGCATCACCGACAGGGATTCGTATTCCTGCTCTTGCATGAACTGTCGAACCCCTTCGGAGATTCGGCGCAACTGGCTCGCGCCCTTCTCGAGCAAAGTCGAGACAACCTGGACGACGTGAGCGCCCGCCATGATGGCCCGAATTGCGTCGTTCGCCGAATGCACCCCACCGGTCACCGCCAGGTCGAGGTGTGACTGGGGCGAAACAATCGCAAGCCAGCGGAGCCGAAGCAGCAACTCCTCCGGCTTGGACAGGCGAAGCTCGCGGACGGCCTCGAGCTTCACAGGGTCGATATCAGCCTGATACACGCGGTTGAACAGGACGGCCCCTTTCGCGCCCACCGCCTCGAGCCCCTTCACGAAGTTCGGAAGCGACGAGTAGAACGGGGAGAGCTTCACGGCGACGGGAATCTTCACAGCCTTGGCGACCTCGCGAACCGTCGCGAGCTGCTCCGCTTCCGTCTCTTGACCGGGACGCTTCGGGTCCGTTGCAATCACGTAGAGATTGAGCTCGAGTGCATGCGCTCCGGCTTGCTCGAGGCTTCGAGCGTAGTCGAGCCAGCCGCCCGGAGACGTCCCGTTGAGCGATGCGATCACCTTGAGCGCCGTCCGCTCTCGAATCCTGCGTATCTGCTGCAAGTACGCATCGAGGCCGAGCGCAAACACGTTCGTGGTCGGCGCGATGCTTCCCGCCTCGGCATCGACGTGCGTATCGAAGTGACGGTGAGCTGCCATCTGCTCGCGTACGATCTGCTCCTCGAAGATGGACCGCATGACGAGGGCCGGAGCGCCCGCATCCTCGAGGAGGAGCACCCGGTCGATGTCGTCGGCGATCCCGCACGCCCCGGCGATGATCGGATGCGGCAGTTCGAGGCCGAGATACTTCGTGACGAGCGAGGTCATTCTGCGTCTCCAGGATGGGCGGTTCGAATTCCGGCGAGTTGCTGATAGTAGGACATCCTTTGTTCAGCCTGGTCTTGGGCCGACTTTACGAGCCGCGCGAAGTGCTTGGCATCAGCGAGCTCCACGGACCGGAAACGTCCTTCATTGCGCATGAAGTCGATGACCTTCGACTTGGCCGGACCCGAATCGAGTTGAAGCGGCGGCTCCCCTTTGGCCGATCGACGCGGGTCGAAGCGGAAGAGGGGCCACAGACCGCAATCGACCGCGAGGCGCTGCTGCTCTGGACCCTTCACGAGATCGTACCCGTGAGCAATGCAGTGACTGTACGCGATGAGGAGCGACGGTCCGTGCCAGCTCTCGGCTTCACGGAACGCGTCAACGGTTTGCTTGTCCTTGGCACCGACCGCGAGGCGCGCGACGTACGCATTGCCATAGGTCGTCGCGAGAAGCGCCAGGTCCTTCGCCGCCACTTCTTTGCCGCCGGCAGCAAACTTGGCCGCCGCGCCCGTCGGCGTCGCCTTGGACTGTTGTCCGCCGGTGTTGCTGTAAACGGCGGTATCGAGCACAAGGATGTTGACGTCGAGTCCAGTCGCGATCACGTGATCGAGGCCGCCGTATCCGATGTCGTAGGCCCAGCCATCGCCACCCAGGATCCAGACGCACTTGCGTACGAGGTAATCGGCAAGTCCGTGCAGGGTCTTTGCATCCGGGGAAGCTAGACCTGCCAGTGTCGTCCTCAAGGCCACGATGCGAGCGCGTTGCTCCTCCAGCCCTGCTTCGTCATTCTGGGCTGCGTTCAGGATGCCACCGACGAGATCGTCACCCACCTGCCCGGCCAGAGACTTGAGGATCCGCTCGGCGCGACTCTTCAGCGAGTCGACCGCCAAGCGAATGCCGAGCCCGAACTCCGCGTTGTCTTCGAAAAGCGAGTTGGACCACGCAGGACCGCGACCCTGTGCATTGGCACGCCATGGCGTCGTCGGAAGATTGCCACCGTATATCGACGAACACCCCGTCGCGTTCGCGATGATGGCGCGGTCGCCGAACAGCTGCGACAGGAGCTTGACGTATTGTGTCTCGCCACACCCGCCGCACGCTCCGGAGTACTCGAACAGCGGCTCGAGAAACTGGCTCCCCTTGACGTCGAGCATGACCTTCTTGCGGTCGGGCAGAGGGAGGCCAAGATAGAATTGATAGGATGCCCGTTCTGACGGCTTGCGGGGCTCGGCGTCCACCATGTCGACGGCCTTGTGCCGCGGATTCGACTTGTCCTTCGCCGGACAGAACTCGGCGCACAGCCCGCATCCCGTGCAATCGTCCGGCGCCACCTGGACGATGTATTGCTGGCCCGCGAAGTCCTTGCCCTTGTACGGCGTCGTCACGAACCCGGCCGGGGCGCCCGCGAGAGCTTCCGCGCTGACGACGGTCGTCCGGATGGCCGCGTGCGGGCAGATGAGCGCGCACTTGTTGCACTGGATGCAGACGGCGGGATCCCACTTCGGGATTTCCAGCGCAATGCTGCGCTTTTCCCATTCGGCGGTCCCCGTCGGCCAGGTCCCGTCAACCCGGCTCACGAAGGCACTGACGGGGAGCGATTCCCCGCGGCCCGCCAACATGACCGACGTGACCTGCGCGACGAAGTCGGACGGTTTCCGGCCGAGATCGCCGAGCGAGGATGGACGCTTGCGCTCCGTCGTAACCTTTCCCGGAACCTTGAGCTCCACCATGCGAGAGACAGCGAGGTCGACCGCTTCGAAGTTGCGTTTGACGACAGCCTCTCCTCGCTTGCCGTAGCTCTTTTGAATCGATTCTTTGATGTGCTTGATCGCCGAGTCGCGAGGCAAGATATCGGACAGCGCGAAGAAGCACGCCTGCATGATCGTGCCCAGCGTGTGGCCCAAACCGACTTCTTCGGCGATGTGGTCCGCGTCGACCAGGTACACGCGAATGTGTTTGTCGACGATGATCTGCTGCACTTCCTTGGGGAAGTGGTCCCAGGCATTCTCTTGAGTCCACGGAGCGTTCAGGAGCAGGATCGCCCCATTCTTCGCCGGCTCGAGCACATCGACCTTGTCGAGGAACTGCCAGTGGTGGCACCCGACGAAGCTCGCCTCGTTGATGAGATAGGGAGCCCGAATCGGCTTCGGACTCAATCGCACGTGGGACACAGTCGTCGTGCCCGACTTTCGCGAATCGTAGACGAAGTACCCTTGGGCAAAATTGTCTGTATCTTCGCCGATGATCTTGATTGTGTTCTTGTTCGAACCCACCGTTCCGTCGGAACCGAGCCCGAAGAACAGCGCCCGCACCACCTCGTCCCCCTCGATGGTGAACGCCGGATCGTAGGGCAGCGATAGGTGCGTCACATCGTCGTTGATCCCGACGGTAAAGTGGCCCTTCGGCTGCGGTTTTCCGAGTTCGTCGAAGATGGCCTTGACCATCGCCGGCGTGAACTCCTTCGAGGACAGACCGTAGCGTCCGGCGGTGATGACAGGCTCGGGCAAACCCGAGCGCAGACCGAGGCGCCGCGCCTCTGCAAACGCAGCGACGACGTCGAGCCAAAGCGGGTCTCCTGGAGCGCCGGGCTCTTTGGTCCGGTCCATCACCGCGATTGACTTGACCGTTTTCGGAAGGTGCTGGATGAAGGACGCGATGTCGAACGGCCTGTAGAGTCGCACCTTGAGGACGCCGACGCGTTCGCCGCGCTTGACGAGAACGCCAGCCGTCTCGTCGACAGTCTCCGCGCCGGACCCCATGATCACGATGACTCGCTCGGCTTCGCGGTGGCCGACATAGTCGAAGAGGTCGTAACGCCTGCCGACGACGGCTGCGAACTTGTCCATCGCCGCTTTGACGTGGCCGGAGCACGCGTCATGGTACGGGTTGGACGCCTCTCGAGACTGGAAGAACACGTCCGGGTTCTGGGCGGTACCGCGGATGGTCGGATGGTCAGGCGACAGAGCACGCGCACGATGGGCTGCGATCGCTTCCGTATCGAGAAGCGACCGAAGCTGATCGTCGGAAATCTGCTCAATCTTCGAGACTTCGTGGGAGGTCCGGAACCCGTCAAAGAAGTGGAGGAACGGAACCCGCGCCTGGAGCGTCGCAGAGTGGGCGATCGCCGCCATGTCGTGGGCTTCCTGAACCGACGAAGAGGCCAGGAACGCGAAGCCCGTTTGCCGACACGCCATGATGTCGGAGTGGTCGCCGAAGATCGACAGGGCGTGCGTCGCCACGGCTCGCGCCGTGACGTGCATCACGAAGGGCGTGAGCTCGCCGGCGATCTTGTACATGTCCGGGATCATCAGCAGCAGGCCCTGCGACGCTGTAAACGTCGTGGCGAGCGCGCCGCCTGACAGCGCGCCATGAATCGCACCCGCGGCACCCGCCTCGGACTGCATTTCCATGATGCGCGGAATGTCTCCCCAGACATTCATTTTCTTCTTGGCCGACCACTCGTCCGCCAGCTCGGCCATAGTCGAGCTCGGGGTGATCGGGTAGATGGCGATTACTTCACTGGCGCGGTGGGCTACTCGAGCCGCCGCCTCATTTCCGTCCAGGGTGGTCCAACTCACGGGCGCCGCGATGTGCGACTTTCGAGCCAACTTCATCCGTTCGGAAGTGACCTAATTTGCGCCGGGCGCGCACGCACCGTCCCTGGGTCGACAGCCGTCCCGTGCGAACGGAATGCGCGATGGCGACAATAGTGCGCTGGCACCCCCCCCGGGGCGAGAGCCCGGGTTCTCGTCCCGGTCCCCGAGCTGAAGCCCCGAGGCAGTCTTGGCCTCCTCGATAGCAGCCGCCCTCCCGCTGGCGAGGCGCTTGCTAGGGCGCTCCGTCATCATGGCGTATTCCATTACGAGCGACTGCATCAACTGCGGGGCCTGCGAGCCCGAATGCCCCAACGAAGCCATCCGCGAGGGTGCCGACGCCTACGTCGTCGACGCCGCGCGCTGCACCGAGTGCGTCGGGTTCAATGACAAGGTCGCGTGTGCGGCAGTCTGTCCGACCGACGCCTGCGTTGCCGACCCGAAGATGAAGGAGACCGAGGCTCAGCTCATTGCACGGGCCGTCGCCCTGCACCCCGAGAAGGCCGACCTCAAGGCAAAGGCTGCCAGCGGCAAGTTCCCGTCGCATTTGCGCAACTGACAGAGCAGGCTCGCGGGTGGAGAGCAGTTCTCCGCCCCCCTCTCCGGTCAGGTCCCGATTTCGGAAGCGATCTGCGAGAGCACCGAAGCCATTGCGACGATCTCAGTAGACGCCGTCCTCGTCGACACGACCCACTTGGACGTCTGCTGAACGGCGACGGCCAGTCCTGCCATGTTCTGCGCGATGTCGGTGGTGCCTCGTGCGGCTTCGGCGACGTTGCGACTCATCTCATTGGTCGTCGCCGTCTGCTCTTCTACAGCACTGGCGATGGTGTGCTGAATATCGTTGATCTCGTTAATAATCTTTCTGATGTCGTCGATCGCCGTCACCGCCCCTCGTGTCGCACTCTGGATCGCCTCGATCTTGTGGCTGATGTCTTCGGTCGCGCGCGCCGTCTCCTTCGCGAGTTCCTTGACTTCGTTGGCGACGACCGCGAAGCCCTTGCCAGCCTCGCCGGCGCGCGCAGCTTCGATCGTGGCGTTGAGCGCCAGCAGATTCGTCTGCTGAGCGATCGACGTGATCACCTTGATCACCTTGCCAATTTCCCCGCTGCTGTCGCCGAGCTTGCAGACCGTCGTGTTCGTGGCCTCCGCGACCTTCACCGCCTGCGTCGCGACGTTGGCCGCCGCGCTCGCGCTCTTGGCGATCTCGCGAATGCTCGAGGACATCTCTTCGGTGCCCGCCGCCACGGTCTGAACGTTCCGGCTCACCTCCTCGGACGCGGCCGCAACGACTCCCGCACGCGACGAGGTCTCCTCGGCGCTCGTACCCATTTGCACTGCCAAATCTTTGAGCGATGTGCCCGATGCGCTGAGTTCAGTGGCCTGTTTCGCGATCCTCGCTTCAAGGGACGCCATCGCCGGGCGGTGCGACGCCCGGCCGGTGATGTCTCGGATCAACGCCACCGCTCCGTCGGTCGCGCCACTCGGTCCGATGACGGGCGTCCAGACGAACTCCAGGTGGACGTTCCGGCCGTCGCTCGTCCGTCGCTTCGACTCGACAGCCACCGACTCGCCAGTGCGGATCTTCGCCCACCGCTGGTCAGCGCCGGCGTCCGCGTCGACGAGTATGCGGTGGTGCTGGCCCACGATCGACTCGCGGTCGGCTCCAAACACCGTTACGAACCTGTCGCTCACCTTGCGGATCGTTCCGTCGATGTCGCATTCGCAAACGCCGAATGCGCGCTCCACAGCGTCGAACAGCGTAAGTCCGCGTTCGCGCTCCCGTTTCGAGCCGCTGCGCTCGTCGGTCCGAGCGTGCCCATTGCGGCTTTCGCCGTCGTGTGTCGGGTCCGGTAACGGGCGAATGCTCATGTCTTCCTTCCTAGCCCTCCGTGAAACGGCCGTCGGAAGACGGTTGATAAGCGGGTTCTAGGGCTGGCGACTCTCGACCCTCGTGCTCGCCGCGCCCTGACCGTGAATGGCCACGATGAGGTCTTGGAGCAGATCGCGCGCTTCGGGTTTGGTCTTCAGGTGGGAGAGAAGCAGTGTCGACACTTCGCTGAATGCCTTCTCGTACGTCAGACCCTCGCGCGTGCGTGCAGCAACCTTCTCTCGCCCAATGGCTAGGTCCTCTTCGAGAGCCTCTGCGTAGCGGGCAAGCTGCGCGCGTAGCTCTTCGATCTGGCGCCTCAAATCGCGGGCCTGCGCATCTTTCAGCGTTGCCTTCTGATCGTGCTCCTTGATCTGTTCGAGCTTCGCCTCGACGACCGCGCCAGCCGCTCCGACGCGCTCGTAGATTGGGCGAATCTGACCGGCGCTGCCGCTCGCCTGATCGGCCGCCTGTTTCGCTGTCGCGAGCGTGCGCTCCGCCTGCTGGTGCGCTTCTCGCTGGCGCGCAATCTCCCCTTGTTCGGCCGCAAGCTCCCGAAGCGCTCGCGACTCCTCGTGGGCCAGTTCCTCCACTTTGCGCCCAATCTCCGCCCGCAGCGCCCTTCCGCGTCGCTCGAGCGCCTCGAGCTTGCGCGTGTGGCTCGCCACCTCCCCCTCTAGCCGCGTTGCCCTCGACGCCAGGTCCCAGGCCTTTGCGACCGCGGCGTGCACATCCACGGGCCCGTTTCCGCCAGGATGGGCCCGCGACACCATTCGCGAAAAGAGTGCCGCGCGATTGGCCCACTCGGCGACGCCAGCGGATTGGGGAGGGGGAGGAGGCGGCGGGGGCGCATTTTCGCCGGCAGCGCCGACATCCCACGGAGTTGCGGGCAAGCTGCGCTGGAGCCCCTTGAGCTCTTCGTGAAGGTGGTGCGCGTCCTGGTACCGCTTTCGGCGATCCTTCTCGAGGAGCTTGACGACTATCGATTCGGCCGTTGGGAGCACATCCGGCTTGAGCGTCCGAGGTTTGGGCGCAACGGCCGTACGCTGCATTTCGAGAAGCGTTTCCCTGTCGTCGCTGCGGAAGGGAAGCTGCCCCGTGAGCATCTCGAAGAACAGAACGCCGAGCGCATAGAGATCGCTCTGAGCATTGGCTTCTTCGCCACGCGCTTGCTCGGGACTCATGTACTCGGGAGTCCCGAAGACAGCTCCCTTGGGTGCAAGCCTCGGATCCATGGCCAGGTGCGCCAGGCCGAAGTCGAGAATCTTGACGAAGTCCTTGCGGCCTCCGCGCGTGGTCAAGAGGATGTTGTCGCTCTTGAGGTCGCGATGCACGACGCCGAGGTCGTGGGCACGCGCCAGAGCAGCACACATCTGCTCAAGAATATCCACCCCACGCGCGAGCGGCATCGACCCACGGGCCAGCTCGCTCGAAAGGGACGTCCCGACGAGGTACTCCATGACGAGATAGAGCTCGCCTTCTTCGGTCTCTCCTATGTCATGGATGTCGATGATGTGAGCGTGATCCACACGGTTCGCGGCTCGCGCCTCACGCAGCATCCATGCTCTGAGGTGCGTCTCGCCGCGAAGATCCGGCCGAATGAGTTTTACTGCGACAATGCGATCGATGAGCACGTGGCGCGCTCGATACACGACGCCCATGCCCCCCTCGCCGATGCGCGCTTCGAGCCGATATCGTCCGGCAATGACGCGCCCGAGCATCGAGTCCGTGGGCTTTGACGATGAGGGTTGTTTCTGGGCCATGTCGCTCCGTTCGGCTCGAGCCTTCGGACCGCCTGCTCTGACCGGACGATACTACCAGGGCAGTCCAATCGCGGGGGCTGCGTGGATCAGTACGGGCGATCAGAAGACGACATGAAGAACCGGCACGCGAAGTTCTCCGGAACTGCGCGTACCGTACAGCCGCTCCTCTGCCACGGTAAGCGTTCGGCGAAGCTCGGGAACGGGCACGCCGAACTGAGGGGCTCCCGCACGAAAATCGAGAATCGACTGCGGCACGGCAGACGTCGGCGGTGGGGGAGGGGGAGGCGCTGCGGGCGAGGGCGGTGCTGTGGTCACACCGGCCCCGGGAACACCCGGTTCAGCCGGAGGCCCCGCCGGGGTGTGATCCTCCGCCGCACCTTCTTCGGGCTGATAGCGCGTTCCGTTCAGGTAGAGCACGACCGCAGGAATGATGAGGGCCAGGCCACCCGCGAGCATGGCGGTGGGCGCCACTCCATCAGTGCTTCCCTGCTCAACGAAGTACCCACCAATGCCCCCACCGGCAGCCCCCAATGCAGCGGCGACTCCATACACCCAGCCCGTGCGCAGGCCGGCGATCGATGCAACGATCGTCACCGATTCAGCTCCCATGAGCGCACCACCGGTGATGCCCTTGCCAGTCGGCGACACCTCGTCCGCGCGTGCATCACGAGCTGGAGCTGCGATCATCGTCGCCACGAGCGCGCCAGCGGCCACCGCGAGCGCAGGTCGGAATCCGCGTCGAGCAGAGCGCATCATAAGAGGTCCCTCTGGTTTCAAGTTCCGGTGACACAGTATCACGGCCCGAGGGACCCGTACCTACCCTTCGGGACGGGCACGGGGAGCGCGCTATGGTGTCGGCGTGGGTTCCCTATCGCTGATGTCCGCCATTGTCTCGTTGCATGTTCTCGCCAATGTGGTGTGGATCGGCTCGCTGCTGTCCGTGGCGCTTTCGTTGTCGGGCGGGTCGGAATCGGGGGCTGGAACCGCGTCGGCTCTGTTCGGCCGGCGGATCTACCTTCGCCTCGCGGTGCCTGCATTTGCGGTCAGCTTTCTCTGCGGCGCGAGCGTCCTCGGGATGGCCCTGCCCTCCTACCTCCACGCGCCCTGGATGCACGCCAAGCTGACCCTGGCCATCGTCCTCATTGCGATTCACCACGTGATCGGAGCGCGCGCGCGACGGGCCGCTAACGGGCAGGCCAAAGCCGCTCGCGGAGCGTCGGGGCTCGGAATCGCGGTGTTCGTCTGCGCGGCCGGCGTGGTCTGGCTCGCGGTCACACGCTGGATACCGTGAGCGGTGCCCTGTGCGCTGCCGGGACCGTCTCCTTCTAAAGAACGCCGGCCATCGCAAACTTGATGGCAAAAATGATGGCTCCAACGAGAATCAGCACGCCGATTGCCATTCGGCCCACCGGAACCACGAGACGGTCGGGCAAGACCATGAAGAGCGACGGAACCTTGAAGAAGGATCCGACGAAGCTCGGCGGTCTCACCACGGCGAACACGCAGTACAGAATCCCGAAGACCGCCATGATTGCAGGCAAAAGCCACATCGTCATTTGCTCCCTCTCGGGTCAATCTACCGTCTTGCCCCTGCGGTCACAAGACTCTCTGCGCCGTGCGATAAAGGGGCGAGGGCTGACCTCGCGCGAGACTTCTCGGGTGGATCGCGAGCCAACGAGGCCTACTCGGGGAGCATCGCGGCGCCGACCACGCCCGCACTGTCGGAGAGGGCATGGCGGACGACTCGTGTGCACGTCTCGTCGTTGAATATCCAATCCCCAACGGCGTACACTCCCTCGGCATACAGGCAATCGAGGTGGGACACTCCGCCGCCGAGCACGATCACGTCGGGATCGAGGACGTTGATGACCGTGGCGATTGCGCGCCCGAACACCGCCATGGCGCGGCTCAGGATTTCGTCCGCCGCGACGTCGTGCGCCCTGCGAGCGGCGATCTCGGCCACCGTCCGGGATTCTCCCTTGAGTGCCATGTACGCTCGCTCGATCGCCGGTCCCGACAGGTACTGCTCGACGCACCCGCGACGTCCGCAGTAGCAGGGCGGTCCGTCCACGGGATCGAGGCAAACGTGCCCCCACTCGCCCGCGATGCCCTGCACGCCATTCCACGCGCGCGGCCTTCCGCCCCCCGATCGCAACACGATGCCCCCGCCCACGCCGGTGCCCAGGATGACGCCGAAGACCACGTCGCATCCGACGCCGGCTCCGAAGGCGGCCTCCGCGAGGGCAAAGCAGTTGGCATCGTTGGCAAAGCACGCATCGACGCCCAATGCCGCCCGCAGGTCGCGATGAAACGGGCGCCCGTTGAGACATACCGTGTTCGAGTTCTTGATGAGCGGCACGTCCGAGTTGCGAAGCGTCGTGCTCCCCGGCATTCCAACGCCCACCGATGGGGGATCGCGAAGGCCCGCGTCGCGTGTGACCGCCAGGGCGAGACGGGCCGTGTTCGCTACGATGTGTTCGTAGCCGAGGTCACGCTCGGTCGGGACGCGCAACCGAGCCAAGACGTCGAAGCCCGCGCACCCCGTCGTGGGGTGCTCGCGCATGACGATGGCCTCGGTCTTGGTGCCGCCGAGGTCGATGCCCAGTCGGATGCGTTCGGTGGTCATGGGGTCGCCGGTCGCGAAGGATACACCGAGGGATGGTGTTCCCTCATCGGGGGAGACGCTTCCCTCGTCGGGGGAGGCGCTTCCCTCGTCGGGGGAGACGTCCACCTCGAAGCAGGAGCTCGCTACCTCGAAGAGGTAGAGGCGTCTTCTCGTCGAGGGAGGTCGTTCCCTCGAACAGGGAGGTCGTTCCCTCGAAGAGGGAGGTCGTTCCCTCGAACAGGGAGGTCGTTCCCTCGAGCAGGGAGGTCGTTCCCTCGAGCAGGGAGGTCGTACCCTCGAACAGGGAGGTCGTTCCCTCGAACAGGGAGGTCGTTCCCTCGAACAGGGAGGTCGTTCCCTCGTCCGGGGCAGACGATGCCTCCTCGGCCGAGCACGCTCCGACCAACTGCAAAGTTGCCTGGACCCGCCATTCTTGATTCCAGGAGGAGAGGGAAAGCGCCGCCATGGCGCCAGGGACGCCAAGTGAGGAGAGTCAGAAGATTCCG
>Ga0326728_10008333_pt1 | contig 25839 bp, 14 predicted proteins | sample MB3enrmetagenome_FD_207602 | JGI IMG/M metagenome (GOLD analysis project Ga0326728, IMG submission 207602) | Lab enriched peat soil microbial communities from McLean, Ithaca, NY, United States - MB31MN | ecosystem: Environmental > Terrestrial > Soil > Wetlands > Peat | place: USA: New York... | reverse complement strand
AAGCAAGAACCAAAGAAGCTCTGGAAATAGCCATCAGCGAAGCCATCCAGATGATTACTCCAGACAACGCAAGGGCATGGTTCAATCACTGTATCAATGGTCTACAGTAATTGCTAAAATGCTCTAAATCTTTGTAAGCACATGGAAGCCAGTCTTTCGGCGTGTCGCAAAACGTATCGCATCTAGCCAATCCGGGAGCATCTTGCCCAACCGTTGCCACCATCCCTCCGCTGAACGATCTCTGTTCGTGCCATTCGCGACAAAACTCGTTCCTAGCCACTTGGGGAGTAACGCGCGCCTTCGAGTCTCATGCCAGAGGTTATTCATTCGTCGCGACGATTTCTTCGTGAAATCTCTTAGCCAGGCGTTCGTGGTCTGAATCTCAGTTCACGACCAATGTGAGTGTTTGCGCAGAATTGACCGAGCCGCTCGATGCCGTGATTGTAAGCGTATAGGTCCCTGGAGCAGTTGAGTAGGTGTGAGTGGTTGTGCCGGAGCTGCCGTTCGAGCCTCCGCCACATCCAGCGATTCCGAAGCTCAGAATTGCAACCGAAAGCACAATGCAGGAAAGCCACAAATGCAGGGTCCTCTTTCGGGATCGGAGCAAGATGATGAGTGGAAGCGTCAACAGGCCGAATCCGCCCAATTCGAATCTTGAAGCATTCACAACCATAGCGGTCGTTGTGGTTTCTGTCGCGACATTCACCGTAAACGTTCCGGAGCCACCGGAAGTAAGCGCAAGGCTGGAAGGCGATACCGAGCAGGTCGCATACTGAGGCGCTCCCGAACATGACAGATTGACGTTGCCGCTAAATCCAGCGCGACCGTTCAATTGCATGTTGTAGGTTGCCGTGCCGCCGCTGGAAACGGTCGCAGACAGCGAGCCCCCGGTGGCTGCGCCAACTGTGTAGGGAGCCAGGCCAAACCCCAGCAGATTTGCCGTCTGTGTGGCAGATGGAGCACTATCCGAGACCGTCAGAGTCTCAGTGATCATACCGGGGGTACTCGGTTTCAGAACCACGCTGATTGTGCACGAACTGTTTGCCGCAAGACTGGAGCCACAGTTGTTCGTCTCAGTAAAGTCACCGCTTGCGGCGATAGAAGTGATTCCCAGTGGAGAAGTCGTTTCGTTGATGAGCGACGCCGTTTGCGCGACGCTGGATGCGCCCACAGCGAGGTTACCGAATTCGAGCGACGAAGTGGAAAGCGCGATTCCGGGAAGAATGCTGACCTCTGCGTAGTCTGATGTTCCCCCTCCGGGCGTCGGAGTGACAACCAGCACATTGAGTTGCCCCCACTCGTACAGATCGGAGGCGGGAACCTGCGCCGACAGCGAGGAACTGCTTACATACGTCGTCGTCAACGCAGCGCCGTTCACCATTATGCTTGAGGTGTTTGTGAAGCCGCTGCCGCTTACTTGCAGTGTAAATGCTGCGTCGCCTGAATGCACCTGGGTGGGCGATACCGACGAGATAGCGGGAACAGGCGCTGCGACGCTGGAATTCGTGACCAGGCTGCTGGTTGCAACCACGATCTGATTGGCGCCAGGCAGGCTGCCGGTCGTGTCGACTGAGCGCAACGCGAACCCATTGGAGCCCCAGCGCACCAGATCCGTTACGGAGGAGGCGTAGAGGCTTACGAAAGGCACGGACCCGAGAAAACCGAAGCTCGACTGGCTGTAAACATCGATGTTAACTGCCCCATAATTGGCGTATTGGGCGGCCCAATCCAGAGCATAGGTGTGTCCGGTCGATGGTTCGGGAATGATTCCGGCAGCATAGAACAACGGACTTCCATCTGTTGTCAGATAGCTTCCGAGAAGTTTCTGTGTGGATGGATCCCAGACCTGCCCCATGTTGGTGTAGAGCAGCGTTCCGTCGGAGCGGACCATGTGCCCGCTCACCATGGGTGAAGACGCCGTGGGATTGCCCCCGCCGGTTAAGGTCAAGCCGGTGGCGCTGTTCGTTAACGTGTAGAAAAACGACTCTCCATACTGACCGATTGCATAAACGTGCGACGCAGAAGTAAACGTGAAGCTGTCCGGCCAAAAGACACTATTGGCGCCGTTGACGACGCTTTGTCCCGGAATCCAATTGACTAAGCCGGAATCATTGTATAGAGCCATACCGTCTTCGGCAGGATCCACATTGGCAAAGAGTTCCACCACGATCGATTGCGGCGATCCGGGCACGACATGCATTTCCTGAACGTAAGTTTGCCCCCACATCGAATCTATAGGAAGATCGAACGACTTCTCCAGCACCATGGTTTTCAGATTGAAACGCTGTAAGACGCCAGTTGAGGCAACATAGAGTTCGCTGCCATCGTCGGAGACGGCTAGGGTTTGCGGATTGCTCGCAACGGCAACCGGAGTTCCCAATGCGCCAGTCGAGGGATTGATGGGAATCACGGTATTCGGATTCTGCGTGGCGCTCGAAGGAATCGCCGCGTAAAGCAGACCTCCGACCGGATCGACGGTGAGAGCGCTCACCGTAAGCGGGATCGAAATGTAGGCGATCAGGGGATATGAAGCGCTGGCGCCGCCACCGGGCGTCGGGTTCTGGACGGTTACAGGAATGCTTCCCATGGCATTCAGTACTGAGGGATTTAGATTGAAGCTCAAAAAGGTGCTGCTATTGTACGTGGTGGTTTGAGCGACTCCATTCACATAGACGACCGAGGCAGGAAAGAAGCCGGTTCCCTCGACCGAGATAGAAATCGGCGTGGTGCCGCTGTTAATCGGATACGAGGGATTCATAAGCGTGGTGATCGTCGGTACCGGATAGGTACTATAAGCGGTGCCGCTGAGTAGTTTGCTGACGATCGGATTCACCGGGTCGTTGCTTGAAACCGACAGAAAACCTTCGCGGGTTCCAGCAGCGATAGGAGTAAACGTGACGGCAAATACGCATTGGCTATTCGCCGGCAAAGTGGCGGTGCAGGTACCTCCCGATGCGAATGCAAAATCTCCACTGATTGTGTCTTGCGAAAGATTGATCGTGAGCGGAACCGGACCATTGTTGTAGAAGGGGACGTATGCGACGGGGCTGGTTTGGCCCACCAGCAATGGTTGTAAGACCGTGTACGGGTAGGCCCCGCCTGACCCAAAGGAGGCGACCGGTTCGGCGCCCATGCCACGAAGCGGGATCGTGGTGGTAGCCACGGCAGCATTTGAGGTAATCGTCAAAGTCCCCGTGTAACTCTGCACGGCCGAAGGCTCAAACTGCACGCTCGCCGTGCAGGGACTTCCCACGGCAATTGAGCCGGTGCAGTTGTTCGATCCCGAAGGCACGGAGAACACCGGATTGCTGGAAGAGATGGATTGAATGGTAAGCGCCGCACTGCCGCAGCTTTGAATTGTGATTGTCTGGGTTGTCGACGTCCCTGGGATCAAGTTGCCAAACGAGAGCCCGTAATTTTCCGAGCCGGTCAGGCAGACGGTTGCGCCGCTCGCCGCAGGGTCTATGACCTCTGCATAGGGATAGGTGTACTCGACATATTGTGGAGGCGCGGTGACGGAACCGAGGAAAGTGCCCGGCGTAGTATCAATCGAGGCGCTCGTAACTCCGGCTCCATGGACTTTGCCTGCAGAATCCAAAGCGATCTGCAGACCAGAGTTTCCCGTATCACCGATGTAGGTCGAAAATTCCAGTTTCGTCCCCGTGCTGTCAAATTCGGAGAGAAAACTCGTGGAACTTATCCCGAGGGTGGCAGGTGGCATCTGGCCAACGAGCGGGTTTACCAGAGGAAATGAACTATCGTCGGTGGCTCCGGCTAGCCAGATATTGCCGTTGTTGTCCAGCTTGATGGTCCCGAGGTTGTTGTATCCGAAGGACGTTTTGCCTCCGAAGAAGCTGGAGTAAAGTAGTTGCGAGCCGTCGGCGTTCACCTTACTGAAGTACATGCAACATGAGGTCGCCTGGGTTTGGTAGGCACCGGCGGTCACCGGGAAACTGGTGCTGTCGTAAATGCCAGTGATATAGGCATTGTTATTTGCATCGAGCGCAATGCCGCTGGCGTAACCCGCTCCAATCAAGGTGGAGTAGGCGAGCGCGGAGCCATCCGGTGCCAACTTGGTGACAAATACCGACCTGTAGATCGGGGTTGCGGGTTGGCCAGCATAAGCGCCGGCAGTGGTGGGCCACAGAGCGCCTGCTCCTCCTGCGATATAGGCGCTGCCCTGGCTATCAACTGCGATCGAGGAAGAACCTGAACTGCCATCCCCTCCGGTGTACGACGTGGTATCGCCAACGATTGCGCTGTATACGAGAGCACCCTCGGAACTGAACTTGGTGACAAAAACGGCATTTTCCTGATATCCGGGAGTGAGAGCTTTCAATGCGCCCGAGGTGATCGGAAAGGCGCTTGAATCCGTACCGCCTGTGATGTAGGCAGCGCCTTGGCTATCGACGGCGACGGCGCTAGAGCCCGTCGAACTCCCACCCAGGATGCTCGAATAGTTCAGAGCGCTGCCATCGGCAGTGAGAGAAGAGATGAAAGCATATCTGTCGCCGTTGTTGCTCGTGACCGAGGAAACTGGATTCTTCACCGGAAAGTCGCTTGCCTCGGTCCAGCCCGTTACGATGGCGTTCCCATTTGCGTCTACTGCAAGACCAGACGCTTGGCTGTAGTTGCTGCCTCCAAGAAATGTCGAGTACATCTGCGCCGTCCCGGTGGCATTAAGCTTGGTGACAAAGACCGCAGGCTCTTGGTTCGCGCAGGCTGCACATTGCGTTTGGAATGCGTTTGCGGTCACTGGAAATGTAGTGTTGAAGGTCAGCCCTGCGATATAGGTGTCTCCTGAAGAATCGGTGGCTACGGCGGAGACCGAATCGCCCTTCGTATCGAGATAGGTGGAAAAATCGAGCGCAGGATCAATGATCAGTGTCTGCCTGGAATCGAAGTGGCCCAGGCGAAAACGCACCGTTCCGTCATGACCTAGTATGAAGTGAGCGTTCACGGGGTGGCGGGCGCCACCCGTCATCTGATACGCAACTGGCCGGTTGAAGCGTATCTCACCGTCCGAGACCGCGGTGACGAGAGCGCCGTCCGAAGTCAACTTGAGCTTGCGCGCGCCCTGCAGACGGAATGCGATTCGTTGTGGATCGGTACCCGGCTGCACAACAAAGTCGTGTTCCAATGCGCGTCCGTTGCCGTAGAAGACGAGATCGATCCCGGAATATATGGCGCGGTATCGAAGTTGCGCATAGTTTGGCACGGAACGAAGCCAATGCGAAGGATCGCTTCCAAGGAGGTAGTTCGTATGGCTGTCAAGCAACTCCTGTCCTTCGATCGCCGTATCGCGGCTTGCGCCTAAGAGCTGCATTCGTACCCGAGAAACGCTCTTGCTGTGTGCCGGCAGCGCGAGAGAGACACCATCTTGAAGAAACTCTCCGCTCAACCTGCCATCGTGAAAAACATAGCGCGCATCGTCAACGGCTTGTCCCTGATTTGGTTCGAAAACCATTGGCAGCCGTGCAGCCTGGGTCTGTGCGAACAAAGTTGGGAACGAAAGAAGTGATATCAGCAAGGTGGCGAACAGCGAGGTTCTTACGCGAATGGACATGCACATACCTCTGGCTAGAATGTGGCAACAGATCGGATATTGAACCTGAGAGCTTCCAGACTCAAAGCTCTGTACGCCTGTTTCCGAAGGTTGGGCGCATTATATCAGCGGCATCTCAGCGTCGAATGAAGGGGCTCCTGGCTCGGCGGGGTAATAAAGAGGCCCTACGCGACTCCCTTCGCCTAAAGTGCCTGTTGGCCGCTTTTGAGCGTCGCAACTGGGCGCTCATGCACACGGATGCGTCGGTCCCTATAGCCGATTTCCGCCAATTCCCTCATTGCAAGCACTCTGACGGCCCCTTGGAGGATAAGTATCGGTAAACGTGGCATGCGTAGAGCCAAACTCTCTCTTTGCGAAAATGACCCGCATGACCTCTTCCAGGGGAAGGAAACGGACATCAGAATTGAACCGATCGTGAGCAAATGACAACCATTTGAGCGAGGCCCTGTTATGCCATTTGTTTCAAATGACATAGACAGATGTTGATGTGCACGACTCTACGCCCTGTCCCTGAGGATAGACCCGTAAGCTCTTCTTGGGATTAGCTCACGATACGCTGAAAGCCCCAGAAAATGGTCGCCGGGCACGAAAAAAAGGCTCACCAAAGTATCTACACTATTGATTGCAATGAGGTTATTTGGTGGACCTGGTCGGGATCGAACCGACGACCTCTTCCATGCCATAGATTCGACATTAAGCATTTCAACAACTTACAAGACCCCGGTGGCTGCCTAAGTCCTTGTAAGCGCGCACATCCCCGAGATCCAGCGTATCGCAAAGCGTATTGTGTTCGCCAACGGGATCACCGAATCCGAAAGTATCAAGTACCTACAGGAGCCCTACCAGCGCATCCACAGTCACCGCCTCGTAGTTCATTGCGGTCCGCCCACTGGCTTAAGCTGGTTGCTTGCATTGTTGAACGCCTGCGGGATCGTCAAAGTCAAATCGCAGATCCAGAAGGGAAACGGTTGGAAGAACGAGTAAATAACTTCAAACGAACAGGCTCAGGAGGCCACCCTCGACTATTCAATGCTATCGCTCCACCGGCGAAATGAAGATGGGAGTCCTTTTTCATTTTGCCGGATGTCAGAACTCGATGGTGAATCCCGCAGCAGGCAGAATTGGCAACATATTATCGCGCCTCAACAATGCCTTTCCGGTGTTGAAATCGTACTGTTGCAAGCCAAAGTACCGCCAGTTTTCGTGGTTCGCCATATTGTCGAGTTCGACATACATAGTTATTTTAGAACGCTCGTAGTAGGCGGCCTTGTTCAACCGGGTGTCAAGCCGGCTATAGGTAGGCACGCGCACTTGGTTGCGCTGCTTGGTGAGCGTGAAATACTCAGCCTGAGTGCTCGCCGCCGGATTGCCCTGAAAGAAGCCAACCAGCGGAAAATTGCTTTCGTAGTTAAACTTGCCGCTCGCGTTCACGGTCGGATTGAGGCGATAGCTGGCAAAAGCGCTCACGATGTGGCGCTGGTCGTAGTCTCCATCGAAACACAGGCTGGCCAGCGTATCGCAGTAGCGTGTATGTCCCAGGTTGTAGGACATCCACCCCGAGAGCCGATTGGCGCTTACCCTCTGCAGGGTCAACTCTATGCCGCGGGAGTAACCCCGAGTGGAATTGCTCAACACTGTCCCATAGGCCGGCCCAGTTACAACGCCATCGACGAGACGCCATTCCGTTTCCGGTGAGTAGGGAATCTGATCTTCTTTCCTGTCATACAAGTCCACCTTGAAGCGGATCCTCTCGGAGAGTTGCTGTTCAATTCCCAGAATGTAGTGAGTCGAGCGTTCGGCGCGCAGTGCTGGATTGTTGAAGTCTCCTAGAAGTTGCACGAGTTCGGGGAACTGTACGTATTGCCCATAGCCCGCCAGGACCTTAGTTCTCGATGTAATTCCAATCGAAGCGCTTGCGCGGGGAAGCAATACCTCCTGGTGCGTATAGTCGAAGTGATCGAACCGCCCGCCCGCAGTCAAAAGTATCCGTCCGTGGAGAGCACTCCATGATGGCTGGAGATATGCGCCGTATCGCCACGCTTGCTCATCAAACCGCGCCAATGGAAAGGGAGTTACTGCCGGCCGTGCTGTCAGGACATCCCATACATAGCTGCTTAAGTAGTTTTGCCTGGCATCTTGGGCCTCGGCGCCTGCCTCCAGGCTGTAGTGTTGCGTGAGCTGTATAGTGTCATCATGCCGGAATCCGTAATCCTGCTTCGGGGAGCGCAAGAGGTCGCCACTGTCCATCTGGTTGTGGTCGTTCTCGCGACTATAAGTGAGAGCTGTGCGCAAGATTGCGGATGACCGTACGTTCCATTGCCAATTCATGTCCAGGATATCGGTTTGGCTTTGTCCCAGGACCTTGTCCACGGGATTGGTGTAGGAGGCATTCAGATTCGCGAGTCCATTGATAGCCAACAGGGTTAGGTGCTGGCTCGGCGAGGGGTCCCAGCTCAGTTTGCCTTCTGTGTCATAGTAGCCGACAGCCAGATTGGAATAGCCCAGGCGCTGCATCAGGTATTGGAGATAGCTTTTCCGTGCGGCCACTAGCCACGCTGCTTTCTTCGACCGCCCAAACGGACCTTCAACGGTCGCGCCGCCTTGAAAGCAATCCATGTTGATTCGCGTCGAGATTCTCTCGCGATCGGGTTCGCGCGTCTGAATATTCAGCACTGCTCCCGTACTGTCGCCGTACTTTGCGGGAAAACCGCCTCCGAGTAGCGAAATGGATTCGATGATATCCCCGTTCAGTAGCGAAACCGATCCTACCTCAGTAATCTGTTGCACCTCGTGGAATGGGTTCTTCAATAACACGCCGTCCATATAGAACGCGACATTCTGGACGCCGGCGCCACGATAGGCGAAATCGGCGTAGTAGTCGTCTGGCGCCGCCACGCCCGGCAGGCTGTGAACGGAACGAAACGAGTCTCCGAACATACTCGACAGGTTCTTGAGTTCCGAAGCTTGCAGCACCTGCTCGGTAGGCGCGCTGGTTTCGATGGGATCGAATGGGCCGGAGGCAACCGTGACCTGATCGTTCCGTTTTAACGCCTCCTGGCCTATTTGGAGGTCGACCTCGGTGTCGCCACTCGCCGGAATCTGCAGCTTTGTCCTGAGCAGCCCGTAGCCCACAGTGCTTATGTAGAGTTCCACCTCGCCGGGCTGAACTCTAGAGAGTTCGAACCGACCCGTATTGTCGGTGATCGCTTCGAGATTCTGGTCGCGAATGGAAACCAGCGCTTTCGCAATCGGCTCTGACGTCTTGAAGTCTATGACTTTCCCGCGCAGGGTCACGACGGCCGGAAATTGTACTGAGACTCTGGAATTGATGCCGGCCTGCAATTGGAGACCTGTAATCCGCACTCTGGGAAAATCCGCCTTTTGGGCCGTTAACGTATAGGTCCCAGATGGGAGCTCCGGAAGGACAAAGTTGCCTTCTTTGTCGGAGGTAGTTTGACGCTCCAGGCCGGTATTGTCATTGGTGACAGACACGTGTGTGAAAGGTACGGCTGCGCCTTTGGTATCGGCGGTGGCGCCGACAATGTTTGCTGCCACTTCCTGCCCGATTGCTCGAAGAGCGGATCCCTGCACCACGAATGACACAAGTATGAATGCCGCGCAGCGGAGCACAAGGCGTCGGGTACACCAATATTGGCTGCAGAACATTGCGTAGTCTCCTCGTTTCAAAGCCCCAAAGCCCACGGCGGAATTCGCCGGCACTTTTGTTTCACTGCACTGCCTACTTACGAGGCGAGTCTAGACCGCAGTCACTGACATTCGCGGCGTGAATTAGCCATTTCGACAGCCGCTCTGCTTGTAGCAGTGAGTCTTGGATCTCTTGCACTTTAGCTGTGCCTTCTGCGGCTTGTCCAGTCGTGACGCTGAAACTGGACTGTATCGCCGCGTCGTTTCGCGATGCTGTCTCGAACAACTGTTGAACTGCAAGTGTCATATCCGCGGGACTAGTATCCCTTCCTTCTCCCGCAGTGCCGGGAGAAGCCCCTTTCGAAAAGATGATGGGATCCAACTCCAACCGCAGTTTCTCGGTTCGTTCGCCCACTTCTTGCGCATGGGCTGCAACCATGCAGAGATATTCATTGTGGGCCGTCTCGCTCAGGCTGCCGATTTCCGTTGGAGGAAGAGTGCCTGCGAGCCGTTTCAAAACCCATGCGTGTCGCATGGCCTCGCCTGAGTCCTCCAGGACCTGTTCCGATAGCCGCTGGATCTTTGCGCGAACGTCAACCGGGGAACCAGAAGGTGTTTCCGTCTCGAAATGCTGACTCAATGCATCGAACAATGGAATCGACGAGCGTTCGGCCGGCGCCTCTGTCTTCGCCATAACAGATGGTTCCGCTCGCTTCCGCAGCAGCGCTTCTGCGACTGTTATTAGATTGACGACTGCATCCGGATTATGTCGAACAGGAGCAAGGGCCTTGATGATTTGCGCCCTCCGCGATTCTGTCGCCAAGACTCCCTCCACATGCAGCTTGTGGTCTGCGCCAACGGTTGCTGTAACCTCCTGACCAAGAGTCGCCCCAACCTGATCGAGCAAATACGTCGTCTCAATCTGAAGATCGGCGGTCGCATCGTCTTGCTTGGTGGGCGGAGGGGGAGCAAGAAACTCGGCATCCGTCTGAAACACTTGCGGATTGACTTCGAGCGCAGGCCGTTGCTCGAAACTGGCTTCGACAATCGAATACACCATGGGTGTGCCCGGCCCGGCCGGAGCGCCTGAACTTTCCGGTTCCCGTACCGTCAGTTCGAGAGCAACTGCCCTAAAATCAGCCTTGCGGACTGTGAGTACTGCACTCAACAGCCGGTCGTTTCCAGATCCATCTCTCGGTTCGTAGTGAACAACGTAGTCGTTCCCCTGCTTGTCTACCTGCGCATGAGCGGTGGCTCCTGCGAGTCCTTCAAAACTGCTAGCCGAAAGGTCGTACTCCCATAGATCGTCCGGAGAATTCAAAACTTTCGGGACAATTCCGTCGCGTGTGCCGATTTCCGGCCTGACCCCGCGTTCGTATACCGCAGATGAACCGTTACGCTCGCTCCATTCTCCTGCGACTAGCTTTCCGGAGTCGTCGTACACACGCCGTGCGGTAATTCCACGCGCGCCACTGTGCCAGACATCGATTCGACGGCGAAGAAGAACCTGTTTATCGTTGTATCTCCGTTTCTCTAGCCACAACAAGCGATGCAACACAACATTGCGATTATTGTCGTGAGCCTCTTCGATGGCGCTTGCATGAGCAAGCAACTGCTGAGCGTTAACCGTGGGAGACCAAACGTACGACGCCGCGACAGCCAAACCAAGTACCAGCCCCGCTGCCACTCCCACCGCCACCAACGGTGCGCGTAACGCTTTCTCGCTGGAGGCGCGGATTCCGGCCAGCATCGTAGACCATGAAGGCCGATTGGCCTGAGTCTGCATGGCTAGCGCATGGAGTTTGCTCTCGAACCTGCCAGTCTGCTCCGCGGCCGATGGCAAGCTCGGAAGCAGGATGCGGTTGCGATAGTCCATAAACGAAGAAATCGTCTGGCTGGTCTTTTCTGCCCGCACGCGACATGCCCAGCACGCCTCTAAGTGCATCCGGATGCGCGCGGCCTTCCGCGATGGTTGTTCGCCATCCAAATAGAGCAGGAGATCCCCTTCGTCCGGGTGCCAGTCCCGATCTTTGCGAAAACAATTGAATCGGCTATGCATTCCGTTACCTCGCCATCTTCCGCATTGCCCGCCGCAGAAACTCGGTGACACTTGAACTGGTAATGTTTAGAATCTCCGCTATTTCTCTGTAACAAAACCCCTCGGCCCGTAAATAAAGGCAGCGACGTTCCTGCCCCGAAAGCAGCGCAAGCCCATTGCGAACGGCGTTGAACCGCTCACGGTCGAGCAATGTCTCTTCGGGATCTTTTCCGCTATCCGGTACTTGGAGCACTACCGACCTATATTCCTCGCAAGCTAGCTCCCGGATAAACTTTGCGCCTCTTGTCCGGTCGATTGCCAGGTTATGAGCTACCCGAAAAATCCATGACCGCAAGCGGTCGTCCGCGATAGTTTTGCCGCTGGCCCAGTGGACATAAAGCCGCAGAAACGTCTCTTGAGTCATATCCTCGGCTTCGGCAGGGTCACCGAAACTAGCCGCCAGGTATTGATATACCGGGGTTCGCAGCGTTTCATAGACATGGACGACGTTTAGCTCCAGGTTCATTGGTTCCTGAGTCAAGAGCAGGACAGAGGACTGTGCCGTTATGGTCGCTTGTGTGGAGACTTCGGTCTTTTGTCTCATAGTAGGTGCAAGTTAGACGGCACTTTCCAATCTGCGTTAGAGCTGTTCCGGGACTCCGTTTAGTAGACGAATGAGTCTGCCATTTATGTGACAGAAGAAATTTACAGAAGGGCCAGGCCCTGCCTCGACTTCGAACGCGATTTGTGGCCGCATGACCAGAGAATAGCAGCCGAACGGCTTCACGATACAGCCTCGGCCTTCGCTCATCTGGCAAGATGGGCTTTCCCTCAGTGGCCTCTTTCTGGCGCAGATGAGCGCTCATGGGAAGCAGGAGATTTCAACCCCTTATGGTGTGAGCGTCACAAAGGTAACGCCGTAACCCGACAGGACAACTTGAAGCTTTTGTGTCGGAGTGATTGGGACTTCAACGGGTCCATTCGCAAGGTTCGTGTTCGCGTCTATCGTGAGTTGCGACGCCGCTGTGAACGTTCCCAATGCGGAAACGTCCACAACCACTGTGCGCGGAGCACCTGGACCGTTGTCATCGCTCGTTGAAACTGGCGCGTGGTCCGCGATCATCACGACAACAGAACCGTCGCTGTTTCTTGTGGCCAGCATCTCGACCGTGGACGTTTCGGTTGCGTTGAGCGTCAGGATGCCGGGTCCGGGTGTGACTCCATCGAAGGGAAACTTATGCGCCAGCCAATACTCCACCCAATAGCTCAGGTACTTGTTGCCGGTGTTCATATCGACAACGCCGTACTGAATGTCCTGCGCGTAGTCCCAGTGAATCAGACCTTGGCTGCCAGCTTTACCGAGCTGTGAGAATACATAAGGCTTCCACGCTGCAAAAAACGCGCTTGTCCCGCGCGGGTCGGAAACAAATGGAGTGCCGTTGCATTCACTTTTCCCATCAAGGTCGCCGTCTGAGTTGACATTGTTTTCCGTGACCCACACCGGCACGTTAGCCAGGTCTGCTCGCGTCTTCAATTCCTGGTAAAAGTAGCTGACGCCCGAATCCGCGAAAAGGGGCACGGTGGCAAGAACGTCGGCATCGGTGTCTGCCTGCCTACAAGTGGAATAGATGTGCAGTGCAACCGCATCAACTTGCGCGCTCACACCACCGCTGCTAGCCGGAGCGACAAACGTCGGCAGGTTGTTTGTCGGGTCGCCAACACTACAGTCAAAAGGAAGATTGTACGTTGAGCAATACTGCTCGTCGAAGGTACTCATCTCGATCGCCGAGAATTTGATTGTGGGGTCCACCGCTTGCATAGCGGGGACAACCGTATTGTAAAGTTGCACATATTGATTTGGCGTCAGACCATTGATGTTGTACTCGTTGTAGATGGCCCACCAGGTGATGTGCTGGCTGCTCGGCGACTGAAAATGTTTCCCGCCCCAGTCGAACCCGCCCGTATTGTAGTAGCGCACCAGATTCGCACAGTACTGCGCGAAGGTGTTCAGATTCGCGGCGCTGAAGGCGAATTGAGGGTTTATTCCAATGCTGCCGGCGTTGAGGAAATCAGGCGCATAGGCGATCTGGAGTGATGGGCTATGATCGGTTATTCCGAGTATCGGCTGCAGAGTCGCGTCGAGTTCGGTAAAATCCCAATCGCTCGCTTGCCCTGTGTTTGCCTTCATTGGAATTCCTGTAAATGCAACCTGGATCCGGTCGTGCTGTGCATCGAGTGCGGCCAGTGGTGCAGTGTTCCACCCGCTCAGAAAGAACTGGTCGTTCCAAGTATTCGGCTGGAATGCCTCGCCCAGGAACTGCTGCAGCTCGCCGCCCACGCCTGAGTTCGCGTCCACGGTGTTGCCAACTGCCGCGACGATCCCCACGACTATCGAGAGTGGCTGGCTCGCAGTCGACTCCCCATCATCCGCGCGAATGGTCACACTGTATGTACCCGCGGGCATGTTGCCTCCGCCCGAAACGGTAACCACACCCGTGGCGCCTGTGCCCGGCTGGACGAATTGCAACTGTAGGCCGCTCGGCAGCCCCGTAGCTGTCAGCGCGACACTCTTCGTGTTCCCCGCGGCCCTGCCGATCGTCACATTCACCGAGCCAGGCGTCCCATCCTGCAGCAAGAGCGCCGTGCCGGACGAAAACGTCAGCGAAATGCCAGGAGACTGATTGCTGCACCCGCCGGCCGTTAGAAGAAGAGCCAGCGCGAACAACCAAACGACGCGCGTCACAAGGTGGAGCTGTTCATTCCTCTTCTTCATGAGCTCCCTTTCATCTGCCGGAGCGATGATGTTTAGTGACTCACATTAGAAGACGAATGAGACTGGTATTTGCATGACAGCAAAAGTTCTTGAATCGTCCGGACCAAGCTCCGATTCTGAACACGATCTGGCGTGCTGGATCGCCGTCAGGTGGCGTGCGGCGAATCGAGGGGCGTCAGCGCCTCCGCTGAGCGGCTGTGAGCGTTCCTCAACCTAAAGCTCTGCCGATCCATGCCGTAACGATTTGTTCCGAGGATCGCTACTGAGCGAATCGTGTGATGTTCGCCAGAGTCCGGCATCGGAAGCGCTCCGTTGATCGTTGCAACGATGACTGGCCGACTTGGCTGCCGCGAGTTCTGTGGGCGCGGCGAATCTGCCCTTGCTGCAACTCGGTTCGATTCAAACTTGGCGAGTTGCGTTCCTTCGACGGCTTCCTCGGCATGTTCGCTCTCCGCCCGGTTCGTTGTATGTCTTGCTGGCGGCGGTACTATAGGGTTTCCCTGAGAGTTGCAGAATGAGCGCGCAAGGCGCATTCGACAAAGGTTTGCCCCCTCTGGTCGAGTTTGACCTCTTCCGAGCCATTGTGCAGTAGTGACTGTCTCGGAGATGAATACCGCAGGAAACAACCGGGAGGAATCCGTGGTAACGGTTTTGATAACAGTTCTTTATCCTGTAGAGGGTAGATGTAGGAAAAGGGGGTGCGAAAGGGAGGAGGCGCCAGAATCTGATTCGCGATACGCTGAGTCCGAGTCTGGAGCGCAATCTGCGGGCAGAAAGAATTTGGAGATTTGCAGTAAGTTACTGAGTATACAGTGCTTATTTGGTGGACCTGATCGGGATCGAACCGATGACCTCTTCCATGCCATGGTGGGCGTGAAAACGCAAATTATAGACGGAACAGTACATACAAGCCGGCATAACCGGCAAAAACGGCACAATTGGCGCTATTTGCTGCCAATTTGCTGCCAAATTTACCTAGCGGGCCAAAGGGCTGATCGTGTGGGATCAGCCCGACTATTACTACCCTGGTGGGCCAAATCAGATGGTCAAAGTGGCCACGCCGGAGTAGCGAACCCATGTGTGTAGACAGTATTATGGGAACTACAATTTTGACTACGGGGAGATTTCTTCCAGTATCAACGAAGGAGATAGCGCTAAATACCGCCATGATCGCCCAGCTTGATGTAGTGCCAACCGTACAGGATAGGCGAGATCGCATGGACCGTTTCTCTATGCCTTTTGGACGATTTTTCTTGTGCATGGTGTTTGGGCTACAAATAGTCGGCCGCATAGCAAACGCCCAAACTGTTGGAAGCCACAGCAAAGATGGTCAATTGATTTCAATGCCGACGCCTGCCCAGGTCAGCCAAGCTATTGCGCTTTCGGCGACATATATGGAGCGGGCCTGCGGTCCAGATGGAAAGTTCGTTTATAAAGTGAAATTAGGCTCTGATCACGAGAGTCCTACGTATGACATCATCCGGCATGAAGGTGCCATCTACGCGCTGGCGATGCTTAATCACTCTCACCAGGATCCGCAGGCAGTCGCCGCGATGGTTCGAGCAGCCGCATTCCTGAGACAGAACTACATTGGGCCGGGCGTGCAGCCAGGACAAGAAGTTGTTTGGTCGAAACCGCTGACGAATGGTGATTTCTCTTCAGATGACTATGCCGAATTGGGCGGCACGGGGCTCGGCTTGGTTGCGTTGTCCGCCGTGCATCAGGCGAGACCAAAGTCGCAGACGATAAAGCAATTGCAAGCTCTTGGACGCTTTGCACGATTTCTACAGAGGGATGATGGTAGCTTCATCCACAAGTACAGTGCGAAAAACGGGCCTGTATCAAAGTGGAATAGCCTGTATTACCCCGGTGAGGCCGCGCTTGGGTTTATTGCGCTGTATGAGGCGGACCACTCCGGCGTGTGGCTTATAGCCGCAGGTAAAGCGCTATCCTATCTCGCCAAGAGTCGGGCTGGACTCTCAACTGTCCCCGCTGACCATTGGGCTCTCATCGCGACAGCTAAACTGCTTCCGTATTGTGAAAGAACCCCATGTGGTGCCTCACGTGAGGAGCTGGTGCAGCACGCCATTCAAATCTGCAATTCGATTCTACACGAGCAGATTAGAGGCTCACGCGTCGTTGGCTTGGATGGCGCTTTCGATCCTGATGGACGAACAGCTCCGGCTGCAACTCGCATCGAGGGACTTCTGGCAGCCTTGGAGTTTCTACCGAAAGGCGAACTCCGGTCCAATATCGAGGCCGAAGTCGGTCGTGGGATCGCCTTTTTGCTACGCGCACAGATCACGTTCGGCCCAGAGGCAGGCGGTGTGCTCGGAACAATCATTCCTGGACATCGGTCTTCATCGGAGGTTCGTATCGACTTCGTTCAACACGCGCTTTGTGCCTGGCTTCGCTACCAGCGGTTCATTGAAAATAGCGCAGAGGCGCGTGACTAACGCTGACACAAATCTCCCACATACCACTACTAACTCTCACAATTCTGACATACTCATGCTTTATCTTTGGATTGGGGTTGACAGCAGCCTGTGCGTTACGTCGTTCAGGGAAGATAACCCAAATCGTTTCCCATTGTCTGAGCCTTCAGAAGTGAGTGCAAGAAGCAAACCCGAGTCCGCCGTCCAGACCGTCATATCTTTGATTCGGAACTTATTAGCGCGAGTCGTCCCCAGCGCAGTTTTCAAATCCTCCTGCCCAACATACGCGACAGGAAGAGACTCCGCAACTTCGAGTTTAAGCACGGAGTCATCGGGATCGTCTGCAACCGAGACCTCTGCAACATTGGTTATCTTGCCCGGAGTGCGCTCAGCTTGGGCGCACACTGTTGCCATCATCCAGAACATATCAGTCATGAACCCCGGAGGCAAGAAAACCTTCGGTCCTGCGATACGCAGCGAACTTTTAGACAGTTTCCCTTTGTGAAGAGCATCGCAGGAAATTGCATCGGCAAGAAAACTACATTCGAGACTCATAGACGGTTGAGCAGAGTCTCTTGAATGCATCTCAACAGAGTACAAAATAGGTTTCCATGTGCCGGTGAATCCGAATTTCTCAACGATCCTGCCCTGATTTCGCTCTCCACTCTTAGTGATTTCCACTATGAAACTACCATCCAAGTTCTTCACCATCTCCCAATGCGATCCCGCTGCCTTTTGTGTTAGGCTTTCGGAGCCACCATAAGTACCCTCAGCCAACTTACTCGGAGTCTGGGCACAGATGGAGATAGGACAGAGTGAAAGAGCGAGTAAAACATATCCGAGAGCCACACTAAGTCGCATGAGGAGTCTCCTTATTGATAGCTGGTTTCGCCAAAGGTAGCATTTGTAGACCTGTCATATACTCGAATCACGCCTTATTCTCTTCCACTACAGCTGTCTGGCAATCTATAAATGGCGAGAGATCCTTGGGTCATAATGGCTACAAGTCGACCAGACGGGTCGATGTCAGCATGATAGCCACCTATGGGCAGCAACTTCTCTTTCCCATTCCACTCAAAGCAACGCTTTCCGCTCTCTGTGTCGATTACGCTAACCATCTCTCCATTCGGAACATCCCCATCTGTTGACATTCCCATAGTCGGCAAGACGAGAGCGCCTTCCATGATCGTCTGTGCCAGCCCGACATGCCTTGTAAAGCGATTATACATCAGGCGGGTTCCATCATCGGACTTCCCCATTCTGCCCCCCCAGCCATCTGGCTTGTCTAGCTTAAGTAGAACTTTTCCATTGAAATCGCGTATCTCGGGAGTTCCACTTCGTTGAAACCATAGACGATCAGACCCTAAAAACAGAGCGGCGGGAATGAACTTATCTGATGGAATCCCTGCCACAAATGACCCCAAGAGCCTTCCATCCATTCCCTGAATGCGGACAATTCCCTGATCAAGGTATGCCGCTGCAATGGCAGAGTGCGCCAGCAAACGGCCATTGCCATTCGGTATCTTCTCACCCGCCGTTGAAACACCGGGAACTGTTGGGGTCCACTGGGAGGAGCGCAAGTCGCTGCTGAAATGAACTACCCCGTTTTCTTTGCCTCTTCGGACCGCGGTCAAAAGGACGCCGCCGTCACTAGCACGAAGAATCGAACGACTATGCTCCACCTCATGTACCTGAGCGATCTGGCGGATCTTTCCATCTGCATAGTCGAATGTTGCGAGATTACATCCGACTTTGCCGCAAATACTGACCGCCAGAGTTTGATTTCCAAGAAATGCGACTGTTCCTTGAAAGGAAGTAGTATCTTGCGGTACAAGGGACGAAAGGTCAATGGTATAAATTGGCCGTGGCGGCACGTCCTGAGCGTTTGACGCTACAGCGAATGCCACCACGAGAATCACAATGCAAAGCAAGCCATACATCTTCAATTGAGCATCTCCTGCAACTACGACAGCCCGTTGACATAGCATCTTGACGCTTTTGGCTGGATCTCACCCTAGTCGTTAACCTCTGGATCCAACACATCGGTATCAGCACAGTCGGATTGAGCAGGAAGTTCGCCAATGACAGGATCTCCATCACTGTCAGTTGCGCCAAGTTCACAGGTCACGCTATGTCCACATCCATCGATGGTTGTTGCATCGGGCATACCATTGATGTTGCTGCCTGTAACCAGCCCATCAACCAACCCTTGTCCAACGTAGGTTGCGGTCGGGATCGGTGAATAGTTTCCACTATCGTCCTCGGATTGTGGATTACCAAATCCGCCTGGTGATCCTGGCGACAAATAGATGATCTGTGAAATCGAGTTCAACTCTGACTGACTTATCATGCCATTTGACAATGCAGTGTTAAACGCTTCTGCCGATCCGCTAAACAATACAAGCGTCACGTTCGAATTGCTTGCTGTTACTGCTGCAAGGCTAGCTGCAAAGTTATTAGTTGCCTGATTTGGCCCAAACAGCGCCTGTGAAAACACACTAAGAGCGCCACTGATCTTTCCTGGGCCATAAGGCATGGCGACATCTGTGTTATCGCCTGGATAGTTGTTAGCGAAGTCATCCAATGCAGTTCCGCCGCGATTGTCAGGACTCGTATTGATACCAGCGGAAATAAACAAACAGTCATTGTTATTGACAGGAGAAGTTGGAGTTCCGCTATCGTCATCATCGTCATCGTCGCCCCCCCCACCACCACCGCCTCCCCCACCACCACCACCGCCTCCGTCATCGTCGTCGTCATCATCGTCGCCACTCGCCACAACATCCATGGCACGGGCACGACTAGCACGATGCCGAACAGACAATCCCATTGAGTCAATCAGAGCAAGAGGGTTATTGAGAGCATACGCATAACGATTCCAGCTCTGAGGTTTCGACATTGTTACCGCGCCTATGCCTAAAGGATCGGGCGAGATCCAACGACCCTGACTAGGGCTATAGCGGCGCGCTGGAAAGTCGTAGAGGCTCGGAACTGTGTCCTGATCCTGCCCAGTAAACGAAGCATCAGCCGCCCCGGTGTGGCTGTATTGCTCGCCGAAAGGCGAGTAGGCGGTGCTTGAGTAAAGTGTTCGTGACGCCGTTGAAGTTAGTCGAGAGCTGCCCAGCCAATCGGAGTGACGATAATACGCCAATCCGGTTGAGTTGTAGATCGCCTTTACTCCTCCAGGCAGAGCAATGAAGGCCTTGACCAATGTCTGTCCGTTTGCGATCGCAAGCTTCGATCCGGTCGGTCCATACACAAATGCCTGATACGATCCGCCCGCATTGTTCTCAACCATGCGCCCCAGCGCGTCGTAGAGAGCCGTCACTGTCGTCGAGCCAGTGCTGACGGTCAGCATCTTCCCCCAGTTGGGATCCCACGTATATGTGTTCAGATTGTCGGTCAGCAGGTTTCCATTCCCGTCGTACTTTGGGGTAATGCCTGGTAGCGACAAAAACTGATTGGTTGGTGGGGTAGTGTAATAACCAGGTAAGAACGACCCGCCAGAAGAGCCACTTGGCACGCTCTTACTTATGTTGCCGAAGGCATCGTAAGTGAAATTCTGCCCCCAAAGCGTTCCGCAGTTGACTGAGGAAACTCGGCGCAGATCGTCGTAACCATAGCTGCAACTCTGACTATCCGAAGTCCCGGTGATTTGGTCACTTATGACCATACCTCCGAGTGTTCCGTTCGAATTCCAGGTGAGGGTGCCGGTATCGTACTGGCTATTTACTGAGAAGTTGTAGCTTTTCATGCGCCCGGAGTTTGGGTCGTAGGTGAAACTGTCCCCATCGCCTGAGCCAAATGTTACGCCCGTGAGTGCTCCCAAATAGTTGGTTGTGCTGCTGGTGGAATATGTGACATTGGTTATGGGATTGGTCCCCGATGCGGCTGTGACCTGTGTGTACCGCCCCTCCCCATCCAGACCTGCTCCATTTGCTCCATAGTTGAGGACAGGCACACCAGGGATGCCGCTCAAAGTCTTGAGAGCACCAGTCGCCCAGTACGCAGCCGTCGTGTGATAAAAGCCGCCTGAATGAGGCGTAGACTCATACACATCTGTCAACTCGCCACGAGGCGAATAGCTGAAGAATTCGTCGGTCACGGTCACGGTGGGTGAAGACGTATTGATCGTCTTCGCCTCCACCATGTGAGCGTTGCCGTTGGCAACGCTCACGCCGGTTGGGTAGGAGGTTTCTGAGTCGTAGACGAACTCGCGGAGTGTCGTATTTGCAACGCTACTATTGCCTGCCTTCGTCGGGCGGTTCAAAGCATCGTATGCATAGCATGTCACGTTTCCGGCGTTGTCTTTTCTTTGCACTAGGTTTCCGGGGTACGTGTAACTGCTTCCTCCGCAAGACGATACCGAATCGTAAGTATATACGATTGTTCCTTGTACACCATTGCTTCCTGTTTCAGGGTTCTTCTCTGATGTCATGCGACCAAGCCAGTCGTATGCATACGTCCGCGTTTGCTGGTTTGAGGTAGCCGCCTGTGCATTTTGTGTGACAGTGAGGAGATGACCAAGGGCATCGTAGGTATACTTCGTCCAATAACCAGTTTGAGGTGTGGTTTGTCCGCATGTTCCAACCCCAGACAGTGTAGTAGAAATTTCACAGACCGAGGTCAGTCGACCGAGACCATCATATTCAAACTGTTTCTTGAAACTCTGAGTACCCGTGACCGTCTGCAATACATCATTATTCGTGTAGGTGTATGCCACCTTACCGCCGGCAGCGTCCGTCCTGGTAAGCACACGACCAAGTGCGTCATATGTGGTTATTGTGGCTGGAGCCGCTGTGTTCGAAGAAGATGGACTCGCCGCAGCGCTGTATGCCATTGTAGTCCGGTAGGGCTGGCCAAGGTTGTTGTAATCGACTTCTCTGGTATCGTAAGTCGTTGCACCCGGTCCCTGCAGAATTTGACTAAATACGGTTCGTCCAAAGCCGTCTACGGTTGTCCGGGAATCAAGTACAGATATTCCGCCATTGAAGTTTGCTAGCGAAGTCTCGACAGCAGCGTGACCAGAATAACTGATCGTCGAATCATTATTTTGCTGATCGACAGTGCTGGTCGGTCTCCAAAACTCTGGGTCTGCATAGTTGGTTGTAACGGAATTGCCGTTTGGATCTGTTGCCGAAGTGGTAATTCCACCAGTACAGTTCCATACTGCCGAGTTTGACAGGCCCAAAGGCCCGTTTACAGAAGTAGCAAAGCTATTTCCGCATGACCCGGTGCCGTAGACGTAGGTCGTTTGTGCTCCATTAACGGCGGTTGCAACATTTAACGTACCTGTGTCGTAATAAGTATAGGATGCAGTGAGCGACGCAGTGCTGCTTGTTGAGGTCGTCACTTGTGTCAAATTACCCCTTGCGCCGCTCACAGCAATATGCTGCGGTGTTCCGCTTGTAGCGGTGACTGCTGCCCCATCATAGGTATAGCTGGATGACGCGAGCGTCACTGCGCTGCCGCTACTCCAGTCTGTAACTGTAGACGCCTCGCGCATGGTTGCAATGCTATTCGAGAGTGCGTAGTAACTCGTAGCTGTTTCGCGGATCAGATAGGTTGAAGAAGGAGCGGCATTGAGTGAAACGCCGTAACCATACTCTTTGTGATCGGTGACCAGGCCGTATGAATTGTATTTCACCTCTGACAGGTTGGTTTTGCCATTTGGAAGTATGGCGTAGGCATCGGTCTGCGTGATCGGCGAACCAATATTTGCTGTGGAACAATTGGAGTAGTTGCCGTTGTAGCATTTTACGGCCGAAGCAAGAAGATTGCTTGACGAGACGCTCCCCTGGTACATTGCCCGCGACGTTTCATAGAGATTGTATGTCGCAGGAGTTGCGGTGGATGTACCGCCAGAAGTATATGTTGTAGAATCTTCAGCGAAGTTAATGACTGCATAGTCACTGTTAGGATCAATGACGGTTGTGGTCCAGGTAGACTCGGCTCCAGGTGTGCCGGTGACAAGGGATCGAGAGTATTGCCAACTGCCGCCTGTGCTTAGCGTTCTCGTCAGACCTGCCGTGCTCCCATCACTCTCGATCCCGTTACTTCCTCCAGTATATGTATAGTTAATCGTCCCACCTGTTGGAAGCGTTACGGAGGCGATTCTTCCGGTTACACAATTCCCTGAGTATGTCCCCGATATTGGTGTGCAGTTCGCTGCCGCAGGAGTGTCTTCATACGTGAATATGTATTTGCTTCCATCTGGCAGTTCAATGTTGCTAACCAACGAGGTACTCAGTGGGCCGTACTCGGATATTCCGGAGACCCCGAAGTGAGTTGCAACTGTGTACTGCTCATAATTCATCGTGTACGCGGACTGGTTGCCCTGCGGATTGGTATAGGAAAACGTCTCAGGATTCGGCGCATTTCCTGCAATCGTGAGAACTACATCTCCCAGTGTGTCAGTAAAGTGGCCTGCTCCATCTGTTGAAATCTGGTTGCCATTTGTGTCTGTAAAGGTTGCTGCACCTGTTGTCGTCGTCGGGACCAATAACTGCTTTCCGCTTGCGGAGGAAATTGTTGCTGATGTAAGTGTAGTAACCGAGGACGTGCTCCCAGTAATTCCGGTCAATGTATAACCAGAGCCATCACTAGCGAGAAATGGAGGCCTTGGATTACACTGTCCGCAGGCGACGTGACACCCTTGACCTCCGCAGATGGCATCGCCAGCAAATGGGTGACTAACCCCAAAGCGATCCACATATACAAGATTGAAAAACACCACATACGGGAGAATATACGGCGGCGCACCGGACGGATTCTCTATTGCCCGCGAACTGCTAGCGTAGCTAAGATAACCAGACGCAATCGCAGAAGAGCCTAGCCATCCAAAGGCCTGTGCAGGAGTCCAGGCTTTGGATCCACTTACAGTCGCTGGAGACCAGACCGAACTGTCATAGCGCAGATTGTAGGAAAAAGGCATTCCCCTGCCAGCCTTATTCAACACGGGAATGTTCAGTCCTATGTTCAGGTTACCGACATTGATGGTATCGATGCCCTTATTGTCGAATGTCCCAAACGTGTAACTTCCGGTTGCGACCTGCCCCATGACCGCAGACGTGGCAGTGAGGAGAGCAAATGCACAGACGAGTTTGCGCAATAGCATGTTTATCAGTTCCTTCCTTGTGTTTTCTGCCACGAGTTATTAGTTGATCTGTGCGGAACTGACGCTAATCTCCAACTGAAGAGAGCCGTTCACATATCGCTGGATGAGGAATGGGACTTGTATACCGTTGACTGTTCGGTAATCCGAGTAGTGAACCTCAATCGCAATCGTAATCCCCTGAGCGCCGTTGTCTGGGTGTACCGTGTATGCGAGCACAGCAGGCAGGAGAGTTACGGGATCAAGCCCAATATCAGTAGTGCTTTGCTGCGCGATGCTGGTAGCGAAGGTACTCGGAAGATCGTTTGGGACGATCTGGCTTTGCAGATGACGATAGACTTTCGCGTCCGAACCTACGGTTCCAGTGCCAAGATCAACGACCCCACGATTACTGGAAGCCAAGGAAGGTTGAAAGGAAAAGGATGGCAAGAACCAAATTGCTGGACGCCAGCAATTGCTCAGGTCAACATTGTGGGACACTCCATCGTTGCCAGCCCACTGGCAAGTTGCGCTTGATCCTGAGCCGGCATGGGTTTCGGATCGCTGGCCAGTAGTGGGAAGAGCAAGCTGCATCTTCGACGAGCCATCAGAGGAGGCGGTCAAAGTGACGGTACCTGTGTCCTCCAGGCTTCCTGCATGCCAAGTAGCATTGCCTGATAGCTGAACCTTCTGAACGACCTTGCCGCCAGAGAAGGCCGCGGACATCTGTCCGAGCACATTTCCGGCACTGACTCCTTGCGGGACAGCCTCTTGCTCTTGGGCAAAAGCGACTGTCGTTGACAATGCAAACAGCAAGACTCCGGCGAAGAGAATGAAAAGATGTGAGAAGCGGGGGAGTTTCATGGCGTATCTCCGTGTCAAAGATCAACTTGGACTACCCACAAAAATAGAGCAGGTCTAGCTTATTTTGTCAAATGTGGTTTTAGAGAATTACGGCAAGCGTGTTTGGCAGTCTATCCTGTATGGCAGTGTGTCCTGTGGGCGTGAACGCAGCTTAATAGGTGATACCAGCCCACGATGAACGGGGACAGCTTCACAATACCGAAGGGGATCAAGTCCGTTGAACGTAGAGCCTACAATTCGGGTGCGGCACAAGCGAGAGCAAGGTCTAACACTGGTCGAGTTGATCATCACCGTTGCGATTCTGGCCATCTTAGCTTCGGCGGCCGCTCCAGTCGCGGTGTTCCAAGTGAAACGAGAACGAGAGCGTGTACTCCGCCGAAACCTTTGGGAGATGCGCGACGCCATCGATCGCTACAAGGACGCCGCTGACAGGAACGCCTTCCAGATCAAGGTGGATAGCCAGGGCTATCCACCGGACCTTGAGACGCTGGTGAACGGGGTGGACATCCAAGGCAAGAAGGCACGGTTTCTGCGCCGGATTCCGATAGACCCCATGACAGGCAAGGCCGAGTGGGGTTTTCGCTCCATGCAGGACGATCCGACATCGGACTCCTACGGCGGGCAGAGCGTTTTCGACGTGTACTCAAAATCCAGTGGTGTAGCCTTGGATGGCACCAAATACTCTGATTGGTAGTGGTGCTGTATGGAAAAATGCGCTGCACGAGAATCTTGGAAAAGGGTCGTTCTGTGGGGATTTTGAGAGTCTGTCCGTCCGGGCACACTCGGTCTTATGAGGGAGAACGACTGGACGATGGTTCTGTACGGCATAGACTACATTGATTGGTATCGACAGCAGCCCCTACAGAGTAAAGAACGATACATTTGCAGAGATTTAGATCGCGAAGGGCCTCAAGAAAAATCCACAAACAGGTCGCCCGGCTTGACCGAGAGCGCCTTTGCCAGCTTGACGATGTTCTCAAGGGCCACATTCCGCTCGCCGCGCTCGACGCCGCCGACGTAGTTGCGGTGCAGGCCGGCGCGCTCGGCCAGTTCTTCCTGGGAATAGCCCCGCTCGTCGCGGAGTTGCCGCAACCTGGTGCCAAACCGAGACTTAACGGAGCGTTGGGCCACATCTCCATGCTCGGAGTCTGACCACTATGCGTCTACACACGATGAGTGTGATAATGTCCTGGTTGGCGTTGCGCACATACTCCGCTCTTGCGCTGTACTTCGGAAACAGCCTCATTGATAAAACATTCACCGGCTTGAGCCAGCATTGAGGTGGAAGGGGTACGATCTTGAAGGAGGTAGAGGGAGAACCCATGAAAACCGATTTCATCGACTGTCCTGAAGTGGCGGGCAAGACGATTCAACTGCTCCGAGTTCACCGGGACACTGGCGACGGAACGCGCGTCCAGATCGAGC
>Ga0326728_10008331_pt1 | contig 25843 bp, 18 predicted proteins | sample MB3enrmetagenome_FD_207602 | JGI IMG/M metagenome (GOLD analysis project Ga0326728, IMG submission 207602) | Lab enriched peat soil microbial communities from McLean, Ithaca, NY, United States - MB31MN | ecosystem: Environmental > Terrestrial > Soil > Wetlands > Peat | place: USA: New York... | reverse complement strand
TGCCATCGCCCCCCGCTCCCCCGTTCCACTGGAGCAGGGACCGCAGGGCCGCGAGCACAAACACCGCCGCCATCAGGTCATCGAGGCATTTGACCCAGCAGACCGCCTCCGAAACCACCGGGTGCGCAGCGAAGCCGAGGGCGATCAACAACGCCGTCAATCTGGCGGCGGGCGGCGCTGCGCCGGCCAGGCGCTGGCAGAGCGACAGCGCCACCGAAAACAGCAGCATGGCGGCCAGGCCGTGCCACAGGACATTGGCCAGGTGGAAAATCCACGGCTGGGGCTCCGGCTGGCCGCCGATGGCATAAAGCAGCGCGTAAAAGGCCGTCCGCATCGGGCGAAAACTGGGCGCCACTTCGGCCGACTGCGCTTTCAGGGAGGTGAAAATTTCCGGGATGTTCCTGAGGGAGCGGATGCTCGGGTTTTGCGCCACAAGCAATGAATCATCCCAGACAAAGCCGAACCCGGCCGTGGCTCCCCAAACCAGGAGCGTAAAAAGCCCGATCAGCGCGCAACAGAACCAGGTTCTGGAGAGATATTTTTCCATGCGAAGCGTGATGCATTATAATAATCCCGGTTCAGGAAGTCGTGATAAAAAGCAGGATTACTCTTGCGCATGGGCGGGAGTTAAGGCGAAATGCAGGGGCGTTTTATGAACCTTGGCGATATTCTAAGCTTGGAAACGATAGTGCCGGACCTGCGCGCCATCAACCGTTGGGAGGCCATTGATCAATTGATCGATAATCTGGTGGCCACGCACAAAATCCAGGCCGAAAACCGCGATGCCATTGTCGCCGTTGTCAAGAAGCGCGAATCCTCCATGAGCACCGGCATCGGCTTCGGCATCGGCATTCCCCACGCCTCGACGGACCTGATCCATGAAGTGGTCGGCGCGCTGGGCCGTTCGACCACGGGAATCGACTTTGACGCCCTGGACAATCAGCCGGTCAATTTGGTCATGCTCTTCCTGGTGCCACAGGGACAATTTCAAAAACATCTTCATACCCTGGCCAACATCGCCAAGCTGCTCCACATCAAGGAATTTCGGCAGGAACTCGAACAGGCCCCCGATGCCGCGGCCATGTATGCCATCATCAAGAAGTATTCGGAGCCGTAGGTGTTTTCGTGCTCCACAAAATCCTCGAACAAAAGTTGCAACAAGCCGTCGCCGCGGTTCTGCCCGGCGCCGCCTTGGACAGCGTGCGGGTGCGGCCTTGTCCCGATCCGAAATTTGGCGATTACCAGAGCAACGCCTTGATGGCCCTGGCCCGGACGCGCAAACTGAATCCGCGCCAGTTGGCCGCCGACGTGGCCGGCAAACTGGACATCGCCCAATGGTGCGAACCGGCGCAAGTGGCCGGAGCGGGCTTCCTGAATTTCCGGCTCAAACCTTCCGCCGTGGCGGAGGCGTTGCAAAGCGCCGCCCGGGGCGGCCCTTTGTTCTTCCAGAAAACGGACCGGCCGCGCTGCGTGGTCATTGACTTCAGCTCTCCCAATGTGGCCAAGCCGATGCACGTCGGGCACATTCGTTCCACCATTTTGGGGGATTCGCTGGCGCGCCTGCTGCGGTTGCTGGGACACCGCGTCATCACCGACAATCACATCGGCGATTGGGGAACGCAGTTCGGGAAATTAATCGTCGGCTGGAAGTCGGACCTCAACGGGGAGGCGTTGCGCGCGGATGCCATTGGCGAGATGGAACGGCTTTACCAGAAGATCAACCGCGCCTGCGAGAGCGACCCAAAAGTCCTGGAAGCCGCCCGCCAGGAATTGGTCAAATTGCAGAGTGGCGACGGGGAAAACCTGCGCATTTGGCGGGAGATGATCGCCCTCTCTGAATCGCAGTTCCAACGCGTCTATGCCCGGCTCGGCATCACCTTCGATTATCAGTTGGGCGAAAGTTATTACAATCCCCGCCTCCAAGGAGTGGTGCGCGAACTGGCGGAACGCGGATTGGCCCGGCCCAGCGAAGGCGCCCGGGTGGTCTTCTTTGACGGCATCCCGGAACTGAAGGACCATCCGGCCCTTGTGCAAAAAAACGACGGCGGCTTCAACTACACCACCACGGACCTGGCCACGCTGCAATTCCGCCTCGAAGGCGGAACCTGGGGCGCAAAACCCGACGACATCATTTATGTGACAGGCGCGCCGCAGCAGCTTCATTTCCAGCAATTGTTCGCCATCTTCCATCTCTGGCGCCCCGATGCGGCTGTGAAACTGGCTCACGTCTGGTTCGGTTCCGTCCTGGGCGAAGACGGCAGGCCCTTTAAAACGCGCGCCGGCGACACCGTCCGGCTGGAAGATTTGCTCGATGAAGCCGAGGAACGGGCGTTGAAGGTCGTCTCCGAAAAGAACCCGGAGTTGAGCCAGGAGCAGAAACGGGAAATCGCGCGGGTGGTGGGTTTGGGGGCGATCAAATATGCCGATCTGTCGCAGAACCGGCAAAGCGATTACATCTTCAGTTGGGACAAAATGCTCTCGCTGCAAGGCAACACGGCGCCCTACCTGCTTTACGCCTACACGCGGGTGCGCAGCATCTTCCGCAAAGGCGGCGAGACTCTCCCCGGCGGGGCCGGGACGGAATTCGTGCTGGAAGCCGCGGAGGAAATGGCCCTGGCGCGGCATCTGCTGAATTTCGGATTGGCGCTGGAAGGGGCGGCCGAGGACTATCGCCCCAATTTTTTATGCGCCTATCTTTACGAGTTGGCGGGACACTTCGCGCGATTTTATGAGAACTGTCCCGTGCTCAAAGCCGAAGGGGCCTCGCGCCGCTCGCGCCTGGCCTTGTGCGATCTGACCGCGCGCGTGCTCAAGCAGGGCCTGGACGCGCTGGGCATCAAGACGACCGAGCAGATGTGACGCGGCGGTTTACGGCGCGACTTTGCCCGTCAAGCCGATTTTCTGCAACGCCGCAAAAACATCCGCGTCATTAAAATCGCCGGTGACAGTGAAGAACTTGGCGTTCTTCGCCGCGTTGTTGCCCGTCACACCCGGGACATCCTTCAAGGCCGCGTTGACGGCCTTGACACATTTGGGGCAGCACAGATGGACGCCCTGGACTTTCAAGGATTGGACTTTCACGCCTTTGGCCCCCGTGTCCGACGACATTTTGATGCTGGGATCCGAAGACTCGCCGAAATAGCCAGCCTTGACCAGCGCGTCGGCGGCCTTTTGCACCGCGGCCGTGTCCGGCCCCGTGATCTCAACGGCTTCCGTATCCATGTCCGCCGTGGCCTTGACGCCGTGGATGCCCGCGACGGCCTTGGCCACCCCCTTGACGCAACCCGGGCAGCAGAGATGGACATTGCTGATCTTGACGGTGACATCCGCCGCCTGCGTCAAAGGGGCGAAGGCCAGCACCGCGACGATGGAAAGAAAAACAGATTTCATAAGCGCGCTCTTTTTAAAAGTTGTTCAAGTGATTGACTAATGATTGAATTAACAGCACCGAACATAAGCGGCTTCACCCTGGCCGGTCAAGCGTTTTCCCCATCCTAATCGTCATCCTGATCTTAATCCTGATCTTCACCCCGATTTTCAAACCAACATGTGGCCGTTGTGGACTTGCAACCAAGCCCAAAGCGCCAGAGGACTGGCGCACTCCAAAACGCTTCGCGTTTCCCGCCAGTCGTCAAACAACGCGCCAGCGTCTTGGACTGCGGCGGCCCTCCGCCGCTTTTCATCTTAATCAGGATTATAGGCTGCTGCCGAACCTTGCCGGCCTGCCTTCATTGCGGCGCGGCATTTTGCCGGAGGCTGTTGCGCACGAACTGGATGTTGCCGCGCAAATCGTAGAACTGCCCGGCAAAGGATGTGGGCACTTTCATCTTGTTGACTTCATTCTCGATGCGCCCGAGCCGGTCCATCAGCTTTTCCCGGCTGGCCGGCGTCCCTTCGCCCGGGAGACTCCGTTCCAGCGCCAGCAATTCGCGGTACCAGCGGTTGATGCGCATCTGCATCCGCCATTTAAAGGCCGTCGGGATGATGCGCAACGCCGGAATCATCAGCACAATCAGCGGCACAAATACCACCACGATGCGACTGACCAGACTGGCCAGCCCGAAGGGCAGGTAACGATAGAAGAAGCTTTTGCCCGATTTATAGTAGCGGCTGGCATCGGCGCTGATGGGAAAGTCGTGCTGGATCAGGGCCGGGAATTCGCCCCGGCGCTTGAACAGGCCGGGGCCGCCATGCGCTTCCTGCGCCGTCTCGATCAACATGTCCGACAGGGCTGGATGCAAATCCGGCCGCGCCAAAAGCTCGACGGTGGGCCCAATGAGATTCACATCATGCGCCGGAATGTTCTTTCCGAAATCGATTGATCCTTGCGGCAGCACCAGCTTGTTCACATAGCTGATGCGCCGCGAGTAACCGTCGGCTTGTGCAAAGCCGAAAAGCTCGATGCCAGGCTCCTGCTCGAGCTGGCGCATGACCCTCGGCGAGGTCGTGTCCCCCATCAGAAACACCGCGTCCACCCGGCCTGCGAGCAACGCGTTGGCCGCGTCGTCCCCGTCCAAATCCGACAGCGTGGTTGCGCCGCCGGGTTCGATGCCGTTGAGCGCGAGCAACTGCAACGCCAAAGCGCGCGTGCCGCTGCCGGCTGAGCCGACGGCCACACGCTTGCCGGAAAACCCGGAAAGCAGATTGATGGGCGTGGCGCTGCGATAAAAAACCAGGAGCGGCTCGTAAGAAATGCTCCCGAGAGACACCAGTTTGTTGCGGCCGGGAACATTGGTGATTCCGCCCTGCACGAATCCGATGTCAACATGAAATTTTGCATCATCCAGGCGCTGCAAATTCTCCAGCGAACCTTGCGACGGAAGAATCTTCAACCTCACGCCTTTGCGCGCCAGGATGACACGGTATTTTTCGGCATTCGCCTGGAAGGAACTTCCAGGCGCGCCGCTGGTAATGATGATCGCGTGCGGCGGGGCGGAATGGAAGAACCAGAAAACCGCAAAAACGACGATCAAACCAGCAAGAACAACCACGGTCAACGCCAGCGCGTGGCTCAACCCGAAAATTTCCACGAACGGCGCGGTCAGCCGGCTAAAGCGGGTTATCGAAGGCGGATTCACCTCACTGTTTCCAATCGAACGCCCCCTTTTTCAACGCATAGACGTAGCCGATAAAAAGGATGAGCATGAAACAGCCCATCGAACCCAGAATCGATCCCGCGTTGTGCGCGAGCATCCCCCGGTAAATCACCGCCCACGGATAAAGAAAAACGACCTCGATATCGAACAGAATGAACAACATGGCGACCAGATAAAACTTCACCGACATCCGGGCGTTGCCGTCCCCGACCGGCAACATGCCGCATTCGTAGGCCGTGTCCTTGATGCGCGAATCCCTGCCGCGTTTCCCGACCAGGACCGAGGCCAGCAGCGTGCCGGCGGCAAACGCCACCGCGACGATTCCCAGGATCACCACCGGGATGTACTGCAAGAGCTGACTATCCGCCATGTCCATGCCCAGACCTTAAAAAATCGCCCCGCCCTTGGCAAGAGCGAACTCCAATCAATGCGCCATTGGTGCGGCAGCGCGACCGGCCTCACTCCACAGTCTCCAACGGCATACGCTCCGCCGACTTGGGTTCAGTGAGCGCAGCAATCCGCTTGTCCAACGTGGCCAGCACACCGCCCCGGCGGCTCGCCAGGCCGAGCAGGTAGGCGTCGGTCACTTGCTGATGGCCCATCAACCGCACTCCGGCAAAAGCCACCGCCCCGGCCAAAGGCAGTTCATCCGGCCAGAACTGGTGATCCCTGGCGGCGGTGTTCGCGGAGAGAACTTGTATCGCTTCGCGGGGCTGGACGGCATCGCGGGAAAAGGCGGGATTGGACACGATGCGCACAAAACCAGCCTGGGTGATCGGGCAGGTGGCCCAGCCTTTGCCACGGTGGCGGGTGAACCACTTCACGGCCACGTCATGCTGCTCGTGGCTTGGCCACAACAGGGCGATCAGCAGATTGGTGTCAAGCAGGTAGCCCTTCATGCGCCCTCGGCTTCGATTCGACGCACCTCCTCCGTCGTCACGGGCGGCGAATCGGCGGGCAATTGGAAAACCACGATCCCATGCTTGTCCTGGGAAGGGGTGGGGGCGCTCAGGCCCCGGCGCACGAGGTCCGACACGGTCCTGCTGAGCGAAACGCCCCGCAGCTTTGCCTGGCAGGCGGCGCGTTGCAGAATGTCATCGTCCAAATTCAGCGTCGTTCTCATGGTGAAAGGATGCCCTATTTTCTGTGTGATGTCAATAGGCAGTATTTGCATCACTTCACCTCTTTGATGCCGTTCCAATCAATTCCATGCCCATTTCCAACAAATCCTTGGTTTTATTATTTACTACCAGGGTTTGTGAGTGTCGGTGAGACCGGGCCAATCGTCCGTGCGGAACGGGACGGCGGGCAACCCAATGCCGTTGAAAAGTGTTGCCGCCGGATTGGCCTGCCAGGCGTAGCGCGCCGCTTGCGGATCCGGCACCAGGGCGGAGGAGACAATAACCGAGTCTCCCTGCACTTTGGCGTCGGCCCAATGCCATTGGCGGTCTTTGCCGGCAATGGAGAACTCTTCCAGTTTGTCCCCCTTGACCGCCAGCCCGCCATCGGTGTGAATGAAACGGAGTTTAAGCGCCCCCGGAAGATGCTCCATTGAAACGAAAGTCGGCCCTTCAGAGGGAATTTTTTCTCCATACTCACCGGCCAATGCGCAGAGAGCCAGACGCTCTCCGACGACTTTCTTGGCCTTTGGGTGAATGTTGTCCGGGTCGCCCGTGTCAACGGTGACAGCCAGGCCGCAGTGTTTGACCGTCCGCGCGGTCAAAGCTTGCGCCTCCCGCAGTTCGGCCCAGGTGTCATCGCCGGGTTGGTCGCGGTGGTGCATGAAGGCGGGCAGGCTGACGATATAGAATGGCAAATCACCCTCGTGAAAAAGTTTCCGCCAGTCGCCAATCATCGCCGGCAACAAGGTCCGGTATTGGCGCGCCCGTTCAAAATTCGCCTCGCCTTGATACCAGATGAAGCCCCGGATTGAAAGCGGCGCCACCGGCTCAATCATGCCTTCATACAGAACGACAGGCATGGTTGGATAATTCTCGAAGGTCAACGGCAAGGGATGCGGCGGACGGGCGTCAACGCTCAACGCACCCTTCCATTGGCCGGCCAGCGGGATGGTGGTCTTGCCGCCCAGAACCAAACGAAGACCCTCCGGCTTTGCCAGAAATCCGCCTTGCGGTTTCATCTTGAAAACCCGCACGGCGAGAATATTGCGGCCGGGCTTCAGCATGCCGCTGTTGACTCCATACACGCGGGGATTCTCCACCCATGAACTGGCGCCGACCCATTGGCCGTTGATGTAAGCGGTGTCCATCTTTTCAATCGAGCCCAGAAAAAGGGCCGCTTTGCCCGCCGGCAGCGGATCCGGCAGCATGAACTCCTTGCGAAACCAGCAAACAGCCGGCACATCCGCCACGCCCAATTCCGCGAAGCCGCCGGGAATTTGAACCGTCTTCCAGGTGGAATCATCCAGATCGGCAGCCGCCCAAGTGTTCCCTTTCAAGCCCGCGTCATATTCGTCCAGCCAGTGCATGAGGAAGCTGCCGTATTCGGGGCCGCCTTTGGCGTGGAGTTTTTCGATGGCTGCAAGCGGCTCGTCGAAATCCTTTAATTTGTGCAGTGCTTCCGGGCTTGTCCAACTTTCCGCCGGAGTGCCGCCCAGGCAATCTTCGATCAGGCCGACCGGCACATGGAGTTTCTCCTGGAGTTTCCGCCCAAAGAAATAGGCGGCTGCTGAAAATCCTCCCTCTTCGGCCACGGCTTGCGGTGTGCAGATTTTCCAGGAGCCTTTCGGAATGGCCGTGGGAGAATAGGAAACGTGCCTCTGCACAATGAACAGGCGTATTTCGGGATGATTCGCCGCCTTGATTTCATCGGCGCCATTTTGCGCCATGCCCAGGCCAAGCTGCATGTTGGACTGCCCGCCGCACAGCCACACGTCGCCCACCAGAACATCGTGCAACACCACGCTTTGCCCCGGCCCGATGATCTTGACCGTGTAGGGACCTCCCGGCTCGGGAGATTTGATCTCGGCCTGCCAACGGCCGTCGGTTCCCGCCGTCGCCGTTGCCGTGTGGCCGGCCAATTCCACCCGAATCAAATCTCCAGCCCTGGCCCATCCCCAAAATCGGATCGGTTTTCCGCGCTGAAGAACCATGTTGTTGCCAAACATCGGGCTGACAAAAGGCAGGGACACATCGGCAGCCAGGCTGGCGGCCATCAGTGCAAAAAAGGCAAAAAATGAAATGCAGAATAGTTTGAGTCGCATAATCCAGTCCCGGATAGTGATCGAAAATGAGTAAAAAAGAAAGCCCTGAAATCCGTGGTTCAATTCCTTCGCAAAGCGCCGTGGCGGGGCCATGACATCGTTCGTGATGGTTGGAGGACAACCCAATTACGGCGTGGTTCCGTTCGACGCCCGGACGGACAGGACGGTTTGGCAAAGCGCCGTTAACAACTATCCCGTCACGAGGATTGGTTCCTGGATGCCGCTGAGGGAGGCGAAGTTCCGCAGCTTGGCCAGCAAAACCGAAGTCACCGGCGCTCCCGCCATGATTATTTTCAGGCCGTCCCGCGTCAGCACGTCGGACATCAGCACATGGCCGATGCGCAGTTCTTTGAACGCGACAGGCCGGCTGGCGGCGCTTTCTTTGGATGTCCCGGGAACAAAAACATCGAATGCCGCGGCGACGAAATTCACTACTTTCGGATCGTAACGGCCCGGACACTGCTGCATTTTGGCCAGGGCTTTGATTTTGGCCACGTCATGGTCCTCAATGAGAATCAAATCGGAGAGGACGCGCAAAATCCGCGAGCCAATGGGAATATTTTCCCCGGCCAAGTCATCCTCCGGGTAACCGGAGCCGTCATAGTTTTTGGCTTGATAGCGGACAATGATGGCGACTGCCTCCAGGCGCGGGATGTTGGAAAGCAGACTAAAGCCGATTTCCGGCACTTGGGCGAGCAAGTCGTTTTCCTGGCCGGACAAATTCTGGTTGGAGCGGGTTTTTTTCAGCACATCCGCCGGAATCGTCACGAAGCCGATTTGAGAAAGCATGGCGGCCATTTCCAATTCCCATAGCTGGGAAATGTTGAAAGCCCGGGCGCACGCGCTCATATACTCGCGCAATCGTTGCGCCCGATGGAAGGATTGCGGGTCGAGCATGGAGAGAATGTCGGTGAGCATTTTAACGCTGCCGTTCAGTGTTTTTTCGAGCAACTCGCGTTCGGCGGTGATCAGTCCGTATTGCTTGAGCCCCGCCTTGAGCATTTCCGCCAGCAATTCTGTTTTGCATGGCTTGGTCATGAAACGGAAGATATGTCCCCGGTTGACCGCGTCCACGGCGGTTTTTTGATCGGCATTGCCCGTGAGCATCATGCGCACGGTGTCCGGCGCCCTGGCCTCGACTTTGGCCAGAAATTCAAGCCCGTTCATTCCGGGCATTTGCATGTCGGAGACGATGATCGCGTAAGGCCCGTGTTCCTGCATCATCTGCAGTCCCTGCTCGCCACTCAGGGCGATATCCAGCACGAAGTCTTTGCGCAGGTTGCGCTGAAATCCGTTCAGAAGATTGGCTTCGTCGTCAACGAATAGTATTTTTGGGTTCATGCAATTGCGTGGGCTCCCTTGGCATCGGCGGTCCGGCCGGTTTGACGCCACGCCGCCACGCGGTGCGCCAGTCCGAGCCGGGCAAGGTACGGGCCGTCGAGATCATTCTCCGCGTTTGGGCGGGGAGCGTCGGCGCGCTCGTGTTCGAACACGTTGGCGGCGTGGACTGCCGTGAGCGCGCCGAAAGCGGGACTGGCGGTTTGCCGTGGGCAATGGTGCAACGCGATGGCTTCCACCACCGTGACGGGCAATCCCCACAAGCCGAGCAGGTAGCCGCCCACGCTGGCGTGGTTGACGCCGAAGATTTCTTTTTCGGCGGCACAATGCGAGGACCCTTCGTCGTCAACCAGCCGTGTCACCCGCCCGTAATCCTCGGGATAATTGGCGGCCATCAGCAGCTTGCCGACGTCATGCAACATGCCGCCAACGAAACATTCATTGCTGATTTTTTGGGTGGCGTCTTCCAACTGGGCGATTTCCCTGGCGCGCCCGGCAGTCCTCAGGCTGTGGTGCATGAGCGCATCCAGCTTGAATCCGCGACTGTTGAGATCATTAAACTCGGAGAAGGTGTGGATGGAAAGCACGAGCGACTTGATGGTATCAACGCCCAAATACATGGCCGCTTCGGTGGGGTTGGCCACCGTGCGGGAAAGTCCGAAATAGGCCGAGTTGACCAGCCTCAAAAACTGCGCCGTCATGGCCAGGTCCTGGCTGATGATTTCACCGATGTGTTCGATGGTCGCCGATGGGCTGTTCAATTCCTCGACAATTTGCACGTAGAGGGAGGGCAGGCTGGGCAGCCGCCCCATCTGCGCGACCAGTTGTTTAATCCTTTCGTTCTCCTCCGCGTTCTCCAAGCCGCACGCCCGCTGCACGGTGGCTTTGATGGCTTGGGAATCGCACGGTTTGGAGAGGTATTGATGGGTGGAGTTGACGCACTTGAGAATGAGGTCCTTGTCCGCGTGGCCGGACAACACAATGCGGACAGTTTTGGGATGACGGCGCATCACTTCCTCGAGCAACTCCGTGCCGTTCATGCCGGGCATCCGCATATCGGTCACAATCACATCGAACGGGGCTTGCGCCATCCGCTCCAACGCTTGCGCGCCGCTGGCCACGAATTCCATCTCCCATTCCTCGCGCAAACCGTGCAACATGCGTTGCAACCCGGTTAAGACAAGGGGTTCGTCATCCACGAAAATAATTCTTTTTTTCATGCCTCCTTTCCAGCCGCGTCGCTGTCAGTCACCGGGAGACGAATAATGAAAGTCGTGCCGCGGCCCACTTCACTTTCAAAGGTGAGGGAACCGCCATGTTTGTCCACGATCACCGAACGCGCGATGGCCAGCCCCTGGCCGGTGCCCTTGCCCACTCCCTTGGTGGTGAAGAAGGGGTCGAAAATCCGGTGGCGGATTTGCTCGGGGATGCCCGTGCCGCTGTCTGCAATTCTGATTTCCACCCAATCGCCATCCAGCCGGGTGCTGACGCGGATGGTCCCTTTGCTCCCTTCCGCCTGCCGGACGACATCCCCAATGGCATGAGCGGCGTTGATGATGAGATTGAGGATGACTTGGTTGAATTCCCCTGGGAGACAGGGCACAGGCGGCAAGTCAGGCGCAAAATCAGTCGCCATTTCGGCGACGTATTTCCATTCGTTGCGCGCGACCGTGATCGTCATTTCAATGGCGTGATTGAGATCCAGCGCCTCCTTTTCCTTGCTGCCGGGATGGGAGAACTCTTTCATGGCGTTGACAATGCGGGAAACATGGCCCACTCCTTGCAGCGATTGCTCAACGGCCAGCGGAATTTCTTTGCTCAAATAATCCAGGTCCGCCTTCTCCATGGACGATTCCACCGCCGACAGCACTTCCGGCGTGACTGTGTTGGAGCGAACCGCCGCGGCCAGTTTCTTGTAGTTCTGCAGCAGCCCGCCCAGCGCGGCGAAAGATTCCTCGATAAAGTGGATGTTATCCCCGATATATTGGATGGGCGTGTTGATCTCATGCGCAATCCCGGCGGCGAGCTGGCCGACAGATTCCAGTTTTTGCGCCTGACGCAGTTGGGCTTCGATGAGGTTGCGGTCTTTCTGCGCCTGTTTCTGTGCGGTGATGTCGGTAACAAATCCTTGATAATGCAGCAAGGAGCCGTCGGGGTTGGCGACCCGGCAGGCGGTTAGACTGATCCATTTCCTGGAACCGTCCTTGCATTTCATTTCCAACTCAAACCCGCGCACCACTCTTTTTTCGCGCATCAGATTTTTAAATTCAATCCGCCGGTTCGGGTCCACATAGAGCTGGTTCTGCATATTGGTCACTTGGTCGATCAATTCTTGTGGCGAGGCATATCCGCAGATGGAGGCCATGGCGGGATTGGCGGCAAGGAAACGACCTTCCTCGCTGGTTTGAAAGATGCCATCCGGAGAATTCTCGAAAATGACTTTGAACTTCTCCTGTTCTTGCACAATTTGTGCCGTGCGGGCCTTAACGATCGTCTCCAAGCTGGCCGTTTTCCCTTTTGACTCCTGCAAGAGATGCCATTTTCGGGTGAGGCTGTTGGCCAATTGCACGACTTCGACATTGTCGAACGGTTTCTTTAGAATGACCAGCCGGTCCGATGCTCCCACCTTTTCCAGCATTTCCTGCCAGGAACAGTCCGAATAGGCCGTGCAGATGACGACTTGCAGATCGGGATCAATCTCCCAAATGCTGGCGGTGGTTTTCACCCCGTCCCATCCAGGCGGCATCCGCACATCCACAAAAGCCACGGCGTAGGGCCTGCCTTGTTTCACGGCTTCCTGGACGAGACTGAGGCCGTCCCCTCCCTGATAGGCTGAATCCAGTTGGAAAGAGTTGGGGCAGGCAAAACCATTGCTTGAAGCCTCTCCCAAAAGCGCCGCCGTCGTTTCCTCATGCTGGTTGGTCGAAGTTCTATCCGGGGTCAGAATTTTGCGGAAGTCATCATGGATCGCGGGGTTGTCGTCAATGATCAACAGACGGTTGTTCCGTTCCACAACGGGATAGCTTATGTTCGCAAGAGTTGCCACGCTGTACAAATATGATCTCGATTAAATGCACGCCTAATGATTTGTCTTCGGCAGATTAGGGGTCGGGCTTTAATTCGTCCGGACCGGGATTTTCACAGGAAGTCCAACCCTGCAAAGCCTTGGAAAACAACAGGATAACGTGACAAAAATAGTCGTGGTTTGGACTAAAGAGAAGGACACAAACTGCCGATAAACAGTTGAGAGAGACCGCAACCGGCTGCATGAAATCAGTAACGATCATCGCCAGGCACCGGGGAGCGCCGACCGGATCGTTCGCCAGATCGCGGGGGCTGCTGCCACGGCAGGTGTCCCCATGTCCCTAAGCCATCCAATGCACGAGAACTTCAACCGGCGAATCCTGGTCATTGACGACAATCGGGCCATCCACGAAGACTTTCGAAAGATTCTCTCGCCCAAGGTTGACGAGAGCGCCTACGGAATGATGAGTGCCGAGCTTTTCGGCGAAGAAGGCCCGCAGAAAAGCGCGCACGCCGGGTTCGAACTTGACTCAGCCTTTCAGGGCCAGGAAGGCCTGGAGATGGTCAAACAAGCCCTTGCCGTCGGCAGACCCTATGGCGTGGCCTTCATCGATGTCCGCATGCCGCCCGGCTGGGACGGTATTGAAACCACGAGCCGGATCTGGGAAGTTTGCCCCGACTTGCAGGTGGTCATCTGCACCGCTTATTCCGATTATAGCTGGGACGAGATGACCCGCCGATTCGGCCACAGTGACGGTTTGCTCATTCTCAAAAAGCCTTTCGACACGGTGGAGGTGCTGCAACTGGCCGAGACCCTTGCCAAGAAATGGACTTTGGCCGGGCAGGCCAGGCTGCGCCTGGCGGATTTGGATGCGATGGTCAACCAACGCACGACGGAACTGCGGGCCTCCAATGAACAATTGGCGCAAGAAATCGCCGAGCGCTGCCAGACGCAAGTTCTCCTGTCCGCGTTTTCGACCCTGGGCTCGCTCCTGAGCACGGCGCGGACGGTCCGGGAGGCCGGCCAAATCATTGTGGGCATGGCCGAACGGTTGCTCGGCTGGGATGCCTGCCTGGTGGAACTCTACTCGCCGGACACAGACATGCTTACGCATGTTCTGAATACCGATTCGATCAACGGCCAGCGCAAAGAGCGCGTTCCCAATCGCCTGCTCCGGCCGCCTTCGCCGCTGGCTCGGAAGGCGCTCCAAGAGGGCGGCCAATTGATCCTGAAAAGCAACCCGGACGAAAGGCTGCCTGATGGGGAGCCTTTCGGAGATGCCACCCGTCCGTCTGCGTCGCTCCTGTGCGTTCCGATTCGCAATGGCACAGCCGTGACCGGCCTGGTTTCGCTGCAAAGCTACACACCCAAGGCCTACAACCCGCGAAGCCTTGAAACGTTGCAGGCCCTGGCCGACCATTGCGGCGGCGCGCTGGATCGTATTCGGACCGAGGAAGCCTTGCGAAAAACGCAGGAAGATCTCAGGCAATCACAGAAGCTGGAGGCCATAGGCCAGCTCGCCGGCGGGATTGCCCATGACTTCAACAATCTGCTGGCCGTTATCAGCGGCAACGCCGACCTGGGGCGCATGGAAGCCCAGAAACACTCCACCGAGGTCACCGAATGCCTCGATCAAATCAGCGCCGCCAGTGAACGGGCCGCCAACCTGACCCGGCAGTTGCTCGCCTTCAGCCGAAAACAGATGATGCATTCGGAGCCGGTTGATCTGGACAATGTCATCACGAATCTGAGCAAAATGCTCGAGAGAATCATTGGCGAAGACATTGCCCTGCGCTGCCATCATACGGCGGGGCTGCCGCTGGTGCGGGCCGACATCGGCATGTTGGAACAGGTGCTCGTCAACCTGGTCGTCAACGCCCGCGACGCCATGCCGGGCGGAGGGCAACTGCACATCTCAACCGAACAGCAAACTTTCGAGGCGGGATGCGATCCCTCTCATCCGGAAGCCCGCCCCGGGGTGTTTGTCTGCATGACGGTCAAGGACACCGGCGTCGGCATTGCCCCTGAAAACATGCCGCGCATCTTCGAACCCTTCTTCACGACAAAAGGAGTCGGCAAAGGCACCGGGCTGGGCCTGGCCACCGTGTACGGCATTGTCAAGCAGCACCAGGGTTGGATCGAGGTGTCCAGCCAGGTGGGCGTCGGCACCACCTTCAAAATCTACCTCGCGGCCCTGGAATGCGCCCGCCCGGCTTTGAACAACCGGACGCCGGAGGTCGAGCCGCCCCGCGGAAACGAAACGATCCTTCTGGTCGAAGATGAGGAGGCGTTGCGCTCCATCACTCGTCTTCTCCTCGAACGCTTTGGCTATCGTGTCTTGGAGGCGGGTTCCGGCCCTGAAGCCCTGAAAATCTGGGAGTCCGCCGCGTCGGAAGTGGATTTGCTGTTGACGGATGTCATCATGCCGGATGGCATCAGCGGCCGCATGTTGGCGGAGGACCTGCGCGGGAAAAAGAATTCCCTCAAAGTCATCTTCCTGAGCGGCTATGGCGGAGAGGTTTTGGGCGAGAGCAACGAATTTCTCCGCCAGACCAACAGTTACTTCCTGCAAAAGCCCTGCGCGCCGCGCGATTTGCTCCGCGCCGTGCGGTGCTGCCTCAATGGACTGCCCGCCCAGCGGGAGCAGATGTATGCAGAGCCCCCGGGAAATCTTCCCGGCCCATCAGCCCCACACTTGCGCCTGCCGCAATTGGTTTAATAGCAGTTGCTCCAAAGAAGCGTCCGAACTGACGCGGAGCGATTCGCAGGCCTGGCGAAACGATTGAATTTGCTCTTCGGTGCTCATGTGCCAACACTCCGGCGATAATACCCAAGGAATAACCAATGTCCAAGCCCGAATGACCAGGGAATTCCACCACGGCAACCCTCGCGCATCAGGGTCAATTATTGGTTCTGTTTTGTAATTTCGCGGTCCTGAACCGGCAGTTCGTAACAGGCCGCCTCCTCGTTGTTGCGCACCAGCAGATGGCGGCCGGCGAGGGTTGGGTAATTCCAGGTCTTGTTACTGAGCGCGGGGAGGCGTCCCAACTCCTTGCAACCGTCGGGATTTGCCTCCACGAGCACGACGGCGCCGGGTTCGCTTTGGATAAGGACGAGGTCGTCCACCAGCAGCGTCTGCCCGGAACCGTAACGGCCTTCCTTCCATTTGCGTTCGCCGGTCGAGATTTCGATGCAGGCCAGCATACCGTCGTCCAATCCGTAGAGGAAGCCGTTCCGAACCGCCACGCTGTTAAACTGGGTTTTCATCCGCATATTTTTCCAAAGTTGTGTCCCCATGAGCTTTCCATCGGAACCGGCTTTCACTGCCAACAGCATGCAGCCGGAGCCGTATCCCGCCGAGAGAAACACCTTGTCTTTTTCCAGCACGACTGGCTGCGAGGCTTTCGGCCACTTGTCGTTCGTCCATGGAAAATCGAGGAGGATTTCGCCGCCTGCCGGGTCGTGCGCCGTCAGCGACGCGGCGTTGCAGGACAGCACCACGCGCCTGCCCGCCAGCGTGGTCAGCAGGGGGGAGGCATAGCTGGCCTTGTCGGTTCCGGCGCGCCAAAGCGGTTTGCCGTCGGACCCCCGGTAGGCCAGCACGGTCGGGCCATGGCTCCGGCCGCCGGTGACGACGACAGTATCGTCGAAAACCAACGGCGAAGCGCTGATGCCCCAGATGAGATTGGAAAGCTGGTTCTCCGCCAGCACATTGCGCGACCAAATGCCCCGTCCCGTCCCGGCATCGAGGCAGTCGAGCGCGCCTGTCGCGCCCATGGCGAACACGCCGCCCTGATGCACGGTCGGTGTCGCGTGTGGTCCGTCGCCGCTCGCCTGAATGAAGTGGACGGCATTGGAATGGGCCCAGATCAACCGCCCGGTCAACAGGTCGTAGCAAGTGACGCACTCGCTCCCGCCACGCTGTTCCTGCGTAAAAGCGCGTCCGCCAACCACTGCGAACGACGACCACCCGGCGCCAATGGGTTGCCGCCAAAGTTGTTTGGGCGGGGTGGAGTTCCAATCGCGGCCCAGCCGCGCGTTCTTTACGATGCCGTCGCGGTTGGGACCAAAAAACTGCGGCACGTCTGCGGCAGACTCGAACGCCGTCCTTGGAGGCGGCCCGCTCGCCGGAGAGACAACTGGCAATGCGCCAGGATGCTTCGCTTGTTCCTCCGTCCAGCGCCAGGCCAGCCGGGGCAGACCGTTGCCGCCGATGCCGTTGACGCGCACCATGTTTGTCAGGCCAAAAATCAAAACCGCCAAAACACTGATGGTGCCCAGGCGCAGCCGCCAATTGAACCGGCTCAGACACAGAAACCAAACAAACTCCAGCAGCAAAGCCGGCAACAACACCTTGGCGATGTACCAGTTCCTGAAATTAGCATCGAGATCCGGTTTAAGCAGGATGATGACGATCCCGGCAAGCGCCAGGCCAGCGATGGAAAATGGCATCCAAAGCCGGTGAAGTTTGGCTTTGGAGATGCCGTGACCGGCCGTTGGTTCAATGGATTCTTCCGTCATAATGCTTGATGGATAAACGTCACACGTTGTCCAAACACCGCATGTCGTTAATACAGCACCCAGACGGGAACGTTGTCAAAAACATCAGCCGCACCAACGGCATTTTTAATTTTCTCAAGACAACTTGCGTCGAACCATACTGCCCTTGGCGCGCCATAGCTTTTGGCGACGGCGGGCCGAAAAAAACAGTGAAAATTTCGGCATTTTATCCGCCAAATAATCACAACATGTTGTCAGCAAGCCATTTATGAGTTTTCATTCATCACTATGCACTCCCCACTTGCCACTTTATAGATACATAGGTCTGGAAAATCGGCAACATCGGTTACATTGTTGATAGTCAACGACTTAGCTGGCAACAGAAAAGGCAACAGATCGGCAACGTGTTGCTGCTTTTCTCCGCCATAATCAGGCGACGGCTCACACCGCCAGTCCGCCATGTTGCCAGACGTTTGTGAGGCGATTGCTCTATGAAAACACGGAAGGGGAAAAGGTCATAAAGATACGCCATGACCCCTTGATGACCCCTTGAAGACTTTTTTAATCTGCAGGCGTGTCGATTGAGGCGCTGGATACACTTCGCCTGAAGTACATAATTTTATTCATCGGCACTTGAACATTTTCTTTTCTGATGACCACCAATCAAGCCAGTAAAATTTTTTCTGTCTTGGGGCTTGAAGACCACGCGCCGAAAGCGCATGGTGCTTAAGGTGGCTATGTCGTATCGTTCAGTGTGCTTTCGGCGCGTGGTCTTCAAGGGGGGGTGAAGGGCAGAAAAATTTTACTGGCTTGATTGGTTACGCGTCAAGCTTAATCGTTTTTAGAGGTTGCAGTCTGTAAGAAAAACATGGTAGTTTTTCTTACACAAACAGAGTGAAAAATAATACGCAAAGCATTGATAGTAAGATATTAAGCCGTATTTATGGCTCAAGGGGGGGTGCGGTGTCCACTCCAAGCCATTTCCTTGACCTCGGCAGCCGTCGTGCTGTGGATCTGACGCTATATCGTCTGGTGCGCCGGAAAATTTTGCGTCGGCTGGCGCGAGGGCTTTATGAATATCCGCGACAGCATCCAGAATTGGGAACATTGTCCCCGGATATTCGAAAGGTTGCCAGAGCACTGGCCGGAAAAGATCGGATTCGATTGCAACCGGCCGGAGCTTACGCGGCAAACCTGCTGGGGTTGTCCGAGCAAGTGCCAGCCAGGGTGGTATTCCTGACGGACGGGGCATCCCGCACGGTAAAAATCGGCCGGCAGCAAATCCAATTGCGCCACACAACGCCGCGGAACATGGCGGCGGCGGGACGGTTGAGCGGACTGGTTATCCAGGCGTTTCGGTATTTGGGCGAGGAGCACATTACTCCTGCGCGGATGGAGCATTTGAAGCGCACAGCACCGTCAGGCGAGCGGAAACGATTGCTAAGAGACCTCCCGCTGGCTCCCGCCTGGATGCATCCGTTTTTTCGTGAACTGGCCGCCGGATGATTATGAAGCTTGAATTCTTCAAACGAACTCCATCAGAACAGACGTTGATTATCCGGGAAACGGCGGCGCGACGTGGGTTGCCCTTCGTGATGGTGGAGAAGGATTTTTGGGTATCGTGGACGCTGGGAGTGCTCTTTGCGCATCCAGAGTTCGGAGGGGAATTGGTATTCAAAGGCGGCACGTCGTTGTCAAAAGTATTCGGTGTGATAGAACGGTTTTCCGAGGACATTGATCTGTCCGTCCTTCCGGTGTTTCTTGGCTTCACAGAGGAATGTGTGGAAGAAGGTTCCAGCCCAAGTCAGTTAAGGAAGCGCATGAAGAAATTGCAAGCCGCCTGCATCGAAAGTGTGCGCGACCGGTTTCTGCCGGAGTTGGAGCGGGTCGCGACCGAAGCATTGGGACAGCGGGCGGGTGGAGCAAAATGGATGAAATTCCAAGTGGATGCCGACACCGATTCGCCGGTGGTGCTCTTCGACTATCCTTGCAGCGAACCGTCCGGCTTCGATTACCTGAGTCGGTCGGTGAAAATGGAGTTTGGCTCCCTCACCGACCAAAGACCGATCGGGACTCATTCCATAAGGCCGTGGGTGGCGGAAGAGTTCGCCAAACAGTTCGAGGATTTCAGTTGCAACCTTGTGGCGTTGGAGCTGGAGCGAACCTTTTGGGAGAAAGCGACCATCCTGCACGCTCAGCATCACCGGGATAGTGCCAAGCCCTTTCGAGCCCGCTTATCCCGCCACTACTCAGACATGGCGGCGCTGGCCGGCCACGCCATTGCCGACCGCGCCCTGGCATGGGATGAGTTGCGCCAGCGAGTGGCGGATTGGAAGAGCCGGTTCTTTCCCGATAAATCGGCGCAGTACGATCTGGCGAAGCCTGGAACATTTCGGCTGGCGCCACCGGAATTCCGAATGGCCGAACTGGAGAAGGATTACCGCGCGATGGGCGATATGTTTGTGACAACGCCGCCGCCCTTCGAAAGTGTTATAAAGATGGTGTCGAATTTGGAACAGCGCATCAATGGAAGACAATCCGGATGAAGTCCAACTTTGAATTTCCACGTGGTGAATGGCCGGCTCTCCATGAGGCGGCCGTTCAAGCGGAGTCCTTCGCCAGTCCATCATCTTTTCCGACGTATGTGAGGCGACTGCTCTATGAAACACGGAAGGGAAAAAGGTCATAAAGATACGCCCTAACCCCTTGATGACCCCTTGACAATTCCCAAAATGAGCATTGGAAATTTCTCGCAGAACCTGCGATGATTATTTCATATCGTCGCACATATGAAAACGGTCACAAACGCATTTGCAACCGGACAAAGCGCAACAACTGTGTTTAGAAGCCTTCTGCCATCAGATTGGCTGGTCAGAGAGCAACACCCCGACTTCCATGTGGATTTTCTCGTGGAAACCGTTCAAGGCGGAGAACTGACAGGAAAACAGTTTGGAGTCCAACTTAAGGGCTTCAATGGCTATAGCGGGGCAGCTCATCCTTTGAAGTATTCATTAAAGTGTAAACATCTTCGTTATTACTCCTCCAAAGTCCTCCATCCAGTTTTTCTCGTATTGGTAGACGTGAAGGCGAAAACCGCATATTGGTGTTTTACGCAGAATTTTGCGCGAGAAAAGCTGACCCCTTTCAAATTGCGTGGAAACGGGAAGGTCAGGGTTCCATTCTCCGAAGCGAATTCGTTTGAAAACCTCGAGAAATTTATACGATCTCTTGATGAAGCAATTTCGTACATGCGAAATCTTCATCCTGGCTCGATACCGGCTGCAGTTGCCGCAGAAAAAGCTAGGTTGACAGGTATCGATCCGAGGCTCAACGTTGATATCCAGTTCCGTGATGGTCAGTCCCAACTTAATTTCACTGCAAAAGAGCCGTTTCCATTTACTTTAAAGGTGACCGATCCAAGCTTAACCGAGCAAGACTGGACGGACTCCTATCAGAAGGGCTCCTCGGTGAACATCAACACGTCCTTGGTTCAGGTCGAGGGATCTCCACTTCTATCCCATATGATTGAATCCGGTGGCGCGAAACAAATGATTGTCTCGTTTGGCAGGGATTTCGATGCATCGGCGGACGTATTTGAAGTGAATCCTGTGGAAACCTTCCTTTTCCATCTTGATGGCAAATTCCGATGCGGCGCGAAGTATGGCACCTTCGAGGGAAGCATTCCCCATAGCCCCCTCACGCTCAAGACGACTGTGTCGCCAGAGGGTTTACTCAAAGCTGAACTCCATGACCTAGCGATGATTTGGTCATTTCGAGAATGGAAGAACCATCCACTAATGCAGCTTCCTTTCTTTGATTCATTGTATCGGTTCTCCCAGATTATGAAAAACAGTGGTCCTTTGCTAATCAGGTTCATCGTCAGGGGAAATCGTTTCTTTGATGCAAAACTGCATTCCACAAAACGGACAAAGAGCAGCAAATTGCTTCATATTCTGGAATGCCTTTACAAAGCTCGCTATGTCGCTCAAAAGTATGGTATCAACCCGGTTTTCACAGAGTTGACCTCAGTTCAAATTGACCATATCGAGATCGTCTATCAATTGCTTCAATCTTCGGAGGCTGTAACGCCGGTACCGAACTTTCGTCTGAAGATTGAAACTTCAGGGTCTTTAGTTCCAGCACTGTCGAAAGAACGTGGCTGGTTCCGGATTGAACAACCAGCAGGAGTGTTCAAGCTCTTGGGCCAAGATATTGCGCTTGGCCATGTCACCCAATTCTTTAATGATGTTCTTATTCAATCCATTTCACGACTGCCCGACGGTAGGAATGCGATTCGAATGGTGGGGTCAAAGGCATCGAAGCGGGTGATTCGTTTATTGAACACGGCGAATATGGCCGATCATCCCTCTGCGACAGGACAAATGTAAAATCACGTCTCCGTGAAAGGGTCGTGAAGCAGGGTCGATCTTGGGAAATTGGTATTCCCGCATTTTGTTTACCAATTTCATAGGAACCGTTTGATGATTGAGCCTTTTCATTTCGGGCCTGTTGCGAAATCGCGCCACGCGGCAGACGCGGATTTCACGGCCTGATAATTCTTGTCCAGTTCAGGTTGGAGAAGGATCAAAGCGGCGATGCGGCGAGCCATGTGCTCGACTTCGCGAGCCTCGTCCGGTGTGAGCGCGCGACCGAGTAATTCAAATTCACGGTAGCTCAACCACTTCTTGATGACCTGATAACCGCCGATGGTGTAGTCCCAGACCTTTTCCGGCACGTTGCTCCAGCAGGCGGAGTCGTTCAGATAAACGTCTTGCGTGGCGGGGCCGAGCGTGGCGGCGGGCAGAGGAGTGCCCACACCACCGGCCAATTCATCCGGCGTGAAACCGCGCGTTTGGAGCTTGCCTTTGCCGGGCATGGTCACGCCTCCCTTGCCCGCGTGCCCCCAGCCGGCAGTGATGGAAAGATTGGAGGTCGAGGACAACACGGCAATTACTTTGAACTCCGGTTTGAGTTTGCCAGCCGTCACGCCTTCAACCCCGTTTTCCGTGTCGAGCAAGGCGGCAATTTGTTTGCCCAATTCGGCAGAGGCGAGCAAATCGGCTTTGGAATCCGGCAACGGAATTCGAGGCCAATCCTGCCGGATGCCGTTCGCGTTCTCCGTGAGATAAGCGGGCGAATAACCGATGGCGAGCGCGTGCATCCAAATCAATGCCGCTGTGTCCGCGGCGTCTTGATTCTTGATGTCGAGCTTGGCAAGATATGCGCGGGCAGCGGGCGAAAGGTTGGCGGTGATTTTTCCGCCGCCAGTTTTGTAAGCGGGCGCGGTTTCATGCAGGATATTTCCAAACTCACCGTTGCCGTCGTCTTTCTTTTTTGACTTGGCTTTTGACGTAGCCCGCAAACGTATTGGAAAATGTCGGGCATGACCTGAAATGCAATCGTAGTCACAGACGAGCGGCGAAAAATAAAATGGCGAACCTTCGATGTCCTTGTCAGCGGTGTCGCGCGTAATGAAAAAGCTGTTTCCTTTAAAACGTTGCTCCAATAATTGCGGGCTCGGTTCGCTAAACAACGGGCGCAGGTTTTCCAGGTAGCACCATCGAATGTCGTAAGGTTTGAACGGATACCGAACAATTCGGGATTCATCGAATGAAAACTCGCTCAAGACTTTCTTTCGCGCCTCTGGCCCGACGATGCGATTCCCTGTCATCATCAACGACGGATAGATTTGCCCCACTTCCGAATCAGGTGCCGACTGGTCAAAGTATGCAGCCATACGGGACGCGAGCGGCTTCTTTTCAATTGAGATTAAGGCAAACGCACGGCGCTCAATTGGTCCATTAAATGACGGGAATGCCGCGAACTCAGGGATTCTCGGCCATCGCAGGTAATTCCCAGCGATCTTCGATGGTACAAATGCAAACCGATTTTCTTCGACAGGCTCAACTTTCTCATAATGTCTGGCAAATCTCTTAACCTTCAGGCTTTCGAGAATGTCCGCGCGTTTGTTCACACCCCAGAACTGACGGAAAAGAACCTCTGGCTTCTTGGCACGCTTTGGCTTCCGCACAAGCAATCCAATTGCTGTGCCTACTTTGATGCCTTCGCGGTTGTGTTCGGTCGAGAACACAGACGGGTCGGATTTGCCTTCCGGCGTGAGTTTGCCCGTCTCGCGGCTGTCGCCGTTCATGCAGTCGAACCATAGCGAATCGAATTCTTTCAAGAACCGATGGCGCATGACGACAAATGACGGGTCGCCCAAGTAGGAGAAGTTTGAGATGAAACAGACGATGCCCTTGCCGGTTTTTTCCGCGATGCGTCGTTCAGCCAAACGGAAGAAACGGACGTAAAGATCGTCGAGATTGAATTTCTTGATGCCCCATTCCTTGACCAGGCCTTTTTTGTAAGGCTCGACCAAGCCTTGCTCTTCCACCGGGCTGATGCCCGCGTAGGCGTTGTAAGGTGGATTACCGAGGATGACGAGAATTGGTTTTTCCTGCTTCACCTGGCCTGCGCCTGCGCGCTCGGCTTCCAGTTCCGGCCAGTTGGCGAGCTTCGGATTCTCTGCGGCAAAATCCCACCCGGTCAGCGCGTTGGTCAGAAAAATCCCGGCGCGCTCGTTCTTGGAATCGTCCAGTGGCACGGCGAGATTTTGCAGGAGCAAACCCATTTGCAGATGCGCTACGACAAACGGCGCGGGCATGATTTCAAACCCAAAGACGCGTTTTTGCGCCGCTTCCTTCACCGCGAGTTCCGCCAATGCGCCTTCGCCTTTTTCATCTTTGAGAGTTTGAGCAATTACTCGCAACACTTCGACGAGATACGCGCCGGTACCGCAGCAGGGGTCGAGCACGAACACGCGCGGGTCGGCCAAGCCGTCAGGAATGTCCAGTTCCTCGCGCAGCGCGGCGTCCACGCGGGCGACCTGGTATTGCACAATCTCCGGCGGCGTGTACCACACGCCGAGTTCCTTGCGAAGCTCCGGGTCGAAGGCTTCGAGGAACGGTTCGTAGAAATACTGGACGGCGTGATCTTCAACGAAGCGGGCAAAGAATTCCTCTCGAATGACGCGGTTGAGTGTAGCGGCGGTCCAATCGAGAACTTCCACGAGTCCGAGTGGGCCGAGTTTGGTTGGCGTGGCGACTTGCTCGAACAGCGCCTTGATCATCGGCACATGGAGTGTCCATGCGGCGGATTTCCAATCGAAGGCATCTTTGCGTCGCGGTTTTTCCTTGTGCCAGAGAACCCATGCGGAGAAAACGCCGTAGAAAAGTGTCTGCACGAGCGTGGAGCGGAAGAAGTGTTCGCCTTTCTCCGCCTCAAACTTCATGCCAAGAGCTTCTTCCAAAGCCGTGCGGACGGCGGCGAGTTGCGGCAAATCTTTGGCGGCTTCCACGCGTGAGCGGGCATCGCGCGCATACGAGGCGAGGAAGAAAGCAACATCCTTGGGATTGTTCAACGGGGCATTGTGCAACATCAGGCGTTTGAGATATTCGGCAAAGCGTTCGCCAAGTTCATTCGCGGCTTTGCGCGGTTGCGCGGCAACGACCCAAAAGGATTTTTCGTCGGGCGCGAGTTGAAAAGATTCGAGCCGGATGGGATTGCCGTTGTCGCCGCGTTTCAGGAGCAAGAAGCTGCGGTAGTTCGTCACCAGCACCTGCCCGTAATGCTTGACGTAATCTTGGAGTTGTTTGGTGTCGGCCACGTCGTCAACTTCCGCGTCGGCAGCCTTGACTTCAATAACGCCGCGCGAGGGAAGCGGGATTCCGAGGAGCGGAGCTTCTTCGTCCGTGTTCTTTAGTTGGTCGGGAGTGAACAGCCCGCCGTCCGGCAAACCCGCGCCGCTGTTCTTCACATGGATGAAACAGTGGACTTTTGGTTTGAGCGTGCGCCCAACGGCATTGAAGAGATTGGCAAGCGTGCCGTAGCCGGAAGTTTCCTTGACTACCCCGCCAGAGGAACGCATGGCGCGCAATTCGCCGAGGTAGATTTCGAGGGCGTTGGTCATTACTGTCTCAGATGATTCTGAAATTTTCGCTTTATGTCCAAGTGAAAGCGCATTGGCATGGCACGAGTTTGCGCGGCAAATCTGCCAGCGTCAATTTCCGTCTCCGCGACGGGCGGCAGACGACTGATCAAAGGTCAAGCCCCGAATTCGGAATTGCATTCGAACCGAGATTTATGGGTTTCCGGCTTGATTTGGGCGGGTTTTGGCTTATTTTGACCACCTGCACGGGTTTTTTAGAAAAACTTGTTGCAACAATCTGGCTGTTCCAGTATAGTCCCCGCTCCGTTTCCCTGGAGGGATTCGGCGGTGATACGTAACGCTCAAATGCCAACGATTAATCAACTCGTCCGAAAAGGACGCCATAAATTGCGCAGCAAGTCCAAAGCGCCGGCCTTGCAGACTTCGCCCTATCGGCGCGGGGTCTGCATCCAAGTGATGACGCGCACGCCCAAGAAGCCCAATTCGGCCATGCGCAAAGTGGCCAAGGTCCGCCTGACCAACGGCTTTGAGGTCATCGCCTACATCCCGGATGAGGGCCATAATCTCCAGGAACATTCCATTGTCCTGGTGCGGGGCGGTCGCGTGAAGGATTTGCCCGGCGTGCGGTATCACATCGTCCGCGGCACTTTGGACGCGGCGGGTGTCGAGAAACGCCGGGTCAGCCGGTCCAAATACGGGGTCAAACGTCCCAA
>Ga0326728_10008330_pt1 | contig 25849 bp, 12 predicted proteins | sample MB3enrmetagenome_FD_207602 | JGI IMG/M metagenome (GOLD analysis project Ga0326728, IMG submission 207602) | Lab enriched peat soil microbial communities from McLean, Ithaca, NY, United States - MB31MN | ecosystem: Environmental > Terrestrial > Soil > Wetlands > Peat | place: USA: New York... | reverse complement strand
CCATATCCCCGATGGCGCCCACGCCAAAGTCAAACCAGCCGCGCCACACGAACGGCAGATAGACATGGTTGTAAGGGCGCGCGGGTGCAGGACCCAACCACAGATCCCAATCCAGGCCATCCGGCACGGGCTCGGGATCTTTGGGCCGTTCGATGCCTTGGGGCCAGTACGGTCGCTGCGACCAGTTGTGCACCTCGCTCACCTGCCCGATCACTCCTGCGGCAATCCATTCCGTAAGCAGTCTCGTCGCCTTGGAGGCCTCGTTCATCACCGCCACTTGCGTGGCCACTTTCGTTTCCCGCGCCACCTGCGCCATAAGACGGGCCTCGCGAATACTGTGGGTCATTGGCTTCTGGCAGAATACATGCTTGCCGCGCCGCATGGCGGTAACGGAAATCTGGGCATGCCAGTGATCGGGTGTGCAGACCACCACCGCGTCCAACTTCTTCTCCTTGTCGAGCATTTCCCGGAAGTCGTTGTACGCCCCGCATCCCGCGTCGCCGGAGGAACTCCGCTCTTTGCGGTAGTACGCATCCACCAGGCGCCGGGCCGGCTCGCGACCGCAGGTGGGGCCCTTCCAATCCACACCCCATCCTGAGTCATTCAATAGCCTGCGCTCCTTCCCCACCAGTTCTCCGTGACCCCACTCGGAATAATCACTGCTCTCCCGGTTGACGTCACACACCGCTACGACCTCAACGTCCTTCATTTTCAAAAAGTCCATCATTACGCGCGTGCCTTGTGCGCCAACCCCAATGCACCCCAGCGCGATCTTTCCGCTCGGACCCACGCGCCCGCGGGCACCCCCGCCGCCGATGGCAGGTCGGGGCAGCCCGGCGAGTGCCGCCGCAGCCACAAGGCTCTCCTCCAGGAATTCGCGCCGCGTGGCTCGTGAGGTTTGTACCTCTTGGTCCTTCATTGTTGTCTCCTGCTCCGTTAGTGGAGGCTGCCGTTGCGGCCGCTCCCGAGCAGCCGCAGGAGCCCCCCATGCCGTGCGGCTTTCAAACGGACTTAAGTTTCGCCAAACGTAGCCGACTATACTTTCGGAGGAACGCCGGCCGCCACTGCCGAACACGGAGAAGAAATCGTGCCGACACGCGGCGCCAAACTTTACTAAACCACGCGGCCAAAGGCAACTGCGTATTTCCTCCAGCGCAAGACCATGCTCGCCGGAGGGTTCGTCGTGATTCAACTGGACATCACTGAACGTCACCGACGGATCTGAGACGTACAACAGTACCACGGTACTATTGGTAAAAACGCTATCTTGCGCAATAAGAAAGAGTTGGAATTGGTCTTCGGAATTGCAATGGCTGGCTGCAAAGGAGGCCTTAATGTGCGTAGCCTCACTCTTCCCTGACCTGTCCCGGGAGATAACCTGAACAAATAAATGAGGATACGTATAAACCTGTGGGGTCGCCAGTTGTTGTTTTATTGTTAATCAATACCAATGTAACAGATCCCAAACTGCCCGATCCCTTCCCATTCTCGGTCGTTTGTCACTAGATTCGGCCCCTCCCAGACCCATGGGGGCATTTCGACTGAAGGAAGTTTTACTCCTGGTTTGAACGAATGGACACGTTGAGCTTATCCGATAGGGCTTGGCCCAAGGACTCATCGCAAGAGAGCGATGGAGCCGACAAGCAGGCTCGAAAGAGCGCAAAAAACAAAGGGCAAGGAGGAGGTTTCTTTACCAGGGCCCGCCGCATCCCGGGTCAGCTCCACACAAAGAAGTGGATCTTCAGCCGCGAGAGCACTCGCGTTGACTCAGAAATCCCAGTTACCATCAGCGGAATCGCCGAGGACGGCCATATATTCAGCGAAGAGACGCGCACGCTAGACATTAGTAAGCGCGGAGCGAAAATCGCCTCTTCGACTCTTCTGGCTGTCGGCACGTATCTCTGGATCGAAAGCCCCAACATGCAGAAGCCGGCCGTCGCGAGAATCGTCCGCCACGGCGCACAACAAGATGGTCTTTTTGAGATTTGTGTCACCTTGCCGGAGATCGATGAAGCGGAGAGCATTTGGAATATCGAGTCCGCGCCGGATGATTGGAAAAAAGGCCCCGAGGAGCCCTCCGCCGCGAGGCGGCTCGAGCGCATCTATGCGCGTGATTGGGCAGCAAAATTCGAGTCGCTCTCCAAAGCCCCGACCCTGCCGTCCGAAGTTGCTAGCGAGCTTGAACCTTCCACCGAGTCTCCCACGCCGTTCGCCCAGACTGCAGCTACTGGCTCCGAGTTTAAGATGCAGCCGGGAAAAATCCTCGAATTTGTTATGGGCGAGCCAGCCAGGCCGGCCTCGGCTGCGGTCCCGACTTTTGGGCGCAGTGAGGAAAGGACCCTCTCGCCGTCCGACCAGATGCGCGGGGCCGCTGCGTCCGATGTCGAAGTGCGTCTGGCAAAACTCACGATGGCCATGGAATCCTTGGAGCGACGCGTCGGAGCTCTGGTAGAGAATTTCCAGGGAGGAATCGAGAGCAGCCTTCAAGCCGTCCAGGGAAGAGGAGCGAAGCACGCAGAGGAATTGGAGAGAGTCGCCCGGGAACTCGGAGGACAGTGGGCCTCCCAGTTTCAGGAGCAAGCCGAGGCGGCGCTGGCGAAGCTGCGCGAGGAACTGCAGTCGTCAAGCCAGGCCATCGAGCAAAGCAAGCAGCAACTGGCCAGCCTGGCGGAAGCCAAACTCGCTTCCCTCAGCCAAGCCACCCAAGACGAATACGCCCAGCGCTTAGCGCAGGCTTTGCACGAGCAGACTCGCGAGATGCGCACCGTAGCGGATGGTGAAGTGAACTCAATCAAACACGCCGCCGCGGAAGCCATCGGGCAGCTGAGCGACAAGCTTGAGGACCAAGTCGAAGCGGCCGTGGCGACACTCCGCGAGGAATTGCAGACCTCAAGCCAGGCCGTCGAGCAAAGCAAGCAGCAACTGGCCAGCCTGGCGGAAGCCAAACTCGCTTCCCTCAACCAGTCCACCCAAGACGAATACGCCCAGCGCTTAGCGCAAGCCTTGCACGAGCAGACGCAGGAGATGCACGCCGCAGCGGATGGCGAGGTCAACTCCATCCGGCAGGCTGCCACGGAGGCCATCGCAACACTGCGTGAGGAACTGAAAAGCTCAAGCCAGGCCGTCGAGCAAAGCAAGCAGCAACTGGCCAGCCTGGCGGAAGCCAAACTGGCTTCCCTCAGCCAGGCCACCCAAGACGAATACGCCCAGCGCTCAGCGCAAGCCTTGCACGAGCAGACGCAGGAGATGCACGCCGCAGCGGATGGCGAGGTCAACTCCATCCGGCAGGCAGCCGCAGAGGCCATCGCAACACTGCGTGAGGAACTGAAAAGCTCGAGCCAGGCCGTCGAGCAAAGCAAGCAGCAACTCGCCAGCTTGGCGGAAGCCAAACTGGCTTCCCTCAGCCAGGCCACCCAAGACGAATACGCCCAGCGCTTAGCGCAAGCGTTGCGCGAGCAGACGCAGGAGATGCACGCGGCAGCGGACGGCGAGGTCGCGTCGATCCGGAAAGCCGCCGCAGAGGCCATCGCGCAACTGCAAGACAAGCTCGAGCAACAAGCCCAGACAGTTGTCACGACACTGCGCGAGGAACTGCAGTCCTCAAGCCAGGCCGTCGAGCAAAGCAAGCAGCAACTGGCCAGCTTGGCGGAAGCCAAACTCGCTTCCCTCAACCAGGCCACGCAAGACGAATACGCCCAGCGCCTAGCACAGGCCTTGCGCGAACAGACGCAGGAGATGCATGCGGCAACGGACGGCGGGGTCGCGGTGATCCGGCATACCGCCGCAGAGGTCATCGCGGAACTGCAAGACATGCTCGAGCAACAAGCCCAGGCCGCCGTCGCGACACTGCGCGAGGAACTGCAGTCCTCAAGCCAGGCCGTCGAGCAAAGCAAGCAGCAACTGGCCAGCTTGGCGGATGCCAAACTCGCTTCCCTCAACCAGGCCACCCAAGACGAATACAACCAGCGCTTGGCGCAAGCTTTGCGCGAGCAGACGCAGGGGATGCACGCGGCAGCGGACGGCGAGGTCAACTCCATCCGGCAGGCTGCTGCGGAGGCCATCGCGCAACTGCAAGGCAAGCTCGAGCAACAAGCCCAGGCCGCCGTCGCGACACTGCGCGAGGAACTGCAGTCCTCAAGCCAGGCCGTCGAACGAAGCAAGCATCAACTGGCCAGCCTGGCGGATGCCAAGCTCGCTTCCCTCAGCCAAACCACTCGCGACGAGTATGCCCAGCGGCTGGAACAAGCCTTACGCGAGCAGACGCAGGAGATGCACGCCGCAGCGGATGGCGAGGTCGCGTCGATCCGGCAGGCAGCCGCAGAGACCATCGCAACACTGCGTGAGGAACTGAAAAGCTCGAGCCAGGCCGTCGAGCAAAGCAAGCAGCAACTCGCCAGCTTGGCGGAAGCCAAACTGGCTTCCCTCAGCCAGGCCACCCAAGACGAATACGCCCAGCGCTTAGCGCAAGCGTTGCGCGAGCAGACGCAGGAGATGCACGCGGCAGCGGACGGCGAGGTCGCGTCGATCCGGAAAGCCGCCGCAGAGGCCATCGCGCAACTGCAAGACAAGCTCGAGCAACAAGCCCAGACAGTTGTCACGACACTGCGCGAGGAACTGCAGTCCTCAAGCCAGGCCGTCGAGCAAAGCAAGCAGCAACTGGCCAGCTTGGCGGAAGCCAAACTCGCTTCCCTCAACCAGGCCACGCAAGACGAATACGCCCAGCGCCTAGCACAGGCCTTGCGCGAACAGACGCAGGAGATGCATGCGGCAACGGACGGCGGGGTCGCGGTGATCCGGCATACCGCCGCAGAGGTCATCGCGGAACTGCAAGACATGCTCGAGCAACAAGCCCAGGCCGCCGTCGCGACACTGCGCGAGGAACTGCAGTCCTCAAGCCAGGCCGTCGAGCAAAGCAAGCAGCAACTGGCCAGCTTGGCGGATGCCAAACTCGCTTCCCTCAACCAGGCCACCCAAGACGAATACAACCAGCGCTTGGCGCAAGCTTTGCGCGAGCAGACGCAGGGGATGCACGCGGCAGCGGACGGCGAGGTCAACTCCATCCGGCAGGCTGCTGCGGAGGCCATCGCGCAACTGCAAGGCAAGCTCGAGCAGCAAGCCCAGGCCGCCGTCGCGACACTGCGCGAGGAACTGGAGTCCTCAAGCCAGGCCGTCGAGCAAAGCAAGCAACTACTGGCCAGCCTGGCGGAAGCTAAACTCGCTTCCCTCAGCCAAACCACTCGCGACGAGTATGCCCAGCGACTGGAACAAGCCTTGCGCGAACAGACGCAGGAGATGCACGCGGCAGCGGATGGCGAGGTGCAGTCAATCAGGCAGGCCACCGCAGAGGCGATTGCTCAACTGAAGGCGGTGGAGCGGTCGAGGGAGTCAACGCTCCTATCTCGGGCCGAAGCCGCGGAAGAGCGCCTGACGGGAGTCACGTCGGCGGTGGAAGCGCTGAAGGGGCAAGTGGGGCAACTGACGGTGGAACTGGAGGGGCAGCACGCGGCGAAAAAGGAAGACTTGGAGGGAACTGCGCAGCAGTTGGGAGCGCGGTGGTCTCAGCAGTTTCAGGAGCAGGCCGCCGCGGCCGTCGAAGCGCTGCGCACCCGCATAACGGCGTTGGCGGAAGATTTCCAAGCGACGCAGACAAGGAAGGCCGCGGATCTGGAGAGGGTCTCCGGGGAGCTGGAAGCGAAGTGCTCCCAGCGGATCCAGGAACAGGCGAAGGCAGCCGTGGAGCGGCTGAGGGAGGAAGCAAAGAGTTCAGGCCAGATCGTGGAAGAGACCAAGAAACAAATCGTCAGTCTGGCGCAGTCCGGTCTGGCAGCCGCAGGCCAGGTGAACCCGTCGGCGTCCGGCCCGCTGCTCGCCCAAGCGTTGCAGGAACAGGTGCAGCAGATACAGGCGGCCGCGGACGCGCAAGTGAATGCCATCAAGCAGGCCGCTCAAGATGCGATCGCAGAGGCGCAACTGGCCGGGCAGAAGCGGGAGGAAGATTTCCTGGCGCGGACCGGCGTAGCCGAGGAACGTCTGAAAGCAGTGTCCCTGGCGGTGGAGTCGTTGACAGAGAACGTCCACGCGGGCGGAGGGTTGCAAGCCGCCGATTTGGACAATGTCGCCCAACAACTAGGCAACCGGATGACCCAGCAGTTCGAAAAGCAAACCGAGCTGGCGGTGGAGAAAGTGCGGGCAGAAGTGAGGAACGCCGGGCGCGCCGTGGAGGAATTGGCGCGTCAACTCTCTGGTCTGGCGGAAACGAAGCGGGCCACCCTTAACCAGGTTGCGACAAACGCTGCGGCGGGTTTCGAGGCGCAGCAGAGAAAGTTGAAAATGCAGTTTGAGACGGCTCGAAAAGACCTCGAGGATCTTGTCGCGCGACGCATGGCGAGGATATCCGTTGGGGCAATTCACAGTGCAGGCCCTTCGGACCGGAAGGGCGTCATCTTGAAACTGGCCGTCGGAGCTGGACTTTTCCTCATCCTGGTGGCGTCTCTCCTGGCTGTCTCTCTTTCCACGCACACCGTCATGCAGTTGCGAAATGACGCGCCCGCAGAATTCGCCGACGATAATCCGACCTGGAATGCCAAGCGGCGCTCTCGGGAGCAAGAGGTGGCGCAGGCGTATTGGCGAGCAGCAGCCGTGGCCTTGCAGGCCAAGTATCCGTTTGGCAGCGATCTGCCGGCCAATCCACCCGATGAGTTTCAAGTTGATAGTAGCTATGCTCCACCGGGCAGCCCGAAGGCCCTTGCCGATCTCAGGCTTCACTATTGGGATAGCATTCGCGCGGCTTGGCACCAGCGCTCCTTCTGGGTAGAAATCCAGGAACCCGACACCACCTGGAGTGCCCGCTTCCATCACACCTGGGAGCGAATCAAAGGCAAGTAGGCGTGAGCTGGCGCCGCATCCTGTCCAGGCCGGGGCCGTCCGCGCTGCGCTTGTTCCCTTTCCCTTTTAATTCAACAGACGACACTCTCCGCAGACCACTCGGTCACAACTTCCTTGCGCGCCGCAGCGGCTTTGCGTCCGCGCCCCATTCTCTTGAATCCGGAATCTTGAATTTTGAATTGTGGCCCTGCCCCCCTGTGTTACAGTGGCAGTGGAATGCGCAATTGTAGGGCCGCATTGCGGGCCGGGCGACCAAAGTCGATCCGATAGAAGCGTTGCGCTGTGAATGATGAATAGTGAATAGTGAATTGTAAATAGTGAATTATAATCTGGTGAATGATGAATAATGATGCTGAAATGCGAGCTTCGCGGGAAGACAGCCATCCCTTGCGTTTTGCAATTCACTATTCACTATTCACAATTTACTATTGCCCGTGAGTGTAAGATGGGCGCGTTCATTCAGGACATCCGTTACGGCCTGCGGCAACTTCGCCGCAGTCCCGGATTTGTGGCCGTCGCCGTGGCCACTTTGGGCTTGGGAATCGGAGCCACAACTGTCGTGTTCAGCGTGGTGGACGCTGTGCTCTTGCACGGCACGCCCTACCGGAATCCCTCTCAACTCGTCGGGATCAGCACCAAGAACCCCCAAGGGGAAGAGATGTGGGTTTCTGGGGGAGACTTCAATGATTGGCAGTCATTACCCCAAGCGTTTGAGAGCCTGGCTGTGTATAAGCAATGGGAATTTCGGGTTCTCACCGGGTCTGGAGACCCGGACGAGGTGTGGACCGCGCCGATATCCGGCAATGCTTTTCACTTGCTCGGTGTCAACGCGGTCCTGGGACGCACTTTTGTGGAGAACGAGACCCAAGCCGCAGTGTTGAGCCCTGCCTATTGGCGCAGCCATTTCGCCGCGGACCCCAAGATCATCGGCAGAACCTTGACCCTCGACTCCAAACCGTACACGGTGGTCGGCGTCGCCCCGGCTGATTTCGAGTTTCCCGATCCCCACACCCAGATCTGGGTCCCCTTGACGTTCACCCCCGCCGAGAAAAACGATCACGAGCATCACGCCTTCAGGGTCATCGGGCGTTTGAGCGCAGGCGTTACCTTGAAACAGGCTCAAGCCGCGTTGGACGTGGTTACACGCCGCCTCGCCCTCGAGTACCCCAAGACGAACGCGGGTTGTAGCTCCATCGTCAAGCCCTTCCAAGGCCGGGAAATCGGCAGCAACTACCGCCTGGCTATCTTGGCCTTGCTGGCAGCCGTGATCTTTGTGCTGCTGATTGTTTGCGCGAATATGACCAGCATGCTCCTCGCCCGCGGCACAACGCGGCAAGGGGAGATAATCATCCGCGCGGCCTTGGGCGCCGGCCGGTGGAGGTTGATCCGGCAACTCGTGGTCGAAGGCACATTGCTGGCGGTAGGGGGCATTGGTGCGGGCCTCATCTTGGCGTGGTGGGGCCTGGCTACCGTCCTGAAGCTGCTGCCCAAGTACACCCTGATCGAGCCGGGAGTCTACCGGACCTCGCTTAATCTGCCGGTGGTCGGCTTCGCCGTAGCGCTGGCGCTACTGACAGGAGTCGTGGTGAGCTTACTTCCCGCCTTGCGCCTCTCGAACTGCAATTTGAATGAATCTCTCAAGCAGCAGGGTCGAACCCCGGGAACGGGCGCAAGGGGGTCGCGGCTTCAGCGCGTGCTGATTGTATCCGAGGTGGCGCTCGCATTCGTGCTGTTGGTGGGAGCAGGGCTGATGATCCAGACTTTCAAACACCTGGAAACCGCACCCACCGGCTTTAGGCCTGACCATCTTTTGACGGTGCGAGTGCCCCTCGTGAATTACAAGTATTCGCCAGGCGAGCAGTCTGCGGCTTTTTACCGCACCGTGCTCGAACGTATCCTCGCTATCCCCGGCGTGAGGGCGGCCGGGATGGCGAATAACCTGCCTTTCATTGGATTTAACACTTCGGTCGATTTCCCTGCTCCACCGAACTGGTCGGGGGAGCACACCTTCTTTCTGCGCGCTCGCAGTGTGAGCCCCGGGTATTTTCAGGCCATGGGAATTCGGTTGAAAGGGGGACGTGACTTTACTGAAGCCGACAACCAGAAGGACGCGCGCTGCGTGCGCATCGTTAACGAAGCCATGGTGCGCCTCTACTGGCCAGGCCAGGACCCGGTGGGGCGGCAAGTCAACGGCGCTTGCCGGAATGATGCTCCCGCCTTAATTGTGGGCTGGGTTGCGGACTCGAAGATGGGCTCCGTGGGATCGAAGGCGGAGCCCGAGTTGTACTTTCCTTACGTCAAGCTTCCGTTTGCATCCTTCCTGGTGACTTTCGTAATCCGAACCTCCTCGAATCCGACCGATGTTGCCGCCGCCGTGCGCCGCGCGGTGTGGGATGTGGACCATGACCAGCCCTTGACCCAGGTACGAACGATGGAGAACGTTATTTCGGAATCACTCTGGTGGGAGCGCGTCTCCGGGTTAACGCTCGGAATCTTCGCGGCCATTTCCCTTCTGCTTGCGGCAGTAGGCATCTACGGAGTCTTTTCCTACACGGTCACGCAGCGGACGCACGAAATCGGCATTCGTACGGCCTTGGGCGCCAGTCGCGCAGATATATTGAAGATGGTGGTCGGAGAAGGTCTGCTTCTCACCTTGATCGGTGTGGGCGCAGGGATTACTGCCGCGCTCGCGCTCACCCGGCTGCTCGCGAGCCTGCTGTACGGCGTCCGGCCCAGGGACCCCATCACCTTTGTGGCCTTGTCGTTGTTGTTGACCGCCGTGGCCGTCCTCGCCTCGTACTTCCCCGCTCGCCGGGCGACCAAGGTCGATCCAATCGAGGCGCTGCGGTATGAATGATGAATAGTGAATTGTAAATAGTGAATTATAATCTGGTGAATGATGAATACTGATGCTGAAATGGGAACTTCACCGACGGGCAGCCATCCCTTGCATTTTGCAATTCACTATTCACTATTCACAATTCACTATTGACCCGCGAGTGGGAGATGGGCGCATTCATTCAGGACATCCGTTACGGTCTCCGCCAACTGCGCCGCTCTCCCGGCTTCACGGCGGTGGCCGTGCTGACCCTGGCGCTCGGCAGCGGGGCCACCACAGCCATCTTCTCTGTGATCAATACGGTGCTCCTGCACCCGCTGCCCTACCCGGATGCCGACCGCATCGTCAACATCGGGCGCAATAACGCGAACGGGCGCTACTCAGATAATGTCCCGATGGTCAGTTTCTGGCTGCACGACAACCCGGGTTTTGAGGACCTCAGCGCCTACGCTGAAGATGCCATTACCCTCAGCCTGAGCGGCGGCGACCGGCCCGAACTCGTCGAGGCGTTAAAAGTCTCGAAGAACTACTTCCGCTTGCTGGGGGCTGCGCCCATCCTGGGCCGTACGTTCATGGCCGCCGAAGATCAACCCGGCGGTGCGCGGGTCTTGGTGATGAGTTTCGGCTTGTGGCAACGCCGTTTCGGCGGCGATGCTTCAATCGTGGGCAAAGCGATCGCCCTGGGCGGCGCATCGTACACCGTGCTCGGCATCATCTCGCCCCGCTTCAGGCCCTACCCACAGGCCGACGTCTGGGTTCCCTTGCAGGCTGACCCAAATAGCACCGATCAGGCGCACGTGCTGACGGCTGCCGGCCGGCTCCCGCCCGGCACAACCCTCGCGCAAGCCAATTCCTGGATGAAAGTACTGGGAGAGCGTTACATCCAAGCGCATCCTGAGCAGCTCGGCAGCGACGAACAGGTAGGCGCCATTCCCATGCGGCAGCGGTTGACTGGGGACGTCCGTCCGGCGTTGCTGATCCTGTTAGGCGCCGTCGGGCTCGTGCTGCTGATCGCCTGCGCCAACGTCGCCCACTTGTTGCTCGCCCGCGCTCTCAGCCGGCAAAAGGAAATCATCGTGCGCGCCGCCCTCGGCGCCGGACGGGGGCGCATCGTACGCCAACTACTCACCGAAAGTCTGCTGCTGGCGCTTACGGGTGGGTCGGTGGGCCTCCTACTCGGCCCTTGGGGCGTGCGGGCGCTTGTCGCTTTCGCACCCGGCGGTTTGCCGCGCATCCAGGAGATGGCGCGCGTTCCGGCCCTCGACGCACGCGTGGTTGTCTTCAGCGTGACGCTTTCAGTGCTTACCGCTGTTCTCTTCGGCCTCCTCCCGGCGTTCCAGCTTTCGCGCGTCGATCTTGTTCCGTCGTTCAAGCAAGCGGGCGGGCGCACCGGAACGGGACTAAAGCAAGGGCAAACGCGTAACGTGTTGGTAGCCGCAGAAATGGCCATCGCCGTGGTCCTGCTGTGCGGGGCAATGCTGCTCATGCGAAGCTTCCTCGCCATGCACGGCGCCGCGCCCGGCTTCGATCCGCGAAACCTTCTCACCCTGAAAGTGGCGCTGGCCGGCACGGAAGACGCGAACTCCAGCGCGGTGGGTCAACTGGCCTACCAGACCGCCCAGCGCCTCGAGCGCATTCCCGGAGTCGAGCGGGCGACGGTGGCCAGTTCCCTGCCCACGCAAGCCATCGCCGACATGATCTTCGACATACCCGGCCGGCCGCCGCTCGAACGCTTCAAGTTTACAGGCGACGTGCTTTGGTGTTTCGTTTCTCCCAATTACTTTGAAACGCTGCGCATCCCACTACTCTCCGGGAGAGGGTTCCGCGAGCCGGAGCCGCCCCACACGGTGATCATCAACGAGGCCATGCGGCGCAAATTCTGGCCCCAGCAAGACCCGGTGGGCCAGTCGATTTTAATCGGCGCCAGCCTGGGCCCACCGCTCGAGCAAGGCAGCACGGAAATCGTCGGGGTGGTCGGTGACGTGCGCGAGTTACTCGATGGCGATCCTCCCGCCACCATGTACCAGCCCTGGTCGAACGTCCCCGGCGGCGGGATCAAGATGCTGAGCCAGATGTACCCTGCCAGCGTTGCGGTGCGTACGAAGCCTGGCGTAGCACCCATGAGTGTCAGCCAAGCGGTCGAGCAAGCCTTGCTGGCTCGTGGCACCCAATTGCCCGCCACCAAAGTCCAGACCATGGACCATGTATTGCTCGATTCCACAGCACAGAAGAACTTCGACCTTCTACTGCTCAGCATTTTCGCCGCCAGCGCTCTGCTGCTGGCAGCAGTTGGGATTTTTGGCGTCACCTCATTCTCTGTCCAGCAAAGGACGCACGAAATTGGCATCCGGGTGGCCCTCGGCGCCCAGAGGAGCAGCGTGCTGGCGCTCGTGGTGGGTCAGGGAGTAGCCGCGGCGATGGCGGGCGTCGGGATCGGCATGGTTGCCGCACTGGCTTTGACGCGATTGCTATCCAGCCTGCTGTTCGGCGTCAAACCCAACGATCCGCTGACGTTCGGCATCGTTGCCCTCGTCCTCACCGGCATCGCCCTGCTCGCCGCGTACATCCCTGCCCGGCGCGCCACAGAAGTCAACCCCATGGTCGCGTTGCGCCATGAGTGAGGCAGTGGTCAGCTCACGCTTTTCATTGGAGCACCCTAGAGTCGACCTACGCCTGGCTTCTACTCGTCTCCGTCTTTGTTTGCCGCGTCCCTGTACCTGCTCTTCCAGCTCACGCGCAAGTCACCACCGGCTCGAACCAAACACGGACTTCAGGGTCGCGTCAAAGTCGACTGCGCAGCTTTGGAGTGCGGCGGCTTGCCGCCGCTTTCCCGCAGGCCAGCTTGCTGGCCGGGCTGTCTGCGCCCACCTCCGCGAGCAAGCTCGCGGAAAAAAAAGCGGCGGCAAGCCGCCGCACTCCAAAGCTGCGCTAGGTCGTCCGCTTAGATCGTACTCTCCTGCAACTCTGACGCTACCCTCACACGGACTTTCTGTCTCTTGACAAACACAACCCAGTAGGCTATGATGTTTCTGTGGGATTGCGAGCTTGTGGCTTTGCTGCGTGATTTGAGGGGAGTGGAAGAGGAATGGAGAATTGCCCGGCGGTCATCCAGAGTGGTGATTCGGACAACAATACGCTGCGCCCCGCGCTGGTCGGGTATTCCGAGGAATCGTCTCCGGCTAAACACACCTCACCATCCCCTCATTTTTCAAAAATCGCCGGAACAAAGCGAGGATGTCTATGAAAACAAAGGATCGCACCGAAAAACACCTGCCCACTGGTCGGAGGGCTGACCTTCAGGTCAGTATCCCGAACGGTTGCGCTCAATTTGCCGATCTGAAGGTCGGCACTACGACAATTCCGGGAACAAAGCGAGAATGTCTGTGAAAACAAAGGAACACAGTTGGCGGGAACGGTTAATTCGGGAGTCCCAGGGTGATACGTCAGGGACAATCCGTCCGGCAGGGCCCAACACGGACACAATGTCGCTGCCAGCCCCACTTCTCGGCTTTCTCCCTGAGGTCTAGCGTTCCACCCGATGCAGCACCAGCGGCCCGGGCATCCGGAAATGCCCGGTTCCTATCGAGGGATCTGACCCATCCGGCGGCGGCCCGATCGCTGGCCGTGACCCCGCCGGCGGCTCGCTCGGGTTGGGCAGGCGGAAGCCGAAATCGAACTTCCGCTGCAGTTCAATCTGGTCTCCGTTCAGCGTTCCCGTATAGGTGGCATTCCCGGCTTTAAACGACATGTTAGGCCCATCCACCTTGCCATCTTCGATCGGGATGGGAACATCGTTGCCGCCGAAGAAGCCGCCGCCTGTGCCTTCCACAGTTCCAGTGAGGCTGTTTCCTTCTTGCTTGAGTGAGAAGATGATGTTGCCACCGCCCAATATCAGCGCCAGCAGGCCGCCGTCCTCGGCCCGCGGCAGTGGCCGCCACAGTCCCGTGATGCCAGGTCCAACGGGCGCCTGGCGTTCCCAGGCCGCGACCTGGGGCCGGAGCGTGGTGCTTTTCGCCTCCACCGAAGCACTCGCGGGCGCAAGCCCGGGAGAAGTCGCCTCAACAGTGATCTTGCCTGCCGATTTCGTGGACTGAACAATTGCCATGCAATAGCCGCAGAAGGCATGTCGCGACGCGCCCTTGTCGGACTCGTGGCTGGTAGGGTCGCCGTTGCCGACCCCGATCAGCTTCCCTTCCCCGGAAACGCGGAAGCTCACGTCATTATCCGCTACCGGCACCACGCGCCCTTGTTCGTCCTGAATCTCGACCGCGAACATGGCCACGTCTTCTCCGTCAGCCAGGAGTTCCTCGCGGTCTGTCTTCATTACCAGCTTACCGGCTGTCCCCGTGGTTTCGCGCTTCGCCGTCAGCACTTGCACTCCGTTCTTGTAGCCGCGCGCCTCAATCCCGCCGGGAGCGTACTTGACGATCCATGCCACATGCGAGTCCTTCGTCATCTCCTTCGCACCCAGGCTTTCGCCATTGAGGAAAAGCTCAACCTTCTCCAGGTTCGAGTAGACCCAGACCGCGATCTCCTTCCCTTCCATGCCGGGCCAGTTCCAGTGCGGGAACAAGTGCAGAACCGGCTTTGCCGTCCACCAGGACTGATAGTAGTAGAATGAGTCTTTCGGAAAGCCGCAAGTGTCGATGATGCCGTATTGCGAGCTGATGTTGGGCCACTCGTTGGGCGACGGCTCGCCGCGGTAGTCGAAGCCCGTCCACACAAAGCCGCCGGCGAGCCATTGCTGCGCATTGCAGAACCGCCACCAGCCTTCGGCGGAGGCCCGGCCGGTGGTCGTGTACGGATCGTACGACCCCACGTAGCCTTTGTCGGGATCGGTGATGTAGATGCCGCGCGTGCCCACCGCGCTCACCGTCTCTGTGCCGATCACCGGGATCTCAGGATGAGCTTTATGATAGGCCTCGGCGCCGGGGTCCATGTAGTTGTAACCCATGACGTCGCACACCACCAAGCCGCCCACACCGATCGCCCTGATGGGCGCAATCGACACGGGCCGCGACCCGTCACACGCACTGGCCAACTCCTTCATCGCCGTCAGGACTCGCAGGCCCTTGTCGGTGTTGGCCTGTCCTTCTTCGTTTCCCATCGACCACATGAACACGCTGGGATGGTTGCGATCGCGCCGCACCAGATTTTCGAACTGGCTCAGGCCCTCTGGATTCGATGACATCATGCGGGTCTCATCGAAAACCAGCATTCCCATCTCGTCGCAAGCGTCGAGCAGCTCAGGCGTCGGCGGATTGTGCGAGGTGCGAAGTGAATTGCAACCCATCTCCTGGAGCTTCCGGATGCGATAGCGCTGCACGGTATCAGGCAGCGCCGCCCCCAGCCCGGCGTGGTCCTGGTGGTTGCATGTCCCCTTCCACTTGACCGGCTCGCCGTTCAGCAGGAAGCCTCGCGCCGCGTCGAAGCGGGCGGTGCGAATGCCAAAGGGAGTCTCGTAACGATCGACGAGGCGGCCGCCCGCCTCGACCTCCGTCACCAACCGGTAGAGGTTCCGCTCCGCGAGAGACCAAAGGGCAGGCTGCTTCACCACGATCGACTGCTCGTAGGTGTGACCGTCTCCCTCGGGAATTGAGGCGAGGGTGGTGGCCGCCTTCCCCACCGGATTGCCGGCGGGGTCGAGAATTGTCGAGATAACGCGAGTGCTCTGCGCGCCCTTCCCCTGGTTATCCACCTCGGTACGAATCGAAAGCGCTGCCTCGCCCGGCCGCACTTGCGCGACCACGAGCGTTCCCCACTTCCTTACGTGTACGGGGTTCGTCTTCACCAACCAGACGTGGCGATAGATTCCCGCTCCCTCGTAGAACCACCCATCACTCAGCGTGGCATCAACGCGAACCAGCAGCACGTTCCTGCCGCCTGGAGTGGCAAAGTCCGTGACATCGAAACTGAAGGGATCGTACCCGCCGCTGTGCCGGCCGATGTAGAAACCGTTGAAGACCACCGTCGTTTCGCGGTACGAGCCATCGAACTCGATGGTGATTCGCCTGCCGGAGTCGCCGGCGGGAAGCTCGAAGACGCGCCGATACCAGCCTATACTCGTGTCCGGGTAAGCTCGCCCTAGCGGGTAAAATCCTTTGCTCGCGAGCGCCGGATCGTTCTTGAAATCCAGCTCGACGGCCCAATCGTGAGGCAGGTCCAGGGCTCGCCACGCGCCGTCGTCAAATGCCAGGGCGCCGGCGGGAAGGAAATTCCCCGTCTTTTGGAAGTTGCCGGTTCTTCCTCCGCCGAAGCCGAAATCCCTGGCCGGATCATCGGCGTGGCCGAAATGGAATCGCCACCCGAAATCCAGAAGCAGACGTTCCCTTACGGCGCCCGCCTCGGAAGAGTCGGACCCGTCGCCGACGAAAAGGGGAAGGCTTTCCACAGCCTCGTCCGCCGGGGTGTTCCCGTGGGCAACAGAGCTCCTCGCCGCCGCTGCTGCCGCCGGAGCCAGCAGGCTCGTCTTCAGCAAGTCGCGTCTTGTCAGGTTATTCATATGTCCCCCTGGGTGTTTCATTGAGGCAATCTACTCCGCTCGTGAGAAGGATTCAAGGTGCAGCGGCGGCCGGAAGTGTCTCGGTTCAGCGTAGCGGCGGCTTTACGCCGCCAGATGGCGAGGTAAACTCGCCGCTACAAAATCAGACTGAGACACTCCTCCGCAGCCCCTCGGCTGCGATGCTCAAGACTGCGTGATGCTCAGCGTGTTTCCATCCGGGTCCTTGAACCACGCCACTCGAGCGCCGCTCGGGGAAGTCCAGATGCCGAGTTCATCCTGCTGCATTCCGGGATAACGTTCCAAGGCCACGTTCGCCTGTTGGAGCCGTTTTGCGGTCGTAACGATATCCCGGACACGCCAGCCGAGCACCGTATATGGGGCAGTGACGAGTTCAGGAACGCGGGTAACCCGTAACATCGTCCCGCCGCCATCGAAGACAAGCGCAAACTGGTCCTCGCTCGCCAAACGCAGACCCAGCGTGTCGCGATAGAACTCTTTTGCGCGACCTGGGTCGCGGGTAGCTACGAAAGCCACGAGCTTTTCAGATCCGAGCATAGATCCTCCCGGGATTCCGGCGGTCGCCTTCATCTTATCCATTCGTCTTCAGCCCTGGCTATAGTGTGTTACGGAAGCCCGTGCTAACCTACGAAATGCTAGGGCTGACAGTTTTCATCCCCGGCGCGCCACTTACATGGAAATGCCCGGGATGGGCCACGACTTCGCCCTCTATTCCTCGCAAGCCGAGGTCCTCGGCAGGCGGCAGGACCCGAAGCCGCACCCTTATGACGAAGACGTCCTAACTGTGATCATCAACTGGCTCGAGGAGCAGTTACGCTCCTGATCTCCCGCAGCCCGCCGTAAGGCTTGCGGGTGCTTTGAGTAACCTACTATCCACTAGTTCCTGAGCACTGTTCCCTATTCCCTGTTCCCTATTCCCTGCTTAACGCTTCCATCAGTCTCTGCTCGATGCGGCGAAAGGCGGCAGGATCGCGAACGTAATCAGTGAAAGACGAAACCGCGCTCGCGCAAATCTGGTCGGCAGCGTCACGATCACGCGCCGCGAGCGCGCGCAGCATCTCATAATCTTCGATGCTTTCGCGCATCGCTTCGAATCGAATCGAACTTCGAACCGTGAGGTGCTCGCGGTCCGGATAGACAATGAAAGCATCGCCCGAAGGCAGCAGTTCCGCATTGTCGTCGATCACCGGTTGGGTGTCGAGTAAGGGCTTCGGAGTCCAGTAATCCCCGCCCCAATGGAGAAAGCCCGTAAAGCCGTAGCGGAAATCGAGCCACTGGAGAAGTCTTACTTTGATCAAGGGCAAGTCCATCAGGCGGTTGAGGTACCGCTTCTGAGGATAGAGGCAGGTGTAGAACCAGACGGCGTGGCCATCGCCTATGCGCTGCTTGAGCAGCGGCATCTGGTCGTCGAACCGCCCCAGTTGCGGAACCCAGACGTCGCAATTCTTCTGTAGCACCTCCGGCAGATTTTCCGCGTCGATGGCATCGAGTGTCGGAATTCCCGGCATCTCGCGGTGAACGAGGGCGGCGAACCGGCCGTAATAGGGAGGCTCATTCCCGTGCGCCTCGTCGAGGACGTGCTGAAAATAGCGGTTGTCCCAGCCTTTTTCCTTGAGATGTGTTCCGAGGGCGGCGAGGAAGGCGGAAACGGCAGGCTCGACGCGCGGGTCATCAGGCGGAAGAGAAACTCTCTGGGGCTTCCCGTCGACTACTTGAAAGCTCGACACGACCAGCGACGCGTCATAGCTGCCGGCGCGGTCGAGCAAGTGGCTGCCCTCGATGTACCCGATTGCTCCCGCCTGCTGGAACGTCTCTACCCATCGGTCGAAGTTGGTGAAGTCGTATTGGAGATTGCCGCCTTCGAGACGAGGCTGGATGAGCGTGAGAAGCGGCGTGATTATCACGTTTTGACGATGCGCGGCCAACACGTGGGCCACATTGGAAACCAGCGTCCACCACTGCGGCGAATAGGCCGCCACGCCGAAGAACTGTTGCGAGGTCTTATCGTCCAAGGTGAACCAGTTGGTGACCTTGAGAGACATCTCCGCAGGCACCGAGGCGCTCATGACTCGAAGACGAAAAGGCCGGCGCGTCAGCAATCGCTCACCCGAACGCAGCGCGATCGAGCCTTCGTAGACTCCCGGCGCAGCGTCCGGCGGAATGGCAATGGTCACCCAGATCGCCGTGGTGCGGCGAGCCTCGAGATCAAAGGGAAAATCCTCCAGCGGATCGGGATACCATCCCGGCGCCGTTCCGACCAGCTCATCCGGCGGGGAGTCCGGCGGGTGCGAGCCGACCACCACGTAAGCGACGTGATGGACTTCGACGCTCGCTATGCTGCGGCCGGCGCCGCCCTTAAGCGGCTTCACTTCCGCCCTAAGGGCCGGGAGCGGGCGGCTGGAACGAATGGCAAGTTGCACGCTCAGATGCTGGTTCCGCGCCCCGGTGAATTCCGGCGAGCGCAGGCCGTGCGCCCCAGGCGCATCGTCCGGGAAGACCTTGACCAATGAGTCCACATACCAGGCACTCAGCTCCGCGGAACCCTTTCCCTGCGCCATTCCTGCAGAAATGCAACAACTCAGAGCCATGATTGCGATGAAAGAACGAAACATACAACCCTCCAGCTTCAGCATCTTGTTGCCCGCTCCTTCAAAGAACCAGACAGCAGACAGGGGCAATGTCTGCGGCGAACAAGGATATACTATTTGGGCTCGAGATGGGAGTGAGGCACTCTGGAGGCTCTTATGGTTCCAAAGGAAAGGCTGATGGCAGCGCTTGAGAAGGGCAAGCCGGACCGGCTGCCGATTTCGGTCCACCAATGGCAAGATTACCACCTCAAGTACTACTTGAATGGCATTTCGGCGCTGGAGGCCTTCCAGAAGTTCGGCATGGACGCTCAGATTCAATACTTCGGCGACGTAGGTCAAACGGCGCTGGTGGATTACGATTTCAACAAGTTCTCCAGTCCGGAATGGCAGGACGAGGTCACCGTCATCGACAGCGATCCTGACCATCGAGTGGCCTATCATGCCATTCAAACACCCAAGGGGCTGCTGACCTACAAGACCCGTGGAGATCGAAAGACCACGTGGATTACGGAATACATGGTCAAACGCGATGAGGACATTGAGCTCATCGACAAGTATTTGCCGGTGGGCAAGCTCGATCTGTCGCCGGTGCGCGCCCTTTACGACAAAATCGGCGGCGACGGCATCCTGCGTGGATTTGTCTGGGGAGACCAAGGCGGCTGCTGGCAACACGCCTGCTGCCTGATGGACGTGACCGAGCTCATCCTGCGCTGCGTTGACAAGCCGGACTGGGTTCATCGTTTCCTGACGATTCTCCTTAAAAAGAAACTGCGATTCATCGAATCGATGAAGGGAGCCAAGTTCGATCTTGTCGAGACAGGCGGCGGAGCGGGCTCGTCCACGGTCATCTCCCCTGCCCTGCACAAGGAGTTCTGCACTGCTTACGACCGCAAGATGCACGACGCGCTGCACGACCTGGGATTCAAGGTGGTTTACCACACCTGCGGCGGGACGAAGGGAATCGAGGAGTTGATTGTCGCTAATGGGGCAGATGCCTCGGAGACGCTGGCGCCTCCCAGCATCGGTGGGAACCAGGAACCCTGGGAACTCAGGCGGAAAGTCGGCGATCGGCTTGCTCTGATTGGTGGACTTGACCAGTTCAACGTCCTCACCGCCGGTCCACCCGAAAAGATCCGCCGGACCGTGCACACCCTCTTCGAAAAGGTCGGCCAGGACGGAGGTTATATCTGCTCGGTCAGTGACCACTTCTTTGATACGCCGGTCGAACACCTTCAGGCCATGGCCGACGCGGCCAAGGAATGCGTGTATCGTTGAAACTGTAAAGGCGTGGGCCTGTGATAGAATGACGAGAGGATAAGACAATGGCCACCAGGACCACTCTAACTTGGGAAGAGTTCCTTGCCGCCGGCGAAGAATGGCAGAGGTGGGAGTGGGTCGACGGCGAGGTCGAATTCATGTCCCCTGTAAACCTCCGACACGAGCGGTTCCTCATATTTCTGATCGAGTGTTTGGCCCGGTTTTGCCGAACCCATCCAGAATGGGTTGCTTTTGCCTCGAACGGTGTCTTCACGATGGCTTCCGGAAACTGGCGCATGCCCGACGCGTCGTTGGTTCGAAGAGCGCGGTTTTCCGAAGGGCAAATTCCGGTCAAAGCTGACTTCGCCCCGGACGTGGCCTTCGAGATTCACTCGCCCTCCGATTCTCCCAGCCAAATCCAACGCAAGAGGAAGGACTACCAACAGAGCGGCGTGGTTCAAGTCTGGTTCGACCTCGAGAAGCGCCTGGTGGAGTTGGTCTATCCTGACCGTCCGCTACAGTATTTCGAAGAACACCAGCCTCTCGTAATCGATACGGTTCCGGATTTCTCCCTCGACTTGAAAGAACTTTACTCAGCCTAGCAGATACCTTACGGATGGAGGTTAAGAGCGTCGAGTATTCCCCGCCCCGCCACCCGGCATCTGGCATCTGTTCCCTCTTCCCTGTTCCCTCTTCCCTGCCCGTTAGGTGTATATTGCTTTGGTCAGGGAATCCCAAAAGGGAGAGGGAGGCAGGCCATGGGAGTAAGCAGGAGGCGGTTTTTGGAACGAAGCATCCAGGGTGGATTTGGTGTCGCCGCAGGGGTGTACGGGCTGGGCGCTGCACCGAAAGCCGTTGCCGCGAGCGAGAAGGTGGTCGTAGGGGTAATGGGGGTGGGCGGCCGCGGGACATTCTTAACGACAGAATTCGCCTCGAGGCCGGATGTTGAAATCGCCTACATCTGCGATGTGGACAGCCGGAAATTTCGCGAGGCGGTGAAGGTGGTCGAGGACAGGAAAGGGAAGGCGCCGCAGACCATCGGCGACTTCCGGCGCATCCTCGACGACAAGAATGTGGATGCCATGGTCTGCGCGACGCCCGACCATTGGCATGGGCTGGCCGCGGTGATGGCATGTCAAGCGGGCAAGGATATCTACGTGGAAAAGCCCGCCTCTCATAACATCTGGGAAGGCCGAAAGATGGTGGAGGCGGCGCGTAAGTACAACCGCGTGGTGCAGGTGGGCATGCAGAATCGCAGCAGCACTTACGGCGGGAGCGCGCGCGACTTGATCCAAGCCGGCAAAATGGGGCGCGTTCATCTGGCCCGGGTCTACAACATGCTGAACCGGACGCCAGTGGACAGCCCTGACAGCACCCCGCCGCCGGAATTAGACTGGAATATGTGGCTGGGTCCCGGGCCGCTGCGCCCCTACAACCCTAAATACTTTCAAAGGGTTTTCTGGGACTTCAATGGCGGAATGATGACGGACGACGGCGTTCACCAGCTAGACCTGGCCCGCAGAGTCCTCGGGATCTCTTATCCGAAGTCTGCTCATCATACCGGCGGGAAGCTCCATTTTACCGACTTGGCGGAAACCCCCGATACGACCATTGCAACGTATGAGTATGACGGCCTGACGCTGGTCTTCGAACAGACGGTGTGGACAGCTTATATGCAGAAAACTCCCGACAGCATCAGGGAAAGTATGAGCCAGTTCCCCGATTGGTACCCCTTCAACGCTACCAGAATCGAAATCTACGGAGACAACGGCATGATGATTCTGGGACGACAGGGAGGAGGATGGCAACTCTTTGACGAGAGCCGCCGCGAAGTTGCGACAGACAAACAGCGCCACTCCGAGATGCAGGCAGCTCATGTGGAGAACTTCATAAGTTGCATCCGCAGCCGTCAGCGTCCAAACGCCGACATCGAGCACGGCCACATCTCCGCCGCCATCTGTCACATGGCAAACATCTCCTATCGGTTGGGTAACCGGAAGCTGGAATTCGACGCCTCCACGGAAACTTTCGCGAATGACCCGGAAGCGAATCACCTTTTGAAGCGGCCGTATCGTGCCCCGTGGGAAGTGCCTGAGCGAGTATAGCCCTGAACGCTGTCTTTCCGACCCTGAGCGCAGCGAAGGGGAGGAATGACAGGCTAGTGTCGTGGAATGCAAGTCCGTTGACGAAGCTAGGCAGCGCACTTCAGCCCCGAAGGAGCGAAATAGAGTAGCCCAGGGCGTGAGCCCTGGGTAAGCGGGAACCCTCTCCCCCTCTCTCCCCCTCTCCCGCCCAGCGGGAGAGGGGGAAGGGGGTGAGGGAAGGGCTCACGAACCCACGGCTCACGCCGTGGGCTACTCGCTTACGCCCGTCGGCTGACGGGCTGACTTAATGAACGTACTTGCGTTACACAACACCAGAGGGGATTTTCAGCATGCGAAGTCGAGAATGACCATTCGAGGTTTTATGTCGAACCCAAACGACCTCAGTTCATCACGTAGATCGTTCCTCAGGAATCTGGCCGGCGCTGGAGCGATCGTGAGCTTCCCCAAACTCGAGTCGGCCGCCTCTCCAGCAGAAAAACCGCGAGTCCAGACCTGTTATTTCTCAAAACACCTGCAATGGCTCGGGTGGGAACAAATGGCGGAGACCACGGCAGAATTGGGATTTGATGGGATCGACTTGACGGTGCGAGAAGGTGGACATGTCCTGCCTGAGCGCGTAAAAGAAGATCTGCCCAAAGTCGCCGCCGTCGTCAGGAAGGCAGGCTTGGATATTCCGATGATTACGGCGGGAATCGAGGACATTCATTCTCCCCATGCGGAAGACATTCTTCGCGCGGCCAGCGAGGTAGGAATTCCCCGCTATCGGTGGGGCTGGTTTTCGTGGTCGGATACGGCGCGACTGCCCGACTTGTCGAATTTCCATGCGAGTCTCAGAGAGCCCTCTCGACTGCTCATCGATGTGCCCGGGCGGCTTGCCGAATTGAAACAACGCGTTGCAGACTTGGCGGAATTAAACCAGAAGTTCAATGTCTGCGCCATGTACCACAATCATTCCGGCCCCTTGGTCGGCGCCTCGGTGTGGGACCTGTGGATACTGTTGAAGGACTTTGACGCGCGCTGGGTCAGCTCGAACTTCGACATTGGCCATGCCACGGTCGAAGGAGGGCTGGGCGGCTGGGTCAATAGCACACGTTTGATGGCCCCATTCATTCGGGGGACAGCCATGAAGGATTTCAAATGGGGCAAGAATGCCAAAGGCGAATGGGAACCACTTTGGTGTCCGCTTGGGGAAGGCATGGTAAACTTCCCAGCGTTTTTGGCGATGTTAAAGGAAGCCGACTTTTCCGGTCCCGTGCAGTTGCACTCCGAGTATCCACTGGGTGGCGCCGAAAACGGCGACAAATCGCTGACCTTGCCAAAGTCCACGGTCTTGGCGGCCATCCGGAAGGACCTCGTAACCTTGAAGGGCTGGATGAAAGAGGCGCAACTGGTCTAGATGATCGCCGATCAGAGGAATTCAACGATGACCCACCGGGATAGGATCTTATCCGCCTTGAAACACGCCGAACCCGATCGAGTTCCGCTCGATTTGGGCTCGACCGGAGCCACCACGATAACCGTCAAAGCCTACGAGCGATTGCGGGCGTATCTTGGCCTGGCTGTTGAATCTCCACCGGTCCTGTGGTCCTTCCGCTCCACAACCGTGATCCCTGACGAGGCCATCCTGCGTCACTTTGACGTTGACGCGCGTCCTGTTCTGTTGGGCAGTGCCCTGGGCCGCCCAGACCGTAAGCTTTCCGAGGATATGTTCTTGGACGAGTGGGGAGTCCTCTGGACGAGGCATGGGGCCAGCCATTTCATCAACTCTGACGGTCCTTTCTGCAGTCTGACGGACCCCGCACCGCAAGACCTCGAGAAGCACAATTGGCCCGAGCCTTTGGACCCCGGGCGCTTCCAGGGGCTTCGCGAGCGAGCCCGAAAGCTCCACGAGGAGACCGACTACGCTGTCGTCTTAAACCTCAGCAACGGCCCCGTGCACCAGTGCCAATATGTTCGCGGCTACGGCACGTGGCTCGAGGACCTTCTGCTCCGCCCCGTCTTCGCCGAAGCGCTCATGGACAGGGTCGTCGATATCCTGATTCAGATTGCGAACCGTGCTCTGGAAGAGGCGGGCGCGTACGTGGACTTGGTCACGTTTGGCGACGACATCGCCACTCAGAATGCCACCCTGGTTCGACCGGACTTGTATCGAAAGATGATCAAGCCCCGGCACAAGGCGCTGGCGGACGCCATCCACCGTCACGGCAAGCCGATTCTCTATCATTCCTGCGGATCGGTTTACACACTTGTCCGGGACTTGATTGAGGTAGGCATCGATGCCCTGAATCCGATCCAGGTTTCGGCCGCCGACATGGCCACGGATCGCCTCAAGCGCGAGTATGGAAGCGAGTTGGCGTTTTGGGGAGCGATCGACACACATCGAGTTCTGCCCAGAGGCACGCCGGAGGAAGTGCGGGAAGAGGTGAAGCGCCGGCTCGACGATTTGCAGGCGCATGGCGGGTACGTCCTCTGCGCTGTCCATAACCTCCAGCCCGAGGTACCGCCGGAGAACGTTGTGGCGATGTATCAGGCGGGGCTAGAATACGGCAAAGGCGTAAAGGCGGAAGTGTGAAGGATAAAGTGTAAAGGCTGAAAGCTTCCGGACATCACTTCGAAAATGGTTGAAGAAGGAAAGCCTTCAGGCCATTGCCCTTCACCCTTCAGCCTTCAGCCTTTACCCTTTAAACTTTTGCGGAGGCTTGCATGAAGGCATGTTTGCTCCATTCCCCCGCACGGGTCGAGACAAATCCACTCGACTTCACTGACGTGCCGAATCCCGTGCCGCAGGGCGACCAAGTTCTGGTACGGGTAGCCGCCTGCGGAGTCTGCCGCACAGACTTACATGTCGTCGAGGGAGAACTGCCGCCACGCAAATCACCTGTGATCCCGGGGCACCAGGTGGTGGGGCGCATTGAGAAGGCAGGCGAGGCAGCCAAGCGATTTCGCCTCGGGGACCGAGTGGGCATCCCGTGGCTTCATCGAACCGATGGGGTGTGCGACTATTGCCGTGCAGGAAAAGAGAACCTTTGCGACAATCCCACTTTTACGGGCTATATGGTGGACGGGGGTTACGCAGAGTATACGCTCGCGCCGGAGGGCTTTGTTTACCCAATCCCCGAGGGCCTGACGGACCAGCATGCCGCCCCGCTCTTATGCGCAGGTATCATTGGTTTTCGCTCCCTGCGCCTTTCGGGTATTGAAGCGGGTGGCAAGCTGGGATTATACGGTTTTGGGGCGGCGGCGCACTTGGCGATCCAGGTGGCACGCCATTGGAACGTTTCAGTCTACGCCATGACTCGCGACGCGCGTCACCAGAAGTTGGCGCTCGAGATGGGGGCCGTGTGGGCGGGCGGGACGATCGACGAGCCGCCTGCAAAACTCGATGCCGCCATTGTCTTTGCTCCTGCGGGAGAAATCGTGCCGGCAGCCCTTAAGGCCTTGAAGAAAGGCGGCACTGTGGCGCTCGGCGGCATCCATATGAGCCCCATACCTCCGCTCGATTACAACTTGCTCTACCACGAGCGGGTCCTGCGCAGCGTCGCCAATAACACCCGCCAGGATGGCGAGGACTTTCTCCGCCTCGCCGCCGAAATCCCTATCCACACAGAGACCGAAATCTTCCCGCTCCGCGACGCCAATCGCGCGCTGAACTCGC
>Ga0326728_10008328_pt1 | contig 25852 bp, 20 predicted proteins | sample MB3enrmetagenome_FD_207602 | JGI IMG/M metagenome (GOLD analysis project Ga0326728, IMG submission 207602) | Lab enriched peat soil microbial communities from McLean, Ithaca, NY, United States - MB31MN | ecosystem: Environmental > Terrestrial > Soil > Wetlands > Peat | place: USA: New York... | reverse complement strand
CCACCCGGCCCAGGGCCACCCGGATGAATTCGGTGAGGCCGGGCTTGGAAGGCAAATTCTGGGACGGATATACCGTCAGGGTGGGCCGCGGGACCAGGCGCTGCCCGGCCAGGCCGGCAATCAAGGGCGCGGCGAACTGCTCGAAGGACAGCACCGCCGACACCGGATACCCCGGGATGCCGAGCACCGGTTTACCCGCCACCGCCCCCAGGAGGGTGGGTTTGCCCGGCATCATGGCGACGCCGTGCACCAGCACCTCGCCCAAAGCGGCTACCGCCTGATAGGTGTAATCCTCGGTGCCGGCGGAGGAGCCGGCGTTGATCAGCACCACTTCCGCCAGCGCCAAGGCTTCCTGCAAGGCCGTGGTGAGGAGTGCCGGGTCATCAGGGACCAGGGGCCGGACGAGGGGCAGGCCGCCCGCTGCCGCCACCAGGCCTGCCAGGATAACCGAGTTGAATTCTGGCCAGCGCCCGGACTCCAGCTCCGCGTCCAGCTCGGCGACCGGCACCAGTTCGCTCCCCGTGGGGATGATGGCTACCCGGGGACGGCGGCATACCTGGACCCGGGTCACCCCGGCGGCCAGCAGGGCCCCTTGGGCCCAGGGGTTAATCTCAGTGCCTTCGGAAAGCACCATTTCCCCCAGGACCAGATCTTCCCCCACCCGGCGGACGTTCTGCCAGGGAAAGATAGGGGCCTCCACCGCGATGCGGTCGGCCTCCGGGTCGGGAATCTGCTCCACCATGATCACCGCGTCAGTGCCCGGCGGCATCAACTGGCCGGTGTTTATCGGGAAGGCCTCCCGCTCCAGTTGCAGAAACCTCGGGTTCTCCGGGGTGGCCCCGAAAGTGGCCGCGGCCGTCAGCGCGAAGCCGTCCATGGCCGCCTGGTGCGCCGCCGGGGAAGAACGGCGGGTGATGACCGGCGCCGCAGTCACCCGGCCGGCGGCCGCCACTGTAGGAATCTCCTCTGCGGTCCGCATAATTTGCGGCTCAAACCGGGCCGACCAGAGCTCCCGGGCCTCTTCCAATGACTTCATGCGCAAATATATGCGTCGTTGCATAATCTCATCCAAAGCAGTCAGGTATGGAAGCTTGGAGAAAAGAATAAAAAGGGAAACGGAGAAAGGAAAAAACCCAAGCCAGATGTTATCCTTTAACTTTTCGTTTTTTCGCCTTTTCCCCGTTAGACCCTGCCTTTAAGGCAGAATTGTATCGCCAAACAGCAGATTTATAAAGGCCTTCTTATAAGGCGGCAGAACCTGGTCCCGGCGCCGGACCACGGCCAGGTGCTCAGGCCGGAAGTAGCGGTCCAGGGGAATAAAGGCCAGGGCTGGGTGCATTTGCCGGGCCAGGGCGGGCAGGTTCTCGGCCAGGGTGGCGAAGGCGAGCCCCAGGCCCATTTCCACGTAGAGGGCGCTCAGTTCGACGTTGGCCGATTCCATGACGATGTGGGGAGTGAGACCCAGGTGTTGGAAGCGGTCGTCCAGGACGCGGCGTCCGGGGTACCCGGGGCCCCGGGGCGGTAAAATCAGGGGATAACCGGCGATCTGCCGCAGATTGACCCTTTTCCGGGTCGTCAGGGGATGGTCCCGGCGGGCCATGAGCACGGTGTGTACCAGCCGCCAGCGCCGGGCGGTCAGGTCTTTGGGGACCTGGGATTCCAGGGCCAGGCCAAAATCGACCTCGCCGTTTTTCACCAGGGCGAGGACTGCGGTCTGGGAGCGGTCCAGCAGGCTGAGATCGACCTGGGGGAACTGTTGCCGGTAAGCCTGGAGAAATTCCGGCAGCAGATGATACAGGGTGGTGAAGGGCGCCGCCAGGCGCAGGCTCCCCTGGTTTTGTCCCTTGAGTTCGTTGAGCTCCTCCTTGAAGGCGTCAAAGCGGGCCAAAACCCCCTGAGCGAACTCCAGCAGTTTTTCACCCGCGGGAGTAAGACGCAATTGCCGCTTTCCCAGGCGCTCCAGGAGCTGGCAGTCCAGTTCCTCTTCCAGGGCCCGGACCTGCTGGCTCAGGGCCGACTGGGTGCGAAAGGTGGCCGCCGCCGCCCTGGTGAAGCTGCCCAGCCGGGCGACCTGGTAGAATCCCAGGAGCTGTTGCCATTCCATAAGAAATTCTTATCTAAAATATTAAAATAATGAATTTTACTTATTTTTAACGATAGTAGAAAATTAAATCAAGGGAAATTTAGGCCAGATGGTGAACATGCCATGCTCTTAATAATAACCCGTCATTGGTTCGGAGGTTCCCCATGAAGGATTCTTTGCAACCCGGCCTCACTTTTGAGTTCAAATTCACCGTGCCGGAAAACAAGACCGTGCCTTACCTTTACTCCGAATCCCCGGAATTTCAGGAGATGCCGCGGGTCTTGGCCACCGGCTTCATGGTGGGGCTCTTCGAATGGGCTTGCATCCAGGCGCTCAACCCCCACCTGGACTGGCCCCGGGAGCAGACGGTGGGCATCCATGTGGACCTGAGCCACACCGCCGCCACCCCGCCGGGATTGACGATCACGGTGCGGGGCCGGTTGGAGAAGGTGGAAGGCCGCAAGCTCACCCTTTTCCTGACGGCCGACGACGGGGTGGACCCCATCTCCCAGGGGCACCACGTCCGGTTCGTCATCGACGCCCTGAAATTCACCGCCAAGGCAAAAGCCAAGGTCCTGATGGGCGTCGCGGCCTGAAGCCGACAATACCGGCTGCTTTGGTAGGGGCGGCGGCCGCGCCGCCCCGACAGTTTCACGGATCTGACAAGATTACGAAAGTCGCTCGAGGGGAGGCCGGGGTGCCACAGGCTCCCCTCCTCTCCCAAAGAATATTTGCCACAATCTCAACCTCCCCCATTTATCTCTTTTTCAACCTGCGGCCAGATGCTATAGTTATTTCTCGCCAAACCATCCCGAAAAACGAGAACCGTATGGAGCCAAAGAAAATCGGTTTTGTGGGCACCGATGGCCGGACCCTGATGGCCGCCCTGGAGACCAGCCGGGCCACCAGCGAGCTTTATCCGGGCAATTACCGGGGCGTGGTGGTGCGGGGCACCCCGGCCATGCCGGCCTGGGCCCAGCGCCTGGCGTGGCCGGTGGATTTCCTCCTCACCGCCAACAACTCGGTCCCGGCTTACGCCGAGGCCTTAATCCGGGCCTTCCAGGAAGGGACCCTGGACGTGTCCCTGATCATGCCCGAATCCCTGATCTTTGACGGCCTGGTGGACCTGGTGGCCGAGGCGGGGCATGGCGGCAAGCTCATCGGCCTGGACCGGAACGGCGCCTTTCTGGAGGCGGACAAAATCGCCGGCAAGCGTCTCTGCCGGGAGGCGGGCATTCCGGTGGCCCCGGCCTGGGCCGAAGTGGAGGCCCGGGATTTTCCGGCGGTGCTGGCCACCTGCCTGGCCTACCTGCACGACTTCGGCGGCGCGGTCCTGAAATATCCTTACAGCGCCGCGGGCAAAGGGGCCCGCATCATCCTGAATGCCTGGGAAATCCGGGACGTCTATGATCTTTTGCTGAGCGACTACAAAGAGTCATACGCCCAGGTCTGCGGCAAAAAGGCCCCCTGGCCACTGCTCATTGAGGCCCGCATGTCCGGGGTGGAGATCAGCTTCACCATCCTGGTGGATAAAAACGGCCACTACCAGATCTTGCCCACCGCCCTGGACTATCCGGAGCGTTTCGAAGGCCCGCCGGGGATAAATAATCCCATCACCGGCGGCATGGGGTCGATTTCCCCGCACCCCCTGGAGTCTCCGGCCCTGATGGAGCTGGCCGATGCCAGCCTCGCCCGGCCCCTCATCCAGGCCATGCAGAGGCGGGGGATCCTGCGGCCCTGCGTTCTTTACCCCGGCTGTTTCGTCTCTTTCGGGTCGGATTTCCGGCCCAAGGCGATTCGGGTCTGCGAAATCAACATCCGCCCCGGGGAGCCGGAATTCCAGCCCATCGTCAAACGGCTGCGCAACCTGGGGGCCCTGGTGCAGGCCATGGTGGCGGGCACCCTGAACGAAGTGACGCCGGAGGTGCGGGGCGACCAGATTTCCCTCTGCCTGGCGTTAGCCACCGGCCCCGGCGGGCCCAAGCAGCAGAAGGGCTACCCCTGGTCCCTGACCAAGGGCGAGGGGCTGGAAATCGACTTTGATTATTTCGACAAAAAGAAGATTACCGTGATCCCTTCGGCCATGGATTTCGTCGAGGGCGGGTTCAAATCCGACGGCTCCCGAGTGGCATACCTGGTGGCCAACGCCACGGTCAAGACTGGGCAGCCGCGGGGCCAGGTGGTGGAAACCTTGCGCCAGCGGCTGCTTGCGGCCTTTGACCACGCCAAGATCCGGGTCATCCCCCGGGAGAACGAGCAGGGCAACCGGTTGGCTTTAAGGCGGGACATCGGCCTGCATTATCAAAAGGCGGAGCTTTTGGGGGCTTAAAAACTTGGGTAAAAAGGGGAAAAGGGTAACAGGGTAAAAGGGTAAGAATTGAGAGAGTGATATTAACCGATGCCTAAAAAAATAGAATCCTTCGAAGACCTGTTGGTTTGGCAGAAAGGCATGAATCTTGTCAAACGAGTCTATCTCATTACTAGGGATAGTAAATTTAGCAAAGATTTTACTTTGCGAGATCAATTACGACGCGCGGTATTATCCATTCCCATTAACATTGCTGAAGGCTTTGAAAGAGCCTCGCGCAAGGAATATTTGAACTTCTTGAATATCGCCAAGGGTTCAGCTGGGGAAGTAAGGAGCTTGTTGCGGATGGCCTTGGAAATTGGCTATCTTGAGAAACCACAATATTATGAACTGCAGGAAATGATTTTGGAATTAAGCCGTTATCTATCAAATCAGATAAAGTCGCTTAAAAAACTGCCCGTTTGAGAACCAATGTTTAAGTCTTTCCATTTTACCCCTTTCCCCTTTTCGCCTTTTCCCCCTAAATCCTTCACTGCACCTGATCTTCCTGCTGGTCCACCTGGAATTTCAGGGCTTCGGGGCGCCGGCTGTTGTCAATGTAACGGTTCCAGTAATCCCGTAAATCCTGGATGGCTCGTTTCACTTCGATGATGATCCCCTGGGCCCGCAGTTGCCCGAGGCAGTAATAGAGTTCGTTGAGCAGGCGGATCTGGGTAATGCCCACCACCTGCTCGAAATCCTCTTGCCCGAGAGACTCCAGGTTAATCTTCTCCAACTCCGCCAGTCCCTGGAGGATTTCCTCCACGATGCCGGTGAGCAGGTCCTGGTAATAGGTGGGGCTCCCCAGGTCAAGGCGGCGGCCCCGGCTGAGAGTGACGGTTGCGGGACTCATCAGCAGGCCGGACCCTTGTATACCAGGTAATGATAGATGGCCTCGTCGTATTCGTGGGTCACTTTAAAGACCTTCTTGGCCAGGGCAAAGCGGGTGGCCAGATTGATTAAACCCTTGTTGATCTTTAATTCGTGCATTATGTGGGGGTAGTCCGCCGGGTCCACCACCACCGTCACCGCCTGATAGTTCTTCGCCGCGGCCCGGAGCAAAGTGGGACCACCGATGTCGATGTTCTCAATGGCGTCCTCCAGGGTGCAGCCGGGTTGGGCCACCGCCTTTTCGAACTGATAGAGGTTGACCACCACCAGGTCGATGAACTTGAGGTTCTGCTTCTCCATCTGCTCCAGATGGCTGGGCAGGTCCTGGCGAGCCAGGATGCCGGCGTGGATCTTGGGGTGCAAAGTCTTGACCCGGCCGTCCAGCATCTCCGGGAAGCCGGTGAAGTCCGAGACCTCAGTCACCGGGACTCCGCCCTCCCGCAACATCTTGGCGGTGCCGCCGGTGGAGAGAATCTCGACGTTATGCCCGGCCAGAAATTTGCCAAATTCGATGATGCCGCTCTTATCGGTGACGCTGATCAGGGCCCGGGAAATCGGTTTCATCTGGTGCCTCCTCGCCTGCATGGTTTCCTCAGGAGTCCTCAAAGTACTATAGCGGAGAAATTTATGCAAGACCGGAGGCGGGGGCTATTTTTCTTTCCCGGTATCGCTATTGTGCTATAGAATCAGGCGGAAGGCGAAACGAAACTCGGCCATCAGCTTAACCGAAAACTGAAGACCGAAAACCATCCTTATGAGCACCCCGGCGGTGGCCGTAAGCGGCCTCAGCAAATATTTTCCCCAGATTGAGCTGCGTCGTCTCCTGACCGGGCGCCGGCCGCCGGGCGTCTGGGCCTTGAAGGAGGCGGCCTTTGAGCTTTTTCCCGGGGAGGGCCTCTGTATCACCGGCCCCAACGGCTCCGGCAAGACCACCCTGATAAAGCTCATCACCACCTTGCTTACCCCCACCAAAGGCCGCATCTTCATCCAGGGCGGCGATGCCCTGGCCCGGCCCCTCCGGGCCAAACGCCATCTGGGTTTCATTACCTGCAATGAAGCGAGTTTTTACGGCCGCCTCAGCGGCTGGCAGAACCTGGCCTTTTTTGCCCGACTGCAAAACCTGGACCCCAAAGCGGCCATTCCCCCGGTGGCGAAGAATCTCAAGCTGGAACCCTACCTGGACCGCCGCTTCTTTTCCTATTCCACCGGCATCAAACGCCGCTTCGACCTCGCCCGAGGCTTGCTGCACCAACCGGATATCCTGCTGCTGGACGAGCCCACCACCAACCTGGACCCCATCACCGCCGCGGAGGTCCGGGAACTGCTGGCCCAACTGCAGGCGCAGGGCAAGACCCTGATTACCGTGACCCACCACCTGGCGGAGGTCCGGCAATTAGGCCGCCGCCTGGCCATCATGCGGGAAGGGAATTTCCAGGAAGTGAGCCTGGGCCCGGAAGAAAACCTGGAAGAACTTTACCGGCGGGTAGTTTTGGGGGATGGCCGTGCTCCTCAATAAACTTTCGGCCTTTCTGGTGCGGGATTTTCTGGAAGAGATCAGCTACCCCCTGGCCTTTCTCTGGAGGGTGGGCACCATCCTGTTTCGCCTGATCACTTTCTTTTTTTTGGCCCGGCTGGTGGAGGGGTCGGTCTTGCCGCAGCTGGCGCCCTATGGCGGCCATTACTTTCCCTTTGTCATGCTGGGCCTGGCCCTGGCTGGCTTTCAGGGGGTGGCCCTGACCGCCATTTCCAATAATATCCTGTTTGGCATGTACACCGGCACCCTGGAGGCCATGCTGGCCACCGCCACCTCGCTCTCCACCATCGTCTTTTCTTCCATGCTCTACCAGTTTTGCTCGGCCCTGGTGGAAATCGCGATTTATCTGGCCTTTGGCTTTGGCTTCTTCGGGGTAGCCCTGGGCCAGGCCGATCTGCCGGCCACGCTGCTGGTGCTGCTTCTGACCCTCCTGGCCCATCTGCCCCTCGGCATCCTGGCCGCGGCCTTCATCCTGGTCTTCAAGCAGGGTGATCCGGTGACCTCCATCCTCGGCAGTCTCTCCGGTCTTTTGGGTGGGGTCTATTTCCCCGTGGCGATCCTTCCGGACTGGGTCCAGATCATTTCCCGTTTCCTGCCCCTGACCTATTCCCTCGAGGGCCTTCGCCAGGCGGTCCTGAACGGCAAGGGGATCTCCCAACTGAGCCACCAGATTCTCATCCTGGCAGCCTTTGCGGTGGTGCTGTTGCCTCTGAGTCTGGCGGTCTTCGCCTGGGCGGTGCGCCAGGCCAAGCGCCTGGGGACGCTGTCGCAGTTTTGAGACTGTGGCAAATAATCTTTGGGAGAGGGTGCCAGGAGTTAATAATTTTTTTTTCTGACCCTGACCCCTAATTTTTTAACCGAGGAATAATCTGAGGGCTTCCTGCTTCAGGCGCCGGAACTGTTCCTCCGCCTGCCGTAGTTGTTTTTGGCGCAGGGCATACCTGATTTTCCGCACCGTTTCATCCAGGCTCAGGGGTTTATAGACGATGTCCACCTGCTCATAGTAGGCCATGTGCTGGACCTGGGCGCGCTGCTGTATCATGATGATGAGCCGGGTGCCGGGATAATGCAAATGCACATGCTCCAGGAGTCGCTGATATTGCGGTTGCTTTAGGTCGGTGATGATGAGATCGAAGGGGCACTTCGCGATGAATTCCAGGGCCTCGGGCACGGAGTTCGCCAGGGTAAACTCCGCGAAGCCGCAAAGTTTGATGACGGAGGAAAAAAAATCCTGGACCCATTGCTCCGGATCCACCACCAGGATGCGCCCCCGGCAAAGGTTGTCCTCGGTCACCATTTGGGCCTCCTTGTCAGGATTCTGAAGATAATTTACTAGTAAATTAACCGGCTGGCAAGAGGAGGGAAAGATTTTTAGCCGGACTCCGGTCTATCACCGCCTGGTAAAGGCTTAATCTGGCGCGGCGCCGCGGGCTGCGCCTCCGCCGGTCCAAGCCCGGCCAGAGGAGGCTGTCCCAACTTACCGGCGGCGGTCTGGAATCAGGACCTCCTCTTCCGGATAGATGGGATTCATCACCAGCCCGGTCATTACCTTGGGATAGAAGTAGGTGGATTTCCGGGGCATGGTGAGGCCGGCGGCGGCCACCTCCTGCACCTGTTCGATGCGGGTCGGGTTCAGGATAAAGGCCAGGCGGGCTTCCCGCCGGGCCACCGCGTCTAGCACTTCCCTGATCTGGCTGGAATATTTAAAGGTGTCCTGGTCGTCCAAGGCCTTGGCGTCCAGCCCCAACACCTTTTCAAAAATCTGGTAATTGAGCACCGCCACGTCCAGTTGGGCCAGGGCCGGGTGCATCTGCCGGGCCAACTGTCTTTGCCGCACCCCCGGCCGCAGCTTCAGGAGCCAGGCCTTGCGGCCAAAGCCCAGGAGGATAAAGGCGGTTTCCTGGGGCGGGGTCTCCGCCAGGGTCTGCTCCAAGAACTCCTCGTAAGCCTCCCCGAATTCATCGGCCGGGGGCAGCAAGACGACTTCAAAGTATTCCTTCAGGCGTCCCATAACCCTGGCTTCGTCCAGGTGCTTCACCCGGGGCCCACACAGCAGGCGGTGGGCCATGAGGATGACCAGGTTCGGGTCGAAGAGGTCGGACAGGTACATAAAGGTGTAGTTGAAGGGCGCCTGGGCTGGCGCCTGGGGATACTGCTGCCTCAGGAGCTTCTGATAGTTCAGGGAGGTCTCGTAGCGGTGATGACCGTCGGCGATGAACAGGGTCATATCGGACATAACCTGGTGTACCGCCTTCAGGGCGCCGGGGTCCGTCACCCGGTACAGGCGCTGCCGATATCCCAGGAGGTCTTGAAAATCCTCCAGCGGCGCCAGCGGCCGCGCCCCATTAAGCGCCCGCAAGACCTGCTGGTCCGGATCGGGATAGAGGGAAAAGATGGGGGAAAAATGGGCCTGTGCCTGTTTAAACAACTCCAGGCGGTCGGCCTTGGCCGCCGAGAAGGTCTGTTCGTGGGGCTTGATGGCCCCACCGCGCAAGGGCTCCAGCCGCACCAGGGCCGCCAGGCCTTTGCGGGTGTGCCGCTGCCCCTGAATTTCGAAATCGGTTTCCCAATAGTAGAAGGCCGGCTCCGGGTCCCGCACCAGCACTTCTTCCCGCTGCCATTGGCGGAACAGGGCGGCCGCCCGGGTGTAGCGGTTGTGGAGGCGATTGTCCCCGGGCAGCGCCTGGGGCAGGATCAGGTGGACCATGCTATAGGGGCTCAGGGCGGCGAAGGCCTGGCGTTCCGCCGGCTTGATTACATCATAAGGCGGCGTCACCACCTCGGTCAGGTTCGGCACCTTGGCGGGATTATAATGCAGGCCCCGAAAGGGGGCGACTAGGGCCACTGCATCGTCCTCCGGTCTCTTTGCTCAAATATGATAATTTATCACCCTTGCCGGGGGCGTTCAATAGTCTCATGGTGTAAATCTGGCTTTTCCCCAGGCCGTGGCCAAAACCCTAAAAAAATTCTTGACCCATGGCCCATTTAAAGATTATAAAATTATGAATAATTTTGATTAAGGGATGGGCGTATGCGCATGACCCCTTCATAGGTGGGGAGGGGTTATAAGGTTACGGGGCAAAAACATATGGGGCGCTAGGCTCCCTTCCTCGTGCTCTCCGAACCGTTGCCGGGGCCCTTACCTTACTCCCCCCGGAGGCGAAGTTGCATCCGGGGCGGCGCCGCGGCTCGCGGCGCAAGTGGTATGCCTGCCGGGCATAATCCGGTGACGTTAAACCTGGTGCGAGGAGGAAGGACTATTGAAACAGCCGGTGCCTGGCTTCGGACAGCATCTGACCTTGGATGGCTATGGCTGCGGCTATGAGCCGCTGACGAACCTGGACCTCATTTATCAATTCCTCGATCAGTGCCCCGACCTGATCCACATGACCAAAATCATGCCCCCCTACGTCTTCAAGTATCGCGGCAAGGTGCCGAAGGATTGGGGGCTCTCGGGCTTCGTGCTCATCGCCGAAAGCCACATCAGCATTCACACCTTCCCCGAACGGGGCTATCTCAGTCTGGATATCTTTTCCTGCAAGGAATTCGACCACGAGCGGGCGGTGGCCTACGTCACCGAACTTTTCGGCATCGCCCGACACGAAATGAATCTCTTGGAACGCGGCCTGGAGTTCCCCCGGGACGGCCGCGCCGTGGAACATTATCTGCGTCAGGAGCGGGGGCAGCTCAGAGGTTAAGGATGGACGAGGCCGAGAGTAACGCCCCCGGCTTCTTCACGCGGCTCCGGCAGCTCCTCCGCCGCCGGGCGGCCCTGGAGCAGCCGGAAGACGTCGAACGCGAAATCCAGGACATCATCGAAGCAGGCGAAGAACGGGGCCTCATCACCCGCCGGGAAGGCGAACTCATTGAGGCCATCTTTGAGTTCAAGGACACCCTGGTGCGGGAAATCATGGTGCCCCGCCTGGAGATGGTGGGGGTGGAGCAACACACCCCCCTGAACCAGGTCGTCAGCCGGCTGCTTTCCAGCGGCCATTCCCGCCTGCCCGTCTTTGACGGCGACATCGACCACATCAAGGGCATCCTCCTGGCCAAGGACCTCCTGGTGTTCTGGCAGAACCCGGAGGAGACCTGCGACCTGGGCCAGGTCCTGCGTCCGGTGTACTTCGTTCCGGAGAGCAAAAAAATCAGCGACCTGCTGCGGGACCTGGTGGAGCGCAAGACCGCCATCGCCATTGTCATTGACGAATACGGCGGCACCGCCGGCCTCATCACCCTGGAAGACATCCTGGAAGAGATCGTCGGGGAAATCTACGATGAATACGACCGCCTGGAGCCCCGGCTGCTGCCCCAGGAGGATGGCTCTGTCCTGGTGGACGCCCGCCTGGACGTGGAGCTGCTCCTGGAGCACTTCGACCTGCCCCGCCCGGAAGGCAAATTCGAATCCGTGGGCGGCCTCCTGATCCACGAACTGGGCCGGGTCCCCCAGGTCAACGACCAGGTGCGCCTCGGCTACCTTGAGCTCACCGTGATCGCCGCCGACGAACGCCGGACCAAACAGGTCCGGGCCCGCACCGTGCCCCAGGAAGAAGAACCCCCGGCGGAATGACAGGGGCCAAGGGTTAGGGGCCAAGGGGTTAGGGATTAGGGGTTAAAAAAAAGCCATTACCTTCCGCACCGCCCTCTCCAACCGTTTTGTCTAATGTTTTAGGTTCTGAAGGCGCTCAAAGCCGCGTTCTGCCTATACCTGGATTATTCAAACTAGACAGAAGGGTACAAATTGTCTAGTTATTCAAGAATGATACAAGCATAGGCCGCGGCCAGGAGGCCCGGAAGGACGAAAAATATCGCGACTGGCTGGGAAGGCCCGCCCGAGAGCGCCTGGCCGCGGCTTCCCGCCCCGCCAGCGCCCTGGCAATCCGGGCAGTTTGCCGGCCTGCGGCCGCCCCCCGAATGCTCCCGGCCCGCCGGGCCAAACCTGGTTCGGTCTTTCCGTGGCGCCCCCGAGATTCCAGGAGGTCCCCACTTCCGGCGGTAAATTTACCGGGGTCTCTCTCCGGGGGAGCGCCTAACCTGTAACGCTAATTAAAATTAGGGGATTGTAAAAGGTATTTAATTAGAGGCGCTTGATTTTGAAAGGCTTGGTTATTTAACAATAAGGTAATTTTGGCAAATACAGAATTTTGATAGTAGGGGTAAGGGTCTGGCCGGTTTCATCGCCACTTCCAAGGTCCTCCAGGAAGCAGAGGACAGTGGCCAGGATCAGAGAGAGGAGGCCCCCTTCGTAATCAGAGACCAGCGGAGCCTTTTCGGGGGAAACGGAACAGCAGCAGCTGGATTCAGCAGCAACCCTCGGTCCTCCTGCGCCAAGGCCCCCAATCTGCGCAGGAGGCCGAGGGTTTTCCATTCCCGAATGGTTCTGCAGCAGGGACATAGCTAGTATGCCCCTGGTTAACGGCACAACACGCCGTGCCCCGACAATCGAATAGCCGATTAAGACGGGGGCGCTCCATACCTCTTGCGCAGTTCGAGGTTGACTTCCAGGACGTTCACGAACTTCTCGCCCGCCAGCCCGAACCACGGCGCCGAGGCGTTGGCTTGCAAGATCTGGGCGATCTCCTTGCGGACCTCTGCCGGCGGGCGTTTCAGGTTAGCGGCCCATTTGGAGGCCACCCGCTCCAGCTGAAACTCGGCGTTTTGCAGGGTGATATGGGGATCGAGGCCGGAGGCGGAAGTGGTGACCAGGTCGCCGGGCACCTCCTGCAAGTCCTCCTGGGGATGCTCCTCCCGCCACATCAGGAAGAAGATCGTTTGAATGTCCGAGCCTTCGCCCCCCGGCTCCATCACCTTTTCCTCTTTGCCGTCTGCCCCTTTGCGGGTCACCAGGGAGGGGAACTTACCGGGGTTCTTCTCGGAGAAGTCCTTAAAGAACACCACGGCCAGGTCCTCGGGTTTTGGCTTCGGGGTGGCAGGGTTATCCTTGATGAACTGGGCCACCGCCTCGGGATGCTTCTTGGCCCAGTCAGCTATATAGGCGCCGTTGGCCGGGTCCGCCTTGGCCCAGGCCTGGGCCAGGGAATTGTGCTGGTCCGCCCACTGCGCCACCAGGTGCGGTTGGCCCTGGTACTTATCCTGCTGGAACCATTTTTCCACCTCCGGCGCTACGGGCTGACCGTCCTTGGGACCGCCGCGATAGGTCACAATGGGACCGAGCGAACGGGCCACCCGGTCACGCAGGCCGTAGTTTGAGGCCGCCAGGCTCGACGAAGCCGAGGCCGAGGCGTCGTAGGAACAAGCCGAAGGGCGGGGCTGAAAGTATTCGTCCTTGGTGAACGGCTGGGCAATGAGCCGAGAGCCCACCGGTTTGCCGTCTGGACCGTTGAGTAGGCTGCCATTGGCCTGGAAGGGAAAGACGGTCTGTCCCACCACCCACATGGCCAAGGGGTAAAGGACACAACAGATGAGCACCGAGACGGACAACAGCAAGATGCTCTTGGAGAGAATACGCCACATGTTCTTGCCTCCTTGATTCGCGGCAAGCTCAGCTCACCATCCTGAAACTTACCAGGAGAAAATCGATCAGTTTGATCCCGATAAAGGGGATGGCTATGCCTCCCAAGCCCCAGACCAGCAAATTCCGGCGCAACAGCGCATCGGCGCCCATCGGGCGGTAACGGACTCCCTTGAGCGCTACGGGGATGAGCGCCGGGATGATGAGGGCATTGAAGATCACCGCCGACAGAATGGCCGAGACCGGGGAATGGAGATGCATGATGTCAATCGCCTTCAGCCAGGGTAGCGTGCTGGCAAACAGCGCCGGAATAATGGCAAAGTACTTCGCCACGTCATTGGCGATGGAGAAGGTGAATAGCGAGCCCCGGGTGATCAGGAGCTGCTTGCCGATTTCCACCACCTCGATCAACTTGGTGGGATCGCTGTCCAGATCCACCATGTTGGCCGCTTCCTTGGCCGCCTGGGTGCCGGCGTTCATGGCCAGGGCCACGTCGGCCTGGGCCAGGGCCGGGGCATCATTGGTGCCGTCCCCCATCATGGCCACCAGTTTCCCTTCCGCCTGCGCCTTCCGGATATAAACGAGCTTGGTCTCCGGGGTGGCCTGGGCGAGAAAGTCGTCGACTCCCGCTTTTTCGGCGATGGTCTTGGCGGTCAAGGGGTTATCGCCGGTGATCATCACGGTCCTAAGCCCCATCATTCTCAGGCGCTCGAACCGCTGATACATGTGGGGTTTCAAGATGTCTTCCAGGACGATAACCCCGGCAATCTGGGCGTCCTCGGCCACGACCAGGGGGGTGGCGCCCTTGGAGGCGACGCTTTCCACCAGGCCGTCGAGTTCCCCCGGCGGGTGGCCCTTCTGGGTCTGGACGAATTCTACAATGGCATCCGGCGCCCCTTTTCTTATCCGTTTGCCATCCGGCAGATCGATACCGCTCATGCGGGTTTGGGCGCTAAAGGGCACGAACCTGGCCTCCGAGGGCACGATGATCGGGATTTTCGTTTCTTCTATGAATAACTCCACGATACTCATCCCCTCGGGGGTCGGGTCCGCTTCGGACGCCAGAGCGGCCAGCCGCCCCACGTCGGCCTCCGAATAGGCGCCCAGGGGCAAGAATTTGGTGGCATGCCGATTCCCGATGGTGATGGTGCCGGTCTTATCCAGCATCACCACGTCGATGTCGCCGGCCATCTCCACCGCCTTGCCGCTTTTGGCGATGATGTTGGCCTGGAGGGCGCGGTCCATCCCGGCAATGCCGATGGCGGCCAGCAAGGCGCCGATAGTGGTGGGAATGAGGCAGACCAGGAGGGCAATCAGGGTCGGCACATCGGTGCCCAGGCTGCGCAAGGGCTCTTTCAGGCCCAGGTAGCCCGTCATGTATTGCTCAGCGTTCCAGGACATGGGCCACAAGGGCATCACCACGATCAGAAAGATCAGGGTAAAGGCGGAGAGCACCAGGGTGAGGGCGATCTCGTTGGGGGAGCGCTGGCGAATGGCCCCCTCCACCAGGCCGATCATCTTGTCCAGGAAGGTTTCCCCGACGCCGTGGGTTATCTGCACCACGATCCGGTCGGAGAGCACTATGGTGCCCCCGGTGACCCCGGAACGGTCCGTGCCGGCGGCCCGAATGACCGGGGCCGACTCGCCGGTAATGGCCGACTCGTCCACCGAAGCGATGCCTTCGATAATCTCCCCGTCGCCGGGAATCGTCTGGCCGGCTTCCACCACCACCAGATCCCCCGGTTTGAGGAGCGAGGACGGGACCTCTTCAAGCGCTTTCGCCTTGGTCAGGCGATAAGCCACCGTCTCACGCCGGGTCTTCCGGAGGGAATCGGCCTGGGCCTTCCCCCGGGCCTCGGCCAGGGCGGTGGCGAAGTTGGCAAACAGCACGGTCAGGAAGAGCCAGGCGTCCACCCAGATAAAATAGCTGATGGGCACCTCGCTCACTGCCTTCCCCAAGGACATTCGGATGATATACAACAGGGTCAGGAAGGCGCCGACCTCGACCACGAACATCACCGGGTTCTTCCATTGCACCTCCGGCCGCAGCATGATGAAGGCCTGCTTCAGGGCCGTCAGCGTAGTTTCCTTTTCGAATAACCCTTTCGGTTTCAGGCGGCGCGGGGCTCGAGGCAGCGCCGACACGGGCACTTCCTGTAACGGCTGGGCGGTATCCGGGTCGGGTTGCCCTTTTTCAGAAGTTTTATCCATCGCGAATTTCTCCATTGATAATCTCAGCCGCCGGCGCTTTAGCCGCCGAAGGGGATGGGGCCAAAGTGCTCGGCGAACGGCCCCAGAGCGGCCACCGGCAGAAAGAGCAAGGCCTGGATAATCACTACCACCCCGAACAGCAGGACGCCAAAGGTCCAGCTGTCATCGCGCAGGGTCCCCAGGCCGAAGGGGCTCGATTTCTTGGCCCCTAGAAAGGCCGCAAAGGCGATGGGCGCAACGATGGGCAGAAAACGGCTGACCGCCATAACTATGCCTGCGGCGATGTCCCAGGGGATGGCGGTGGGCGAGGGGCTGGGGTTGCTTAACAGGCCGTAGGTCACCCCGAGGCCGTCGAAGGCCGAGCCGTTATTGGCGGAGGCCGAGGAGAACTGGTAGAGCATTTGGGTAAAACCATGGGCCCCCGGATTGCTGACCGCCAGCAGCCCCCAGCTCGTAGCGGCAAAGAGGCCGGTGGGCAAGAGGATCATGGCCGGATGGATCAGCAGGGCGATGACCGCCAGCTTGACTTCCCGGGCCTCGATCTTTTTGCCCAGATACTCGGGGGTCCGTCCTACCATCATGCCGGCCACGAAGATGCCGATGATGATGAAGATCAGCATATTGATCATACCCACCCCTTTGCCGCCGAAGAAGCAGTTGTTCCACATGCCCCACATGGGGGAAAGGGCGGCAACCGGGTTGAGGCTGTCTTCTTCGGCGTTCACCGCGCCGCAGGTGACATCCGTGGTCAGGGCATCGAAGGTGGCGCCGGCCGAGGTCCCGAAGCGCATCTCCTTGCCTTCGAGATTGCCCAGGTGCTGGTCCACCGGCAGGCCTGGCACCGCGGGCAGGCTCACCACCTGTTTGCCGCCCGGCGCCGCGGCGCTGGGGACTTCATAGGTTCGGGCCGTCGGATGGGCGGTCAATCCCGGGTTCGGCTTCAGGGTGTCATAGTAAACCGCCCAGACCACGGTGCTCGCCATGAATATCAGCATGACGATAAAGACGACCAGACCGTGCCGGAAGCGGCCGAGCATGCGGCCGTACATCAGCACCAGGGCGAAGGGGAACATCATCATGGCCAGGGTGTTGAAAAAGTTCGTCAGGCCGGTGGGATTCTCGAAGGGGTGGGCCGAGTTCATCCCGAAAAAACCGCCGCCGTTGGTGCCCAGCATTTTCATGGACTCAAAGGCGGCCACCGGCCCCACCGCGATGGTCTGCAGCTTGGGCTCGCCTTTGTCCGTGGTCCCCATGGCCGCCGGTTCCAGGGTCGAGACCTGCTGCGAGGCCTGGAAGGTCATGGGACTGCCTTGAATAAGGAAGATTAGGGCGAAGACCAAGGCCGCCGGCACGAACATGTAAACCAACACCCGCCACATATCCTTGAAGAAGTTGCCACACAAGGCATTGCCGCGCAGCAGGCGGATGATAGCCACCAGGGCGCATAAGCCGATGGCCGCCGACAGAAAGAGATTGGCGATGGCGAAGAAAATCTGGCTGAAGATCGAGAGGGTCTGCTCCCCGGAATAGTGCTGCAGGTCGGTGTTGGTCATAAACGAGACCACACTATGGAAGATGGTGCTGGGGTTGATCAGTCCGAAGCCGGCCCCATTGAGGGGCAGCCAGGGCTGCAGCGCCAACACCAGGAAGCCGAAGACGAACAGCACGGTATTGAAGATGAGCAGCGAGGCGGTATATTGCTTCCAGTTCTGGGGACCGCTGTCCAGCCGCGCCTCGAACCAGCGGAAGACCGGCAGGGGCCGGTATTTCCCCTCCATGATCCACGCCATGTAGCGGCTCAAGGGAAAGGCAATGAGGCTCGCGGTGGCGAGAAGCAAGAAGGGAAGCAACCAGGTTTGGATAAACATTAGCTTTACTCCTTATGATTTTGCCTGACTAGCTGCGGCCCGGCTCAGAACCATTCCGGCCTGATCAGGGCCACCACCAGGTACACAAACAAAAAAGTAGCAGTAGCCGCGGTTAGATAGATCATTCTCGTTCCACCTCACCTGTTAGATTTTGTCGCACGCTTCCACGAACAGCAAAAACAGGCCCATCAAGACCAGGCCCAGTAGAAACATGGCCGGAAACCAGATTGCCAGGTTCATTTAAGGATTCCTCCTTGGCTTCCTGAAGATTTGCTTCTCTTTGCCGGGGACCGAGAAGGCTTTTCCAAGAAGGCTGCCCCCTCGGCTCCCTGGACAGGAAGTCCTATCGGGCATTGACTATCATGATGAAAGCCAACACCAAAGTAATGATTGCATGGTCCGAAGTCAATATATATGCCTTTCCTTAAAAAGTTAAGCATCAAACTCGAGACGATCCGGAGCACTCCCCATAATCGCCTCGGCCATTTGCCAGGAAGCCGGGGCACACCGTTCGAAACGCGAACTGGGTAACAGACCAGAGGCTCAGCAAGTCTAGGGCAAGCGGCACTGCCACAGGCGTACAGATTACAGTGATCACTTTGAACATCACTTTAACCCTCCAAAAATGAAGCATAGTTCGTGCCACTCTATGACTATAAAAATTAATTAGTAATTAAAGATAGTTATGTTTGACGAGCCAGGTGACCACTGGATTGGAGGATTACAAAATTCAAGGAAGGGTCATCCCGGAGGATTTCAAACTGAAATATGGTTGCCCGGTTTGCTTTCGTAATCTGAGGCGGGCCCGGAGGCCCGCCTGATTCCGGTCCACCCTTAAAAGGCGGAGGTTGCCATGAGCATGGGGGGGTATTTTTGCACGCCGTTTTTGCCGGCCAGGTCAATGGAAGCGCCGGTGGGCCACTAAAAACAGATACTACCGCAGAGAATCCAGACCCCCTGGCTTCTTATCTAATATCGAAAAATGAAAACTAAAAACCGAAAACCGCTTTTGTGATATTTATCACTTGCGTCTTCCCCGGTAGCCATGGTAAAAAGCATTTGATTTAGTAGAGACCAGGGCTGGCCCCCTCCGGGCCGGCAGGCAGTAGCGGCGGCAATCAAGAGGTGGCCCAGGTTTTCCAGCATGTGCCGCGGCAAGGGTAAGCCGCAAGCGAAGCCTGGGCGGTCACAGGCCAGCGGCCTGTGCCCCTAAAAGCATTTCTTAAATTTTTCCCGAATTGAGGAGAGGTTTTTATGTTTGAGATCGTGGAACGACAGGAAATGGCCCAGGGCACGGTCGTCAGCAACTGGGTCCGGGCACCCAAGATCGCCCAGAAGGCCAAACCGGGACAGTTCGTCATCCTGCGGGCCAACGACAAAGGGGAGCGCATCCCCCTGACCATGGCCGACACCGACCCGGATAAAGGTCTGATTAACATCATCTACCAGGTGGTGGGCAAGAGTACGGCCCTGTTCAAGACCCTGCAGGTGGGCCAGGGCTACCAGGATGTCATCGGCCCCCTGGGACAGCCCACTCACCTGGAGAAGGTGGGCAAAGTGGTCTGTGTCGGCGGCGGCACCGGCGTGGCCGTAATGCACCGCATCACCCAGGGCCTGAAGCGGATAGGCAACCACGTGTTCGGCGTCATCGGCGCCCGGACCAAGGATCTGCTCATCCTGGAAGACCAGATGCGAGCCGCCTCTCATGAGCTTCACGTCTGCACCGACGACGGCTCTTACGGCCACCACGGCTTTGTCACCGACATGCTCAAGAAGGTGCTGGACGAGAACAAGGACATCGCCCTGGCCGTGTGCATCGGGCCGGTTCCCATGATGAAGTTCTGCTGCAAGATGACCAAGGAATACGGGGTCAAAACCCTGGTCAGCCTCAACCCCATCATGGTGGACGGCACCGGCATGTGCGGCTGCTGCCGGGTGCGCGTGGGCGGCAAGATGCAGTTCGCCTGCGTGGACGGCCCGGAATTTGACGGCCACCAGGTGGATTTCGAGGAGCTGACCCTGCGTCTGCGTAGCTACCTGGAACTGGAAAAGGTATCCTACGACATTTTCAAGGCGGCGCACGGTCCCGGCCAGTGCTCCTGCTGCAGTTGAGACCTGATTTTGAAGGCTCAGGCCAGAGAGGGAAAAGATAATGACCGAAGAAGTGAAAGCCCCCAAGAAAGAGAAAATCCCCCGGCAAAAGATGGTGGAGCAGCCACCGGCGGTGCGCCGTAAGAACTTTGACGAAGTGCCTTATGTTTACACCCCCGAGACCGCCATGAAAGAGGCGGAGCGCTGCATCCAGTGCAAGGACCCCCGCTGCAAGCAGGGCTGCCCGGTGGAGATCGAAATCCCCCAGTTTATCGCCAAGATTAAGGAAGGCGATTTTGAAGGCTCCATTCGCAAACTCTGGGAGATGAACTCCCTGCCCGCGATCTGCGGCCGGGTCTGCCCCCAGGAAGTGCAGTGTGAAGGCCTGTGCGTGCTGGGCAAAAAGGATGAGCCGGTGGCCATCGGCAATCTGGAGCGCTTCGCGGCCGACTACCAGCGGGCACAAGGCCGGGATTTCCTGCCCCCCAAGGCTGACCCCACCGGCAAAAAAGTGGCGGTGGTGGGCGCCGGGCCGGCTGGCCTCACCGTGGCCGGGGACTTGGTCCTTAAAGGCCACGAGGTCACCATCTTCGAAGCCCTGCACGCGCCTGGCGGGGTGCTGATTTACGGCATCCCGGAATTCCGTTTGCCCAAGGAGATCGTGGCCTCAGAGTGTCGCTACCTGGAGCGCCTGGGAGTGACGATCCAGTGTAGTATGGTCATCGGCCGCTCTGAAACCGTGGACGAGCTGCTGGAGCGCTTCGACGCCCTCTTCCTGGGCGTAGGCGCCGGGCTGCCGGTGTTCCTGAGAATCCCCGGCGAACACTACATCGGGGTGTACTCGGCCAACGAGTACCTCACCCGCTCCAACCTGATGAAGGCCTATGACTTCCCCAATTATGACACTCCCATCGTCAAGGGGAAAAACGTGGCCACCTTCGGGGGCGGCAACGTGGCCATGGACTCGGCCCGCACCGCCCTCAGGCTGGGCGCGGACCACTCCTATATTATCTATCGCCGCTCCCGCGAGGAGATGCCGGCCCGGACCGCCGAAGTCCACCACGCCGAGGAGGAGGGGGTGGAGTTTTTACTCCTCACCAACCCCACCCGGTTCTTCGGCGACGACAGCACCGGCCGCCTCACCGGCATGGAGTGTCTCCGCAATGAACTGGGCGAACCAGACGACTCGGGGCGGCGCCGTCCCGTCCCCATTCCCGGCTCCGAGTTCCCCATCGATATTGATCTGGCGGTGATTGCCATCGGCTCCGGGGCCAATCCCCTGCTTACCAAATCCACCCCGGGGCTGGCCCTGAACAAGTGGGGCTATATCGTGGCCGATCCCAAGACCGGCAAGACCATGAAACCGGGGGTTTGGGCCGGCGGCGACATCGTCACCGGCTCGGCCACCGTGATCCTGGCCATGGGCGCCGGCCGCCTGGCCTCCAACTCCATCCATGACTTCTTGACCTTCGGGTGGTAAGGAGGAAATGATTGGGGGAGGGGGCTAAGGGCCGAGGGCCCATACTCTTAAAAAAGCTCCGCAAACCCCACCCCTAATCGCCATATGATACAAGGGGCGACCCACCGGGTCGCCCTTTTTCTTTACCTCATACGGATTAGGTGGGGGCCTTGGGGGGAAGGGCCTGGGATGAAATCCCTGGCCCTCCCCCCCCAAAAATTTCCCCACCACTACTTCCCCAGCTTCTCCACCCGCACCCCGATGAGGCGGATCAATTTAAGTTTGGGGTTTTCCCGGCGGTCCAGGAAGGGCATAAGCAGTTTCATGGCCTCAAAGCGCAGGATGCGGGGGGAATCGCTGGCGGCGGCCAGGGTATGGGAGCGGGATTTGGTGTCGAAGTCGGCAAAGCGCACCGTCACCACCACGCTGCGGTAGGTCCGGAAGCCTTCGGTCTGCAACCTGTTGAAGACCTCGTGGCACATGACCCAGAGGCGGGTAAAGAGGAAATTCAGCTCCAGGGTGTCCTGGCCAAAAGTCTCCTGCTCGCCCACGGACTTGGGTTCCCACTCCGTCACCAGGGGGCTGAAGTGGCGGCCGCGAATCCTTTCATAAAGCTCCGGGCCCCATTTGCCGAAGATCTCCTGGAGTTCCTCGGGGGAAAACCGCTTCAAGTCCCGGACCAGTTTGATCCCGAGGCCGGCCAGGAATTTTTCGGTTTTGGGGCCGATCCCGGGAATCTTGCGCACTGGCATGGGTTCCAAAAAGGCCGCCGCTTCCGCCGCGGTCACCACCGTCAGACCATCGGGCTTCTGGAAGTCCGAGGCGATCTTGGCGATCAGCTTGTTGGGGCCGAGGCCGATGGAGGCGGTAAGCTGCTCCTGGACCAGGATTTCCCCTTTGATTTGGCGGCAGATGGCCGTGGCGGTCTCATAAGCCCCGGTGAAGCTCAGGTCAAAATAGGCTTCATCAATGCTGGCCTCTTCCACCTCCGGGGCAAACCGGTGCAGGATGGCCATGACCCGGTCCGAGACTTCGGCGTAGCGGCGATGGCGCCCTGGTACAAACACCACCGGCGGCTGTCCCCGACGCCGGGCGGCCTCCGCAGCCTTCCAGGCCTGGGAGATGGGCTGGGCCGAATGGATGCCGTATTTCCGGGCCAGGTAGTTGGCGGTGGACACCACTCCTCGCCCCTTGCCGCCTTTCGGGTCGGCCCCCACTACAATGGGCTTCCCCCGCAGTTCCGGATGATCCCGCTCTTCAATGGCGGCGAAAAAAGCATCCATGTCCAGATGGCCGATGAGGCGCATGATTGTCCATTTTAACCGCCGGCCTGACGAAGGCCAAGGGTTGCGATCCCCCGCCGCTCCTGAACTTGTCGCCGGCGGCAAAAACTTACTTCGAATTTTTCATAAAAATTTGGATAATCGCATTATTAAGTAGATATATAATGGACAATGTTCGATAATTATATTGATGACTGAGGGCAAATAATCCCGGTTTTGGTTAATGTCAGTCCGCTTATGAGGAACGTCATCGATTTCCCAAAGATTAAGCCGCGTTTGCCTCATAAAATGCGGCTCAGCCACCGTCCTTGGTGGCGTCTGTGGTTCTGGCCCACGACCACTCCTCCGGAGGATCTGCGGCGCCTGTCGCCGGAAGAATTACGCCGGGGCGGGGAGTGGGGGCCGGCCGTGGACCGCGGTCGGCAAAGCGGCGCCGACCTGAGGCTGATCTAATCCCAGGGCGATCCGCCCGCCGAACCCACCGGATGAAGCAGTCTCCCCCCCCAAGAAGAAGCGGTTTTCCGTCTCTGATCTGATTTTCGGCTGAATGAACGCCGATTTTGGGCTCCCAAAAATGGAAATCTTTTTTAGGCACGGCGAGCGCGGCTCCCCCTACCGGAGGAAAAGCGCTCTTTAAACCGGCAAGGCCGGCAACCGGGTTGCCGGCCTCTCTGGTTCCGAGGTTTCCACCGACGGGACGCCTGGGTCATTGCCCCGCCCCACCCCCCAAGAGACTTTCCCAACAAACTCAATTTATTCGAATAATCTGGCCGGCCTGATCATCAAAAAATCAGCGCTTGATTATTTTATTTACGGTTGCCGGAGGGAACGGTGGAGAAAATTGTTAATCCGCCGGAAAAATTTCTTTTTCTTTGTCCTAAGTCAAAGCGGCGCCGGGTTGTGGTGATTAAGTTTAACTCAGCCGGCGGGCGAAACCGGCAAGGAAGAACCATCCAAGCCCAAAAAATTGGAAATTATCAAATATTAGGAGGAGCAAATGTTTTGTTATCAATGTGAACAAACAGCAAAGGGCGTGGGCTGCACGGTTCAGGGGGTTTGCGGCAAGAACCCCGAAGTGGCTGCCTTGCAAGATCTGTTGATCTATAGCCTGCAGGGGCTGGCCCAGGTGGCGGTGGCGGGACGCCAGGTGGGCGTCAGTGACCGGGAAGTCAATGTCTTTACGGTCAAGGCCGCCTTTGCCACCCTGACTAACGTAGATTTCGACCCTGAGAGGTTCGTCAAACTCATCCAGCAAAGCGTGGAACTGCGGGAAAGCCTGAAGGCCCAAGTCAAGGCCAAGGGTGGCCCCGGCGATTTTCCGGCCGGTCCGGCCACCTTTGCCCCGGGAGCAAATAAAGAGGCCATGCTCCAGCAGGCCGAGGCGGTGGGCTTGAAATCATATCCCGCCGCAGACCCGGACGTCCTCTCCCTGAAGCACACCCTGTTGTTCGGCATCAAAGGAGTCTGCGCCTATACCGACCACGCCCAAATCCTGAGCCAGGAAGACGACCGGGTTTACGCCTTCATTCACGAGGGCCTGGCGGCCATTGCGAACGAAGGTCTGAGCGTCGCCCAGATGGTGCCCCTGGTATTAAAATGCGGGGAAATCAACCTCCGGGCCATGGAACTGCTGGACGCCGGCAACACCGGGCATTATGGCGATCCGGTGCCTACCAAAGTGCCCTTGGGACATAAGAAGGGCAAGGCCATCCTGGTCTCGGGCCACGACCTCCTGGACCTGGAGGAGATCCTGAAACAGAGCGCCGGCCAGGGCATTTACGTCTATACCCACGGCGAGATGCTGCCCACTCATGGCTATCCCAAGCTGAAGGCCTATCCCCATTTCTACGGCCATTACGGCACGGCCTGGCAGAACCAGGGCAAGGAATTCCCCCAGTTTCCCGGGGCCATTGTCATGACCACCAACTGCCTGCAACGGCCCCAGGAGGTTTATGCCGACAACCTCTTCACCACCGGGCTGGTGGGCTGGCCGGGGATCAAGCATATTGCGGACCGCAACTTTAAAGCGGTAATCGATAAGGCCCTGGCCCTGCCCGGCTTTGCCGAAGACCGCAATGGCCGTTACGTTAACAGCGGGTTTGCCCGCACCACCGTGCTCGGGGTGGCCGGCAAGGTCATCGAGGCCGTCAAGAACAAGCAGATTCGCCATTTTTTCCTGGTGGGCGGCTGCGACGGCGCCAAGCCCACCCGCGACTACTACACCGAGTTCGTGGAGAAAGTGCCCCCGGACTGCCTCATCTTGACCCTGGCCTGTGGCAAATTCAGGTTTTTCGACCAGCAGTTGGGCGACATCGGCGGCATCCCGCGGCTCCTGGACGTCGGCCAGTGCAACGACACTTATTCGGCGGTGCAGATCGCCGTGGCTCTGGCCAAGGCCTTCGGGGTGGGAGTCAACGACCTGCCACTGTCCCTGATCCTTTCCTGGTATGAGCAAAAGGCGGTGGCCGTCCTGCTCACCCTGCTTTACCTGGGGATCAAGAACATCCGGCTGGGGCCCAGCCTGCCAGCCTTCATCACCCCCAATGTCCTGGACGTGCTGGTGAAGAACTTCAACATCATGCCCATCAGCACCCCGGAGGCGGACCTGAAGGCCATCCTGGGTTAATGGCAAGGCTTCCGGGCCGGGGAACCCTGGCCCGGCTTCCCAAGGCAGGGGCGGCCCGGCCCCTGCCTTTATCACTCGCCTCGGTTGTCCGGTCTGGGCCTGAGTGCCGGGTGGGGTGGCGGATTTTTCCCCAATGCCTTGGTGGGGCGGCCGTCCCTGGCCGGGTATCTGGCGTTTTCTTGAGCCGTTCTTCGCTCAATTTCCCCCCCGCGGCCCTCGACAAACCCCGGTCCGGACTTATACTTAAACCAGATGGCCTAAAACCAGAGGGATTGCCTGGGGAGTGGCCAGGGCTTTTTGGGGGAAACTCGCCCGGGAAGCCGCCTGACCCAGATGTTACGTACGGTCGAATTGCAGGGGGCGCCACGGCAGTTGGGCCGGCTTCACGGCCAGACCCTGGCCGCCGATATTCGCGGGATGCGCCGGGCCTTGCTGGCATATCTGGCCCGCCTCAGCCTTTATGCCGGGGCTTTGCCTCTGTTTGGCGGCCTGCTCCTCCTGGCCCGGAGGTTTGTCCCCCATCTCCCTTCCCACCTGAAGGAGGAGCTAACCGCGCTGGCCGCCGGGGCCCAAGTGAGCCTGGGCACGGTGCTCCTCATCAATGTGACCGATGACCTGGCTAACAACGTTCCCCACTGTTCGGCCCTGGCGGTGGGGGGGCCCTGCACCGCAGACGGCGCTTACCTGATGGGGCGGAACCTGGACTACCCGGTGTTTCTGGACATTTTGGTGCCGCTCCAGACCCTGTTCCTTCTGGAGCCGGACCGGGGCCAGCCCCTGGCCTCCCTGGCCTGGCCGGGATATCTGGGGGTCTGCACCGGCATCAATAAGGCCGGCGTGGCCCTGGCCCAGCTTTCCGCCATCAGCCGGGACCGCACCTTGCAGGGGATGCCCGCGGCCCTGCGCTTCCGGCTGGGACTGGAAACCGGGGCCAGCGCCGCGGCGGCGGCCACCCGGATCGTCGGCCTGCCGGGCACCATCGGTAACAGC
>Ga0326728_10008327_pt1 | contig 25853 bp, 28 predicted proteins | sample MB3enrmetagenome_FD_207602 | JGI IMG/M metagenome (GOLD analysis project Ga0326728, IMG submission 207602) | Lab enriched peat soil microbial communities from McLean, Ithaca, NY, United States - MB31MN | ecosystem: Environmental > Terrestrial > Soil > Wetlands > Peat | place: USA: New York... | reverse complement strand
TGCCGGCCCCTGGGTCGTCCGCCAGCAGAAAGCGTAGAGGCTGACGGGGCAGCATCACCTCATAGACTGCCGTGATCTGGTGAGGCAACGGTTCAAGCACGGAGGTATGCACAGCCAAGACGGGGTCAAAGAGGTGCGCCAGACGGATGCGATGTGCCTCTGACACGAGCCGGAACAGTTCGCCGTCGCCGTCGAAACTCCATGGACGGCCTTGGGTCACGACCTCCAAACGCGACTCGTCGTGCCGGTAAAGGAGTTCGTTAGCTACCTTCCCGTCAGGGGTCTTGTACGTCAGTTCCAGAGCCTCGGATCCAAACCACTGCACAGTGACGACAGCGACCAGAGCATCGGGGAGGATGCCTCGCACAGCAGCGTTCGGTTGGAGTTCTTCGAGCTTACTCATCTCACGATCCCACGATCACGACACTCAACACTGCCCCTCAGACGGCGCACTTGACTCGACCACTTGTCTCCGGTGCCTTGCCTTCCAAAATTCACACGTCAACATCGTCGCGTTTGAACTTCCAAAGCCGTCCGACCTTGTGGGCAGTCAGCTGCTTCTGTTCACTCCGCCCGTAAACCCTATCGCGGTTCATTCGAGTGTTCAATACTTCGTATTGACTAGGATTCCGATTCGGCCAGAACAGTCAAAACCCGATTTGTTTTTGTGCGGGTTCAGATCTGTATCGTGTGTCTTTCTGCTGAATCGCCTGCCGCAGACAGTGCACTGAATCACGTATGTTGGCCCAGACGAGAAGCTACTACGCCCCGACCGAGAGAGAGTTGATGAACCGAAGCCCATGCCGCGGGTGCTGGCACTTGGAGCGGTCGAACGAATCGAAAGTGGTCCGGACGCAGTCAGTTCGACCGTGTACTTCGGCACGAATGAGGTAGTGGTGACCTCTGCACCACGAATGCGATCTACCCGGTACGATCTCGGCTCACCATTATCATGGCGGGTTGCTAGGACAATAATCTCTCCGTCCATTGTCTTTCGTAGTGCATAGGGCTCGATCAGTCGTTGACCACGGTGACCTTCAACGTCAACATAATCTAAGTCAACGCAAAGCCGGTTAGAGGCGGCGAACCGGATTGCCTCCAAGGGAACGGCGCGGCCCCAGACATGCACCATGGGCGGTGGCTGCCACGAGACATCAACATTGCCAGCTATTGGGTACGCACGCATTGCAGGCCGTTGGGGAGTGCCGAACAGCCATTCAAAGACAAGTGGCAATTCTTCGAAGAACTGAGAGAAGGGCGGAAGTTGTGGCAACTGGTGACCCAGCATGTTTTGCCACTCGGCTTCCAGTTCCGCTCGTTCCGACCTGTTTTGCAAGGCTAGAGCTGAGGGAACTGGTATCCCCTTGAATGCACATTTCTCTTGGAGTGTCCGCACCACCAAGCCACGATCACACGTTGTGTCGTCGTGTCGGTAGAGATGGATCACATCGTAAAGGTCGCGGGGCCGCATTCGCTCCGCCAAAGCACGCATTTTCTCGGCGAAAAGCTCTTCGTAGGGATAGCAGAGCGCCTGAAAACTGGTGGCCGGTTTATCTGTATACGGGTGATGAACCTCGCGCCACACTGGTGCCAGCACCAGCCGTTCGTCGTCCGTGAGATCTAGTTTGATTCTCGGGACGCTTCCGCGCCGCTGCATCGGCCCACGATACCCAACCCGTCCTTGCACTGCATGTTTGCCACGCGGGTTTGTGTACACTTCAAAGGCGATGGAATCTGCTGGCAGTTCGATGCCGCTGTTTTCGTAAACCCAGGTTGTGACCTCTCCAAACGTCGCGATAAGAAAATCTTCCTTGAGATGGGCAGAATTACGGAGTGTGAAATCCAAATCCTCCGAAAAGCGGTAGGTTTCGAAGTAACATTTCTTCAGGCACGTACCACCTTTGAAAACCCACTCCGATTTCAGCACCGGATGATTGAAAATGCCACCGAGCAACCAACCCAACGCGTAATCCTTCTCAACGATTTCAGAAGCAAGCCCAAGCTCTCGCGAGAAATCGAGGATCTGTTGCCGATCAATCACCGCTTTGCTCCTTTATCCAATTCGTCGGCACCCACAGCCGCCAATTCGTGAGTAAACGCTCGGCAGGCAATTTGGGATCAAGCTTCACATTGCCGGTGGTTAGTCGTGACCGGCAAGCCGCGATCGTTTCTCGCTCCTCGGGAGCAAATCGCTCCAGCAGGAAACCGAGCCGCTTGAACACCGCACCACTACCAAGCCGTTCCGCATACGAAATCAATAGAGTCAAGTCCTTGGATTTCGACAGCAGATAATTGTGAAGCGCATCCGACATGGGACGCGCTCCTCCACCCAAACTCGGATCGTCCAACATATCGAGCACTGTCCGCGTGGGGTCGGACACGCTAACCTTCACCTGTCCGCGCCAGACGGGTTTTGTCCCGAAGAGCGATTCCGGCAGAATCGTGCGTAAGACGAATGTTGTGCCTTTGATCACCGGCCGGCGATTGCGCGGCTTCGTCGTTGTCATCAACAAGACTGAGCGGAATATCTGTTCGGTCAACCCCCAATGCTCGGCAGCGCTCCACCCACCGATGTAGCAGGGAGTGAACAGCCGCTCAGCCACAATCCAAGAATCTTCCAAGGCAACATCACCCGTTCGAGCCTCCAACGGTACCGGCACATACAATCCGCGACGCACCCTCGACATCCAACCTTGTTGTGTCCATCGGGCCAGTGTCTTGGCTGCTTCCTTCGGAGACACGCCGAGACTGGTTGCTGCCTCCTCAACTGAGACAGTTCCCTTGGTCTCCCGAAGCAGCTTGGCCATCTTCGCCCGAGATCCTTTACCTAATCCAGCAACCGTATTCATAAAGTATAGTCAGTGCGTCGCAGACCCCTTGCGGCGTGAACTACTGCGCATAGAATATACTTTTTTCCTGTCCTAAACAAGTCATTTTGCGAGGTTTTCTGCAAAAGCATAATCCTAGGGCTTTGGTCGCCCGGCAGGCTCCGATACGTGTGTGCTTACATCACTAGATAGTGTTGATATCGGCGATGCGCGGCCCGGCCGGTCGTTGCCACCCGCGTACTGGTTGGCTGTCGGCCTGTTTGCGGACGCCAGTTGCGTTATTCACGACTGGCTTCTCACGTGCCCGTGTTGTAGGGACTCGGGCTGGCATCTTCCGCCTCTTGCGGCGTCGGGTCATTGGCTCACCCAAGATTTCGTGGCAGAACCGAAAGACAGTGTCGCTTGCGACCGGAAAATTGATATTGCGTAGGATGTCGGCGATAGCCGCGTAAGACACCCCTTTGCTCCTCAATTCCGCGATGCTGTCTTTCAATGGCAGAAGCTTCTGAAACTTGGTCGGATGCCGTGGCGTATAGTCTCGGATGGCTTGCGCCAATCGGGCTGCCACCAAATCTGTTGCGGGATCGTTTTTCATTCGGATAGTCCTCGGATGCAGTTCGGACAAAAGTTCCTAGCGGATGCTAGGGGCCTTGCGTGTCCTCTTTTCATGTGCGCCAGTAAAGCACAAGCCCCGAAAAAAGTTGCTCCCGTTTGGGAACAACTTATCTCCTCGGATCGGGTACACGTCAGGCATGCTGTCACGAAAAGCGCAATACTGCCTGGCCAATGCGAAGGCATACTTCGAGGAACATCTGTCCACAGGTGATTATTACAGCGAAGGGGTAGCCGTTGCCGGACAGTGGTTTGGTAAAGCCGCGGAATCTCTCCATCTATCGGAAACGGTCAAACGTGACGAGTTCCTGTGTCTCTGTGACAACCTGGACCCGTGCACTGGTAAACTCCTCACGCAACGGCTCAAAACCACCCGCAGCGAGGTCAGTGATGATGGGGAGGTGCGTACCGTGGCCAACCGTCGAGTATTCTACGATTTCACCTTCTCACCACCCAAGTCGGTCTCGATCGCGGCATTCATCGGTAATGACAGTCGTATCGTGGACGCCCATGACCGTGCCGTCCGCGTGTCACTGCAAGAACTGGAGCGTTTAGCGGCGACTCGCGTGCGCACCAAGGGCAGTATGTCGGACCGGCCCACCGGCAACATTGTCGCGGCGACCTTCCGGCACGATACGTCCCGTGCCTTGGACCCGCACTTGCACAGCCACTGCGTTGTTTTTAACGCAACGTTTGACCCGGTGGAGCGTCGCTGGAAGGCGCTGCAGACCCTGGAGATGGTGCGCGCAAGGAAGTACGTCGAGAACGTCTACTACCACGAATTGGCCCGCGAACTCAGGGCATTCGGATACAACCTGAAACACAATGCTCGCGGTGACTTTGAGGTGCAGGGTGTTTCTCTGGAACTCTGCCAACGATTCTCGAAACGGCACCAGGAGATCGACGAGAAGACGCACGAACTACTGGCCAAGAAACCGTATCTCGCGAAAGGCAATGTGCCAGAAATCCGAAACAGCATCGCCCAAAGCGAACGGTTGCGTAAGATCAAATCGGTTCGGCTGGCGGAGCTGCGGAGTCTCTGGACACGCCAAATATCCCCCGCTGAGAAAGAGGCCGTCGCATCGTTGAAGCATGGTGCGTCAGTCAATTCCGGCGACCGCGTCGCAGGCAGCGCCCTGGCCGCTGTCATTTGGGCAGAAGAACACCTATTTGATCGCCACCCTGTTGAACCTGAGTACGAGCTTTGGCGGCATGCGTTGGAACATGCACGCGGTGAGAACATCACCGTGGGACAAGTGCGCAAAATCACTCAAAGCAGAGGCTACATCCGCGATGAACGCAGCCCACACCTTGTTACGAGCAAAGTAGCCCTTGAGCGAGAATGGGAGATCGTATGTCTGGCCAAGGAGGGGATCAGAGGGTTTCGTCCATTGGGCGATACTCAGTCGATCTGCAACACCACTCTCAATTCAGAACAGCGCGCGGCTGTCGAGCACATCTTGAGTTCTCGTGACTTCCTCACGTTGTTTCGCGGCGGCGCGGGCACTGGGAAAAGCTATGCTCTGAGAGAGGTCGGCGATGGGTTGCAAAGAGCAGGGCATCACGTCCACGTCATCGCGCCGCAACGACAACAAGTCATGGGTTTGGAACAGGATGGATTCAGCCGAGTTCAGACCGTGAGCGAATTCCTCGTGAGGAAGCCAATGCCAGAGGGAGCCGTTGTCATCGTGGATGAAGCCGGCCAAATCGGAGGCGAGCAGATGCAGCGGCTTCTTCGCTACGTCCGTAACGGTCGCGGTCGTCTCATTCTCTGCGGCGACACCAGGCAACACGGAGCGGTGCAAGCATCCGACGCACTTTGGGCCATTGAGAAGTACTCAGGCCTGAAGGCGGCTGTCCTGAACGAGATTCGCCGTCAGGACCCGGCGAGGGCCAAGACCATGGCCGAGCGGCGGCAGATTGAAGAGTACCGGCAGGCCGTTCGCGAGGCATCCGAGGGGAACCTCGGTAGATCATTTGATCGTCTGGACAAGCAATCGGCAATCATCGAGTGTACGCCGTCCGACCAGCAGGACAAACTCGCGGAGAGTTATGTCAACCTCACTGGCGCGGGGCATTCGGTTGTGGTCGTTTCGCAAACCTGGTCGGAAATTCACAAGGTCAATGATCGTGTGCGGGCGGCACTCAAGTCCCGTCATCAATTGGGCGACGAAGAGCACACGGTCACAGCGCTCGAATCTGTCGATTTGACCGACGCGCAAAAACGTGACCCACGGTTCCACACCGACAAAACCGTCCTTGTGTTCAATCAAGATACTGCTGGCTTTGGCAAGGGCGAGACGGGTCGTCTGAGGGACATCACGAGGAAGGGGCTTGTGGTTGAGGGTGAGAAAAAGATTCGCGTCATCCGATTCGAGCATCTATCTCGCTTGGCCGTCTGCCAATCCCGCGAGATGGCCCTTGCCTCCGGAGATCGCTTGCAATTGAAGGCCAATGGCAGGGCCACGCGTGGAGAACGCTTGGTGAATGGCGAACTGGTCACAGTGAGCAAGGTTCTGGCTAACGGACAAATCCGGCTCCGAGACGGCAGGGTGCTCGGAACGGCTTACCGGCGGTTCGTTCGTGGCTTTGCCATCACCTCGTATGCCTCGCAAGGCAAGACAGTCGATTACGTCCTGTTCTCCGATTCGTCCGTCAAGGCCGCGACCAACCAGCAGCAGTGGTACGTGACGATTTCGCGCGGGCGTAGGGGGATCCGTATTTTCACCAGCGACAAGGAGCAACTGCGGGAAAACATCTGCCGGTCCGGCGACCGCGAATTGGCCCTGGACAGGGCTGTAGCGCTCCGGCAAGGGATGGACGCGAGCGTGAGCATCACCAAAACACAAGCCATCGGACACTCACCTACAGTTTGAGGAAACCAATGAAAAGAAGCCAAAGTAAGGACGCACCGTCGGGTGATATGCTGAACGAAACGAAGCAACCCGAAGTCGCACGTCTCGCACTGAGCCGAAAAGAAGCTGCCACTGCCTTGGGAGTGAGCGTCCCGACTTTGGATCGGCTGGTGCAACGCGGATTACTCCGACCGAGTCGCGCGCTACGTCGCCCACTATTTCCTGTCCCCGAAATCGAACGATTCCTCCGCGAAACATCCGGCCCGATCACATCGTGAAGAGAACGCCGCTTCAGGATTCACCAAAACTTTCGCTTGTCGCTCATCTGTCAGAAGCGATCTCACAGTGTCATCCTGACAGAAATGTTGTAACCCAATGTTGTAACCCGACGCCCGATTTTGTGATGTTTCGTGATGACATGGGATTGCATGCGATTGGCATACAACCTTGGCACACATTGGGCTGGCAGCCGATAGCTAAAGGCGTGAAAAACTGGCTAAAACTGCCCTTTAGAATTATGAGTCCCCTGCTCTACCACTGAGCTACCCTGGCACGCACAAGCGGCGTAAGATTACCGAGGCCACGGGAAATTTCAACCGCCTTTTCCGCTCACCGGCCCGACAATTCCTGGCTGCGCCGCGCAGCCGCCTTAATCGCCTCGACAAAAATGTCCACCAGCTTTTTGTCCGTCATCAGTTTCAGTGCCGCCTCGGTCGTTCCGCCGGGCGAGGTGACATTCTTGCGTAACACGTCCGGCGGGTCGCCGCCCTCGCTCATCAGCCGCGCCGCGCCGAGCACGGTCTGCAACGCGAGCTTCTTTGCCATGTCCTCAGGCAAGCCGGCTTCGACGCCCGCTTTGATCATCGCTTCCGTAATGTAGAAAATATACGCAGGACCGCTGCCGCTGAGCGCCGTCACGGCGTCCAACAATTTCTCCTCGATGCGAGCCGTAATCCCGACGGCCCCGAGAATCGTTTCCGCGGTTGCAAGATCGTCGTCCGTAGCGGATTGGCCCTTGGCAAGTGCAGCCGCACCCGCGCCGATGAGTGCGGGCGTGTTGGGCATCACGCGCACGACGCGCATCCCCGACCCGAGGTCGCGTTCGATCCGAGAGGTCGTCACACCGGCCGCAATCGACACCACGAGCTTCGAATTCGTGAGGTGCTGCCGCAGCCCCGCCAGCACCTCACTCATCTGTTGGGGCTTGACGGCCAGCACGACGATGTCGGCGGCGCGGGCGGCCTCGCCGTTGTCGGCGGTCACGAGAACGCCGAAGGTTTTTTCAAAAAACTCGCGCCGCTCCGCGCGCACGTCGGTGGCGATCAATTGCCGGGGCGACACGGCCTTGGCGGCGAGGAGACCACGAATGAGGGCCTCGCTCATGTTGCCGGCACCGATGAATGCGAGGGTCTTATTCTTCAGGCTCATGTTGTTTTCGTTCTCCGAAAATGGCCGTGCCAATGCGCACGATCGTAGCGCCCTCTTCGATGGCAATCTCGAAATCGTGGCTCATGCCCATCGAAAGCTCACGCAGGCCGAGCGTGTCGAGCAACTCGCGCAGCCTCCGGAAGTGCGGACGCGCCTTTTCCAGTTCCTCCGTGAACGGTGGAACGGTCATCAACCCGCACACTTCGAGGCGCGACAGCTTGCTGATTGCATCGAGCGCGCCGGGCAGTTCGGCAGGCGGCAGCCCAAACTTGCCGGCCTCGCCCGAGACATTGACCTCCAGCAAGATCGGCTGGACTTTGCCTGCACGCTCCGCCCATTTGTTCAACTCTACCGCCAGCTTCACGCTATCGACGGAATGAATCAACTCAAACAAGGCGACAGCGTCTCGTGCCTTGTTCGTTTGCAGATGGCCGATCAAGTGCCAGCAGGCTCGGCTGGAAATGAGTGGAATCTTTTGCTTTGCCTCCTGCACCTTGCTCTCGCCAAGAATCATAACACCTGCTGCCAATGCTTGTTCAATTCGCTCAGGTCCAACGGCTTTCGTCACCGGCAACAGGACGATGTCGCTAGCGGATCGGCCTGCGCGCTCGGCGGCCTTGCCCATCCGCTCACGCACCCGCTCGATATTCTCCGCCACCTGATTCATTCCGCCCAGTCTATGCCAGCCACTCTCTGTAGTACCTCGAAAGCGGGTGTCATTGAAGCGGCGGCTGGAACACCGGGTTGTCCCACTTCAGGAGGTCACCCCTAGACGGTTGCTTTTTGCCTTTCCACCGCAGGAGTGTCAAGGCTGTTATGGCGGATCTCACAGGTTCTCGCGCGACACAAGGCCTAAGAGCTTGACCGCGCATGATCATCAACGAGGCGCTTCCCGGCGGCGTTCGACGAACCACGCGAGCCAGATCGTTAGTTCAAACAACACAGTCAGAGGCAACGCCATCAGAACCATCGAAAGCGGATCGGGCGGCGCCAAAAATGCGGCTATAGCGAAAGAGAGCAGGATGAAAATCTTCCGTCCGCTGCGCACCGTTGCGTAACCGAGGATGCCGAGCCGTACGAGAATCAGGAGCACCAATGGAATTTCAAACGTCAGTCCCGTCATCAACGTGAATTGCGTGACGAAACCGATGTAGCTGTCAATCGTCCATCGCGGTTCGATTCCCAGCCAGCGGCTGGCCTGGATGAACGCCCGCAACGTCTGCGGAACTATCAAAAAAAAACAGCTTACCGCGCCAGCGATGAACAGGAGTGTGCCAGCCAAGAACCCCGGCCAGAGCAACCGCTTCTCCTTTGGCTTGAGTGCCGGCAACACGAACTGTCCTACGAAATAGCAGATCGCAGGTGCCGCCAAGACCAATCCGACATAAAGTGCCAGCTTCACCGACAACACGAACGAATCCGTGACGTTCAGGCTCAGGAGGAAGTTTTGCGGGTGATCCGTCGCCCGCCGTAATGGCCATGTGAGAAATCCGAGAATCCGGTTGGCGAACACCAGTGCCAGATGAAAAGTGATCGCCAGCGCGATAATGCTTTTGAATAGTGTTCTGCGCAGGTCGTCGAGGTGTTCCCAGAATGACTTGACTGCGCCGCCGTCGTCGGAGGCGGCATCCTCAATCACCTGCAACTCGTCCGGCGGATTCTTCTTCGAAAACCACGGACGCACTGGAAGAGGCCTTAGCCTTGCTTCGGCTCGGAATTGTGCTGCGGTGCGGCGGCAGTCGGCTGGGTGGAGGGTGGAGGCGTCGGCTTATTGGCAGGCTCGTTCGGCTCATCATGCAGATCACGGGAAGCCTTCTTAAACTCGCGCATCGCCTCACCGAGTCCCCGCGCCACTTCAGGCAGTTTCTTGCCGCCAAAGAGAAGGACGACAAGAAAGGCCAGCACAATTATGTGCCAGTCACTCAACATTGCGAGTTGTATTGCCATATCGGTTGCTCCTACGCCCAAGCCTATACCCGCACGACTTCTTTGTCAACGCGGCCTGTGCGACTATTCTTTGACAGTCGCGAACTCACACCGGCGGTTCTTCGCCCAGGCCGCTTCGCTGTGACCGAGGTCGGCGGGTCTGTCCTTGCCGTAACTGATCGTCGTGATGCGGCTTGCGTCAACGCCCAACGCAACCAGTTTCTCGCGCGCAGCCTGGGCGCGGCGTTCACCCAACGCTCGATTGTATTCCGCCGTGCCGCGCTCGTCGCAGTGACCTTCGACCACCAGCTTGGCGCCGGGATTGGATTTCATCCAACTCGCCACCGCTTCTAGCTTGCCCACTTCACTGGGACGAATCTTGGCGCTGTCGAAATCAAAATGGACGGGCGCGAACTGACTGCGATTAAACTCGGTGCCCATGCCGATGGGGGGGCGTGGCCCGGCGGGGATGCCCGTCCCTTCCCCAAGCGGCGACGGTTGCGTCTCCGTCCCACCCGATTTCTTTTTCCAAAGGTTCTTGCAACCGGTCAACCCAAGGGTTCCGATCAAAGTCACGACGATGGCGTAAGACAATAATTTACCGCGCATTGGACATGGTCTCCTTGTTATGAAAATCGTTTGTCACTGTTGCACGTCTCTAGCTCAGGATCCCCACGCCGGTTCAGACGCAACGCCTTCAATGAGCGGCAACTTCCAAAAGTTCTTGCAACCGGTCAACCCAAGGGTTCCGATCAATGTCACGACGATGGCGTAAGACAATAATTTACCGCGCATTGGACATGGCCTCCTTGTTGTGAAAGTCATTTGTCACTGTTTCACGTCTCAAGCTCAGGGTCCCCACGCTGGCTCAGTCGCAACGCCTTCAATGGCCGGCAACTCTACTTGCTCTCCCGTCAGCACGTCAAGCAGATACAACCGCGACCGCCAGTTGCGCGCCTTTGCGAAAACCAGATGCCGCCCGTCCGGTGCCCAAGACGGATCCTCGTTGTCGTCGTCATCGGCCACCTTCGGCACGACCTCGCGCGTAGCGCTGTCGTAGATGCCAATCTGGAACCTGCCGCCGACACGCGATGTCACAGCCAACATCGGCTTGATCTCCGAGCTGAGCGGCGGACGCGACCAGTCCGGTTCGGTATTGTAGGCGGGCGACACCGTCAGCCGCGTGGGTTCTCCGCCACCCTTGCCGATCAGGTAAATCTGCGGACTGCCCCGGTTGTCGCTGACGTAGGCGATGCTCTGGCCGTCGGGCGACCATGTCGGAGATGATTCCGCTCCCGGCGTGTGCGTCAACCGTTGCAGGCCGCCGCCGCTGACATTCATCGTGTAAAGCTCGGGATTACCGTCCTTGCTCAACGTCAACGCGATGGTCTGGCCGTCGGGAGAAAACGTCGCGCCGGAATTCAGCCCTGGAAAACTGGCGACCCGACGCCGCTGGTGCGTGTACAAATCGGCTTCGAGCACGTCGGGATACGTCTGAAGAAAACTCGTGTAAATGATCTTGCGACCGTCCGGCGACCAACGTGGATGCACGCTGATGCTCTTGTCGTACGTCAACTGCCGCGCATTGTAGCCGTCGTAATCCATCACCGCCAATTCCTTCACGTTGCCGCGCGTCCAGACGAACGCGATCTTGGTCTGCGCAATGCCGCGTTGCCCCGTGATGGCCTTGACGATGTCGTCGCTGATCACATGAGCGACCCGCCGCAAATCCTGCACGCTACCCGGATACGATCGCGACAAAACCGTCTGCTTGGTCGCCGTCTGCGTGACGGAACATTCGACCATGATCCCGCCGCCGTCGGCGCGCACGCTCCCCTGCTGGACGAACTCCGCTCCCGACGATTGCGCCAGCCCCAGCCAACCGGACAACTGCACGTCGTTCTTGAGCACCTCTGCCAACTGGCCCGCCACGCCCGGGTCGCCGGCAAATCCCGTCACCGCGAAAGAGCGCTTCTGAAAGTTCTTAGTGACCGTGACTTGTGCCCCACCCTCCATTCTGCTCGACACGATCAATCCAACGATCACCGCCCACAGTACAAACCGTTTCATCCCTACCCCTCCACTTGAAAATCCACCGTGATGTTCGCCGACCCGCCCTTGACGAGCCCGTCGGGCGGCGGCTCGAGAAGGTGTACCTTGCGCGCCGCCGCCAACGCCGAATCGTCCATCAACTTGTTGCCTGACGAATTCCTGAGTTCCACATTGGTGATCGAGCCGTCAAGCGCGACGCGGATCAAAACCGTCGCCACCAGATTTTTGCGCATCGGCTCGCCCGGCTGTTCCCAGGCTTCGTACATCTTGTCGTGCACGCTCTGGTAATACTGCCAGAAAGGCGAGCCTTGCCCGATGCCGCCAACCACGCCATCCGGCGAGCCATCCGGCGAACCGATGCGGCTGCTCTTGCCTTCCCCGCCTCCCGCAGCCTTGCCGTCGCCGTACGGCGTGCCGCCTTCCGCGGCGGCAAGCGCCTGCGCAAATCGATTGCGGAAGGCCGCAGCGGTCTCGCCGCTGCCCGCACCGGTGGCTTTGGCAGTCGTCGCTGCCGCTTTCACCGTCGTCTTGGTGGCCCCCGACTTTTTCCCCGTCGCGGTTCCTGTATTCGCGTTCGTCTCGGCGGCTTTCGTCTCGGCCGTCATCTTCTTCGGTGCATTCTTTGGGGGAATCGAGATCTCGTTCGGATCGGATTTCGGCTCCGAAACCGGTTTTGGTTGCGGCGCGGGCGTTTCGTCGGCGGACATCATTGTTTCGCTCGGTCCGGCAACTACATCCACGCCCGCCGGTTCCCTCGGCGACGCGTACGCTCCGCGGCCGTGACCGGGGCCTTTCGGCAAATCACCGAGAATATCGGCCGGCGTGTAAAGTTCGACGAACGCCGCCGAGTTCTGAGGGCCGCGCGGGAGAAATTCTTCCCAACAGATTATCCCCCCGATCAGCGCAATGTGAAGAATCGCTGCAACGATAAAGTTTCGCCGGAATGCCTTCTCGACCGTGCTCATCGATGTGCCGGGGTCAGTTTGGGTGGATTCTCCTCCTGCGTCATGAGCGCGATGCGCGTGATTTTCACCGCGTGCAATTCCTTGAGCGCGTCCATCACCGCGCCGTAGTTATTCGCCGCGTCGGCCTTGACCAGAATCGTGATGGGCGGCTTGATCTTCGCCAAGGCCGTCAGGTCAGCGCGCAATTGTTGCGGCGACTTCGCCACGTCGTTGAGGTAAATGCGTCCGTTCTTATCCACCGACAGCGTTCGCGTCTGTTCGCGCTTGATCGTGTCGTTCGTGCCCTTGGGCAGGTTGATGTTCATCCCGTACTCGACAACGGGAAAGAAAATCACCACAGCGATGAACAGTTGCAGCAACAAATCCACCAACGGCATGACGTTGATCTCCCTGATCTCGTGGAGGCTGCCGTACCGGCGTGAGCGAGTGGCAAAGCGGCTCATGGTTCAACCCGCGAGGTAATTGTGTTCGATGGCCGCGATGAACTCGTCGGCGAAATTCTCCATTTCCATCGTCTGATGCCGGATCCGCGCGGCGAGCCAGTTGAAGGCGAACAGCGACGGAATCGCCACGAACAATCCCACCACCGTCGCCAGCAACGCCGCCGAAATGCCCGGCGCCACCGCGCCGAGCCGCACGGTTCCGTAAATGCCCATCTGGGAAAACACACTCATCACGCCCCACGCGCTTCCCAGCAACCCGAGGAACGGTCCGCCCTGCACTGCCGTGGAAAGGATGCTGACCTGCGACTCGAGCTTCATCACTTCGGCGTCGATCGCGCGGCCCAGAGCGCCGCGCAGCGTGTCGAGATTGACCATCGCGCGGTCAGCGATAGCCACGTCGGTGTCAACCGCGACCGCCGTCCCCGCGTCGCCGCCGAGCGTCCTGTAGTCGCCGTTCGGTTTGCGCGTTCCGGTCGCATTTCCAAACTGCGTCGAGACCTCCTCCGCGCCCATGCGGTAAATGTTGTACAGCGGACAATCCGCCATCTCGAAATTGTTGATGAACAAATGCAGCGGATCACGCTCGCGGCGAAATTGCGCCAAAAATGCATGGCCGCTCCGACGGGCGCGTCGGAGTTGCTGCCATTTGGTGAGCATGACCGACCAAGTCAGGGCCGAGCCGAAACACAAAATCAACACGATCACTTGGCCCTGCGTGTCGGCCTGTTGAAAAGAATACAACAGTCCTCCGACTGCGAGCACGACATTCATCCCCAATCCTCCTTGCTTGCCCCGAAGGCCTTCGGGACATGGACTACTTATACAATTTCAGGCAGAAAGGTCAAAACTTTTCTTCATACTATGCTTGTCAGTCCCGAGGGGCATTACGCTTCCGTCGGAATGAAGCGCAATGAGAAACTGATTCTCGTCGTAGTAACACTCTGTGCAATACTCCTCCTTCTCGGGCTGCTGCACCCCGCTTCTTCTCCTCCGTCATTTGACACCAGAGGCATGCCACTTGCGAGCACGATGCAACTCTTTGTCTCTCTGTCCACTGCCTTCAAAGCCTTCCGGACGGAGTACGGACGGTTTCCAACGGGCGACCAATCAGTGATATGCTGAATCCTTCAAGGAGAGGACGTAGATGGTCAAAATCCACGCAAGATTATCTTCATTGAGTTTCGACAGAGGGATTTCCACACAAGTGGCTGCGTTCTCGACGCATGGAAACATCCAAGCATCATCGGGTTCTCCGATGACCACCAGCAGGTCGCCATCAAATCCTACGGCCAGAACGGGAAAGATGACGGCGGGAAAGGCGACGACATCGTCGAAGTCGTCACGCTGCCTACAGTGAGGTGAATCTGGAACTCATCCGTAGACTCCTGGTCGTTGTCACCCTGTGAGCGCAGCGAAGGGGTTCCGTCGTTTGGAGATTAGCAGAAACACCAGAGATTCTTCGCTCCGATTAGAATGACGCCTTTTGGGGAACAGGGTTCGTGATAGATTCGCAGGAAAACCTGGCTCCGTGTCAATCGGTTTGGCGGTTTCGGCGGATCACAAACCTCTTGTGGTGCGTTTTGCACTAGAATTCGATGCTCGGGTGCGATACATAAGACGCCGCTTTCAACCAAAAGATTGATCCATGTGTCAGCAACCAACAGCCAAACCGGCAGCAACCGACACCACCAGCGTGACACCGCGGGCGCAGGATTACGCCCAGTGGTATCTCGACGTGATCAAACGCGGCGACCTCGCGGAGCATTCCGCTGTGCGCGGCTGCATGGTCATCAAGCCCCACGGCTACGCCATCTGGGAAAAAATGCAGCGCGAACTCGACGACCGCTTCAAGGCCACGGGGCATGTCAACGCCTATTTCCCTCTGTTTATCCCGTTGTCCTTTCTCACACGCGAAGAGAAACACGCGGCCGGGTTCGCCAAGGAATGCGCCGTCGTCACCCATCACCGGCTCAAGTCGATCAACGGTGAAGTAGTGGTCGATCCGGAATCCAAGCTGGAAGAACCGCTCGTCGTCCGTCCCACCAGCGAGACGATCATCTGGGCGCAATATAAAAACTGGATCCAGAGCTATCGCGATCTGCCCATCCTCATCAATCAATGGGCCAACGTCGTCCGCTGGGAGCTGCGCACCCGCTTGTTCCTGCGGACCACCGAATTCCTCTGGCAGGAAGGCCACACGGCGCACGCCACTGAAGCCGAGGCGCTGGAAGAGACGTACCGGATGCTCGACGTGTACGCCGACTTTGCCGAGAACGTCGCCGCCGTGCCGGTGATCAAAGGCAGGAAGACACCGGGCGAACGTTTCGCCGGCGCGCTTGAAACGCTGAGCATCGAAGCGATGATGCAGGATGCCAAGGCGCTGCAGATGGGCACAAGCCATTACCTAGGCCAGAACTTCGCCAAGAGCAGCGACGTCAACTTCCTCAACAAGGACGGCAAACGCGAATACGTTTACGCCACGAGTTGGGGAGTCTCCACGCGGCTGGTCGGTGCGTTGATCATGACGCACAGCGACGATAACGGCTTGGTTCTCCCGCCGAAGCTTGCGCCGATTCACGTCGTCGTCGTTCCCATCTTCAAGAACGACGCCGAAAAGGCGAAGGTGCTCGAAGAAGCCGGCAGGGTTTTTGCAGAACTCAAAGCCCAGGGACTCGCCGTCGAGCTCGACGACCGGGAAGGCATCATGCCCGGCGCAAAATACTACGAATGGGAAGCCAAAGGCGTTCCCGTCCGCATCGAGATCGGGCCGAAAGATTTGGAGAAAGGCAGCCTCTGCCACGTCCGCCGGTTCGTTTTGGAAAAGGAAGGCGAGACCGAACAAGACCAACGCAAACGCCGCAAACAATTCTTGCCGCGCGCCGAGGCCATTGCGTCCATCAAGCCCACACTCGACACGATGCAGCGCGAGTTGCTTGAGCGCGCCCGGATTTTCCGCGCCAAACACAGCCGCGTCATCAACACGATGGAAGAGTTCGAACAGTTTTTCGCCAAAGACGCGCTCGGCGGTTTCGCGTGGGTCCACTGGGCCGGCGACCACGAGCAGGAAGACGAGATGGCCAAGCGTTTCGAGACCACGGTTCGCTGCATCCCGTTGCCCGATCAGATGCCGGGCGAAGCCAAAGGCACCGGCCAGTGCCTCCTGACCGGTCAGCCGTCCGCGCAACGCGTGCTCATGGCGCGGGCGTATTAGGCCGCGCCGCGCCAACACTTGGGCGATCAAGTCTTCCTTGCGCACCCCTTTGCTTTTGGCCAGATACTGCACCATCACGGCCGCGGCCTGGGCTTGCGCCAGCGCGTTGTCGCCAATCCGTAGGCGCAGCGGCTCGGCAAACTGCCCGATGTCAAAACAGCGCACGCCCGCGCGCTGCAACGCTGCCATCAGCGCCTCGGGGTAGGTGACTTCCGTCAACGTCCGCGTCACCACCACCCGGTCAAAACAACCCCGCCCCCCCTCAATCTAGCTCGCATGGCGCGTCAATAGTTCCGCTTTCATCCCTCCAGCTCACAACCGAGTCCAAGCCCTTCCTACCGGCTCCGCCGGCTTAAGGCAAGCCTCCCACAGAGCACACAGAGTCACGCAGAAATCCTCTCCGAAGTCGCCCCTCACGACTTCGGAGGTTATTTGACTCCTCTACACCCTCCGCGCGCTCTGCGTGAAATAAGCCATTGCCGTTAATGACAGATATCCTTCGACATGCTCACTGCATCACACGAACGCGGCAGCGACTTCGTCGGCGAAGAGGATGCCGCGTTTGGTGGGTTGAAGGCGGTTATTGCGCCACTGGACGAGTTCGGCGGACAGAAGTTCGGCGATCTGTTTGTCCCAACGCCCGCGCACCAGGTCGGCGGGCACGCCATCGGTCATCCGCATCCCAAACGCCGCGCGTTCGGCGGCGCGGAGCCCGGGCGTGATCGTTTCCTCGAAGCTGATGGTTGAACGGCGATGGCTGATGGCTTCGACATACCTGTCGATATCCGCCACATTCTGCCAGCGGCGGCTGCCGACGGTACTGCACGCGCTCGGGCCGAGTCCGATATAGTCCTTGCCTTCCCAGTAGGCGATGTTATGGACGCATTCCCGGCTGGGCATGGAGAAATTGCTGACCTCGTATTGGCGATAACCGGCAGCGGCGAGTATTTCGATCGCAGTTTCGTACATGGCGAGTTGCTGCTCGTCGTCGGTGGGCAGCGGAACGTAGGATAGGCGTCGCGCTTGTCCGTCGTCGGAGCTCGTTTGACTGCCGGGGTGAACGGGCAAGATGCCCGTTCGACTATTATCGGAGTGGGCGGGAGGAACGCCCGCCCTGCTATGGAGCCGCCAGAATACGGTGTCCTCTTCCAGAATCAGGCAATAGGCCGAGATGTGCTCGGGCTGAAGTTCGATCGCGCGGCGCAACGTCGTCCGCCAATGCTCCATCGTTTGGCCGGGCAGACCAAACATGAGATCGAGGTTGACGTTGTCGAAGCCGGCGCGGCGCAGTTTCTCGTACGACTCGACGCCGGCTTTGACGGTGTGGATGCGTCCGATTCTCTTGAGAAAATCATCGTCGAGCGATTGCACGCCCATCGAAATGCGGTTGACGCCGGACTCGCGGAACAGTCTCGCTTTCTCGGTGGACACCGTGGACGGATTGCATTCGACCGTCCATTCGCTGATACCTTCCAGCGGAAGGTATCGTCGCATGTCATCCAATATCCGACGCATGAGCGACGTGGTGACAATGCTGGGTGTGCCGCCGCCGAAGAAGACGGTGGTGGGCACAAGGCTGTGGCCGCGCTTGGCAAGCGCGGCTACTGAGCGCTCAAGCTCCAAGAGCACCGCGTCCACGTAACCGCTCATCTTCGCGGCGGCGCCGGTCTCCGAGTAAAACGCGCAGTAATCGCATTTCGCCGCGCAGAACGGCACGTGCACGTACAGATGCTCGACTTTAGCCGTTGCGGTTTGCATACTTCGGGGTTCACGATAATCGAGTTTGTGATGGCAAACAAACCTCAAATCATTCTCGCCAGCGCCTCGCCGAGGCGGGAGCAGTTACTGCGGGAAATGGGACTGCGGTTCCTCGTCGTGCGGCCCGATGGCGTGGAGGAAGCGTTGACGGGCGCTGCGCCCGACGTGTTGGCGATGCAGAACGCGCAACGCAAAGCCCGGGCCGTCGCGGGACGGCATCCGGGGTCGATGGTCATCGGCGCCGACACGATCGTCGTGCTCGGAGGGAGAATGTTCGGCAAGCCGCGCGACCGCGACGAGGCGATGACGATGCTGGAGCAATTGGCCGGGCGGCGACACGAGGTCATCACCGCGGTTTGCCTCATTCACCGCTCGCTGGATACGGAGATCGCTTTTAGCGACACGACGCGCGTGTGGATGCGTCCGCTTTCCCGCGAGCAAATCGGTGAGTATCTCAACAAGATCAATCCGTTGGACAAGGCCGGGGCCTATGCGATTCAGGAACACGGCGAAGGAATCGTCGAGGGAATCAACGGCAGTTTCAGCAACGTGATGGGGTTGCCGACGCAGCGGTTGCGAGCGACGCTGGGGAAACTGGGCGTGTTCGTTTCTTCGGGTTGATGCACCGCTAGGATTTGCTATCCTTGTGGGCGGGAAATTGCAAACGACCCGTGAGAATTTTCAGTTGGAAGTGGCGGTGCTGGTGTCGCTGCTGCTCCACGTTGTGTCGATGGCCGGTTGGGAGTATCGAGTGGCGCTTGCCGGGTTTCCCCTGTTCAAGCCGATCGCCAAAGTCTTGAGCGTGGCCTTTCCGCCCGTGAGGTACTCAGAAACGCAGCCAACTCCGCAAACGATCACGTTTGTTGAAGCTCCCCAGCCGCAACCGCCACGACCCGAGCCCGAGCCGCCGCGCCAGTTCATGGAAACGGACAACAGCCAGGTCACAGGCGAGCAGCCGAAGGACGCGAAATATTACTCCGACAGATCAACGATCGCCGCCAATCCTGTGAACCCGACGGGCAAAACGGGTGACACGCCCTACCTGGAGGGCAAAGAGACGCGGGTGATGAGCACCGAAAACGTCGTGCCGGGTTCAGGGGCAGCAGCCCCGCCTGTTGCGCCGGTCACGCCGCCGTCGTTCCCAGCGCCTCCAGCGCCACCGAGTGCGACCGTACAGCCCCAACCAGTGGCCGCAGTTAAACCTTCGCCGCCGCCGGCGGCGGCCGAGCAACCCAAGGAAGTGCCTGTCAAAGAACTGGATGTCGCCGAGGAGAAAAAGCTGGCCATGGTTTCCAAGGAAGGTGAACCGCTCCAACAACAACCGGCTGAAGCCCGCGAGCCTGCGTTGGCGCCGCCCGCTGCGCCAGCACCCGCAGCGGCGAATCAGCCGCCGGCAAGTGGGTTGGCGGGAGGCGCGTCGAGTCGTGAGATTGGGGCGGTGAAATCGCATCTGGTGGCTGCGGGCGTCAGCCGCATTGGGGTTGCCGCGTTCAACGTGGAGGACAGCCCGTTTGGCCCGTATGACAAACAGCTCATCCGCGCGGTGCAGAGCCGCTGGTATAGATTGATTGATCAGTACGGTATCTATGAGAGGACCGGCGAGGTGCGCATCACGTTTGAACTCTACGACGATGGTTCTGTCCACGACCTGCAGCGCGAGCAGAATACGGCGGGAGAGATTTTGGCGTTGTTTTGTGAGAAAGCCGTTCTAGAATCCGCGCCGTTCGACCCGTTGCCGGAAAAATTGCGGACACTGATCGGAAAAGAACCGCGAGAAGTCAAGTTTACCTTTTATTATTGATCGATCAACGGAGGTTTGGAGATGCCTGAATGGTTTCGTCAAGGTGGAATCGCCATGTACCCGCTGATGCTGTGTTCGGTGGTGGGGCTGGCGATCATATTGGAACGCGTCTGGGTATTGCGGCGGCAGAAGGTCATCTCGTCCACGCTGGCCGAGCTGATTCAAAGGAATCCTCCGCCGCCCGAGCAAAAAGAGAAGCTCAAGGCCCTCAGCGAGAACGATGGGACCGTGCTCGGCGAGCTCGTGCAGGTCGTGTTTGCGCACGCTTCACTAGCCAAGCCCGAAAACGTCGAAGCGGTCCAGTCGGTCGCCCGCCAGATCGTCGGCCGCATGGAACGCGGCCTGACGACGCTCTCGTTGATCGCCGAAATCAGTCCACTGCTCGGTCTGCTCGGCACGGTCAGCGGCATGGTGCATTTGTTTATGGACGTGGCGCAACACGGACTGGGCGAGCCATCACAAATCTCGCGCGGCATTTTTGAGGCGCTGATCGCGACGCTGACCGGCCTGGCGGTGGCGATCCCTGCGTTGACGGCTTACATGTATTTGCGCCGGCGCATCGAGTTGCTCATTCTGGAAATGGAACAGCACACCAACGAACTGCTCACGCGGTTGTACCGCTAGGCGAGGCGGGCCGGTTCATCATGCGCATCTTTGAAATGTCACAGCGGCACCGGACGCCGCAGATCCGGATGATCAATCTGGTGGACATTCTGTTGAACCTGCTGATTTTCTTCATCGCCTCGACGACGTTCCGCGTGGCGTCGAATGTCCCTGCGGCAGTCAAGGTTTCCCTGCCCGAAGCGCGCACAGCGGAAGAGATCGGCAAGGAGAAGATTCCGCACCTGCTGATTACTGTCACATCCGACAACAAGATTTACCTCAACAAGGAGTCGATCGGCCTCGCCGATCTGGAAAAGGCGTTGCACGACGCCAAGGCGAAGAATCCGGATGTGCTCCTCGATCTTTCGGCTGACAAGAATGTCAGCTACGGCACAGTGGTGGCAATCGTCGATGCGGCGCGCGCCACGGGCATTGGCAATATCACGGCGTTCACCCAGAAATCCGTCAAGAGTGCGCCCCAAAAATGAGGGCGGCCCGAAGGATTTCGAGCCGCCCACACTTGTTTCGCAGCAAATCCCGTCGATCCCGCTCGCAGCGGAATCAAAAATCTGCGCGAATTACTCAGCCGAGAATGGCTTCTTTCGCTGCTTTGGCGACGCGGAACTTTACGACGCGCTTGGCAGGGATCTGAATCTGCTCGCCTGTAGCGGGGTTGCGCCCCAGACGCGCCGCGCGATTGACAAGCACCAACTTGCCGAGGCCAGGAATCGTGAAGGAATTTTTCGCTTCCTTGTAAGCCAGCTTCACCAATTCGTCGATGAACTCACCTGCTTGCTTCTTTGAGAGACCGGTCTTCGCAGCGAGCGCGCTTAGCGTCGCCGACTTTGTCAATTTAGCCATAGCTTCTTGCTTCCTCCTTGAGGGTTAAGGTTTCGCGCATCCTACAAAACATCCGACCCGCTTGCAACCATTGATTTTCAAGGGTCAAATGAGAGTCAGCCGGCCAGGAACGGATTGTGCAACCGCTGCTCGCCGATGGTTGTCGTCGGCCCGTGACCCGAAAACACGCGCACGTCGTCACCCAGCGGGAAAAGTTTCTCGCGGATTGAGCGCAGCAGGGTCTCGTAATCGCCGCCCGGCAAATCCGTGCGCCCTATCGAGCCGGCGAACAACACGTCACCGACAAACGCGGCTCGCTCGCGCGGTTCAAACAGCACGACGCTGCCGGGACAATGACCGGGACAGTGAAGAATCTCAAATTTCAACGCGCCGACTTCGAGCGGCTTGCCCTCCTCAAGAAAAAAGTCGGGCTTCGTCGGCTCGACTTCGATGTCCAAGCCGAACATTCTGGTCTGCGGCAGGTCCAGCAACGGCGCGCTCTCGCGATGGATGCCGAACCGGGCCTGGGTCAGGCGCAGCAGCGCGCCGTTGTCAAGAAAATGATCCCAGTGACCGTGCGTGTTGATGAGATACTCAATCGGAGTTTTCCAAGCGCCAGCTTGTTCGGCCATTGAGGCCGCGGTTCCCAAGGGCGCATCGATCACCAACGCGTGACCGCGCAAGCGGTCGCAGACAAGGTACCCGTTCGTAGCGGCGGGCCCGGCCTCGAACGTTTCAGTCAGCATTCTTCCCCACTTGGCATCAAACGGCAGGGAATAAAAGACTACTCCTTCTCGTCCTCTTCGCCGCCCTTTTCGTCGTCTTCCTCGTCGTCGTCTTCCTCGTCGTCGAAATCCTCCAAGTCCCCCGACGATTCGCTCATGTCGAAACCGCACGTCGGGCAAAGAAGATGATTGCGCTTCAGTTCGTCCGGGTCAACGTCCACGTTGCAATTTGGACACGTCAATTCTTCCATCGTTCCCGCTTCCTCTTGTGCGCCGGCAACAATATAAGAAAATCAGCGCCGCGCAAGCGCGATTTACCGTTTCGGCCTCGCATCGTGGAGCCTCTGAAGTTCGTTCTCCACTCTGACAGGGCTCGTCGTAATGGTAGTATCGAGTTTCGCTTGGCGAAATATCAGCCAAAGCTTTGGTGACCGGTGTTGCGCCAAAGTCTCGGGGATGATTTCCATTTCAAGGAGTTTTCGATGCGCACCGGATCAACACGGACACCGTTCGCGGCAGAAATGCCGCCCCTACGAGAAGTGGCGGCAAGCGGCGCGCGGTAGATTCTCGACGATCCGGCGCGGTCTTGTTGCCGCGCCGATCCGATCATCCTTCCTGCTCGGCTTTCTTGGCGGCTTGGGCTTCGGCGATGATTTTCGGGGCGATGTGCTGCGGGACTTGTTCGTAGTGCGAGAACTCCATCTCGAAACTCCCGCGACCGCCCGTCATGGATCGCAGTTCGCTGGAGTATTTGAAAATCTCGGCCTGCGGCACCTGCGCCTTGATCGCTTGCATCCCGTCCGCCGGCTCGACGCTCATGATGCGGCCCCGGCGATGGTTGAGGTCGCCGGTGATGTCGCCCATGAACTGGTCGGTCACATAGACGGTCACATTCATGATCGGCTCCAGCAACACGGGTCGCGCCTTGCTCATGGCGTCCTTGAACGCGTGCAGGCCGGCGATCTTGAAGCTGATTTCGCTGGAGTCCACGTCGTGATACGAGCCGTCATAAACAATCGCCCGCACATCCACGACTGGGTAGCCGGCCACCACGCCGCCCAACATCGCTTCGACGCAGCCTTTCTCGACGGCGGGAATGAAATTGCGCGGAATGGCACCGCCGACCACCTCGTCCACGTATTCAAATCCTTTGCCGCGTTCCATCGGCTCAACCTTGATATACGCTTCGCCGTATTGGCCGCGCCCGCCGGATTGCTTCTTGTGTTTGTAACGGCCGTCGCCGCGCCCCGTGATCGTTTCCTTGTAATCGACCTTCGGCGTGCTGAGATCAACGTTGACACCCAGCTTGCGTTTCATGTTGTCCACGACGACCGCCAGATGCAGGTCGCCCATGCCTGAAATCACCAACTCCTTCGTGTTCGGGTTGCGTTCCATGTGAAACGTCGCGTCTTCCTCGATCAACCGATGCAACGCGAGACTGATCTTCTCCTCGTCCTTCTGCGTGTGCGGATGAACCGCAAAACTCATGACGGGCCGCGGGAACCGAATCGGCGGAAAGACGACTTTGCGCGCCGGATCGCACAGTGTGTTGTTGATGTGCATGTCCTTGAGCTTGGCGAGCGCGACGATGTCGCCCGGTCCCGCCTCGCCGACGACCGTTTGGGTTTTGCCTTGCAGCTTCAGCAGTTGCGGCACGCGCTCCTTGCCACCGCGCGTCGCGTTCAACACGTCCAGATCGGCGCGCAGCGTCCCCGAATAAACGCGCACGTACGCCAGATGCCCTGCGTACGGATCGACCGTCACCTTGAACACAAATCCGGTGAACGGCGCGTCAACTTTCGGCTCGATCTTTTCGTCGTTTTCTGCGGACACAGGGCCGCGGTCGAGCGGCGACGGAAGCAACGCCGTGACGCCATCGAGCAGTTGGCGCAACCCGATCTCTTTTTCGGCACAACCGCAGAAAACCGGCACGGTCGCGCCGCGCACCACGCCGACGTGCGCTCCCCTGGCGATCTCGTCGGCGGTGAGTTTTTGTCCGCCCAGATATTGTTCCAGCAGTTTGTCGTCCTGCTCGGCGGCGGCTTCTTCCAAGGCGTCGTGGGCGCTCTTGAATTGATCGCGCAACTCAGCGGGCACTTCCACCTCGGGTGTCGTGCGGAGGTTGACGACTTTTGAGAAGCCCGCTTCCTTGCCGATGGGCAACTCAAACGGCATGCAGTTCTTGCCGAATGCACTTCGGATTTGCTCGACACAGCGGAAGAAGTCGCTGTTTTCCTTGTCGAGTTTGCTGATGAAGATCAGGCGCGGCTTCTGCATTTCGTCGAGCAGTTTCCAAACGCGCCGCGTGCCGATTTCGATGCCACCGACTCCATCGACCACCACAATGGCTGCGTCGGCTGCGCGGACTGCCGCCATCGTCTCCCCGTAGAAATCGGCGACGCCGGGCGTGTCGATCAGGTAAATCTCGTGGTCCTGCCACTTGCAGTGAAGCGGCTTGGCGCGAATCGTGATCTTGCGCTCGATTTCGTCGGGCAAACAGTCGGCGGCGCTGGCGCCGTTGGCCACGCGCCCGTGCGTGGGCACGGCCTTGGCCATGAACAACGCGCCGTCGATAAGTGAAGTCTTGCCACTGGAAGCGTGGCCGACGACGGCGACAGTGCGAACTTTCGAGGTGTCAAGAGGCATAGGAAATCTCCGGAAACTGTTTCCGCTTCAGAACGTCGCTTTTCCCGCGCCGAGCGCGAGTGCGGTCATTTTCGCAGAAAGCCAAAGTGAATCAAGCAAAAAGCCCCAACTTGAATCAATTCGAGTTGCCTGAACCACCTCCGCCTAACGGCGAGGGGTTCGTGAAGCGGTCGTCCGAAGGCAAAGCCAGCACCACGTGGCCAAGCCCAATGGTGCACCCCGGTCAACGTTCGCCGGAGGCCTGATACGATGAGCGCAAACGATGATCGTGTTCGCGCGAAAAGATTCTTTGCGTACAAGAATGTTTTTCTGCCGCGCCCGCAGCGAGTTGCGCGCAGTATGAGCAAGGCCGGCGGCACTCGCGTCAGCGAGCGTCGCCCACCGCAGCGCAGCATAAAAACGAGCAACAACAACGTGTGGGGTGAGGAACCAAGTCTAGTTTTTCGTGGTGAGGCATTAACTGCCGGGTGGTACGTTCGTCAGCCCGATACACAAAGACGACCGATTCCTTTCACTCCAGTTCGGGGACGTCCGTGAATCGAAGAGGATTGCTTAGCAGGCTGTCGTACTTTGATGTAAGTCGTTGATTATCAGCCTGTCTATCCTTGCCCACGAAAAATGTGAAAAAGATCGAGAAATGTCTTGACAGTATGTTGTTTTTTTGAGTACAAACTTCAGTAATTAAGCGAGTCAACCTTAAGTGTGTTTTGAGGGTTTCCACAAGAGGCAAAGGGAATACTGAGGTAAGCAATCTTACTAACCGAAGGGTAATCGAGGGTAAACATATGAAAAAGCTTCTAATTACAGTCGCCGCATCAATTGCCGTGTTGATATGTGCCAGCTTGGCGTCCGCCCAAGACGGGTTGACGCTGACGCTGACCTCCGGGACACATACGACCACCCTCACAGATGCCGGCAGCGGCATCATCAGTACGAACAACTTGACGATCGGCAATTGGTCCCCTCTAGACGTCCTTGTCACTTCCCAGCCATATGTGGGCGATAGTACCGACGATTACGTGTCACTCGCCGTTACGTTTACCGAGAATCTTACTAGTGCTGCGACACACTTGATTTGACGGATGAATTTGGGATGCTGGCTGCCACAAGGAGGTCGTATGGCAACCAAGTCGGTCGTGCAACTCGGCGAGCAGCAGCGC
>Ga0326728_10008325_pt1 | contig 25859 bp, 26 predicted proteins | sample MB3enrmetagenome_FD_207602 | JGI IMG/M metagenome (GOLD analysis project Ga0326728, IMG submission 207602) | Lab enriched peat soil microbial communities from McLean, Ithaca, NY, United States - MB31MN | ecosystem: Environmental > Terrestrial > Soil > Wetlands > Peat | place: USA: New York... | reverse complement strand
TTAGCGCTCAGCGACGCGTCCGGGCGGCCAAATCGTATGCGCGTGACCACTGTCGCGGCCAGCGCCGATGCCGCTGCCGCCATGGTCGTGTTCACCACCACAAGAACGCATCGGTCCGCCGCGTCGGCAAACAAAATCGCCCCCGCCGAATTCAGCCCCAACCAGCCCACCCATGCCAACGCGCATCCCAGAACAACTAGCACGACATTGTGACCGGGAAGCGCGGCCGGCATTCCCTCGTCGGAAAATTTTCCGCGGCGAGAGCCAAGGATCCACGTAATCGACAAAGCCGTGAGCCCGCCCACAACCTGAATCGTGCTCGATCCCCCGGCATCGATAAAGCCGCGCCCCAGCCCGTAGTTTCCGCCCAGTTGCGCCAGCCAGCCTCCGCCCCACACCCAATGCGCAAACACGGGATAGGTCCATCCCGCCAGCACCGCGGTTGAGGCGCAGATCGCGCCCAGCCGCCAGCGGTCTCCGCCAGAGCTCAGCGGAATCAGCGCCGCCAGCCCCACGCTAAACATTTGCAGAAGAAAGATGAGCGACGTCGCGGAGAAGTCCAGTCGCATTCCGTGCAGAAAGAGAGGCTCTGCGCTGATCCAGTTCCACGCTTTGCCACCCACAACAAATTCGTGGCCGGCCTGCGCCGCCGTGCCTTGCAACGAAAATCCAACGATCAGATAAACAATCGCCGCCACTGACACCGCGCACAACGACGCCAGCATGGCATGCGCCGCGCTGCGCGATCGTCCCAGGCCTGCATTGATCAGGGCTAGTCCGGCGCCCGCCAGAGGCACCAGCAGAATGAGCAGGAAGCAGAGCGTCGTGGCCGTTCCACCCAGAGGTTCGCTCACGGCCGTTCCTTCTCTGCGGCGAGAACGCCATGAGAGCGCACCAGTAGCGCGAGCCCGAACAACTCCGTCGCCACTCCGGCGAAGACGAACGCTATCCGCGCGCCGCCCGCGTGCAGCAGCTGAACCGCGCACACCGCGATCACCCATCCCGCAACCAGCAGGAATAAACCCGCAAGCTTCATGCCATCTTTCCTGCCATATTTCCTGGCATAGAGTTTAGCGGCTTCTCTCCGCTACCAGCACCACAAAAGAATCGGGCTCGATTTTCCGGTTCTCGCGCGTGCCGGTCACGTTGGCAGTAACGGTGAAGAGCTGATGCGTTTTCCCGTCGACCGCCATAGTGCGCGCGCCCTTCTGCGTGGAAAGCGTCTGCGCCACGCTGAATTTGTCCGCGCCATCCTCGCGAATTACGGTAATCGTGCCATCTCCGGCGGACGCAAAGGCGAGACCCCAGTCCGCGTCGAAAGCGGTAGCGTCACAGCCCTCGCCGATCGCAGGTGTGGCCACAATCTTGCCGCTGTCGGCGTCGACGATCGCTATCTTCTTGTTGCCGCCGCATCCGGCAAACAAACGCCGGTTCTTGCGGTCGATCGCGAGGCCCGTCGGCTCCTCGCAATCCGCCAGTTTCCAGCGCGCTTTCACGGTCAGCTTCTGCGCGTCGAACGCTACGATCTCCGACTTGTCTTCTATATTCACGAACACGGTTCCCTTCTCATCCGTCGCCGCGAATTCCGGCTTCCCCTCGAGGTTGATCGTGCCCGCAGCCTCGCCCTTCGCCGCATCAATAGCCGTCGCGGTCGTTTCCTTGCCTTTTCCATTGAAAGTGAAAACGCGCTTCGAAAACGGATCATACAGAATCGCGTCTGGCCCGCTGCCCACCTTGATCTTCTTCTCTACCGCCAGCGTCTTCAAGTCGAACACGGTCACCGTATCCTCGCGGCCGTTGCTGGTGAATCCGCGGCCAAGATCGTAAGCGAGCGCGATGCCATGCACGCCCGTCGTATCCGGAATTTCCCCAATCTGCTTGCCCGAGGTCGTGTCGATCACCATCACTCTCGTACCGCGTGAGATGAACAAGCGATGCCCGTCACTGTCGGCGGTGATGTAATCCCACCCACCGTCGCCGCCCAGCTTCCATGTCTTAACCACCTTGTAGTCCGCAGCGACCGCGGCGACAGCGATCGCCGCAAAAAGCAACACGAGATAACCCCACGCTCCCTTGCGCATCTTCCGCTCCTGTACAGCTTCCAGGCTTGAATTCCACCTCGCCCTCGAAAATTCCCTGGCTTGGGCTACGTCAACCAACCCTGGAGCACGTTAAAAAACCACTGGAACTACCCGGAAACCTGGATTCTACACCAGCCCAGACCGGCTTCTAAGTCGTGCCCATCCCCTCCTCAACTTGTGCAAAGACTTGCCCACTGCTCTAACTCAGCTCGTTGAATCTGATACTTAGCAGCTCAAAGTTTGGTAGGAAGGTTGCTTCTGTTAGATCGGAGGAGTTGACATCCGCGGCGGGTCCGCCGATGCCGCTCGCTCCGCAGGAGGTCATTGCGATGAAAACGACGCTGTGCGTTCTCTTTCTGTTCGTGAGCGCGGCTGCCTTTGGCCAGTACGGCTATGTCCCGTCACAAGGCTACATCTACCAGCCTCCGGACCATCCTCAGCATGCGTCGTATGCGCCCATTGCCTCCGAACAAACCGTGCTCGGTGGCAGTGCCTACACTCTGGCCCAAGGCGACCGGCCGGCCTCGGATTTTCCGCAGAAACCGCAGCCGTCGCTCGGCGACGTGGCTCGCGAACTTCGCAAGCAGCACCAGCAGCAAGCCAAAAAGTCTAGCTTCGTCTGGACCAACCAGTAATCAGAGCGGCTGCCCGCCATTTTAGTTCTTCGTGGTATTGTCCTTCAGCATCAGCACCAGAATCCTGCCATCGGAGTGAAACTCCCCGCCCGTCGCCGTCTTCGCCGTCGTCAGCGGAGTCGCTGGCGTAACATGCGCCCGCGCCTTCACCAGTCCTGTGCCGGACAACGTCTCATTCACGTATTCCCGTTCGCCGTCAATCGCCGGATCGATCTTGTGCGTCAGCCCGTTGTTTCGCTGATCGCGCTCAAATCCAATGTCGTGCGTCGCCGCCACGCACCATAGCGGACGCCCTTTCACTTCGTACGGCGACTTCCATACCCGCAGGTGATTGCGCGACATCACCACCCGCACCGGCTCAGCATGCGCAAACCCGTAGTCCTGTGGACGATCAAACAGATAAAGAACGCTCATCGGCATCGTCAGATAGTCTTTCTTCTCGAACGTATCCAGCAATCCTTCCTTGAGCGTGCTACCCACTCCCTTATCCACCTTCACCCAACCCCCGGCCGTGAACACATTTACCACTTCATCCTCGCTGCCAACAATAAGGATGTTCAGCATATCGCCGGGATTCTTCTGTTCATCCGAAACCCGCCGGGGCAACGATTCGATCAGCTGCGACGTCACCTCCGGTATCGCCGTCTCCTTCGGCCCGCCGACGTCCGTTACCGAACCCTCTTCTAACACCTCAACCGTGACCTGGAAGCTTCCCTCCGCCTCAGCCGCGTCGCGCATGCCCTGATTGATCCCAAGAAACAGCCGCTCCGCGACCGGGGCCGTGTACGTCGTGCTCGCGCCGATTTCAAACGGCACCAGAGTGCCATTCGATCCCAGCCGCCCAATCAACTCGCCATGCGCGCCGTTCGGCACCGCATACTCATGGATTACGTCCGCAAAACCACGCTTAATTCCTTCCGGCCCAAACGACTTATTTTTCTTCGGGTAAGTCACCGTGCCTTCCGCCGTTATCTTGAGCTTGGTGCCACCGCGCACATCAATCTTTGTATCCACCCATTCCTTGGTGCCGTCCACCAAAACTTTGTATGACTTTTGCAAGGAGGACTCTTTAGCCGCCTCCTGTCCCGCAGCCATCCTCCCCGGCACAATTGCGGCCAGCAGAGCCAGCGCCACCACGGTCCAACGCCATGTCTTCATTGAAATTGCTCTTCTCCTTTTCGTTAGTTATGAGTGCGATGTGCATCATATCGAAAACGTCCGCCGCAAACCAAGGGCGCAAATCGACGTCGTGCAAAGCGACGCCGTGCAAACGGACAAAGCCGCGACCCTGCGTACCCGCCGACGTCCTCATTTTCCCATTCCCGGATGTTACCCTGAAATAAAGAACCCTGATGACCATCATCGCCTTCACGTGCCTGGTCGCGATCGTCGCCTTTGTCGCCGGACTTCTCGGCGCGCTCACCGGTCTGGGAGGCGGCGTGGTCCTCGTCCCTTTGCTCACCATCTTCTTCCACGTCGATATCCGCTACGCCATCGGAGCCTCTCTCGTCTCCGTCATCGCCACTTCTTCCGGCGCTGCCGCCGCTTATGTCAGGGAAGGCTTTTCCAACATTCGCATCGGCATGTTCCTGGAAATCGCGACCACTTTCGGCGCTCTGGCCGGCGCCTATCTCGCCACCCGGATTCCCGCTGCCGCCATCGCCATCATCCTCGGTGTCATGCTGCTCTACTCCGCTTACCTCTCGCGCCGGCCGCGTCCGCCCGAGCTTCGCAATCTTCCGCCCGACCCGCTCGCCACGCGCCTTCGCCTCAATGGCTCCTTCCCCGATCTCGGTGGCGAGCGCACTTATAACGTGCAGCATGTCCCGGCGGGCTTCAGCCTGATGTTTGGCGCGGGCGCGCTCTCCGGATTGCTCGGCATCGGCTCGGGCGCCGTCAAAGTGCTGGCCATGGATCAGGCCATGCGCATTCCCTTCAAGGTCTCGACCACCACCAGCAACTTCATGATCGGCGTCACCGCTGCTGCCAGCGCCGGCGTTTACCTCAGCCGCGGCTATATCGATCCCGGCCTCTCCATGCCCGTCATGCTCGGGGTGCTCGCCGGCTCGCTTCTCGGCAGCCGCATCCTGGTGAAAGCGGAAACAACCTCGCTGCGTCTCGTTTTCAGCGTGGTCATCCTCGTGCTCGGCTTGCAGATGCTCTATAAGGGCATTTGGGGGCACATGTGAGCAGGATTTTTTTTGGGGAAGGGAGCAATTTGGAGGCGAGGGAAACACCGATTTTGGGTGGCACAGCGCTTTTCAGCGCCGCGATAACTGATTGCGCCGCAATTAGAGGCTTTAGCCGCTGAGGTCGGAATATAGTCCAACAAGGAATCGATGAAGACCAAAACAACAAACTGGGATGACCACCGCCTCGAGCTGATTCTCGGCAACGTTCTGCGCAGCGGAGTCGCGCTCGCCGCCGCCGTCGTCTTCATCGGAGCCTGTGTCTACCTCGCCCGCCACGCCACTGAGCCCGCCGACTATCGCATCTTCCGCGGCGAGCCTTCCGACTTCCGCACCATTCCCGGCATCCTACAAAGCGTGCTCGCGGGCCGCGGACGAGGCTTCATCCAACTCGGCCTGCTCTTCCTGATCGCAACTCCCATTGTGCGCGTCGCGTTCTCCGTCGTCGGATTCGCCCTGGAACGCGACCGCCTCTACGTAACTTTCACGTTGATTGTGCTGGCCGTACTTCTCTACAGCCTGATCGGCTCCGGCTTAACAATCTAGAAAATGTCTGGTTTGCTGACGTCCCCCCCAACATTGTCATGTTGAGCGAGCACTGAGTCTCGCTTACAGCGAGACTCAGCCGCAGTCGAAACATCTCTGCCTCCACTGAATCTGGAAGCTAGTAGTTCTTAGCTATTAGCGGGGTACCCCATTCAAGCCTTCTGTTGGCTTGAGTGGGAGACACCATCCGCCGCCCGCACAAACTCGATCACCACCGGATGCGGACTATCTTCGCGTGACATCAACTGCGGCTGAAAGAGCGATGCGATATAAAACCGGTGCCGCGGCGATTCGATTGCACGGCACTCTCCGCGTTCGCCGCGCGCTACCACCGGAAATCCCGCCTTCACCACCGCCTCTTCGAACTTGGGATTCACTTCAAAATTGCAGAAGAACTCTTCTTCCACGTCTTCCTTTCCGTAGCAGGAAGCCAGTCGCGATCCCTTCTGCAAGTGAATGTTCGGCACGACTCCCGAGAGCTTGGGCGCGTTCGCCGCACGGTTTGGCACCGCGCACGAAACAGGATAAATAACGATGTTCTTCGCCGTCGGCTCCTCTTCCGCCGTGGTCGCGTCGCGGATGCCCACCACGTTGCGCACGCACTCGATCAGCGCATATTGAAATCCGCCGCACGTCCCCAGATACGGACGGTCGTGTACGCGCGCAAACTGGATGCCCTTCAGCATGCCGTCAAAGCTCTTGTAAGGACTGCCCGGCGATCCCCAAAGGCCATCATATGAAGCCAGGACCGCGTCGGCGCCCGGCTCAAGCAGCGATGGCGTAGGAATCCAACTTGACTCGACCTTCGCTCCAAGTTTCTTCGCCGCGTGCTGCAAGGAGTCATTCGTAGCGTGATGAGATCGGAACTCAGGATTGAAGTCCCCAAGGATGCCAATTCGAATATTTCCGGTCACAAAACCATCCTACCTTCAGAATAGAACCTGTCCGCTTCCGCAAGATCACTTCGCTGCTGAGCTGTCACCAGCGTGGCGCGGGCCAAACTTTTCACCGAAGAGATCAACGTGACACCCAGCTGTTGTTGTCAGGGCTCAGAACCAGGGCTGTGAGTGTAATGGCGACTTAGACTGGCATACTGATTTTTCGTTTCATGAAATCCGGCATGAAACGCAGCAGCTTTCTCTGCTCTTCTCGGGCCAGGTACTTCAGTCCCTTAAGTTCGCCGTAGCAGTGCGGGGCGCCGCAATGGCAGACAAACCTCTCATGGAGTTCCCAGTCGGTGGTCAGATAATTGCATGTGATCTCTTCGCCGCATGCGATGTTCCTCAGCGCGCGCAGGTAGACTCCGCTCCAGTCCACGTAGGCATTGGGAGCACAACTGTGATTCAGATAAGCGTTGGACTCCGCCGTGCCCTCAATGTGCTTGTCATCGTCGATCTGAATGGAATACCGCGTCGGGTGGTCGATGATCGGCCCGTCGTAGGTAATGAGAATGTCGTTCTCGCTTATGTCCGTGTTGGCGGAAAGACACTTCTGTCCGTCCGGGCGAACCGAAGGACTAACTTCTGGCGACAATGCCATGAGAAGTCTCCAGAATGGGATGTTCCGAGACGGACAGGTTAGCACCGGGAAAGGGACTTGATCTGTGAGGCCGACCATGAAATCGCAAAAGGCAGGGTCACTGGCCTCCGTGGAACCGTGCGAACGCGTGGGCAAGCATGAGCGACATGATGAGGATGCCCGCCCCGAGGACGAGCACGTGCTGGGTCTTGCGCAGATTAAAGCTGCCCGCACGACAGACCAGCAGGTAGGCGATGGCAAGGTTGAAAAAACCCCATAGAACATTGACCATCGCGGAGGACAAGCCTACCCCAGGCGGTGATGCAAAGGGGCTCTGGAAGGCGTGCCCCGAGATCCCGTTGCCGAGATGGGGCAATGCGTTCGCCAGAAATGCGCCCCCGAAAAAGTAGGCCAGGTAGTGGTACCAGCGCAATCGCCGCCCCCTTCTGACTGCCAACCCGATTGTAGAGCAGATGGGGATCGGACCTTCAGACGAGAATCTATCCGGCACCCTTCGGAACGTCGAAAAAGAGGATCTCGAAGTAACCGCGTTTTCTCCTTGACCTAACTTCTGCGACCGGCTACCGTTAACGTTAGAGTTATCAAGCATGAAAAATAGTGTTCCAATGCCGATGGATACTAGTCGGCAAGGTTCCAAAAATAAGTTGTTTATTATCAATATTATGCACGTAAGTTATTGACGAATAAATACCTTACGGGATGTGCCCACAAATCTTATTTATGTCATTGCAGAAACGAGACTTATACATACTAAGTCTAACCATAATGGCCGGGATACTTTGCGAGCATAGTTAGCCAAGTCTTTGAGTTTAAAAGACCCGCATCGAGGGGGTGGGGGGGTACCAGGTAGTAATCAAGAAGAAGCTCTTTTTTCGCCCACGAGAATCCGCGAACTCTGCCGAGTGTTCCGAGCTCCCAAACCGAATCCGCGCGAAATAATCCCAGTCAGCAACGCGGTGACTCCGGTAATCAGCCCCCCTCCTTCGTGCGTTGCCGACGATCTGCCTAAAACCTAGAATCAAAGCGGGTTTCTCCGTCTCCGATACCGCAAATGCCCGATATTCCCAATCGTCTAGACCTCGCCCGCCGCGTCGAAAAGGCGGAGAAGTTTCTGCAAAAAGGCAAAACTCAGGATGCCTTGGCGGAATACTTCCAGATCCTGGAAAACGATCCCGAAAACGACAGCGTGCGCCAGACTGCGGCCGATGTCTGCCTCTCGGTCAATCAGACAGATCGCGCCGTCGAATTGCTGGGCGAGTTGTTCGAGCATCAAGTTGCCGCGCGCGATGCCACGCGAGCTAGCCTCACCTACAAGAAGCTGGCGCGCTACACCAATCCAACCTGGGAGCAAAAGGTCCGCTTCGGACAACTGCTCGAGTACTCCAATAAGAAGCTCGCCGTCGGAACCTACGAGCACGCTCTCGAAGACGTGCAGCGCCAGGGACGCAAGGAAGAGTCTCTGCTCGTCTTGCGCCGCATCGTTGCTCTCGAACCCACGCCGCAAAACCACCTGCGCGTTGCGGAGCTCTCGGCAAGCCTCGGCGAGCACGCCATGGCTTCGCAGGCGTTTCTTACCCTGGCCACGCTCACGGAAGCTTCGGGCGCTGCTGCTCACCAATACTACGAACGCGCCTACGGCGAGAACCCCTCCGACTGGAAAGCCGCGATCGCGTATGGCAAGAGCCTGTTATCGCGTAACGAGGCTGAAACAGCCGTCTCCATCTTTGAGCCGATGGTGAAGGTCGGCGACACGCCCGCGGAGTTGCGCGATCTCTACGGCCAGGCGCTGGTCGCGGCCGGCCGCTGCACCGAAGCCGAGCCGATGGTTTGGCACATGTTCGAGCAGAACCCTGTGCGCATCCATCAGGTGGTGAACCTGATCGGAAAGATGATTGACGACAAGCTTGACGCACAGGCACTGGCGCTGGCGCGCAAGCTCGAAGCCTTCCAGCGCTGCCGCGGCGAGAGACGCTCGTTCATCGCCACCATGCAGGACTTGCTTGCGTCCCACGCAGCCTCCACGGAGATGCTGGAGTTTCTGGCGGAGCTGTTCAATGCGTCGAACCGTGAAGCCGACTACGCGGAAGCGCTCCTCAAGCTGTTCGAGCTCTACTGCGCCAAGCACGACTACCAGAAAGCGGGAGAATGCCTGGATCGCGCGGCCGAGGTGGACCCCTACGAACCAGGCCATCAGAAGCGTCTGGAAGCCTTACGAGGCAAAATCGCCGACCAGCGCTTCAACATGATTGCCGCCCGCTTTTCCCCGCTGAAGAAGGAGGAACAACAGCAGACCAAGACCGCCGAGCCCACGCTCGGCGCGGCCGCCCTACAGGACCTGATGTTGCAGGCCGAAATCCTGGTGCAATATGGAATGCGCGCCAAAGCCGTCGAGCGGTTGCAGCGCATTCAGGAGCTGTTTCCGGGCGAGGAGCAACACAATCAAGCCCTGCAGCGCCTCTACATCTCGGCCGGGTTCGACTCGCCGGTGGCGAAGCACCAGCCCGCTGCGCCGCCCCAGCCAAGCACCAGTCCAGCTCCTGCCGCGCCTGCGCCCGCAACTCCGACAGCAGGAACCTCCGACGTGAGCAGTCTGGCGCGCGTGGCGGAAATCACCCGTTTGCTCTATCAGCAGGGCAATTCCGAAAGCGTGCTGAAAACCGCTGCCATTGAGATCGGCAAGACTTGGGGCGCCTCGCGCTGCGTTGCTGCCCTTCGCAAACCGGGCCAGCCGCCTTCAAGCGTGCAGGAGTTTCACAACGACAACCTGCTGCCAGTAAGTTCGGTCGTATTGGTTAGCCTGGTGGAGGCCTTACAGGACCTGGCGGCCGCGCGCGGCGCAGTGACGATTCAAAATGCCATCCGCGCTCCGGAGCTGATCGAAGTTCGCTCGGCAGTTGAAGAAATGCAGATTGAATCGCTGCTGGCGCTCCCGCTCGCCGACGGTGCCGACCAGATCGGCGTCCTGATCTTCGTCCACAACGCAACGCGAGTGTGGCAACCGGGCGAGCAACTCGTCATCCGCGCGTTGAGCGATCATATAGTGATCGCCCTCAACAATGTCGGGTTGAGGCGGCTGGTCAGAAATCTCTCCGTCACCGACGAAAAATCAGGCTTGCTGAAGCGCGCTTCCTACCTTGATCTCCTTGAGGCCGAAACGCGCCGCGGCCTGCAGCAGAAGAGCGCATTGAGCGTCATGCTCATGCAATTCGGCCGCCGCTCCGCCCTCCTCAAGGAAATTGGCGAAACGGGCGTGAGCCGGCTGATGGAACAAATCGGACAGCTGGTCTCGGCCAATATCCGCTCCAACCTGGCCTTCCGATACGACGAAACAACCGTGGCGTTGGTGCTCGGAGAGATGGGAGAGAAGGACGCCATGCAGACAGTCGATAAGGCGCGCGGCCTGCTGAATGACGTGCGACTGCCCGGAACCGACAAAGCCGTGGAAGTGTGTGCCGGCTTGGCGGAGGCTGTCATGCAACAGCAATTCGATCCCATCGACATCGTCACCGAGGTTGTGAACCGCGCCGATCGTGCGCTTGAGTTGGCCGTCGAGCAAGGCCCCGGCACTGTGGTTTGCAAGGCGCCGGAGGCCGCATCCGCCGCAGTAGCGTAAGAAATTTGCAATTTGGTAATTTGTAACTGGTAATTTGAAACCCTGCTGTTCTTGACCGGTCCGCGATAGTCGAAATTACAAATTAGCAATTGCAAATTCTTTTCTGAAAAGACAAGAAACCTAAGAGCTGAGAGCTGACAGCTTTCCTCTGTTACACTCACCAGTTGGCCTATGGCCAGCCATCACTTCCTATCGAGCTAATTTAATGTTGAAACCCGGAGACATTGCTATCGTCAGTGGGGCGCGCACGCCCTTCGGCCGCTATTGCGGCAAAATCAAGGACTACACCGCGCAGGAACTCGGCGCGGTTGCGGGCAAAGCGGCCATGGAGCGTGCAGGCGTCGATGCCAAGGAATTCGATCACGTCGTATTTGGCAACGCGCAACAGACCACAGGCGACGCGATGTATGGCGCGCGTCACGTTGGCCTGCGCGCCGGCATACCCATCGAAACTCCGGCGCTGACCGTGAATCGGCTCTGCGGCTCGGGAATGCAGTCGATTGTCTCGGCAGCGCAGATGATCCAGACGGACGAAGCCAAGATGGTGCTAGCCGGTGGCATGGAGGCGATGTCGCAGGCGCCGTTTTCCATCCGCGGGCGCGACGGCTTCACGCTTGTTCCCGGCGGCAAGCTGGAAGACTCGTTGCTGGTCGCGCTCATGGATTCCTACTGCGGCCTGCAGATGGCCAACACCGCCGAGCTCTATGCCGAGCAGCAGGGCATTACTCGGCAGGCGCAGGACGAGCTGGCGCTGCGCTCGCAGCAACTGGCCGACGAGGCGTATAAAGCGGGGCGTATTCAGGAGGAGCTGACGCCGGTTCCGCTGCGCAACTCGAAGGGCGAGCCGACCGGCGAGATGCTGACCGAAGACGATCATCGCCGTCCGCAGACGACGATGGAAGGTCTGGCCAAGCTGCGCGCCTCGTTCGGCAAGAACGGCACAGTCACGGCCGGCAATGCCAGCGGCATTGTGGATGGCGGCGCGGCGGTCGTGGTTACGTCGCTCGCGGAGGCGCAGAAGCGCAACCTCAAGCCCTTGGGCCGAATCGTGAATTGGGGCATTGCCGGCGTTGAGCCAAAAGTGATGGGCCGCGGTCCCGTGCCGGCGACGAAAGCGGCGCTGCAACGCGCCGGAATGACGCTCGACTCCATCGACCTGATCGAAGTGAACGAAGCATTCGCCGCGCAGTACTTAGCAGTAGAAAAAGAGTTGGGCCTCGATCGCGAGAAGGTCAACGTCAACGGCGGAGCAATCGCGCTCGGCCATCCGCTGGGCGCAACCGGCACGCGGTTGGTGATTACGCTGCTGTATGAGTTGCGTCGTCGGAAGAAGAAGTACGGGCTGGCGACAGCGTGCATCGGCGGCGGGCAGGGGATTGCGATGGTGGTGGAGAGCTTTCACTAATCGCGCATACGGCTTTGTCCGTGCCTCCGTGTCCCGATAGGAAATGATTTTCTAATCCGTGAAATCCGCGTTGATCCGCGGGAAGGAATTTTATGGAAATCAAAAAAGTTGGCGTTCTCGGTTGTGGCTTGATGGGTTCCGGGATTGCGCAGGTGGCGGCGATGGCTGGGTTTGACGTTACCGCGCTCGAAGTCGAGCAGAAGTATCTCGACAAGGGCTTTGCCGGGATTGAGAAGTCGCTGGCGAAGTTTGCCGAGCGGCCGGTGGACAAGGGCGGCATCACGGCGGCGCAGAAGGATGCGGCTCGCGCCCGACTCAAGGGCACGACAAGAAAAGAAGATCTGGCCGACTGCGACATCGTGATCGAAGCCATCATCGAAAACGTGCCGCAGAAGCGCGAGATGTATCAATCGCTCGACGGCATCGTAAAGCGCGAGGCGATCTTTGCCACCAACACTTCATCGATTTCAGTGACCGAACTGATGGCCGCCACCAAGCGGCCGGAGCGCTTCATCGGCCTGCACTTCTTCAATCCCGTGCCGCTGATGAAGCTGGTCGAAGTCGTGCGCACCATCGCGACCGCGCCCGACGTGTACGAATCGGCCTACGAGTTTGCGAAGAAGCTGGGTAAGGTTCCAGTGCGGACGTCCGACAAAACTGGATTCATCGTGAACCGGCTGCTGGTGCCGTATTTGCTCGATGCAATCCGCGCGTATGAAGAAGGCGTGGGCTCGATCGAGGATATTGACAACGCGATGAAGCTCGGCTGCGGCTATCCGATGGGTCCGTTCACGTTGCTTGACTTCGTCGGCCTCGATACGACTTACTACATCACGCACGTGATGTACGACGAGTTCAAGGAGCGCCGCTTCGCCTCGCCTCCGCTGCTGAAGCGGATGGTGATGGCAGGCTGGTACGGACGCAAGTCGGGCAAAGGCTTTTATGATTACTCGAATCCGGAGAAGCCGGTGGCGGGAAAGTTCTAAATTGCAGATTGCAGAAGTCAGATTGCAGAAGTAAAGACCTCTTCTCCGCGGATTTGTGCGGATGAACGCAGATTTTCAAATAATCTGAACTGGTCCGTGTCGATCCGCGAGGATCCGCGGAGAGGAATTTTGGCCTATGACCTACGAAAACATTCTCCTCGAAAAGAAGAACTCGATTGCTTACGTCACTATTAACCGGCCGAAGGTGCTCAACGCGCTCAATATGTCCACGATGGAAGAGCTGCGGGCGGCGTTTACGGACATCAAATCCGACGCGGCGATTCGTGTTGCTATTCTCACCGGCTCAGGCGAGAAGGCGTTTATTGCCGGAGCCGACATCGGCGAACTGGCCAAGCACGATGCGGTTTCGGGCAAGGAATACACGCATCGCGGCCAATCGGTGCTCGACCTGATCGAGAACTTGGGCAAGCCGGTGATTGCGTGCATCAACGGCTTCGCGCTCGGCGGCGGATGCGAAGTTGCCATGGCTTGCACGATGCGGCTGGCGAGCGAGAATGCCAAGCTCGGGCAGCCCGAAGTGAAACTGGGTATTATTCCTGGTTATGGTGGAACGCAGCGGTTGCCGCGACTAGTCGGCAAAGGGCTGGCGATGCAGTTGGTGCTTGCAGGCGAGATGATCACGGCGCAGGAAGCGCATCGCATCGGCTTGGTGAACGAAGTGACTTCGGCAGCCGATCTGATTCCGCGGGCGGAAGCGATTGCGGCGAAGATCATTGCCAACGCTCCGCTGGCCGTGCAATACGCGATGGAAGCGGTGAACAAGGGCATGGAGATGACGCTTGCCGAAGGGCTCTATTTGGAGGCGACGCTGTTTGGTGTCTGCTGCGCGACCGAAGACAAGAAAGAAGGAACGGCAGCATTTCTGGAGAAGCGCGCGGCGCAGTTTAAGGGCAAGTAAGAAGTTAGAAGTCAGAAGGGAAGTAAGAAGTCAGAAGTAAGATTGCAGAAGTTAGAACTTCTTTTCCACAGATTCGCGCGGATCTTCGCGGATTGGAAACTAATTCATCACGGAGGAACAGAAACACGGAGAAAAAAATCAAATTAAGGATCGAGGTTCCGCCCGAACCTGCGGTTCCGGGTTTGCAGGGCAGCATCAGCGCTGCGGGGAAGCGGTTTGCCATCGTCGTCTCCCGTTTCAACGCGTTTATCACCGAGCGGCTTTTGCTTAGCGCTTGCGATGGATTGCTGCGCTCGGGCGCGCGGAAAAAAGACATCGCGGTGGTGCGCGTTCCGGGCGCGTTTGAAATTCCTCTGGCTGCGCGAACTCTTGCGGAAACCAACAAATACGATGCGATCATTTGCATCGGATGCCTGCTGCGCGGCGATACGGCTCACTACGACGTGATCGTCAACGAATGCACACGCGGAATTGGACAGTCTGCGCAAGAAACCGGCGTTCCGCATGCGTTCGGTGTGCTGACCTGCGACACGCTCGAACAAGCCATCGACCGCGCTGGGCTGAAGATGGGCAACAAAGGCTTTGAAGCGGCGCTGGCGGCGGTGGAAATGGCGAATCTTAAAACAGCCATCAGCCATCAGCCCTCAGCCGTCAGGAAAACAGGTCTCAGGTCGCAGGTCTCAGGTGTCAGGAAAAGCAAGCTGCGTTCGACTTCTCCCCAGCGGAAACGGCGCTCCTAGTTTGCGGCTCTTCGGTTCTTCTCCTCTCTTATATTCTTCCGCGATGCGGCTGTCCTGTAAACTGTTGTCGGCTTCAGCTCAGTTGCGGGGCTTACTGACAACTGAGAACTGACAGCTGAGAACTGACTTTGGGCACTCGACGAAAATCCCGCGAACTGGTTTTGCAGATGCTGTTTCAGGCCGACATGGCGAAACAGGCAGCGGAGGAAGTGCGCAAAACTTTTTGGGCGCAACGGCCGGACATCGACGCCGATGCGCGCGGCTTTGCCGACGATTTGTTTCGCGTGGCAACGGACCGGAGCGAACAGATCGACTCGCTGATCGGACAGCATGCGCGGCACTGGAAAATGGACCGCATGGCGGCGGTCGACCGGAATGTGCTGCGCGGAGCGGTGGCGGAATTTTTGGGTTATCCGGAGACGCCGCGGGCTATTGTGATTAACGAGGCACTCGAGATTGCTCGGCGGTTTTCGACGCCCGAGTCGGTGCAGTTCATCAACGGCGTGCTCGACAGCGTGGCGAAAGAGCTGGGGACGTCGCAGTCTGGATGAGGTGGCGGTGTCAACAGCGCCGCGCCGCGATCCAAAAATGATAGCCGTGCAAAAGACAAGGTCCATCCACTTCGCTTCGCTCGGGCCTCGAATGTCAGACTTATTTACGCCCCGTCGGTCCCGCTTCTGATGATTGAATTCACGAATTTGTGGGGGTACCCCCCCTCCCCCCTAAAATTGATTAAGTTGCTGATAACACGATAGTTAGAGGCAACTAATACAAAACATTGGACTTAGCCTTGCCTTTTGCTATTTGGCGTGGACTTGCGGGGGGGGGTCGACTGGGGCCATTTTGTCAAAAAAGCACTTAAAATTTGAGGCCGAAAACGCCGGTTGTCTCTGGAGACCTGGCGCAGTTTTCGATGGTGCACTAAGTAGCTACGAGCTACGAGCTACGAGCTACGAGCTTCGAGCTTCGAGCAAGCAAAGTCCTATTCTGATCGACTTTCGGGATATTTTCGCAGGGGATTGGGGTGCATGTCGGTGATGAGCGTACTGGAAAAATGTGATGAAAAATTGGGAGGAACGGAGTGCGTTTATGCATACTTTATTGTACGTACTGTAAGACCAACAAAAATATTTTTGGGGAGAGCGGGATTTTGGCTTTTTGGCGGATTGGAGGGTTGGGGCGCGGAGTGGGCGTTTTGAGGATGGGCTGGGCAAGCCATAGATAGGCCGCGAGTTAGAGTCGACTTGGGAAAAATGGAGCAGTGGGGTTCGGAGAGCGATTTCTTCAAAGTGACAGGGTCGGGTGTCAAGAGGGGTTTTTCAGTGGATGTCCTTGTGGTCTTTCCCGTTTTGGGAAGGGAACATGGATGGACGGATGGAAGTGGTGGTGGGGATCGGAAGTCAAAGTCCCCGCCCTTCGCTTCGCGATAGGACGGGGCACCCGCCCATTTGGATGGTGATGAAAACCCACACATCGCAAAGTGCGCGATGTGTGGGGCACCCTCATTGTTTTGGGCACCCGGCAATCGAACGTTCCAGACCGTTCAAAGCGGTCTACCGCTGACCAACGGAGCGATGGCTGCAGTCGGCGATTTCAATGGGGACGGCAAAGACGACGTGGCCATCAACCTGCCGGGCGCTTCTTCAATCGCGATCTACTACAGCAACGGCGACGGGACGTTTTACCAGGGTACCCAAGTGGACCCTGGCCAATACCCCGGAGCCATGGTGGTAGGAGACTTCAACGGCGATGGCCGCCCCGATCTTGCTGTCGGGTTAATGCTGAGCCAACAAGCTTGCCTCTTGTTCAACAACGGTGATGGCCAGTTTTCGCGGTCCTTCTTTGCCTCTGGCGCGGATGTTGTAGCCATGATCGCTTCAGACCTCAATCAAAATGGCAAGCTGGATCTGGTCATTGGAAATTTTGTGGTGGATTTTGCGCCGCCCAACATCGATGTTGTGTTTCATCAATGAGGTTTGAGGCAGGCTTTTTTGAAGCTTTGAAGAGCACGTTTAGCAGGATCGCCCGCAGCGCCACCGGCGGTTGGAGTCCGACTGTGATCTACACCGTCACTGATGGTTTCAAAGATGACGACTTTACGGAGCGCCCGCGCTCGACTAGGCCGGGAATCTAGGTGGACGCCGAACGTCCCAAGCGGGACAGGACCGTGGAATCCCACCCTTGACAAAGAACGTCAAGGATGGGGCACCCGCTTGTAGTGGCTGGGCTGGAAAGATCAAAACCTAGGCTGGGCCACCCGCCCTGTCTGGGCCTCACCCGCTCCCCGATCTGCACCCTGGCGGGCTGCAAAATGCAATGGCCAGGCATTGGAACCGGCGGTCGGATCGCGGACCTACTACTTGTTTATTTGATCAGCCTGCACGGCGCTAAGGGTGTGCTTGACCCATCCCGCGAAGTGCTCTTTATCCGAGCTGCCCGGATCAGCCAGGTCTTCGGCAATCTTGAACTCATCGAGCGCCCGCGAGAACTCACTTTGATCGTACAGAACCTCCCCGATGTGGAAATGAGCCCGCGCAACCAGCGAGCGCTCCAGCGGGCCAGTGATTGCCTCTTGGTATAGTTCCAGAGCGCGATCGTGTCGTCCAAGGAGTCCGTGCGCCACCGCCTCCCGATACGAAAGTTCCGCCCTTTCTTTTGGGGAAATGTCTTCCGTCTTGAGAGCATCTGCGATAGACAACGGCTCGATGGCATGACCGAGCGTTATGAGGTTTGCGATCAACCGAAGCTGGGCATCATGTCTGAGTTGAATGTGCTCGTTATCACTCAAGAGGTCTGCATGCCTCTTAAGAAACGCCCTGAGTTCCTGCGCCGCCAGATCGAGCTTGCCCTCGTGCCCATGAGCGCATGCCAGCGTAAACTCCGCGTACGGTCGAGTTGGACTCTCTTCGGGCAGAAGCCTTACCGCTTCCGAAGCCGCCTCGACTTCCTTATCGAAACGGCCGAGATCGTAGTACGAAAGAGCCTCGTGCAAGAGGATTGAACTCCTCTCCGCTGCATCCGTGGCGCTCTCGCGAAGCGCTTCAAATTCCGTCAATGCTTCGGCTGGGCGCCCCGACTCTCGAAGCGTTTGTATCTCACGGAATCGATTCCAATCGGTCATTCTGTTTCGGGCCTCGCCAGGAGCAGGTGCAAATTAGGGGTCAGTGGCAGGGTCGTATTGGTGAGGACCCCTCTGCTGTAACAAAATGCTGGGCATCGGAGCAATGACCGATGCCCCTCCCCCCACAATGCGCGCAAGGGCCGCTACGCCTTCAGCCAATGCCTTCTCAGCAATTTCTGTCAATGTACGTTTGGCGGTGATGTTCGGGGCCTCACTAGCCACACCGCGCAACACCTCACCCGATTTCAGCGTTTGCCCAACGCTCTCAGCTGCGGCCTTTGCGTCGGAATTAGGAACCAGCCCAACTGGCTTATCGCCGCCGACAGAGATTGTGGCGTGGCCGAAAGGTTGATTGCTCTTGACCTGATCGACCGTCACGGTGACGGTCTTGTTATTTTGCGCCAACTATTGTGATCCCGACTCTTTCCTTTTCCTCCGTTCCACGGCGATGGCTTTGAAAGTCAGCCCTGTCAGCGCAAAGATGGGCATCAGAATCAACGCTGCCACGTGAAAAATCACGGGTGAAATGACCTGCGCAGGTACGATCCTTGAAAGCAGTACGAAAATGAACGCGGTTGCGCTTAGCACAACGTCAGATATTCGGCATCGCAAGGCGCTTGCACCTTTGATTATCAGAAATACCGCCACCACCACAGGTGCCCCGTTTCTGAACATGTTTCCAGACATGACGGGAAATACTCCGACCACCGCGATCAAGATCGCTAGGATCAGCACCGCTATATTCTCGGGGTATCGTTTCACCAAAGAGCCTCCAATTTGCGGTGTTGTGTTTACGGATACGGTGTAACATCCTTCGCTGAGTCGGCCATGGCTAATGCCTCACCGCCTATCGCCATGCCTACGCCGCACCATGGGCATGCGACCCCGACAGGAAGCGCGGCTGATCGGACTACAACCCCGAGCACTCCCAAAGGGTGATGAATAACATCCTGCGCAACCTGATGGCCGAATTGCTGCGCGCCACTTGGCACTGCACTTTGCTGGGCATCGGTAAAGGCTTTTGACCCCATGATTTGGGCTGCCTCCTTCTGAGACACTGACACCTGTCCGCTCTGCGCGACGACGGGATCGTATACTTCGCCCGCATGGACTGAGGTTTGGACGGTCGCACCAAGAAACTCGCCCTCGTGGCCTTTGGCGGTCGAGAACGTGACAGTGGTTGTTTGACTTACAGTCGTTTTGTTACCGCGCTCGTCATAGCTCGTGCCGATAATCGTGGTGTTTGCTACCGTTTTTGTATTTTGCGCCCCGCTCATTCGCTGCAAATCCTTGGTGGCGTCGCCTTTACACGCTTGCGCCTGGGTTGTCATACATATCTGACTCGGAGGCGCGGGGACATTCTGTTGGTGCCCGTCGGCGTCGGCGCGGTTCACCGGGCCGTTCTCGACGTAAGTGTAGAGGTTCAACGTTTGCGGGTCGCCGAACACCGCATACGGTACCGCCGTTGGGCGAGCCGCCCAGTCCGGCGTCATGAACCGGCCGATATTGGACGTGTAGAATCGCGCCCCAAAATTGTCCAGATTCGATTCCGTGTCGCGCTCCTTGCCGGTGAACTTGTAGTGGTTGGGATCGCTGCCGATGCTGGAAACGAGGCCTCCATAAGGATAGTAGTAGTAGCGCTCCTGCACATTCCCCGAGGCATCGGTAATGGTGCTGGCCGATCCCAGGTGGTCGGAGAAGTAGTAGTGGACCGTTCCGCTCGGGCGATCCACCCGCGCCAGACGCTCACCATTGAAGTAGACGTACTCTTCGTTGATGTTGCCACTCAGGTCGGTTTCAGCCAAAACCTCGCCCCCGGGGCCGGGCCAGTACATGGTTCCAGAAGACTTCTCCATGCGGAAGCCATCGGCGTCGTAATAGTAGTTTACGCCCGCGTCGGTGACGATCCGGTTTTCGGCATCGTAGGTGGGCTGGTTGCCGTTGCCGTCGTTGATCGGGTTGCCGGCGCTAGCACAGCTCAAAAGGCTGAGGGCCGAACATCCCAAGCGGGACGGGACCGTGGAATCCCACCCTTGACAAAGAACGTCAAGGATGGGGCACCCTCAGCTAGATCTTCAGAGTCATCAGGGCGAGGAAGAGGCCGGTGTAGGCGGCGATTACTAGCAGGACCAGCAGGGCTCCCACGTTTAAGACGTTGAAGATTCCCCAGGGTTTTTGGACGGCGCCCAGAGCTAGCTTCCAAAGGCCGATGCTGCCAATCACGGCGCACACGGGGACGACAATGGCTCCGATGAGGCGGCCGTGGGGCACGCGCGGGAAGACGATGAGGAACACGACCGCGGGCAGGAAGGCGAGAGCCGGGATGATGGCCAGCGGAGCTCCGATGAGGAAGTTGCGTTCACGTTCTTTGGCGGAAAGTGTCATCGCGCGCCGGATTATCGAGCCGTCAGGAGCCTGCGGTGTGGCGTGGTGCAATTGTATCCGGTCGAGGAAACGGGTTTGAAGCAGGGATGGACGGAAGCGGGAAAGACGTTAGCTGGCGCTGGCGGCAGCGGCGTTCATGGGTCGGCTGCCATAACGGAGAGCGACATTCATAAAAACGTTGCCGGCTTCGGTGCCCAGGCAGAGCACGACCGCTTCCGTATCTTCGCTGGAGCGGGCGCCTTGTGCGGCGGTGAGAATGGTGGGCGGATGAACCCGGAAATGGAATCCCTGATCATTCAAGACGGTGATGGCATTGCCAATGGTCTGATTGGCCAGCTCGCAAACGGCTTCGTGAGCCATATCGGGGGTGCCAGGCATTTCGGAGCCCCCCAACTGGCGGGCAAAGCAGACGGCGGTCGCCTCGTCGACGTCAAAAATGATGCGGCCCTCAATGTCGCCGGTCAGGCAGACTTCAGCGGCGATGCCTTTGCGGCGATAAGCTTCCTCTTCCATGGTGAGGTTTTCGATGAAGACAGGAGTTTCCAGTCCCTGCGCGAGCACGGCATCGGCCGAGTTAATGAAGGGCTGGATCAACTCCATGCGCATGATCAGGCTCCGGCACCGGCGGTCGAGGCGGCGGGTTCATCGCGCATTACGTACTTGATGACTTCATACAGAACCTCGGGTTTGACCGGCTTCTGAACGAAGTGGCGGGCGCCGCGCTGGAGAGCGGCGACGATGTTTTCCTGATAGCCGACCGAGGAGACCATCACGATGCGCGCCTCAGGATGGTTGCGGACGATCTTTTCGGCCGCTTCAATGCCTTCCATGCGGGGCATGGTGATATCCATGAGAACGATATCCGGCGTGAGGCGGTCGTACTCGCTGATCGCGGTGACGCCATCGCTGGCTTCGCCGGCGACCTGTCCGCCGAAAGACTCGACCATCTGGGCGAGGTTTTTGCGGGCGAACACGGAGTCGTCCACAATGAGATAACGCAAGGGCTGGCCGTCAACACTCCGTTTTACCGGGGCAAACTTTTCCATACTGCACTCCAAGTTCTACTAAATCACGGACCCGTATACTTCGGGTAGATGACTCTAGTTACTTCCGGAACCGACAGCTTTGGACCGATCCGGGCCGAGGCTGCCATGGGGCTTGCACTGGGCCAGGAGCAGGTTGGGCATGTCCTGTAAATCGACTACCTGCATGGCGTAGCCGCGTTCAATGGCGGCCTTGGGCATGCCAAAAACAACGCATGAGGATTCGCTTTGGGCCACGGTCATTCCGCCGGCCCGGCGGATCTCGCCCATGCCGGCCGCTCCATCCTCGCCCATGCCAGTCATTAAAACAGCGAGAGAGCGGTCTCCGAACTCGGTGGCCACACTGTGGAACAAGACATCGACGGAAGGGCGATGCCCGTTTGACGGCGGCTCATCACTGAGCACGGCCACGTTGCCCAGCCGCTGGCGGCTTACTTTCATGTGCCGGTTGCCGGGACAAATTAGAGCACGACCAGCCACTAACAGGTCGCCCGATTGCGCCTGCTTGACGCGGATGGGACAGGTTTCGTCGAGTCTGTGGGCGAACATTTCGGTGAAGCCCTCGGGCATGTGCTGCACGACGAGAATACTGCCCGAAAAATCGGCGGGAAGGTGCGAGAACAAGTACTGCAGGGCATTGGGGCCGCCGGTGGAAACGCCAATGGCAATAATGTGGCTGGGGGCGGCGGGATTTTGCTTGCGCGCCGTTTTGCCGCGAACTTCTTTCCGCAATTGCAGGGGACGCACGGGACCGGACTGGGCGGCGGCCTGAATCTTGTGAATCAATTCGCTGGAGACTTTATGCATGCTCGCGAAGGCATCATCGGGCTTGGAAACGAAATCGAAAGCGCCCAGAGTCAGGGCCTTGAGGGTGATGTAAGCGCCAGCGCGACTGTAGGAGCTGACCACGATGACAGGCAAGCGCCAGCGGCGCATGATTTCTTTCAGGGTGTCGATGCCGCTGCGATGCGGCATCTCGAGATCGAGAGTGATTACGTGGGGTGAAAGCTCCTCGATTTTCCGGAGGCCGAAATTGCCATCCATGGCGGTGCCGACCACTTCGATGGAAGGGTCGCTCTCGAGGATCTGGGGAATCAGCCGGCGCATGACGGCGGAATCGTCCACAACCAGCACGCGCACCTTTTTCATGCCTGAGCTCATGCCTGGGCTCCGGACGCGCCGCGTTTCTGAGGGAGCGGGTTTTGAGGGAGTGAGGCAAGAGGGGAAAGCACGCCGGCGGAGCCGTCACCGCTCAGCCGGTTGTGCAGGAAGTGATCGACAAGAGCGTTGATGTTGAGGATCAGGACCACGCGGCCATCACCGAGGATGGCGGCGCCGCTGACGAGGTCAGTGGTGATGGACTGGTCGTCGAGCGCCTTGATGACCAATTCATCCTCGCCCACCAACTGGTCGACGATCAGGCCGAATTTGCTGTCGCCGCGAGTGATGACCAGCACAAAGACCTTGCGTTGCGCGGCCTGCGGACCGGGATCCGGGCACGGACCGAGACGAAGCAATGGAAGGACGTCATTGCGGAGCTGGAATACTTCGTAATGCTGCACTTCGTGGATTGCCTCCTCAGCCGTGCGTGTGATTTCGGCCACGGCGGTGAGAGGCAGAGCGTAGAGACGGTCCTCCAAGCGGAACAGCAGGGCGCGGATAATGGCCAGGGTCAGGGGCAGGCGTAAACGGAACGTGGTACCACGTCCGGGCGAGGATTCGATCTGCACGCTGCCCTTGAGGCGTGAGAGAACAGCATGCACGATATCGAGGCCGACACCGCGGCCGGAGAGTTCGGTGATTTTTTCCACAGTCGTGAAGCCGGCGCGCAGGATGAGGTAGAGGACTTCGTCGCGGGTCATGCGGGCCGCAGCCTCAGGGGTGACAATTTCCTGTTCGATGGCGCGGGCGCGGACTTTCTCAACGTCGATACCGGCGCCGTCGTCGGAGACTTCAACCACGACCTGGTTGCCTTGATGATAGGCGCTGAGCTGGAGTTTGCCGCGCGGCGACTTACCGGCGCGGGTCCGTTCGGCGGGCGTTTCGATGCCGTGGCCGACGGCATTGCGCAGCAGGTGAGTGAGCGGCTCGGCGATGGCGTCGAGAATGCTCTTGTCGAGATCGGTGTCGCCGCCGCGGATAATCAAGTCCACTTCCTTGCCGCAGAGCTGAGCGACGTCGCGCACGGTGCGGGGAAAGCGGCGAAAAATCTGATCGACGGGAACCATGCGGACCTTCATCACGGACCTTTGCAGATCGTTGAGCACACGCGCCTGAAAGGCCATGGCGTCACTGAAGCGCGCGCCGAGAGAATCCGTGGGGAAGCGTTGGGAAAACTCGAGGAGAGCCTGTTGCAGCATCGATTTGGCGAGGATCAGTTCGCCGACGAGATCGAGAACATTGTCGATCCGCTCGGCCTCGACCCGGAGGATGTTCTCGGAAGAGCTGGTGGGCGCTGCGGCCGGCGTTTCGGTTTTTGCCGGGGCATCGCGGCGGGCTCCCGCAGCTTGAGGCGACGGTGACGGAGCCGAGGATGACGTTGGAGCGGGCTGGGCGAGAGGCTCCGCGGTATCTGCCGAAGGAGCGACAAGCAAGGTGCTTTGCCGAACGGGGGTGACTTTGACCTTGGTGGAGATGGTCGGGATCGTGCAAGCGGCACGAATATGGGCGGCGGATTTCGCGTAGGACAGAGCCGCCTCAATCCGGGTAGCGTCGGCACACTTTTCACCGGGGTAGAAAGCGAGAATCTCGCCCATGCCAGCGAGTTTTATCTGAAGCATCTGGCGCGCGGCCAGCGGCATGCCGCATTGCGCATCGAGTTCGACGACGACGTGGTAAACACGTTTGCGCTCGTCAAGAGCGTTGGCGATGGCAAGGCGCTCATACTCTGTCCAGAGGGTGGCAGGCTGGGCAGGCCTCGGCCTGGGCTTTTTCGCTGCGGTCTTATCGGAAGGGGCAGCGGGCGCGTCGTTGGCAGCGGGCACGCCGTTGGCAACGCGGGCGAACTCGGAGCGCAAGGGCTGAAGGTCGGGAGGGGTGGTATTTCCACGATAGGCCTGGAGCAGGGCGGCGAAAAGGTCAGCGGCGCGCAGGGCCAGTTCCGGTATTGCGGCAGCGGCCGCCGGATTCTGGAGGGCGAGGACATCCTCGAACTCATGGGCCAGGTCGCGCAACTCGGAGAAGTTGCAAGCCGCCGCGTCGCCTTTGAGGGTGTGAACGGTGCGGCGCAGGCTGCGGAAGCTTTCGGCGTCGGCGGGCGACTTCTCCAGCCGCAACGCTTCCTCGTTCATCCGCTGGACGAGTTCGGCGGCGCTTTCAAAGAAGAGGGCCTGGAGGTCTCGCATGCGATCGTCAGGAGGGGAAGTCATGGGAGCACCTCGATGCGCTGATAAGCCGTGCCGGCGTTGCTGTGCACCATCTGGAACTTGGTGCTGAGTCCGAGCAGGCTTTCGGCATGGCCGACGAAAACGAACCCGCCGGGATTCAGGCAGCGGTAAAACTTCTCGACCAGGCGCTTTTGCTCGGGCTCGTCGAAGTACATCATGACGTTGCGGCAAAAGATGATGTCGTTGCGTTTGGGCAAAAACTCGGTCTTCAAATTATGGAAGTCAAAGTGGACCAGTTCGCGCACGCCCTTTTTGAGCGAGTAGTGCGCCCCTATTTTGTCGAAGTAGCGAAGCCGAAAGCTGTAGTCGACGGGCGACATCTGGGGCTCGGTATAGGAGCCTTCCTGCGCGGTGCGCAAGACGGAATAATTGATATCGCTGGCCAGGATTTCGAGGCGCCAGGGCGCGGGCACGGCAGGCTGGCGCGGGGAAGGCGAGAGCGACATGGGGTGTCGCGCGGAATGGTAAGCGAGGGCATCGGCAGCAAGCATGACCAGGGTGTACGGCTCTTGCCCGGTCGAGCAGCCGGCGCTCCAGATTCGTAAGCTGTAATCGTGCTGCGCGTGCTTGCGCTCGATCAGTTGCGGCAGTACCTCATCCTGAAACAGATCCAACTGGGGCTTGTTGCGGAAGAAACTGGTCTCATTGACGGTCAGGTTCTCGACCAACGCGTTGAGTTCCTTTTTACCCTCCGGACTGTTCAGCAGGCGAAAGTAGCTGCTGAAAGAATCGAGGCCGGATTTCTTCAATTGCCGTTGCACGCGGTCGGACAGGAACGAAGCGCGCCGTTCGTCGAAGTGCATGCCACACACGCCGTAAATCAGGTTCTGGATCAACTTCAGTTCCGTCTCGGTCAGTGCGGGCGCTGGGCTGGTATTCATGCGGGATGCCGTTTTTCGTTTATGCTCCCGCCGGTGTGTTTCGTGCTCCGCCAAAGGCGGCTGAGGCGGCGGCCGCGCCCAGCGCCGGAGCGCGGACCGCGAGCACCTTGTCAATATCGAGCAAAATAATGAGGCGGCCTTTGCATTTGCCTAATCCGGTTACGCAGTCGAGATCTCCTTCGCGCGCCATGGCCGGCGCACTTTCAATGTCGCTCTCCGAGATCTTCAATACCTCGGAGGCGGAATCGACGATCATGCCGGTCAGCCTGTCCTTGTGCCCAACCACCAGGATGCGGCAATGCCGGTTGAGCGAAGTCGCCGTCTTGCCGAAGCGCTTGCGCAGGTCCACCACGGTGACGATTTTTCCGCGGAGGTTGATGACTCCTTCGA
>Ga0326728_10008322_pt1 | contig 25866 bp, 25 predicted proteins | sample MB3enrmetagenome_FD_207602 | JGI IMG/M metagenome (GOLD analysis project Ga0326728, IMG submission 207602) | Lab enriched peat soil microbial communities from McLean, Ithaca, NY, United States - MB31MN | ecosystem: Environmental > Terrestrial > Soil > Wetlands > Peat | place: USA: New York... | reverse complement strand
AGCTTTCAATTCCCCCAGGGAAAAGGGCTTGGCAATGAAGTCGCAGGCCCCGGCATTAATAATGGCTTCATAGGAATATTCGGGCTCATAACCGGTCATGATAATGAAGGGCACCTGGGGATAAGTCTGGTGAGCCTCCTGCATCAACTCCATCCCATCCATGCCTTCCATTTTAATGTCGCTGACCACCAGATCGATCCGCTCCTGAGCCAGGATTTTCAGGGCTTCGGGTCCATTGGCGGCGCCCTTGCCGGCACAGCTGATCAGCTCCAGATAGTCCAGGAGAATCCTGCGGACATTATCATCGTCATCGACGACCAGGACGGACGGCAAGACATCCGGGTGGGGGGCGCCTTCCGGGCGGCTGGGGGTATAAAGCAACTCCATTCCAGAGTTCGGCGACGATAACCCTTCGACCGAGTCTCGCATCCGTGTCTCCATTCCTCCGAGATTATGCGGGCGCCTGGGCCCCGCAGTCCAAAAGATTTTGCTCATATCTTGGTGGATTTCTGCAGCCTTGTAAATCGGGGAATCCCTGTTTCTTAAGGGTGAATTCCCCTACTTATGCGAGATTGTGCGGCATCCTCGGAATGCTTGAATCTATCTGCTAAATCAATCTCTGGGCTCGGATAACGTAATGCCTGCGGGAGAGTCAATCCCAGCAAAATGACAATAGCGTTAAAGACGATGCTCGAGCCATGCAAGGCTATTGCTTCAAACACGAATGGGCTATTTCATCAAAGGCTACGGCTTTGTTGAGACTCATTTCATTCGTGCGTTCGGAGTTCGTGAATTGGAGGAAGTCGAAGGTCATGAGGACGTGATGAAGCTGGCTGAAATTATGGCTGAGAAGATATGCAATGGGGTTTAAAAGTGTGAAAAAGTTTTCAAAGTTGGTGAATTTCTCCCGGCCATAAAGGTGGCAAGTCCCTGTGACTTATACTTTTCACCTGGCTCATCCTTACAGAGCGGTGCTGGGCCTGACCTGGGCCAGGTTACGTGGGGTCATTTAGGACTAATGGGCTCTAATAACCTTTTTGTGGCAGCAAACCATCAGATGACCGTGGATGAATTTTTTCCCCGAATTTAAGGAATCATTGCCTTTACCGCATATTATATGCTCGATCGCTGCCTAATGAGGCCAAGGTCGCTGATTGATTTCTTAAGATTTTGCCGGGGTCATGCGGTCAATCTGAGACATAGTAAAAGGTATTTTTCCCGTCTAAAAGTTGCATGATAGTCTTCTTTTTTATGATATTAGTCTTAAAATTTTACCGATGTTAGTATGGAAATACGAATGCAAACGTCACGGAAGCAACGATATATGACACCCACGCGAGGGTCGAGATCATTATATGACGAGGAATAGTATGCTCTGGAATTGATGATTCATCAAAAAAACCGAAATTCGGAGCGGCAACGTAGGCAGCCAAAGCATATCCCATGAGCCATCGCAGCACAGCACCAGGTTGTTGCCAATTCAGCAAAATGCGCATCGCAACAGCAACACCAACACCCCATAAAACGCAGAGCACAATAGAAACAGCCATTGGAACGATATAAAGCACGGCTTTTGACAGTGCCCACCCAAGCCACCGACCAATGAACATGAATAACAGAGCCAGACTGATGAATCTCACCACTTATCTTTGCCTTGCCTTCCCATCTTGTAATCAAGAAACAAAGGACTTCATTCTTTAGCAAAAAAACATTACACAATAAGGTGGCTTCAAACTAGCTTCTTTAATTCAGCTTGGCTTATTCCCAGTTGCTTACATCCGAGATTATGCGGCAGCCTTGGCGCCCCCAGTCAAAAAATGGTTTTGGGGCCTCTTGCCAGGAAAAAATCCCCAAAAGTTTCTGTTCTTGAAGCCGAATCCTTCCGAGAGCATGATAGCAGAATTTTCGCCGAAAATAAATTCTATAAGAGATTCTGCAAGATAGCTGATAACTTGCCATGACAGAAACTTATCGAATTTCCTGAGAAAATTGTGATATGCTTTGGCTATCAGCATCAGATTGATGCCATCAAAGACTGGAGGTGGAGCATGAAAGTGGCCAAGGCAATTGACCTTTACCTGGATTACCATCGGCTGAACTCCCAAAAAAAATACGAACCGTACTTACGGGTCCATCCTTTCAAAATTTCGGGGCCAATTTTCTGACCGAGACCCAGAGTCAATCTCACCCGAGGAAGTTCTGTCATTTCTGGTCAGTCTGAACGATGGATGTAAACAGTTAACCAAACACCCCCGCTATTCCTACCTCAAAGCCTTCTTCAACTTCATCCGTAATAACCTGGATGCTCAGCTTCCGAATCCCTGCGATACACCTATGCTGAAGAAACTCTTCCGCTGGGGAAATTGGCGCGTTGGCAAATTCATGAGAAAGACACCGTCGACGAGATCATCTTTCGCACCATCAAAGTAAGAAACCGTCTGATGCTGGAACTCATGGCTCGAGGTGGCATGCGGGTGGGCGAAGTCTTGAACCTTAGGGATGCGGATGTCGATGATCAAAAGCTAACAATCAGGAATCCCAAAAGCGGAAAAACGTCAGAGGTAGTCTTCATCCCTAAAAAGCTGGCCGACAGGTTAAAGGATTACATCAAGGCCAGAGGGATAGAAGGCGACGAAAGGATTTTTCCGATCTCCTATACTGCTACCAGGATAATGGTAAGGAAAGCTGGCGCCTTGGTAGGGGTAAATATCAGACCCCATGATCTCAGGCGCCATGCGGCGACGTATGCATCACGTTCCGGTGTTCCCGTGGAGATAGTCAGCAAAGTCATCCTTAGGCACGCCAATCTGTCCACCACCCAAAGGTATCTGGGAAAGGTCAGCGATGCAGAAGCTGTGCGGTGGATTGAAAATCTGTATAGCTAATGACTGGCCTGGGCGAGATCAAGAATGATCTCGCCCAAGTTTATTAAAAATCGATATGTCCTGGATATGCGTAGTTTTTAGGGCCGTGATAAGTTTCGGACCATAGCAGTTATCTGCAGTTTCTCTAAATGTATCTGATCTGCCCCCAAATACTGGTAAAATTACTGAGGGCATTTCCAGGTTGAACAATCATGGCGGTGTGGCGCCGCTGGGCCCGCACCATGGTCTTACAATGTGAAAACCGTAGCCATTGTAAATCCGGTGGCAGGATTCGGGCGCGCTCCTCACGCTTGGCCCGGATTATTGAACCGGCTGGGTGCCAGGGCTTCTCAGGTAGTAACTTGGTGGACTAAAGGCCCCGGCCATGCTGAATTTTTGGCCGCCCAGGCTAAAAGATCAGGATTTGACCGCGTCCTTGCCGTGGGCGGAGACGGCACCATATCCGAGGTGGCCAATGGATTGTGGTGGGAGTCCGAAGGCCGCCTCCCCAGCCTGGGGATCGTGTCCTTCGGCACCGGTTGCGACTATGTGCGCAATTTCGAGGTCGGCCACACCCCCTTTGATCATCTAGTCCATGCCCTGGGGGAATCCGTCTTGAGCGCCGATTTGGTCGTATTTCAGGCGATGGGTCTGCAGGGCAGAACAATTTCCCGGGTGTGCCTCAATGTCATTGGGGCAGGTTTAGATGCTCAGGTGATTGCCCGTTACCACCGGCAAAAGATCCCCAAGTATGGCAAATTGCCTTACTTTTTGGGCTGTATCCAAGAGCTTTTCAAGCTCAGCCATTTTCGTCTGCAAGGGAAAATTGATGGCAAGGACTTCGAAGCGGCCTCCCTGATTTTCGTAGTGGGTTTAGGCCAATATTTCGGCGGGAGGATGATGATGACCCCGTGGGCTTCACCGCAATCGGGGCGTGTTCAGTTGGTGTGGGACCAGCAAATCTCTTTACTCGATTTGATAAGACTTTTTCCCCAGATTTATCTGGGGAGGCACCTTAAGCACCCCAAAGTCCAGACCCGCTTTGCCCGGAAGGTGAAGTTGGTGGCTGAGCCTCCCACCCTGGTGGAGGCCGATGGCGAATTGGTTGGCTTGACACCCCTGGAAGTGGAAATTTATCCTGGGGCCTTGCAGGTGGCCGCAGAAAAACTGAAAGTTTCATAATATTTATGCAATAATTATGTAATTGGCGACTTTAGCCCCGCTCATATATATTCCTCTCTTGCCAAAACAGAACCTTCTCAAAAAATTGGGAAAATTTTTTATATGATGCACATATCCACGTTGAAGAATTCCACACCTTTCAAAGAGGTAAATATGTTAGTTGTCACTCTAAAAGAAGATGAAAAGGCTGAATATGGCGGGAAAAACCCTTAAAGATATTTTAATGGGAAATTCTCTTGGAAATCAGCTGCTAAGTCAGCCCAATTCGCCTCGCCTCCCAAAGGCGCAAATGGGGAAAGCATGCCACCGCCTTGACGCTCCCGGGAGCAATGGTTATTTAAATAGAAATGGCTTAGGGAAGGGTAATACCTTCACGGATGGCAAATTTGGTAAGTTCGGCGATGCTCTGGATTTTCAACTTTCTAAAGATTGCGCTACGGTGAGACTCAACCGTCTTGATGCTCACAAATAAATGTTTGGCTATCTCAACGGTTGTCATCCCTTCGGCCATCAGCTGGAGAACCTCCCTTTCCCTGGAGGAGAGCTCGGTAAGGATGGAAGAACCGGCGCTTTTTGCCACCAGAATTTCAGCGATCCCAGGGCTCAGATAGACCTGATTTTTGTTAGCCACCAGCCGAATGGCTTTGGACAATTCCCTGAAGGCGCAATCCTTGATCAGGTAGCCCGCGGCGCCGGCCTGGATCATATTAATTACGAACCGCGGGGAGGTGTGCATGGACAGAGCGATCACCTGCACCTTGGGGAAATCCCTTTTGATGAGGTGAGTGGCCTCGATGCCGTTCAAGTCCGGCATGGAGACATCCATAACCACTACTTGAGGGGCCAGATCCCGCACCATCCTCAGGGCGGTTCTGCCTTCCTGGGCTAGCCCAACCACCTCAAAATCCGGCTCCTTTTCCAATAGGGAGCGGAGCCCGTCAAGTATGATTTGATGGTCGTCCGCGATCAGAACCTTAATCTTTCCATACTCTGGCATAAGTTAATCTTTTGGATCCAAATTCTCTTTGTACTCTCTCATCAGCTCGTCGTTAAAGGTAATTTTCCAACCCTTCACCAAGGCGGGACCGGTGCCTTCGTTATAAAGGATCAAGCCATACACAGGCCCTGGGGCCGTGTTATTAGCAATATCTAAAATGGGTTTAACGGAAAGACGGTTATGTTGCCGGGTTTCATAGCCAGTCCAAACTGAGACAATAAGAGCGCATACTGCGATGAACGAGGCGGCGATGGAAGTAATGGTCGTTACAGAATTATTCATGATTGTCTCCTAAATTGGGGAAAGATCATTAAGCTTATTGCTCCCCCAAATGTAAATATAACATAAATTTCAAGAGGTTAAACCTAGTAAAATTACTAGGTTTTAAGAAAAAATATACTGAAGACGGGATCATCCTTGGTTCAGTACGTATCGTTCTTGGGAAAGCTGAAGTAACTTTTGATGAGGGGAGACCGGTTCGTGTTTTAGGGACCGTTCAGGACATTACCATTAAGCGATAGGTTAAGGAAATCTAAGTAAATCAGAATATAAAGATATCTTGCCAGACTCGGCACTTATCAACTGAATGAGTGAAATTGCAGGTATGATCTCCATATACTCCCATGGCCTAGGTGGGGAAGATGATTTTAGGTGCCTACGATTGAAAAAGGCCATGTCCAAGGCGGGACAGGCAGGGGGCCAGTAGGTCGAAAAGAGTTGATATGCTCTGGATATGGAGTGTTTATTCGTTCGATGATAAGTTCGGGATCATAGCAGTTATCACAACTTCCCGATAACAAAAATGTTGGCAATGCTACAGGGGAAAATTTTCGAAAGTACCCCAGTGGCGCAGGCCACAGGCCTTATCCTGCTTACCTGATCCTCTTAAGGTTGAAATCCTCGCCCCCGCCCGCTCCTTTCATCAGCCGGAAAACATACCCCTTGCCTACCGCGGCAGGGTCCGTGAACCCCACCTTCCTTCACGGATTCCCAAGGGCCGAAACCCAAGGGATCAAGGGCTAGAGGAGGTTACGAGTTCGCTAAAGATTGGCAGATGACATTACAATAAGGAGCAGTGGAAATGGCCGCACAGCCATTATATAGCGCAAGCGTGCCTGAATGAGTTCCTCCCTTACACTGCTGCAAGACCGCCTCCTCCGGCCTGCCCCGCACCAGGACGACCAGTTCTGGGGTCCGCCACTCTTTCTTTTCCTTACTCATCATTTCCTCCGTTTTCTAGATTCCAAATTCATTTCCTATCCTTTAAATCCTTGAATCCCTCGAACTCTGCAACCTTTCCCACAATCTCCCCGCTCTTGTCAAACCGCATCACATAGCACGGCGCCTCATTTGCCATCTGCTCAATCAGGTCGAAGGTCTTGGTCCACCAAGCGGCGGTGACGAAGGGCTTAATGAGGCACCCCAACAGGCGCCGGCTGATCTCCCTGCGGTCGGTCAGCCGCGTCAGGGTGTTCTCGTTCGCCTTCTCGAGGAAGCAGATGTTACGCAGCGGCGCATCGTTGGAGGAGACCAGCGGCACCTCGCCGTGGCTCCAGGTGCCGTACACCCGCCAGCCGTCATCCAGGCGGCGGACGATGTTGCGGTCGTCGCAGAGGATCGCGACCGGCAGGGGCAAATGACCATTCGCCCCTGCGCCTGCATCAATCAACAGCCTGGTCATCGTGGATTTTCCTGCCTCCGAATGGCCGACGAAAAGTATTCCAGCCCCGTTGATGATTGCCCCCGCAGAATGGAGATAGCAGCCCCGGCGGTCGGCGAGCAGGCGGGCGATGAGGATCTGGTCCGAGGGGAACAGGGTCAGGGAATGGAGATCGCCCTTCCGCCAGTGATCCTCCCCGTCGTGGTAAATGTGGGCCCGGGTGTGATCGGCGTTGAAGGTCGCTACGCGGTGGAGGGACGGGTCGTCGGTCTTGGGTGAGATGCCGAGATAGATGTACGAACCATTCTGTCGGGAGATGGCCCAGGGAGGCTTACGGTAGAGTTCCCGACCCAGGTCCTCGCCCTTGAGATCGGGCAGGCTAAAGTGATGGCGGATCGTCACCGTGTCTGCTCCGGGTCCCTTGACCCGGAAGGCGGCGAATTTCGGGTGAAAGGTCTGATCATCGATGGGCAGGTCGCTGTCCACCTGGATCGTAATCCCGGCTATCCGGAAATAACGGCGGTGGTGGGCCTGCCACTCTTCCTTGAACCGCAGGTTCTCCCCGGCAACGTCGCACAGATGCTCCACGGGCGCGGAAAAGCGGCCGTGCTCCAGCCAGCCGTAGACGGGGCACCAGCGGCAGTCCTTACGCTTGTCGCAGGAACCGCAGTTTTGCTCATACTCTGCGCCGCCGTGCACCTTGTCCGCGAGGGAGGGGATGAACCCCTCCCACGCTTCCCGGAATGTGCCGGTTCGCAAATCGTAGCGCATCGCCGGGTCTTTGAGGAATGAGCAGAACGTCATCCCGCCGTAGGGGTCAATGTGAAAATCGCGCCGCCCGGCGATGCAGGCGGCAAACAGGCGGTCATCTTCTTTTATCATTGCGAGGAGTGGTTGGTGAGACGAAGCAATCTCCTCCGCACCCGGTTGGGGATTGGGTCGCTCCGCTAGCAATGCCAGGTCGTCGGACATATCCGGCATGTCAAGTTCGATCACGGTGCGCGGGGCGAGGCGTTGCCGATCAATTTCGGCGTTGCGCGCCGGGCTGCCGCAGGCCGATTTGCACAGCCACGCCGCGCCCACCCGCCAATGCCGGCTGAGCGATTTGGCAAGCGCCTGCATCTGTTCCCACTCGTGCCAGTTGTCGCGCATCGGGATCAATTGCACAATGAACCCCGCACCGGCTTCACGCAGATACGCCAATCCGCGCATCACCTCCTCAAAGCCGCCGGGGTGGCGCGTGACTGCATCGTACACCTCCGCCGTCGCCCCGTACAGCGCAATCAGCTTACTACCCTTGCGTTTGAGGAGTTGCGCCATCTTGGGGGTGATGAGAGTGCCGTTGGTGTTCAGGGCGTAACCATCAGCCTTGCGGGTCAGGTAATCAAAGATCTCGGGAAAATCGGGCCGGAGCATGGGCTCGCCGCCGGAGAGGCTCCACCGGCGCGTGCCCAGGCTGCGGGCCTCGTCCACAATACGGCGGATCTCGGCGAAGGTCAATTCGTCGTCCTTTTCAGGCGCGTTGGGCGGCTTCCAGACCCAACAGTGCAAACAGGTGCTGTTGCACCGGTAGGTCAGGTCAATCTTCCCCTCGAGGGGTAGACGGGGGAGGCTAATAGTCCTCTGTATACGGATAAAATTCTTCATTTCAACCCTAAAATCCTTGATCCCCACTAAGGAGCTTAGCGGTTCATAGTGGGACGGTTATCGGCCGAGAAACCTGTAAAATTTGTCAATATCCGGCCGTTTAAGCTGAAATTATGCGGCAGGCCCACCCACTTAACCGAGATTATGCCGCATCCATAGCTATTTCTGTCCCTACGAGGTTTTGGAGCCTCTTTGGCCGAGTAAAATCTCCCAAACGATCCTCTTCTCGAAGCCAATTCTTCTCGCAGGTGAAAAATAGCACAAATTGGGGCGGAAAGTCAATTTTCCCCAGATTTCGGGCAGACCAATCTCTCGGCGACCAGATGCTAACAGGCTGGGAAGTCTAAGGACCCCAGGCCAGCACTGATCGGTAGTGGTGTGCCAGAGGAAAGGCGGAGGCAATTTTCAAAAGTCAAGTGCGCTGATAACTTGCCAGATTAGACAGTTATCACTGGACCTTCAAAAACCGTGCATATGATCTGAATATCAGACCTGGGCGGGGGCGTCCACGGAAGCAAAAATGAGGCGCTTGAATGTGAGGTTTCGTGAGGTTCCATTTGATTTAATGACCGTAGAAAAACCAAAAGGGAGGCTGCCAATTTGTAGTTTTTTATAGTTTTTCAACAAACTCAAACCCCACCATGGCCAGGACCCCCCACCCTATGGTTACCCTTACCCTTTATTGGCGAAATTGAGCCCATGAGAAGCCCCAGGAGGGGTGATACCCCCGGCCCCTACCTTACACCCCCCCTTGGGATTGATAAACAAAAGCGTATCAATCTGAATGATTGGGGTGTCCCTCAAGTAAAACGTTGTCTTAAAGATGCAAAAGAAATGATAGAAAAAGGGAGCATCATATGAGGCTAAAAATAGACCAGGGTAAAATTACAATGAGCTTTTACACTGGCTCATGATTCGAGCAAGACTAACTCGTCGCCTGGGCTGAAGAGAAAATTAATATCTATATAAATAATAAAAGGAAATGGAAAATAAATCAGAATTTTACTTTTAATTCAAAAGTATTCCCGTCCGTTATTGTCTCCCAGCCTTTTTTAGATTCCTTATATGAGATATCATCCAGATTCACATCTTTTGGGATGACAATAATAATATTGCCGCTATCCGCAAGAGCGAAAATCCGAACCCGACGCCCCTTTTTGATATATTCGCCAGCGTTCGTATCAAAGAAGAAAGGATATCCTTCCAACCGAACGGTACTTTCCGTTACCGCTTTGACCCTCCCAACAAATTGACGCAGATGATCATTCTCAAATAATCTCCGTGTGATAATCAAGAGAATTTCTCCCGGTTCTACCAGCATGATATGGCCCTCCGTTCTCTAAGTTTACCTTCGAGATAATGCGGCCGCCTAGGCTACCGCAGTCGAAAAATTTTTTTTGGGAAACAATCTCGCCGGAGTCTAACCCCGACAAGTTTCCTCTTTTGGCCAAATCCCTGTGGCTGGCATGGTACCATAAAAATATTTTATAAATCAATTTTCCCGTAAACCGTCTATCCTACCTCCCCATATACCCCTCAGAATGCGCCCTGTGTTTCTCCCAGTTCTCTAAATATTCCCTGGCAAGTTCTTTAGACCGAATAATCAATAGATTTTCAGCATTGCCCTCTTCGGCAGCCCTGGTGAAGTTAAAATTTCCCGTGATCACCGTCTCCTGGTCAATGATCATGATTTTATTGTGGGCAATTCCATGGACTGGATCAATGGGAAATAATGCGATAGGGAGCGGTTGGTCTCTTGTTTGCCAGCCTGGTGCACCAGGATGATAAGCAGGGCATCGACCGCGTCGGCCTGCAGATGGCCGCGGCCACTAAAAACAAATCGAACGGCGCAGGCGCAGGGAACTGGCAAAGCTGGCCGCCAACCTCCCAGGCCTGGGTGAAGGAGAATCAGATGGATGGTTTTGATTTCGAAGTCGGACTCGACCAGCCGCCGGCCAAACCCCGTCGGCCTAAGAAGCAGAACTCCACCACCAGCACCCCTGTAAATATTAATATTAGTACTAATATGAGATTATTTTAGAAGCACCAGAAGACCAAGCCGAGTCGATAGCTGAAATCTTGAAAGCGGCTATGATTGAAGGTGGGGCGCAGTTTTTGAAAAAAGTACGAATAGAAGTTGAAGTGACAATATCAAATAGTTGGGCTGAGAAATAATTTTTAATAAAATTTGCTCGTGGGGGCGGCGGGTTAATTTTTCTTAGATGCTGCCTGGATATGTTCCGGCTTCTGGCGCTCCGTTAAATCTCTGACGATTCCCTGGATGATGGTTTTGCCGCCGTATTCCACTTTACAGGCGACAAAATTGACCGGCACCCTTTGGTCGTCCTTCCTGATTATCCAGCCATTGGCCAGATCGCTCTTCCCCGTTTGGACTACTTTTTCCAAGATGGCCCGGCTCCTCTCGATCTCTTCCTGGGGGAAAACTTGGGTAAGGTTCATGGTTAAAAGTTGCGCTTCGGAAAAGCCTAACAGTCCCTCCACCTTCTTGTTTGCTTCCAAGAAATTCCCATCGGTATCCAAGAGCAGAATTCCTTCACTGACATTCTCCACCAGACTTCGATATTTCTCTTCAGCTATCTGTAACTCATTGAAATAAAGCCGGCATTCCAGTCTTTCCCTCTTAAACTTCCTGATGACATTCTTGAGATTATCCGCTTTTATTCCGAAGCGGTACTCTAAATTTTCCAGGAGTGATTGATATTTAGATAATATTAATGATGCCGCTACGTTAACCGCCAAACAAGATGAAATTATTATAGTCGTTTCATTATGCCCAGAGGATATGCTTGGAAAGAAGAGATTTATTAATAACTTAAAAGACGAGATAACAATTAAGGTAAATAATGTTATCGAAATTAACAGCAGGACTCTATTGCGCTTAATTTGGCTGGAGTTGTCTCCAAATATATCTAAATGCATAAACTTCGTCTTCATCCTGGACTCGTCCTTGAAGAAATTTCTGTTCTTTCCCATGGTTCTCTGCATCTTGGTACTCCACAGTTGCTGCAGGTTAGCATGGCGAGTTGGAAAAGGCCCTCTTTATCCGATGATATCCCGGTGCTCCTTTGCCTTTGATGATAATATGGGTCATCGGTGGGAAAAAGTAAATCCGGGTTTCCCTGATATTCGCGTTCGATAAACATGAATTTGGGATAGGAGAATGCGATATCCTATAATGAAAATCAGTACAATCCCAGAAGGTCACGTACAGATAACAGAACTGGCGATAGGTGGATTTTCGTTAAGAACGGCAGTAAATGGTATGGCTATCATAGTGATCATGAATAATGCGGGTTAATGCATTTTCTGTGTCTTTAAGGTCTTGGGTAATATCCACTTCCATAAAATTACCTCCAATTTACTAAGCTTTTGTTTCGTGATGGATTTAAAAGACAAATTAAGCACATTTATAAAGATTAATGACTATATTGACACTCAGACATAAACTTGTATCTTTTATTGAGCCAGTAAGGAGAGGGCAGTCCCGCTTCCACGGTTGCGGATCAAGTTTGCATGAGCTGTTTCGACAAACATAAGGAATATGATACTATTTACGATCCTGAGAAAATATATTCTTCAAAAATTCAATGATATATTCCTCCATTGTATCGTCATCGAATGCATTAATCTCAATTATATGCGCTTTTGGTATATAATTTATTGCTGTAATTATATTAATCTTTGGAATACGTATATCATCAGGTTTAATTATAAGTTCACCAGCAGTGTCCTTTGATTGGCTTAGTGTGCCAAGTGATAAGGTTATCTCATTATGCTTTATTAGTTTTCCAGGCCCACCATAAGCTATTGGTATAGCCTTGAGATCACAATACATATTTTTAGCTTTGATAATCTCTTGTAATGATTTAAGATTTTCTAAGAGAATATCATATATTTTTGACATAATTGGATTTATGAGGTCGACGTATTCGTTTTGTTGATCAATTAATGTTTCTTTTTGGAGCTCATCATCTTTTACCTGAATCTCTTCTTCACGCTTAACACTATCCAGATATTTTTTAAGTTTATCCATTACGTTATCCTCCTTTTAATGGTGAAATTTATATTTAATCCGAGATTATGCAGCCCCACCATGGCTACCGCAGTCAAAAAACGGTTTTTGCGACCTCTGACCCGAGTTTAACCCCGAAAACGAGCCACTATCTCAGGAATGAGGCTTGTATATCGACCTCATTCCCAGGTTGACAGTCTTCTCAAGAGCCAGATCATTTGTAACGTTTACTCAAGCCCCCGCCTTCTTTTTCCTCCCTCCCGCTTTTCCAAATCCTCTCGACAAAGCCATCTGGCTCCGTTATGCACTGTATTCTTTGCAAGCCAGAGGAAATTTTTTTGGATCCAGGGAAAACCGTTTAAAGTATTCTTTTGGCATTAAACCATGGGCTTTTTTGATATGTGCCTTCAAAGTTCTCATTTTCTTGCCACACTCCAGACAGACCACGTGCTTCTGGGTCACAATATCCTTCAATGGGATCGGTGGTTTCTTCACCACAGCGGCTGCTGGAGCTTTTTCAGATGCGATGGCCTCGGGGATCACAGCGCCGCCTTCCAGAGAAGAAAGGACATTGTAGACTTCTTTGATCTCATCCACTAATTCCTGGGTTGATAATTCCGTCATAGAGGCGTATGAAGCGATGATTGATGTGGTGAGCTTCAGGATCTCTGTTGCCATGGGAATGGTCTCCTTAATTTTTTTGACATATTGGGTTAATCGAGGTAAGTATTTTATCAATTTGCCAATTGATTGAATTTGTCAAGGATTTTGTTTAAATGAATCGGAGACAGGGTAAGGCCGTGGAAAGAACCAGAGAAATTTTTCAGGTAGGCGGAAGTCAACTCAAATCGTCTGAAGATGCCGCCATCTATCTAATCAATTTATATGCTCATGCAGCCTTAGTGGATAAAAAATAAGGCTTATTCCAATGACAAAGATAAAAAAGACAGCCATGACATAAGGAAGCAACAAACCTAATATCATCTTCATATATCCTCCTTTAAGCTCTTTATTTCAATCTCCCACAGTAGGTAGAAGACTTGTTGCGAATCGGCGCATGCTTTGATAGTAATATGGTTCATCGGTGGGAAAAGGTAAATCAGGATTTCCCTGATATTTGCCTTCGATAACAATGGATTTAGGACAGGAGAATGCTGTATCCCAGGAGGGCCGGATTTTCGACCGGGACACCGGCGTTTTGCTGTGCATAAATTACGCAAAACCAGAGCAGAGCCGATCCGCCTTGCAAACCGGCAACCGGCCATGCTTTTCTTGTTATCCTCCTGTATAACAGGGAAAATCTGGCCTCATGGCCGGGATAGGAGTTAGCCTCAAGTCTATTTTATGACTGTTTAACGGCTTAAAAACCGCATATTTGCATATAAAAAACCGGGAAATGGTGCAAAAAAGCAGGGAAATATGAGGGTTTTTAGACAATTCGGGCGATATTAAAAAACAATGAAAACCCGCATGGTTATTGAATAAACTCTATCTTTGATGATAGAAAATCCTTAATGATTTAGGAAATATTGGGGCAATATTCATGGGAAGGTGGAATAAAAAGGGAACGGTAGAGGAACACAAGCGGCTTGATATTCGTTATCTTCGCCGAAATAACTTACTGACTCCTGGCTTCCATTCAATAGGCTGGTCACGGTGGGGTGAACCTGCTGGCAGTATTATGTTTCGGGTAGGGGAACTCGCGCTCACTTTAATTTATCGATTCCATCGTTCTGAGCAGGAATGGGAAGATGTTAGACAAGACGTTCCCTTAGACTGGACTCCCTGCCACTTTGGAGGGGAGCGGCCCTGGTTTATTTGTGGGAATTGTGGGTGGCGTGTGGCGGTGATTTATGCGGGCGGCAAATATTTTGCCTGTCGGCATTGCTATGATCTAACCTATACAAGTTGCCAGGAATCGGATAGCCGTTTTAGCCGTTTTTTGGGGAATTATGCTGGGCTCGGTGGGGTGGAGAATCTACCCTTTTGGGCCTTGAAGGGTCTTCTGAGCCGATCCCAGAAAGAAGAGGAACGGCTTGAAAAGCAGATGAAGAAAAAGCCGCGGGGGCGGCCACGGAAGAGCAGCTATGAATAGAATATCGAAGCATTTTGGTGAGATCCGAAAAAACAGATAGATAGCAGTTATCTTCTCCTTTGTGAAGAGATTTTAGAACCAAGTGAAAGGACACGGTTGGACTTCTGGTCAATCCAGGCCTGTCCTAGTTGAGAAAAAGTTCCATAGACAGATAGCGCTCCGGTGCTGTAGGGCGCACGGTGAAGTTATGAATTGCCTTTCACCTTACCAACCATAATGGCCAAGGGTCAATAGCCCTGAGCGGGAGGCGCATAGCTATAGCCCTGTTGCCCAGGCGGATAGCCAGCCGGAGGCGGCCCCTGATAATAAGCCCGGGGCGGCGGCGACTGATAATAAGCCTGGGGTGGCGGCGACTGATAACAGGGCTGTGGGGGTGCGACCGAGCGCCCATAGGCTTCTCCAGCCACGCCACCCAAGGCGGTCCCCAGCAAACCGCCGATGGCCGCACCCTTCCAAGGATTGTTGGGACTGGCGGCGATCCCCAGAGCCGCACCCCCGGCGGCCCCCAAACCCGCACCAGTAAGCAGGTAGGGGTTCTGCTGCGCCATGTTGGTGCCCGCACAGCTCCCCAGAAAACTCACGAGTACCACCCCCATCAGGAGATGGGATGCCTTCACCTTTCTCAAAACGAGCTGCAATTTATCCACGACCCGATCCTCCCTTGTTAATCCACTTTGATCAGCCGTTTTTTAAGCCAGTACCGCTTCACCTTACCAACATAATGGCCAAGGGAGGGGCCAGTCCTGAAGCGGGCGGCCCCCTCCCTCGAATCCATCTGAGTTATTCACCGGTGTTCTTGCCAACCAAACCATGGTATTCCTGATAGTCAGCAGCCTAAATTGTGCCTGAAGGCGATGTGCCTTGAGACTGAGAACCGGACTGAGCGCCAGTCTGACTCGCCGGGATAGTGGTGTTATGGTAATAGCCTGACGAACCGGTGGCAGTATTGGGAGATTGAGCCTGTGCCGGGTAGCCTGCACGATTATAAGAAGAACCAGGATTATATTGCTGACCATAGCCTGACGAACCGGTGGCAGTATTGGGAGATTGAGCCTGTGCCGGGTAGCCTGCACGATTATAAGAGGAGCCAGGATTATACTGCTGACCATAGCCTGACGAACCGGTGGCAGTATTGGGGGATTGAGCCTGTGCCGGGTAGCCTGCACGATTATAAGAGGAGCCAGGATTATACTGCTGACCATAGCCTGACGAACCGGTGGCAGTATTGGGAGATTGAGCCTGTGCCGGGTAGCCTGCACGATTATAAGAGGAGCCAGGATTATATTGCTGCCCCCCATTAGGCGGCTGGAATTGCCGGTTTCCTAAGACATTCCCCTGGACGAATGAAGGACGAGGTTGTTGCCACTGGGGCTGGTGATCATTCCAGCCGTAGGCATCCCGGTGCTCGTCCCACCACCGATGCCGGTGATCATCCCGTCCATAGGCATCCCGGTGCTCGTCCCACCACCGATGCCGCTGATCATCCCGCCAATAGTCATTCCGGTGATCAACCCATTGGCGGTTTTGGCCGTTCCAGCCGTAGGCGTTGCCATTGGTCTGCTGCCACTGGCGATTTTGGCCATTCCAGCCGTAGGCGTTGCCATTAGGCTGCTGCCACTGCCGGTTTTGGCCGTTCCAGCCGTAGGCGTTGCCATTGGTCTGCTGCCACTGGCGGTTTTGGCCATTCCAGCCATAGGTGTTGCCATTAGGTTGTTGCCACTGCCGGTTTTGGCCGTTCCAGCCGTAGGCGTTGCCATTAGGCTGTTGCCACTGCTGGTTTTGCCCATTCCCGCCGTAGGTGTTGCCATTAGGTTGTTGCCACTGCCGGTTTTGGCCATTCAAACCATAGGCGTTACCATTAGGCTGGGACGGGGTGAAAGCCTGACGATTCTGCTGCGGGGCAAACGGACGATTAGGTCCGGCCTGGGCGCTCAGGGGGCTCAGCGCCACAAACAGAGCCATCGCGAGAATAAAGCTCCACCATCTTTCTGGCCTCATTTGATTATCCTCCTCAAAATAAATCGTCACTCCTGGTTCGTTAATTTAGAATGCCCTCCGGGTGAAAAGGTTAATGGTCTTTTCCGAATTTTTAAAAATTATATTGTATTGTGCCGGATAAACCTCGAGGTGCGGGCTGGGAGAAATAGGGTTGGGGTTGCGCATAAGGAATTCCCATGACGGGAGCAACGGGCGCGACATAGGCAACCTGCGGTGGTCCATAAACTCGCTCCACATAGTGGGGATACTGTGGCCCCTTACAGAAGCGCCGGGAATGCCAATCGTAGCGGCCAAAGTCATGATGCCTTGGGCCATCCCAGCCATAGGCATTCCCATGGGGGTGATATGGTGGATATGGATCGGCTTCGACGGTTAGGGAGTTTAAGGCCAGGATAAGGCCCACCATCAGGATAACGCTCAACCATCTTCTCAGGTTCATGGCTTTCCCTCCGGAAAAAATTTTGCAACCTGGATTTACTAACCAATTAGAAAATGGTCGGCCGGAAGGTGTTAAGGATGATTATTTGCTTGATTGCAGGCTCATTACTCAAGATTGCTAAGATGAAATTTCATAAAATTTCTAATAGTTACGCTTTGAAACTCATAGAAAAGTATCCTCCCATCACTCTAAATGGTCATCATAAGCATAGTAAAATGGTCATTTCGTTCATCTGACCCTGGATCCGGTCTCGGTAGCAGGCATCCTGTCTGAAACCAACCTCATCAACTATTCTAAAATCAATTAACCAGGACCCTTTAGGTGGAAGGCAAGGTCGGCCATGGCCCTGCTTTTTTGTTGCCAAAATGGAATTGGTTAATAGCTTGCCAAACTCGAAGCTTATCACCGGGGCCTGGAAAATTATCGATATCAAGTCCATAACGGAAAAAGGTCTTTTATTAGAAGAAATCGAGGAGCCGGGGAGGGACTGAGTAAACTCTGAGTAAGGATGGAGGGAAATCTTCAGGCCAGGGAGTGCGATTAAAAAAGTCGGCCCAATGCGGGGGAGGTGCACCAGGCCGACAAAGGGGGGGAAAACACATGAGGCGAACCTCATGATAAAATCAAGTTAATCATGCCTTACAGAAAAGCAAGAAACACCGGGGAACCTCAAATCCCCCCTGTATTCTTCTATCGGCAGCTGTAAGTCTAATTGTCTGGCCGGTCGGATGGAAAAGAGGATGTTTCAATGAGCTGTGCCTGTTTATAAGCCCGGATGACCTCACGCTCATAGGCTGCGGTGCAGGTAGCATTATACACTCGTAAAACTCTCCTGATATCCCCGTGGTGTTTCCGCATCAGCCTGGCTATGACCGCCGCCCCGCCCATGATATTTTCCCTGGGGTTGTGTGGGTCAACCCCATACGCTTTAGCGGTGTCCTTATGCAATTGCATCAGACCAAAGCATCTCCCCGATCTCGCTTCCGGGTCATATCTCGATTCGATGGCGCATACCGCCTGGATGAGATAGGGTGAAATTTGGTAGCGCTGGGCTGCTTCCTTGATGTAGTCCCAGTATTCCTGCTTCAGTTCCAGTCTCCCTATTTTGGGAGGGGCTTGGGGCCAGGGTTGCGCCCAGGCCGTAGTGGTTAAGCACAGAAATATAATGAGAGTTTTCATGGATAGATTACCTCCTGCGGAACTTAGTCGGAACTTAGTGGTGATTTAATTAGGCACGAGTTGGAGAACGAGGGCTGGTAGCGTTCAGAAGGGCGAGTCGGCAGGTTATCCTGCTTGACTGCCGAGATTTTAAATATGCTAGCAGAATAATTTTTGAGAAGCAAAGTAAATCGACAATTTGTAGTTATTCCAGGGAGCTGGGGATACTGATAGACACCAGTCACCGTTCCAGCCGAAGAGGTGGAGTTATGGGCGCGGGGGAAAGCCGGAATACTCTTGAGCTGGCAGCAAGCAGTGAAATTCTAAACGATTATCCCGCTGAAAGGCTACTTTCTTCGTCAGATCGCAGGTAATTACCAGGTTCGACAATTATCATCGGACCGGAAAAAGTTCCAGATATAATTCGAATATCAGACCCGGGCTGGGGAACGGCCTTGGGACCATCAGCCGCCACCGGCTGCAAGGTAGCGCATGTAGGACCAGCCGACGATATTGCGCCGCACGTCCCGCACTCTCCCCCATCCGCCGGAGGTTTCCAAGAGCTCCACCTCGTCGTTGAAGTTGAGGGTGGCGATTTGGGGTGTAGACATGGTGGGGCCATCCCGGAGGGCCAGGCTGTGGACCTTGACAACGTACATGGGCGGCGATGGAGTTGGCGTCGTCACTTTCGGGGGAGAAGGGGTTGTTGGTTCTGATAGGACGGCGGGGGCCTGGGCCGCAGGAGCCGTGGGAGCCGATGGGGCTGGGGGGGTAGGGGGGGCAGCAGGAGTTTGCTCTGAAGCGCCCTGAGGAGGCAGCGTCACCACCAGCTGAGGAGGTCCGGGACTTTTTTTGAAGAGGAATACCAAGAGCAGGGCCACGATGACCAAACCAGTGTCGATGCAAATGCCTAGGACCCAAAGAGGGCGCCTCCGGGCCCTGGTCAGCGTCTGAAATGATGCCCCAGCCTTTTCCGAAAGGCTGGCGTTGCACTTGTGGCAGAATTCCTGCTGAGGGGTCACCCGGATGCCGCATTTGGGGCAAAAATGATCCTCTTCTCCGGGATTAGGGAGGTAGCTGTCACAGGTTGAACAGTAACGCTGGCCTATCCATATGGCAGCGTTGCAGATAGGGCACTGGGACATGAAGGACCTCCGATCGGGCCGTTGGCCACTCCGTAATAAAATATTTTATGGGTCTCTAATGTCCTGGAAAATCCCCTCAATGAGTAACGCTGCCCCCCCGGGAAAGCTTCCTCTTTTTGTAGCCAATTTGTCTTGTGGGCAGCATGATAGCACAAGTTTCGCAGGGAAAGGTATCTTTTAAAAAGCTGGCTTAACCGAGACCTTACATGGTTCCGATCACTTGCCAAAACAGAAACTTCTCAAAAAATCCCAATAGTTGCGGATATGATCCGCATATATTGCGCACCCATCTGTGGGGAGGAAGATTGCAGATGTCGGACATAGGGGAGCGCCAGGTTACCGGCGGGAATGGCAGGGGGCCATCAAATTGAAAAGAGTCGATATGGTCTTGATATGGGAGGTTTTTGGCGCGGTGATAAGTGTCAGATCATAGCAGTACTCGACACTTTTGACCAGTTGAATCCTATGCCAAATCTCTTCATGTTGGGTAATCGGGGCGACGGCGAAGGGATGGCCTCATGACCTCGGTATCAGAAGAGCTATCTTCGGCTGACCCCTCATATTTACAAAGAATAGATAGTAGGATTGCCAACGACCGCATAATCCATAGGATGGTAGCGCTTTCCCATTTAAACCAGAGCACTCGAGATGACATTTTCCTTTCTATAATGATGGACCTTAAGGAAGGATAACCGATGGTCATTTTGACCATAATAAAATGGTCTATTTGTGCACCCAAGATCCAGGTATTCCCTAATGTTGGCGATAGCTTAAATATGCTAGCGTTTGATTGTTTGAAACTATAGGCAGGTGATGAACGTGGATTTCTCCCTGTTTTCCGTTATATCTTTCTCCGGCATCTATGTCCTGGTCTGTTGCGTTTTCAGCCTTTGTGACAGATCGTGCCGGGGCCAGGTGCTCTGCCGGCTCCATAAATGATCGCCACTCAATTAATGAGTACGATGAAAAGATTGATCACGGCGACGATTATCAAAGGTACTTGGGACGCGACGGCTTGATAAAACTCTTTCAGGAAATGAGAAGGCCATGACCTGCCCCGGTAGTTGTACCAAGTTTTAAGTTAGGATGGGGGTTAAGTTATCCTGATTGTCCCACCACCAAGGAGGTTCTGGATGGCAAAGCGGATGATGGTGAGCACGGTAATCACCCTGGCACTAACTTTCTCTCCCAGCCTGGCATTTTCACTACCTATGGAAGCCGCCAAGAAGAAACCCTCCTCTTCCAATAACCAGAGAGAGGATAGCAGAAAAAGCAAATCCGCCAAGAAGTCTAATTACAGCCGTAGGCATTCCCGGCCGGATAGCGGCGAGGTCATGGAATCTTCCATGGTGCCGCAATCAGGCGCCCGGGTTTACGAGACCCCCCCATTGATGAAGGTCACCCCCCAAAGGGATGGCGGTTTCCTCCTGGAGCCCTTAGAGCCCAAGAAAAACGGGGCCACTTTGAGCAAGCCTACCTCCAATACGGAAGTGGCCCGGGACCAAAGCTCCGTGCGGCAGGATCACCAATACAACCGGTTTGAGCCCTGGGGTTTCTCGGATCTGATTCTGGCCCAGGCCCAGTACTATCGAGACACCCCCTACGCCCGCGGCGGCTCTTTACAGACCAGCAATGCCACTGATTGCTCCGGGTTTGTCCAGTACATTTACAAAGGTTTTAAGATCAATCTGCCCAGGTCCAGCGCCGAGCAGGCCCAGGTGGGCAAGGTCGTGACCCAGGATATGGATTTCTCCAAGTTGCTTCCCGGGGATCTGCTTTTCTTCCGGCGGGGCGGCCGAGTGGGACACGCTGGCATCTACCTGGGGGGAGGGAAGATGATTCACGCCTCCAACTACCGCAACGGGGTGATGGTCACGGATTTGCGGCAGCCGTACTATGAAGGCACCTTCGTGGTGGCCAGACGCGTCTTCGAGGTGCAGTACCCTAAGTATTGAACCGAGATTATGCCGTATCCATAGCTATTTCTGCCCAACGAGGTTTTGGAGCCTCTTTGCCCTAGTAAAATCTCCCAATCGGGTCTCTTCTCGAAGCCAAATTTTCCCGTCGAGGGCATGATAGCGCAAATTTGGGCGATACATCAATTCTCCAAAAAATTTCTGGCATACCACCCCCTTTTCGAGCAAAATTTCTGTGAGTCTGCGGCCTATAAGCCTATGGCCAACACCGCCCGGTAATGGTCCGCCAAAGGGAAAGCCGAGGCTTCATGCAAAAATTTTGCATTGAGAAAGGATATTCGGTAATAGCAACTAACTTGCCAAACCCTTCACTTATCACCGAGCCAGCCAAAATTGAAGATAAGATCTCTATATCCTCCCACACATTTGTAGGGAGCATGGCTTTGTTGCCTGCGAGAGAATGAAACCAGAACATCAGGGGGAAAGAGAAGGAGTTATCCACCAGGTAAAAATGAAGATATGGTCCGAATAGGTTTCATTTACAGCCAGTTGATAAATTTTTCAACATATCAGTTTTTTCTTCTAAAAAACCCAGTGCATACTGCAGTAAATGTCTTTCTTCGAAGGCTCCAATAAGAAAAAGAAGTTTTTGGGTGTTTCTGTGCCGAGAAAGGCATCGTTGATGAAAGCCCCGAGAAAGTGACCTAAAGCCATGCCTCCCAGGACATCCGAAGGGTAATGCTGCTTGGCCTCTACCCGGGCCCAGGCGGTACTGACAGTCAAGGCGGTAAACCCGATCTTTAAACCCAGGCGAGCTCCGTCAGGAATTGCTAGATCGTCAACATTGCGGGCAGAAAGGGTATCACAGACAGATGTATTGGAAGCATGACCAGAAGGAAAACTCTGGCCCGAACCAGTGGGCCGAGGGCGGTCAACTGCGGATTTTAATCCTGATGTTACCCCCGATGTCAACGCCACTGCAGCGATATCCACGCTGAGCCCTTTGGCCTTGTTCAGCAGCCAATCGCCGGATTGTTCTCCGCTGGGGGTGGCTAAGGCAGTTATCGCGGTAGCTCCTATCGACACCCCGTTGAGGACGTCGCTGGCCGTACCGGCATTGGTTTGGGACCCAAAGATCGGCGTGCGCTCCGAGGCCCAGTGGGATACGTTTCTATCAAAGGAACCTATCTGAAAAAGCGCCGCCCCAGCCGCCGGCGCCCAGGTTTCCGGCTCCAGAGCCGCATTCAGGGCTGCCTTGCCCACCCGGTCCCAACCGGGAAACAGGGTGGCATCCTGCCCCCAACCCCGGCCATTGGCAAGGGTGCCGCACCCGGTGAGCATTTGCACGAAGCAGAGCACCAGAGCAAGACTTAACCACTTTCTTGGACTGGCAGTAGACATTTCCCAAGCGAGATTATGCGGCACCCTTGGTCCACCGTAGTCAAAAAACGGTTGGAGGCCCTTTTTGCCCGAATGAAATCGCCCACAGGCAGAATCTTCTTGTGGGCAGCATTATAGCACAAAGTCGCTGAAAATAAATTTACAGATTCCTGGAATACCAATCTCCTTTTTGAATAGATGCTTCGTGAGGTGACCACTTCCTACCCCCGATAAGTTTTTATTTCTCTGGTATTCGGGACCAGACCCCACGAAAGATAACTTGCCAGGATCGCTAATTATCGCTTGAGCGGGGGAAATGCTAGATATGATCTGGATAGTGAAACACTTCCAGACCCTCTTGAAGAGCGCATTAGTAGCAGTTAACGCATTTTTGTCAATAGGCTCGGACCCCAGGCTCGGACCCCAGCAGGAAAGATTGAGGGTTAAGCCTGGCCCAGGTGCAGGCCGCCGCCAGGCACCTTAATCAAGCAGCAAAGACTGAGAGCCCCGGTAATCGGAGGACCTCTTGACTTAGATACGAATCATATTTACTTAAGGGCATGTGGGCTGTGAAGGGTGGATGAGTGAACGGTTTATTCTATGAACAGTGAAAGGAGGAACGCAATGAACTGGTCTATTAGGGAAGTGGCAAGGGTCTTGCTGGTCGTTGTCGTTCTTTCTGGTGGGGTGCTGTCCGGAGCTTCGGATGTCTGGGGCCAGGAGAAGGCCGGCACTTTGGCACAGCAGATCCAGGGAAGCTGGATTCTCGTCTCAATCTACAACGAGCAGGACGGCAAGAGGATCGAGGCGCTCGGCTCCAAGCCTAGGGGTTCCATGATCCTGACTTCCGACGGCCGCTTCTCGATGATCCTCATGCGGGCAAGCCTTCCGAAGTTTGGTTCCAACAACCGCATGAAGGGTACCGCCGAGGAGAATCGGGCCGTTGTCCAAGGGTCCATCGCCTTCTTCGGCAGCTATGCGGTGGCGAGCGAAAAGGAGCAAACAGTGAATCTGCGCATCGAGGGGAGCACCTTCCCCAACTGGGATGGCCAAGATCAGAAGCGGGTCATGACCGCCAAAGGAGACGAGCTGAAGGTCACCAATCCCACCGGGTCCTTTGGCGGAACGAACTACATCGTCTGGAAACGGGCCAAGTAGTCGCGGTGACCCGTTGCAGAGCACACCATAATCTCCACTACCAATTTTAGTAAGTTCCAGGCAGGCGAGGAGGGTCATCATGGCAAAAGAAAAGTTCCCTGAGGAAGCGGCCGCGATCATAGCCCCGATCATCGAAAAATTGTTGACCATGATGGGAGCAGCCCGGGACGCCTTCAATCGCCACAGCCACGACCGGCTCCAGGAATTGCAAAACCTCCAGGGCGTCGTGAGCCAGGATCTGGTCGGCGCTTCCCGGCAGCTCAGGTCCTTGATCGCCCGGAAGTCTGAAGCGGAACAGAAGGTCTTGCTCCGCCTGGAAACCGTCCTCAGCCGCCTGGGGGCCATCGACGCCAACTTGGCCGGGCTGGCCGACCCCATCCAAAAGAAGATCAGGGCCGGGGTGCTGTTTTCCGACAAGGCCTTGGCCCAGACCAACTATCTCTTTGACCAGCATGCCGGGCTAGTCCGGTCCTTGCTGGACATCGTCAAGACCGACAACCAGTTCCTGAAAAACTACGTGAAAAACGAGGGGCGCAACCTGGTCCAGGCCTGCGCCGATTATGCCACGGAACACCAGGAACGGTGCATCGAGGGAATATGCACTCCTCAGGCCGCCCCCATCTTTTTAGCCATCCTGGACGCCATGCGGGGCATGGGGCAAACTGAGGTGGAAATCGTCAAGATCATGGCAGAGAGCCCATAAGGCGGTCATCTGCGTCACTGATCCTTCCCAAACCCGGGAGCGGCTACTCACGCCCCCTCCTTCCTCTATGGTGGTCTGGCCATCAGCACAATATCAGCTATCTTGCCAGGATCGGAAATTGTCGTCTGAGAAGTGAAAATTTCAGATATGATTTGAATATCAGAATTAAAGTCAGCGTGACGTCGTAAAAATTAGATGAAATGAAACCCACCGCCTTCAATGGTTCTGGATTTCACGGAGGGGCTTTGAAAAATGGCTTATGATGATCAGCACAGCTCAAGAGAAAAGAAAATTTTTTCGTGTTTTGCCAAGGTTTCTGGTCTTTGGATTCAACCAGAATCCATTGAAAAGCATCAGCCACCTGAGCCGGATATTCTGTGTACGATCGAAGGGGAAGGCACAGTTGCGTTTGAGATGGTGGAAATAATCGACGAGACTCTTGCGCGCCGAACATATGGGCAGATCAAATTGCATGAGATTTTTAAACAGGCCTATGAGGATCTACTACCAGGTAACTATACGAGCTTCAAGGAGAAATTCCACAATGCGCTAATTTATGTAAGATTCTGTTCTACAGCATCTTCCCGCATTCGAGGAAACGCCATTCCAATGATATTGGATTTGCTTATGGAAACTGATACCGAATTTACAGGGAGCTTGGCTCCCCCGCACGAATCCCCGTTATCCGAGGCTGTAAAGAGCATTAATATTAGCAGGGGCGAATTCACTGGCCCATGTTTCGACGTTGAGGCTGCTGGATCATTTGCAGACCCTACCATCGAACGTCTCGCTACTAAGTTAACAAAAAATTATAGAACTCTGCATCCAGTCGAACTATTAGCTTACTATGAACTTCAACCAGTCTTGCCGGAGTCAACTTGGGTTCCAAGAGTTCAGGAATATGTGAGACAAAACCTCCCAAGATCCTTGTTCAGAAGAGTCTGGATTTTCGATATCGGAACAAAGGCTGTCATGTTCATGTTACCGAGATAATAGCTTTTACATAGAAATCCTAAGCTTTTCTTGCAGGCTTTCCAGCTATCTTGCCAAACCCAGCAATTATCCCCAAACCCGGAAAGGTTGCAGGTATGATCTAGATAACGAAATCCTTCCAAATCCTCTTGGAGAGCGTATTATAGCAGTAACCTTTAATAGCGGATAAATTTTTTGGCAGGGAGGGTTGGAAGTTTTGGGTGGTCGAAATGCCAGTAGAGCGATCCCAAAGAACAAAGATATTACCTGGGATTTCTGGGCTGTCCAACCGCATCAAGATAGGAGGCTTGCAGGTATGATCGCCTAACCAAAAGGGACGGCGATCCGAGGCGATACCGTCGCCATCCCGGACCTGGGTCCGAACACCCTTATTAACTGGGTTTACGGGTGGATGCTAGTTCCTCGAAATCATCGAGGAATTGGGCGATCTGAACTCCGAGATGAATGCATTTTTTCCCTCCCATGCATTCATCCGCATCTTGCTTATCCAGATATGTA
>Ga0326728_10008321_pt1 | contig 25870 bp, 26 predicted proteins | sample MB3enrmetagenome_FD_207602 | JGI IMG/M metagenome (GOLD analysis project Ga0326728, IMG submission 207602) | Lab enriched peat soil microbial communities from McLean, Ithaca, NY, United States - MB31MN | ecosystem: Environmental > Terrestrial > Soil > Wetlands > Peat | place: USA: New York... | reverse complement strand
TCACAACGCATTTGCCCGCTTTCAAATCACGCACCAGTTCCTCTATCGAGGAGAAAACATTTCTACCGCTCATTATGACCTCCGTTGGCAAAAAAACAAAAAACCCCGGGCGTAAATTCGCCGGGGCTGGATGGCAAAAATCTTTTTGTGCGGTTTTGCGGCGCAGCGCGCCGGAAAACACGCGGCAGATTTTGTCTGCCGAAACTCTTCTCCCATCTAGACTTAATTCGTCGTGAGACGAATATTACTATCGGCCCCGGAATTCCACCGGATCATGCCTGATAAGGCTTGCGGGCTTTACCGCCGGTAGGGATTTACACCCTGCCCCGAAGAGCTTCTGTCCTTATTATAGACATACGCGGGGCGCACAGTCAATGCGGCGGGTACGCAAGCGCGGCGCAAATGGTATAATTTGCATATAGAATAACTTACCCGCACGACACCATAAAATACAAGCAGGGGGATTGCATACGATGACCGGTAAATTCGCGAAGTCTTGCGCGAAAGTTTTGGCATGCATAACGCTGGCTTTCTTTGCCGCAACGGCAAAAGCAGACGAGAAAGTACCCATATATCTGGCTTTCATTCTGCATATGCATCAGCCTATATATTCCCCCGGCACGCCGATGAGCTGGGATTATTTCAACGCGCCCACCGATCCAGGCTCCTCCACATCCGTGCGGCAGGTTTACGACGATGCCGGTTTCTGCTACCGCCGCCCGGCCACAATAGTAAACAGCCACCCCAATGCCAAACTTACCGTACACTTCACGGGTTCGCTGATAGAGCAACTGGACTGGCTGGGGAAAAACGGCTACAGCTCAAAGGGCACCGATATCGCCGGGATCTGGGACGATTACCGTGCGGCGATAAAAAGCGGACGTCTGGAAATGCTTGTCGGCGGATATTATCATCCCATTTACCCGCTGATAACGCAGGAAGACGCGCATTTGCAGTTAAGCAAAATGCTTGCCGCAGACCAGACATATTTCGGCACGCAGCCGACCGGATTTTTCCCTCCCGAAATCGCGTTCGACGAGTCCATCATCCCGTGGCTAAAAGATGCCGGTATCAAATGGTCGCTGTTCGACAGCTTTCACATAGTCGGCCTCCCCAACACAAGCAAGTGGAGCAAGGAATATACGCAGGCGGCATTCCGCCCTCATCTTGCGCAAAGCGGCGACGCAAAGATAATAATGGTCCCGCGCGAACATTGGCTTGGGCAGAACCAGAGCGACGGCTTTGACCCGAATTATCTGATAGGCGAGCTGGCGAAAATAGAACAGTACAATACCGACCCGGCAAAACCATTCCTTGTTGTTATTGCCTCGGACGGCGACAACGGCTGGATGCGCCAGTCCGGCGGCGGATATTACGACTGGTTCATGACCGGATTGCTGGACCAGCTCAACCAGCCGCAGAATAGCTGGATAAAAATGACCACGGTAAGCGATTATTTAAATAATGTCTACACACCTTCCGACACGATTTCCGTAGAGCGCGGCTCCTGGGGCGTGGGCGGCGCGCATATAGACCTTTCCACCTGGGACAGCAGCGACCTGCACAAGCAGATGTGGGCGCGCGTTGCGCAGGTGAGGCAGCAATTGCAAAATGCAAAAGCTTCCGACGCGCAGATGCAGGCGGCCTGGAATTATTTCGCGATGGGCGAAACAAGCTGCTATTGGTACTGGAACAACACAAACTGGGCCCAGAAGTCATACGCCGCGCTCAATCTGGCGCTTCAGGCGGCGGGATTGCAGCCTATGCCTTCTGCAACGCTGAATTTCCCGGTCGAAGAAAAAGTTCAGTCCATAGCCGGAGATATCGGCGCGACGCTGCCGCAGGCAATTCCACCCGTACCGCTGAACCAATAAGCTGACACGCTCTGAAAAAAATCCCGCCCCTGCAAGGGCGGGATTTTTTTCAACCTGTTCAACTTTTACAAAACGAGCACCAGCGCGCCCGCCGTTATCAGCGCACCGCCGAGCCATTGCTGCCAGGTGAGTTTTTCGTGCAGGAATATGACGGCAAGCGCTATGGCAAACACCACGCTCAATTTATCCACCGGCGCGACTTTTGAGGCTTCCCCCAATTGCAAAGCCCTGAAATAGCAAAGCCACGAAAGTCCGGTCGCAAATCCGGACAGCACCAGAAACAGCCATGTCTTGCGCGTGAAATTTTCCAGCGGGCCGAGCCCGGAGACGAAGAAAGCTATGGCCCATGTGAAAACCAGCACCACCGTTGTGCGCACGGCAGTGGCTAGATTTGAGTCCACGCCGCTTATCCCTATTTTGGCCAAAATGGCCGTAAGACCCGCAAAAAACGCCGAAAGCAAAGCCCACACAACCCAATTTGAATAAACCTGCATGTCCAGCTCCCTTATTACAATGGATATTTTTTTATACCTTATTTTAATCCGTTCATCCAATCGGCCACCAGTGTAACTGGCAAAAATAATGCAATAAGTCCAAAAGTAACCAAAAATAAAAACAAATGGCATGTGATGCAAAATTAGCACTCTTGACAAACAATTGCCAGCGATATATACTATTAGCAGATATAGTTAATGATTGCCAATTAATCGCGAATCCACCGAATAGGGAGGCGCCCATATGAAGAACAAAAGCCCAACCCCGGCAACGGTAAAAAATGAAACCGCAAGCCTTTTGCCAATGCCGGGTAATATATTTAAAAGCCTGTTTTCCTTCTCCGCGATAGAAAGCGGCAGGCCCCATTTGCCGCAGGTTGAAATGCAGGAAACAAAAAGCAATGTCGCGGTCAAGGTGAAACTTAACGGGTTAAACCGAAAAAACATAAAACTGGATATAAAACCCGGAATGTTCACCATATCAGGAAAGCACGAGGACTCGCACAGCGGCAAGCGACAAGACGGATCGTATTTCAGCGAAGAGCATTATGCGGGTTTCTACCGCAGTTTTCCGCTCCCGGAGGATGTGAAAACCGGCAGCGCAAGGACATCGTCAAAAAACGGCGTTCTTACCATCACGCTGAAAAAGCATAACGCAAAAAGCAACGGAGGAAGGCAATGACATACGGAATCACAACACCTGAAAATGAAATCATACGGGATATTTTCGCGGAAGTGCTGGGCGCGAAATGCCCGCAGGAGACAACAGATGAAACATGGACGCCGTCGGTGAACGTGCAGGAAACGAAGGAAGAGTTTATCCTTTATGTCGCGCTCCCCGGCGTCAAAAAAGAGGACGTGGAGACCGAGATAAAAGATAACGTCCTTTCGATAAGCGGCAAGGCCGCCGCAGTACCGCAGGATGCGCAACTGACCTACAGGGAGATACCGTCAGGGCAGTTCCGCCGCGCGTTCAGGCTTGGCGCGCAGATAAACACGGGCGCAACAAAAGCTTCTCTCGGGAATGGAATACTGGAAATCAGGCTGGCAAAAGCCGAAGAGGCCAAGGCCAGTAAAATCCAGATAGCCTGACTGCCTCCCCCCGGGCATCAGTCCTACCCCCGAGAAAACGAACTGATGCCCCCCGCCGGCTTAAACGCCGGCGGTTTTTTTTGCCCGGATGACAATACAATCCGGCAGCCTGCATTGCAAAAAATTAATGCGGGGCCTATGTAAATTAGGCCTTTAGGCCCATGTGACGGCATTAGCCTTGCTCTATGCTATGGTATATGACATTGGCCCCCAAATACACCATAGCAGCACTCGCATTAACCCTCTTGTCCGGCGCCGCGCTAGCCGCCGACAATACAGACGGCGTGGATTTCGACAATCCCGCCTCCTTGCAGAAAACCGATATTACAGCAATACAAACGCCGGAGCCCGCCACTCCGCAGGCGGAAGAATCGGTCGCGACAGCCGCTCCGGACCAGACCGATACCGACGCCGATAATCCTGACCATGGCGACGGCCCGATGCCGGTGACCGTCGTAACGCGCGGACCGCACGCTTTCCCCAACACCAAATACACCCCCGGGAATCTGTGTACCGCCGATGATCCGAACTTCAAGGAATACCGTTATCCCGAGCATGTCCCGTACTGCAATCGCAACGTAACCGAGGCGATGAAAACCCAGATAGCCAATAATTACGGCGGCATACCAAAGAGCGACTGGTCCAACTACGAATTCGACCATCTGCTGCCGCTGGGCATCGGAGGCGACAGCTCTATGGACAACATTTGGCCGCAGCCGCGCGGACCGGAAGACAGCGACGGCAAAGACAAGCTGGAAGACCAGCTTTACAAGGAAATGGCCGCCGGCACCGTGACGCAGAAAGACGCCGTGCAGCAGATATACGACTGGTTCGGCAAGTATCTGGACAAGCACTCCGACGTGCCGCAGGCCTATAAGGATAATTTCAAGAAATTCATGACAACCCGCCCCCAGTAACCAGGCAAGGAATTCAAACAAAAAAACCGGCTCCCCCGCCGGTTTTTTTGTTGCCTTAAAATGCCGCACCCATATATCCTAATGCATACTGTTTGCGGTTAACGCGGTCTGTCTTGCACCGATTTCGGAAGAGCTTTTTTTCAGGAGATTTTTTTACACCTCCCTCCGTCGCCATCTTTCGATTTGGACCAGCATAATCCTTTCCGCGCTTGCCTTTGCATCACTGCATTCCTCATTTGTTTCACCGTTCTGTTTCGGCATTCTTGCGGCCTATGTTTACGAAAAACACCGCAACTTAAAAATAAACATAATGATGCATTCATTGGGCAATTTGGCGGCTTTCGCAAAAACACTTGTTCTTATTTATCACGGTTATCCCATACATTAAAACGGCATTTAAATTGCTGTGACCGGCATATGAAGATACGAACATCCCGCAAACTCAGCGCGGCATTAACTTTATTCATCGCCCTTGCGGGCGGCTGCGCCAGCCGCGAAGCCAGAATATCCGCCGCCGCCGACGCAATGGCCCGCATTAATTTCCATTATGACAAAACGAATTCCGTAGCAAAAAAAATCCGCGCGGAGGACTTCAGCGAGCAAAACCTGGGCGCCTATTCCGACGATACGCTGGACAAATTGTGGAGCGCGCTGTGGATGATGTCTTTTTACATGCCGGACAACCCGGTTTATGCGGAACGCATGAATGCCGCCTTCGCAGAAAAAATACGCCGTAACCACTATAACGCCAAAGAAGCACTGGAAGTATTTACCGCCCTTGCCACGGACGGGATGTTCGAACGGGCTGCCGCGCTTTCCACACGACTTCCGGACATCCATTTGCCTGCGCTGCCGAAAATAACCGGCTCCCCGGATTGCGGGCAGAAATGGCGGGTGTACGATGTTTCTGAAAACGGGGACGGCGCCGAACTAAAAACCTTGCCGCCCGGTGAAGGATTTAAACTGGCGGTCGCGGTAAAACCGGACTGCGGCAATGCCCTTGGCGCGCTTAAGATGATTCATGAAAACGCCGATCTGCACAAGGTTTTCTCCGAACATTCATTCATAGTGACGCGCCGATTTTATAACCACGATGTGGCCGATATGAGGCGTGACTTCGAGCTGCCTAATATTTATATCGCATACAAAAGCTCGGATTTTAAGGATATAGACCTGCGAACCACACCTATGTTTTATATCCTCAAAAACGGGAAAGTGATAGACAAGTATGATCACTGGGACGAGCCCGGTATAAGGGCTTTGCTTAAAAAATACAACCTGCTTTAGCTTCTCTCCAGATATAAAAAAGTCCGGCACGGATAACCGTGCCGGGCTTTTTGCAAAATCACACCTGTTATTCTTCGTGAGAGTGCAGTTTTCCGGACTCCTTGAGTTTGGTGTAAAACTCCACCAGCCGCTGCTGCACCTGCGGCGCGACCTCGTCATAGCGCGCGAACTTGAACGTATAGCTGCCGCGTCCGTGCGTTAGAGAGTTCAGCGCGCCGGAATATTTTGACAGTTCCGACAACGGCACCTGCGCGACTATAGTGCCCGCATCCATCGAGTGTATCCTGCCGCGCCGCTTGTTCAAATCGCCCGCCACGTCGCCCAGCGCGTCGGACGGCGCGTTGACCGTTATCTCCACTATCGGCTCCAGCATTACGGGCTTTGCTTCCTGAAATACTTTTTTAAATCCCATCGAAGCCGCGATTTTAAACGCCAAATCGGAGGAGTCCACCTCATGGTATGAGCCGTCCACCAGCGTGACCTTTACGTCCACCACCGGATACCCGGCCACCACACCCTGCACCAGCGCCTCGCGTATGCCCTTTTCAACAGCGGGAATATAGTTTTTTGGCACCGAGCCGCCGAATATCTTCTCCGCAAACACAAAACCCTGACCGCGCGGCAGCGGCTCTATCTCCAGCCACACGTCGCCGTACTGGCCGCGCCCGCCGGTCTGTTTTTTGTATTTGCCCTGACCGCGCATCCTGCCGCGAATGGTTTCCTTGTACGGTATGCGCGGCTCGCCGGTGACCACATCCAGCCCGTAGCGCGCCTTTATGCGCGCAATAATCACGTCGAGCTGAATGTCCCCGGCGGCATGCACCACGGTTTCGTGCGTCTCCGCGTCGAAAACCATCTTGAAGGTCGGCGTTTCGCGCATCACGGCTTCCAGCGCGGAGGCCATCTTTTCCTCGTCGCCCTTGTCCCTGGGTTTTACCGATAGCGACACCAGCGGCTCCGGATATTCCATAGGAAGTATATTGGCGGGCTGCGCCTTTGAACACAGGATGTCGCCGGTATGCGTCGCTTTGAGCTTGGCCAGCACTGCTATATCGCCCGCAACCATTTCCGGCAAGTCGATGCGATTCCTGCCGAGCAGCGTAAACATCTGGCCTATTTTTTCCTCTTTGCCGTGCGCGGTGTTGAACACCGTGTCGCCGTGTTTCAATACCCCGGTATATAGACGCACATAGTTCTGGTCGCCGGTATGCGCCTCCAGCGTGGTCTTAAACACCAGCGCCGCCGGGGCAGGCTCCTTTGCGTAGCGCGACGTGTCCGCCGAAGGCAGGAATTCCTCAAGAACTGCCAGCGTTTCCGCCACGCCCGCGCCCGATTCCGCCGACACACAAACAAGCGGGAACACCATGCGCTCCGCCACGCCCTTTTTGAGCGCGGTGGCTATCTGGGCGCGCGACACCGGCTTTCCCTCCAGATAATCGTTGAGCAGGCTTTCGTCCACGTCGGACAGCGCCGTTATCAGCATCTCGCGGAAATTGTCCGCCAGTTCCTTTATTGTCATCGGCGGCTCGCCGCCGTCAAGCAGGCTGTAGACCGCGGTAAATTCGGACTCCCTGCCTACCGGCACGAAAAGCGGAGCCGCATGATCCCCCAGTTTTTTGCGGAACTCCTCCACGGCGGAAGCGAAATCCGCCTGTTTCTTGTCCAGTTTGGCTATTACCCCAATGGTGGAAAGATGATGGCGCTCTATTTCGTGCAGCACGGTGTCGAATCCCGCGCCGGGACCCGCAGCCGCGTCCATGACCAGCAGCGTGCCCTCGCAGGCGTGCAAAGAGGCTATAACTTCGCCGATGAAATCGACGTAGCCGGGAGTATCAAGCATGTTGTATTTGCGGTTTCCATGCTCGAAAGCGAGCAGCGAAGCATTCACGCTGGCCTTGCGCTTTATCTCCTCGGCATCGAAATCGCTGGCGGTGTTTCCGTCCTGCACCTTCCCCTGCCGGGTCAGTGCGCCCGCTTTGAAAAGCAGCGCCTCCGCCAGAGAAGTCTTCCCCGCGCCGGCGCCGCCGGCAACGGAAAAATTGGTGATTTTGTCCGCGCTATAATTCTTCATGCGTGTATTATACCCAACTTTGCGCGCCGTATTACATGAGTTTTGAAACCCGCGAACCGGGCCTTGACAAGCTTATTATACGGTTGTATAATTATACTAGCGTATAATATATTTTACGGAGAGAAAGTTATGACCAGACCTTCATCCTCCAGCGACCGCAAGCTGATAGACGCCGGGAAAGCATTGGCCCTCAAACACGGCCTTGTGGGCCTGAGCGTGCGCGAAACCTGCCGCGAGGCCGGGGTAAACCTCGGCATGTTCCATTACCATTTCAAAACCAAGAAGGAATTCGAGCATCGCATATTAAAGGAATTATACGGGGAGTTCCTTAGCACCTTCAAACTGGAACTGGAAAGCACCGCCAACCCGCGCCAGCGGCTCAAAAATCTGATATGCGTTATCGGTCGTTTCCTGCGCGACAATCGCAGGAGTGTGGCCCTTATAGTAAAAGATCTGCTTTCAGGACGGGAGGAAACCCTGACCTTTTTGAAGGAAAACTTCACCGCGCACATGTCTCTTCTAGTCCAGACGCTGAAAGAATGTCAGTCTAAAGGCATACTGCGCAACGATATACCGCTTTATAATTCTTTGCCTGCTCTTGTTCTCCCGGTGGTTGTGCCATGCGCAGTGGTAGGTGCGGTGGAAGTAAATGAATATGTCGGCCTGCTGCCGCTGGCAGTAAAGGCGATTAAACCTTTAATTATCTCGGACAAGGCCATAGCGGAACGCGCCGAGCTTGGATTGCGCGCGCTGGCTCCGGTGGAGAAGATATGAGACTTGCAGGATTATTGCTCCTCGCCGCGCTGCCCGCACATGCCGCCGACACGGTCACGCTGTCCCTGCATGACTGCGAAACCCGCGCGCTTTCCTATTCGCACCTGATAAAGAACGCGCAGGAAGAACAGCAGGCCGAGGCGAATTATGCCGACGAAGAACATGCCCCGCTGCTGCCGAGGTTACTGCTCGAGGGTAGCGCAAAATATACCGATATAATTCCCAAAATGTCCCTGAACATCGGCGCCATGCATCTTAACGAGTACATGACGGACAACTGGAATTATTCGCTGGGGCCCTCGCTTTACTGGACGGCCTACGACAGCGGCGAAATCCGGCTGGCGTACGAAAGCGCAAAAAACTCGCTTAAGGCAAAAGACGCCGCCGCCGAGGACGCGATACGCCAGAACATGCTCTCGACGCGGCTGGCATACTTTCAGGTAGTGCTGCAACTGGAGCAGGTTTATCTCATCGGCGACGAATTGAAGCTGGCCTCGCAGCAGCACGCGGATATAGCGCTCAACGCCCGCGCCGGGACAAAGACGCGGCTGGATGAACTGCAAGCGCATCAGCAACTGCTTGAACGCCAGCGCCAGCTCCGGCAGGCGCGCGCCGATTTATCCGCAGCATTGCGCGATCTCGCGGCTCTTACCGGCGACAATCCCGGCGACGCCTCGCTGGCGCTGGACGCGCGCATGAATTACGCCGATTACGATTCCATAGAACCGGCCAGCCTGCTTGTCAGCGCGCAGCAATCGCAGGAACTGCTGGCCGCAATGTCGCCTTTCGCATACGCGCAGCCCGATCCGGATATCCCGTCGCTGCGCGGGCTGGAGCTTTCCGCCGCCGCGCTACGCGCTACCGCGCAAAGCGTAAAAGCGGGCCTCGGGCCCAAAGTACAGTTTTCGGCGCGCACCTCGCTGGATTATCCCAATGCCATGGCGCTTTACAGCTTCAACCAAAACTCATTAGGGGTGAGCGTATCGATGCCGCTTTTCGAAGGCGGGCGCACATCATCACAGGCGCAGGAAACGCTGCACCGGGCCGCCGCGCTGGACCAGCAGAAACTTAATCTCGCCGATACGGTAAAACGCGATTTTGCAAAGGCAAAGGACCAGTATTTCGCGCTGGCGGCGCAACAGGTTTTAAACCGCGAAGAAGCAAAAGAAGCCGACGAGGCCGCAAAGCTGACCTACGATTCGTACAAGTCCGGACATTCGACCTATCTTGAAGTGCAGGACGCAAACGTGCGCGCGCTTTCGGCCAAGACGCAGATAGCCTCCGCGGACGCGCAAATGCTAATCGAGCTCGCCGCTATGGCGAGCATGGGGAAACTGCCATGAAAAAAAGAATAATTGTAGTCGTAATATTGGCCGCGGCCGCCGGAGTGATATGGAAATTTACGCATAAAGGCGATTTCCTCTACGCCGGAACTATAGAAGCCACCGAGGTGGACGTTTCGTCGCGCGCCAGCGGCGTGATAGAGCAGTACAAAGCCACCGAAGGCTGCGATATTGCAAAGAACGCCACGCTTGTCTCGCTGGAATGCAACGATGTGCGTCTGGCCGCAGATATCGCTCAAAAAGATTATGCCCGCGCGAAGGAACTTTTGACCGCCGGTTCCATGTCGCAGGAAAATTACGACCGGCTCAAATACCGCAGGGACGACGCCGCGCTGCGCCAGGACTGGTGCACGATAAAATCCCCCGTCGGAGGCACCGTGCTGTATAAATATCATGAAAACGGCGAACTGATAAATGCCGGGACTAAACTGGCCACCGTCGCCGACCTGAGCGAGGTTTACGCCTATGTTTACGTGCCGCACGATATTATCTCGAAACTTTCCGTAGGCATGGAAGTGGACGGCATTCTGCCGGAAATGAACAACCGCGTTTTCCCCGGCAGGATAACCGTCATCAACGAGGAGGCGGAATTCACGCCCAAAAATGTGCAGACGCAATCGGAGCGCACCCGTCTGGTATTCGGCGTTAAAGTGACATTTAAAAATCCGGACCGCCTGCTAAAGCCCGGCATGACGATAGAGGCGAAACTGCCTTCCTGATATATGCAGACCACCGGCGCCGGCATAACGATGCAGTCCGTCAGCAAAACCCTCGCCAAAACGAGGGCGCTGGACGGCGTGTCGCTGGAATTTGCGGGAGGGATGCTGCACGGGCTTATCGGTCCCAACGGCGCGGGCAAGACAACTTTGCTGCGGCTGCTGACCGGGCTTTTGCATCCGGACAAGGGCAGCATCTCTTTTTTCCGCGAAGGCAAACCGGTGAAGTTCTCGGACATCCGTCCGTCGCTGGCGTATTTTCCGCAGGAACAGAGCCTGTATCCGGACCTGTCCTGTCAGGAGCATCTGGAATTTTTCCGCGACCTTTATCAGTTGCCGCACGCGGAGTTCGAGCGCAAGAGCCGCCAGCTTTTGCATCTGGCGCGGCTGGAACCGTTCAAGAACAGGCGCGCGGGGCAGTTGTCCGGCGGCATGTATAAAAAGCTCGGCCTCATCTGCGTGCTGCTGCACGACCCGGAAATATTACTGCTGGACGAGCCGACCATCGGCGTGGACCCCGTCAGCCGCCGCGAGCTGTGGGAACTGATGTACACTCTTTCCGCCGGAAGGATGACGATAATAATGTCCACCTCCTACATGGACGAAGCGGAGCGCTGCGCGCAGGTGCATCTTATGGAAGCGGGCAAGGTGCTGGAAAGCGGCGAGCCGCGCGCTCTGCTGCAAAAACTGGGCATGAAAAGTTTTGAGGAAATATTCCTGCGGGGAGGCGTGAAATGAGCGCCGCTATCGCGGTACAGGCGGAAAATCTGACCATAGCCTTTGGCGACTTCAAGGCGGTGGACGATATTTCGTTCTGCGTGGAGCGGGGAGAGATCTTCGGTTTTCTGGGCGCGAACGGCGCGGGCAAGACCACTACGATACGCGCGTTGTGCGGGCTGCTTGCGCCTACGGCGGGCAGCGCGGAAGTGGCCGGATTGGCCGTCATAGAAAAGAATCTGATGAAGGTTAAATCCGTCACCGGTTACATGTCGCAGCGCTTTACGCTGTATCCGGACATGACGGTGGATGAAAATATAAATTTCACCGGAGCGCTGCGCAAAATGTCCGCCGTAAAGATACGGGCGCGCGCAAAAGAACTGTTTTCATTCACCGGGTTCAACAACCCGCGCAACGTGCTGGTTAAGAACCTGCCCGGAGGCGCGCGTCAGGTTGTTGCGCTCTGCGCCTGCCTGCTGCACGACCCGGAAATAATTTTTTTGGACGAGCCTACGGCCGGGGTTTCGCCTTCCTCGCGCGCATTGTTCTGGGATTTGATACGCAGCCTGGCCGGGGAAGGCAAAACGGTTTTTGTCACCACGCATTACATGGACGAGGCCGAGCAGTGCGGCAGGATAACGCTTATGCAAAGCGGGCGGATAATCGCGCTGGACACGCCGCAGAACCTCAAAACCTCCGCGTTTCCCACACCACTATACGAGATAACGCCACTCTCCGCGGCCAAGCCCGATTTCGCGAAAAGACTTTGCGAATGCGGAGCGGGCACGGTGCAGCCCTGCGGGATGCGCTGGCATGTGGATATCCGGGATGAAAAAGCATGGGATATTTTTGCAGCCTCCGCCGCCGGGGAATTTGAGCGGCATCGTATACCCCCCTCTCTCGAGGATGTGTTTTTAAAACTGGTGGGAGGCGGAAAATGAACATCAATTTTTCGCGCATAATCTCCATAGCGCGCAAGGAAGTGCGCCATATACTGCGCGACCCGTTCACTCTCGCCTTCGCGCTGGGCCTGCCGGTATTGCTGCTGATAAATTTCGGCTACATCATCGACTTAAATTACGACGATATCGGCATGAAGGTGCAGGATCTCGACAACAGCCGCGTCTCGCGCGATTTCACGCGCAGTTTTTCCTCCTCCGGCTATTTCCGGCTGGAGCCGTTCGCCGCGCAGATACCGGCGGCAAGCTGGCTGGACGGCGACAAGACTTTCGGCGTGATGATAATAAAAGAGCATTTCGGCAGGAAAATAAGGTCCGGCGAGCAGGGCGACATGCAACTGCTGCTGGACGGTTCCGACAGCGGAAAGACCGGCGTTGTGATGAGCTATGTGAGCGCGATAATGGAGTCGGAAAACGCAAAACTTTCGGACGCGCCGCCAAAGGGACTGCATCCTCCCGCGATACGCACCAGATTTCTGTTCAACCCGGAGCTCAACAGCCACTGGTTCGTGGTGCCGGGGCTGGCGACGGTGATCATCGGGCTGATGTGCGTTCTGCTTACCGCGCTGACCGTGGCGCGCGAGTGGGAGAACGGCTCGATGGAGCTTTTGCTCTCCACGCCGGTGCATCCGCTGGAAATAGTTATAGGGAAACTGGCGCCCTATTTTCTGCTTACGCTTTTCGACACCGTGATGGTTTATTTTCTGGCGCGGCTGCTTTTCGGCGTGCCGTTCACCGGCAGCATGGCGGTCTACTGGGTTTCTTGCTGCATTTTCATACTGGCGGCGCTGTCGCAGGGGCTGGTTATTTCCGTTATAGCGCGCCAGCAGCAGATAGCGATGCAGATGTCGATGATGAGCGGGCTTTTGCCGTCGTTCCTGCTTTCCGGCTTTATGTTCCCTATAGAGAGCATGCCTGTATTTTTCCGCTGGTTCACGGCCATTCTGGCTCCGCGCTGGTTTATGGAAATATCGCGCGGCGTGTTTTTGCGCGGCGACGGGTTTGCGCAGGTGTTATTGCCGCTCGGCGCGCTCGGAGCGCTGGCGGCGCTGCTTATCACCGTTGCGGTGCGGCGCTTTAAAACGGATATAGAGCCATGAAAATAAACCTGACGATACTGGGATTTATAAAAAAAGAACTGACGCAGACGCTGCGCGACCCGCGCATGGCGCTGCTCATTTTCATAGCGCCGATAATCCAGCTGACGATATTTGGCATCGCGATATCCAGCGACGTGAAAAATATAAAACTGGCCGTCGCCTGCCGGCCCGGCGACCAGCTTTGCCAGCGCATAGAGGAGCACGCGCTGGCCAGCGGCTGGTTCGTGCCGGTGGACGAGCCGCTGCCTGAGGACGGGGATTATGCCGCGCTGCTGAGCGCAAAAAAAGCCGAGGCCGTGCTTGTGCCGCCGCCGCAGGGATTAAAGCGCCAGATGGAGCGCGGCGCCTGCGAGATACAGCTTCTTATCGACGCCACCAACGCCACGCGCGCACAGCAGGTGGAAAGTTATGTGAAAATGATAGTCGCGGATGTGCTGACGGATAAAAGCATGCCGCAAAATCCCGCGCCGGTAAAACTGGACCTGCGCGTGCTGTATAACCCGTCGCTGGAATCGTCCATTTTCATGGTGCCGGGCGTGATGGCTATGCTGCTTTGCCTGATAACCGTCATAGTGACCAGCATGTCCATTTCAAAGGAGCGAGAGACGGGGACATTTGAGACGCTGATCTCCGCGCCGGTAACACCGGCGGAGATACTGGCCGGCAAAACCATACCGTATGTGCTGCTGGGGATTTTGGAGATACCTATAATCATGGCCGCCGCTATATTTATTTTCGGCGTGCCGGTGCGGGGGCCGGTGCTGATGCTGGGCGCGGCGGGATTTATATTCGTGTGCACCACCGTGATGGTGGGCGTTATGATTTCCACCTTCGCGCGCAGCCAGCAGCAGGCGATGATGGGCGGGTTCATGTTTTTGTTCCCGTCGATACTGCTTTCCGGCATCATGTTCCCGGTGGAGAACATGCCGTTCGGCTTCAGGCTGATAGCATATATCGACCCGCTGACTTATTTCGCGCGGTTGCTGCGTAACATAATGTTAAAGGGCGGCGATATGACGGTGTTCTGGCACAACACCGCAGCGCTGGCGGCGCTTTTCATCGTCATAGCTTCCGTAAGCGTGGCAAGATTCAGGGCAAGACTGAATTAATTTGCCCGCTCTACGGTGCCGTGATTTTGTACACTCTTAACAGAAGTCAAAGGAGGGTATATGTTCAGCAACAAAACAATTTGCGCCATATTTGCGGCGTCGGTGCTGCTGCCCGCGACGGCGTTCGCGCAGGACGAGGATTTATCAAAACTGCTTTCGGAAAGTTCGTCCAAATCCGACAGCGAGATAACAACAGGCATCAATGGCGCCATACCGATGGACACCATAGTCAAAGCTATGGAGCAGGTGCAAAAAAACATGGGCTCGGATTTGAAAGCAAGCGACTCCGATTATTCCGCAGCCTCTAAAATAATCGCCGGCCAGTCCGACTGCACCAGTAAAAGCTGTGTCATAAGCGGCAGCGACCAATTCCTCGGCGCGGGCACCAATCTGGACGCTTCCATCGATATGGTGGACAAAGCCAACGGCGAAAAAGGCCTCGTGATAAATCTCAAGCTGCTTGACGCTAAAACCGGCAAGGTCATAAAAACCGTATCCGAGCCTTTCGACCCGGAAAGTCAAACCTCGCTCAACTCCGCCTCCATGTCGGCGGCCAAGGCGATACTGGCGGACAACTCAGCGCAAAACCGGACTGCCGCGGGCTCGGCAAAAACCTCGGCGACTGGTTCATCCTCCAAGACCGCCAGCGCGCACGACCAGTATCTCGCGCATTATTCCGCCGGGACCAAACTCCTCGACGCAGGCAGCTATTCCCAGGCGGCGGAAGAGTTCATGAAAGCCTATGAAATAAAGCCGACAAAGCAGGCTAAAAAGAAAATGAACGAAGCGCTGGACAAGATGCCCGAATCGGCTCGCTAATCGGCGCATACAATATGAAAGCCGGGCAATCTTTGGATTGCCCGGCTTTTTAATTCTTATCCAAACTCTATATTTTCTTGTCTACGATCATCCGCTTTACCGTTTCAAGCACGGTGTCCCGGCCGGCCAGATAATCCTCTGCCGTAGGGATTATGCGGATGTCCGGGGAGACTTCCTTTTCCTGATTCCCGGATGGGCGCGTCTGAAAGGAAAACGATACTCTTGCATTAATCCGCGAGTTGGGCAAACTGAAAAGCAGCGAGTCTATGGGGCCGTTGCCGCCGTTGCCCGTAGGCTCCCCTGCCACAGCCGCAAGACCGTTGTCCTTCATCAGCACGGTGAAAGTTTCGGCGGCGCTGTAAGTCGCGTAGCCTGTAAGCAAAATCACCTTGCCCTTATATTTTTGTTGCGGATTTTTGCGCAGTTCAAATTCCGGTATCGAGGCCTCTTCGCCCATCAGTTCCTTTTGCTGCTCGTCTGTGACTTTGGAACCTGGCGGATACCTGGCGAACAATTTTTCATAGGTATCGCCATGCGTTTTTTTAAGCAGCGAGGAAAGTTTAATATAGCCGCCGTAATCTTTTATTTTTTCGTCGGTCAGGAAGCTTATGAAATTATTCCCTAGCAGGCTGCTGCCGCCGGAATTTTCGCGCAAGTCCACTATAAGATACGGCGTATTCCTGCGCTCCAATTCGTCAAAAACATCGTGCAAAAAATCCTCGAAGTCCGGCACTTTTGACTGGTCCACCTGCATTCCCATCCGGGCCAATATGCCGTGCCTGGCATAAAACCCGCAAACCCGCCTGTCAAAAAAAGTGTCCCAGCGCATATATCCTGCGTTTATGCCGTCCAGATAACTGAACGAAAACGGCTGATACGGGTTTAACATACCATACTTATCCGTGACATTTTCCCATACCGCTTTTGCGGTGTAAATCGTACCATCACGCTTCTTTAGTAAAAGCTTCAGATCTTCATTCTCGTGACTGCCCCTGCTGGAAAACGAATTTACGACCGAAACCAGCGCGCGGCCATATACTTCATAACTTCTATATTTGGTCATCCCGTCCAGATATTTCAAAGCGGGAATTCCGTTTACGGCAGTTATTTCATCGCCTGTGGAAACATGCATGGAATCATCAAGCAGTCTGTCTACAAACAACCGTCCGCCGACCAGCTTGGCGGCAAAAGGCATGCGCGCATTGTCGGAAGAAAGCGGCAAGCTGCACGATGTATGCCCGTCGTGAATAACTCCAAGGAACGCCGCGATATCGCGATAAAGCGAGACCGTCTTAATATCGCCCCTGGCGACGGCGTACTTTTGCTGCAACCCCTTTCCGGCTTTTCCGTAGTCTTCGCGAGTAGCACGGTAATACAAATCCGGGTGGGAGTCTTCGACAGTGGAAATCAGATACGAGATGTCCTCGCGCGCCTGCGCGGCGGTAACCGAAGTCGGTGCAGCGGATTTTGCGGATTCGTTATCGGGTGCGGCAACAGCCGCAGTTGCAATAATTAAATATGTTGCAATCAGCAGGAACAGCCTAAAGTTATTAACCATAGATATTCGATATTGCCTTTAGCGCCTTTTATCGGCGAGGAAATCACGCGGCAATCGGTTGCGTTGTATTGATTCTTAAGTTCGGAGGCAAAAAATTCGCGCAAACCGTCCACGGCGCGCTGGCGGCAGGCGTCGTCTTTTACTATGCCGCCGGGGACTTCCTTCGGCGTAAGCTCGAATTGCGGCTTTATCAACACGGCAAGCTGGGCGGGACGCGCCAGCGCGCCCATAACCGGCCCCAGTATAAGTTTCAGCGAAATAAAAGAAACATCTATCGCGACGAAAGAGGGTTTTTCGGGAAAATAATCCGGCGTGAGGAAACGGGCGTTTGTATCGCCCATGAAAACCAATTTTGGATTTTTTGCGAGATTGGAGTCGAGCTGCCCCCGTCCGACATCCACGGCATAAACTTTTGCCGCGCCGTTTTGCAGCATGCAATCGCTGAATCCGCCGGTGGCCACGCCGATATCGGCGCATATCCTGCCGTCCAGCTTTATGTCGAACTTTTCAAGCGCTTCCTTGAGCTTGAACCCGCCGCGCGACACATATGGGCATGTTTCGCCGATAAGTTCCAGCCTGTCCGTTGCGCGCACGGCCTTGCCCGCTTTTGTTTCCTGCTTTCCGTTAATTGCAACCTGACCTGCCATGACGGCCGCCAGCGCGCGGTTGCGCGTGTCGAAAAAACCGCGTTCCACAAGCGCGGCATCAAGCCGCAGCCTCTGCGGTTTTTCCGGTTTCTTTTCCATTATTCCCCTTCGGCGGAGTGTTCCGGCTCGAAAGGCTCGGTTTTCACTTTGCCCTGTGCGTCGGAGGTCAGCTTCTCAATTTTGAGGCGCACTTCCTCAAGCTTGGCGGAAAGTTCGGCGGAAAGCGTCACGCCTTCCTCGAAAAATTTCAGCGATTCCTCAAGCCCGGCCTCGCCGCTTTCCAGACCGGCGACAAGTTCTTCCAGCCTTGCGAGCTTTTTTTCAAATCCTTCGGTCTTTTTTACCGTCATATTTTGGCACCTTTCACTTCGCAGTCCAGAACTCCTTTTTTAAGCTCCACTTCCACCCGCTCTCCTACGGTTATGTCCTTTGCGTCGCCGAGCACCTTGCCGGAACTGGTTTTAACTATCGCATAGCCGCGCCCGAGCACCGCCCTGGGCGCAAGCGCGGAAAGTTTTCCTTTCAGGAATTCAAGCCGGTGCCCGGTATTTTCGACACGGCGGTTTGCGGCGGCAAAAAGTTTTTCGTGCAGCCTGTCCGCCTCCTGCGCGCGTTCCCGCCACAAAGAGTCAAGCGCGCCGGCCAGACTTTCGGAGGTGCGGCGCTGCCGCGCGCTGATGTTTGCGTAGAAAAGCTTAAGGCTCTGCCCGAGCCGCTTTTCAAGCTGCGCTATCTGAGCGCGCACATCGCCGCGATTTTTAACGACCAGTTCCGCCGCCGCGGACGGCGTCGGCGCGCGCAAATCGGCTACAAAATCGGCTATCGTAAAATCGGTTTCATGCCCTACGCAGGAAATCACCGGGACTTTTGACGCGACTATCGCCCGAGCGACAACTTCCTCGTTAAACGCCCACAAATCTTCCATCGAGCCGCCGCCGCGCCCTACAAGCAGCACGTCCGGCAAAGTATCCAGCGAATTAAGCGCTGCGATAGCGGCCGCGATCGCCTCTTTGGCCCCCGGCCCCTGCACCAGCGACGGCGCGATTACAACTTCCAATCCCGCGCCGCGTCGCGAGAGTATGGAAAGCATGTCGCGCAGCGCGGCCCCGTGCTCCGACGTGACTATGCCTATTTTTTTGGGGAATTGCGGCAGCGCGCGTTTGCGCGCCGGATCAAAAAGCCCTTCCGCTTCCAGCTTGCGTTTCAACTTTTCAAATTCAAGATAAAGCTTGCCCTGCGCCTTTGGGCGCACGGTGCGCACTATGAGCTGGTATTTGCTCTGGCGGGAGTATGAGCTTAGCTGGCCCATTGCCTCGATAGACAGGCCTTCTTTAAGCTCGGCGGCGCAATTGCGCGCCCAGCCCTTAAAAAAAACCGAGGCCAGCAGGGCATTGGCGTCTTTCAAATCAAAATATATATGCCCGGAGGCCGCAGTTTTAAGATTGGATATTTCGCCTTCTATTGTCACCGTGCCGATAGCGCCTTCCAGCATGTCCTTTACGACGGCGCTTATTTCGGTGACGCTGAAAATCTTGTCCGGCGGGAATAACGAGCTCATTTCCCCTCCCGCAGTTTTTTGAGCCGCTCGGCTATCGCCGCCTCGCGCCCCTGCGTCGTGGGCGTATAAAAGGTTTTATGGTCCGGCATATAAACCTGTTTCACATGATGTCCCGGAAAATCGTGCGGATATCGGTAGCCTTTGCCGTGACCGCGCGATTCGGAATCTCCCGTGGCGTCGCGCAGATGCAGCGGCACTTCGCGCGCGGGACCGTTCTTCACTTCGCCGAGCGCGGCGTCCACGGCCAGATACGCGGCGTTGGATTTAGGCGCGCAGGCCACATAAATAGCCGCCTGCGCAAGCGGTATTCTGGCTTCCGGCATGCCAAGACACTGCGTGGCTTCAAAAGCCGCCTGCGCCACCATAAGCGCGACAGGGTCGGCGTTGCCCACATCTTCGCTTGCGCAGATAAGTATGCGCCGGGCGATGAAACGCGGGTCTTCCCCCGCAGCAAGCATTTTGGCCATCCAGTAAACCGCGGCGTCCGGATCGGTGCCGCGCATCGATTTTATGAAAGCGGAAATATGATCGTAATGCTCGTCGCTCGCGCGGTCGTAGCGCACCGCGCGTTTTTGTATCGATTCCTCGGCTACGACAAGCGTTATATGTCTTTTGCCGTCCGCGTCCGGCTTTGTGGTTAGCGCGGAGAGTTCCAGAGCATTTAGCATTTTGCGCGCGTCGCCGCCCGCCTGTTGCGCCAGATGCTGCGCGGCATCCGGGTCCAGCTCCACTTTATATTCGCCCAGACCGGTTTCGGAATCCGCTATCGCACGCTTTTGTATCTCGACAAGATTTTCGGTTGAAAGCGGCTGGAATTCAAAAACCGAAAAGCGCGATACCAGCGCGCTGTTTATGTAAAAAAACGGATTTTCGGTGGTCAGGCCGATAAGCGTCACCTCGCCACGCTCCACGGACGGCAACAATATGTCCTGCTGGCTGCGGTTGAAATGGTGGATTTCGTCGAGAAGAATAAGTATGCGCTCGCTGCGCACAAAGCCGCCCGAGGCGGCCATGCTCGCGCCGGAAAGTATCTGCTTTAGCTCGGCGGTGCCTGCGGAAGCCGCGTTTATCTCGTAGACCTTCGCCTTTGTGCGCGCGGCGATAAAGCGCGCCAGCGTGGTCTTGCCGCAGCCGGGCGGGCCGAAAAAAACCGCCGAGCGCAGCCTGTCCGCCTCGATGAGGCGGCGCAGCATTTTGCCCTCGCCGAGCACATGTTCCTGTCCGCTGAAGCCGCCGAAATCGCGCGGCACGAAACGCGCCGAAAGCGGAATGTCCGCCCCGGCGCCGCTTTCGTTAAAAAGATTTTGCTGGGAGGTCATTGCGCGGCGGTCGGCTTGGTGTTCAGCGTGGAATCGAGGCGCTTTATCATCTCGTCCACGCTGCGCTCGGTGGCCAGCTTGTCCGATTCCAGCTCCTGCTGGCGCATGTAAACCTCGGAGGCGAAGCTTACCGCGGCAAGAAGCGAGAGCTTGAGCGTGTCCACCATGCCGGTCTCGTCCTCGAGCTTTTTTATGCGTTCTTCCACCTGCCGGGCGACCTGCACGGTTTCCAGTTCTTCGAGCCCCTCTATGCCCACGATATCGAGCGGTATGCGGTTTATGACTACGTTAACTTTTTTCTGCTCTGCCATATTCCCCCCGAAATCACTGGCTTGCGCGGCCCATGGCCTTTTCTATCTTGACCGAGAGCTTGCGTATGCGCGCGCGCACGTCGTCGCGCCGGTCGCGCATGGCGCGCAGTTCGGAGGCCGCGCCCTGCATGCGCTCAAGCTCGCGGGCAAGGCCTTTCACCTGAAGCTTTAGCGACTGGTTTTCAGCCTCCGCCTTCTTGAGCCGGGCGCATGCGTCGAAAACCATTTTTTCAAGCACTTTAAGCCGCGCCTGCTGCATTTATCAGCTCCCCCGCTCCGCGCCCCTAGCTTCTAAGCGCGGCCGAGAATTTCTCCGCCAGCCTGTCCAGCACCGTCTTGAAAGCGGCGTCCACTTCCGCGTCGGTAAGCGTGCGTTCCCTGGGGGTGAAAACAAGGCGCATCGTCACGCTCTTTTTGCCTTCCGGCATTCCCTTGCCTTCGTAAAGATCGGTCATCGCCACGCCGGAAACGAACTCCCCGCCCGCCTTGCGCGCGGCCTCCAGCAGCGGCTGCGCCTGCGTGTCCGACGGCACCAGCACCGACATATCACGCCACGAGGACGGGAATTGCGATACGGCCTTCACATGGAAAAGCGCGGGCCGCACATTCCGGGAAAGCATATCCATGTTCAGCTCAAACGCCCAGCAGTCATTGTTGCGGATGCCCGCCGCCTTGACCACGGACGGATGCAGCTTGCCGATGAACCCGGCGGGCTTGTCGCCCGCCAGCACGGCCAGCGCCAGTTTGGGATGAAGATGCGCGGGCGTTTTTTCGGCGGGAACGAAACGCACTCCCGCCATGCCGCCGGTTATTTTGGCTATCACGCCTTTAAGGTGATAAAAATCATACGCCTTCATGTCGCTGCCGCGCCAGAAAATATCGGCCGGGAATTTGCCGCAGACAAGCCCGGAGCAGACAAGGTCTTCCGCAACCCGTCCGCCGCCTGCCGCACGGTAAACCTTGCCTATTTCAAACAGCGAGGCGGACTGCGCTCCGTGGTTTTCGTTATAGGCCAGCGTTTTTACAAGGCCGCACAGCAGCGTGCGGCGCAGGTAGCGCCAGTCCTCGGAAAGCGGGTTTAAAAGCTCGGCAGCGGTTTCCACTTCAAAACCGTACTGCCCGAGTTCCGCCGCCGACATGAAGTCATAGTTCCACGCCTCGAAAAATCCAAGCCCGGCCAGCGCGTCGCGCCAGCGGTCCGCCAGCGCGGCCGGAGCCGGAGGCTCCGCCACGCTTACCATCACTGGGCGCGGGGTATCCTTGATTTTGTCGAAGCCGCACATCCGCGCCGTTTCCTCCGCCAGATCCCAGCGGTTTGTTATATCGTGCCGGTGGCTGAGCGTTTTAAATTTCCATACCGGCCCCGCCGTGTCAAGCTCCGGCTGTATGCGTTTTAGCGCGTCGGCTATTTTCGCGTCGGGCAGTTCGGTTCCCAGCACGGCATTTATCTGCGCCGGAGTGAATTCTATCGTCTGCGCGGAATACTTGCCGGGATAAACATCCGCCGGGTTTGAAACCGCGGCGCCGGGGCATGACTCAAGTATAAGCGCCGCCGCGCGCTGCGAGGCGAATTCCGCGGCCTCTATATCCGCGCCCGCCTCAAACCGCTGCGCGGCGTCCGTGCGCGCGGCGAACTTGCGCGCCGTGCGGTTTATCGTCGGGGGGTTGAACCATGCCGCTTCAAGGAAAATATCTTTTGTCGTGTCGTATATCCCGCTTTCAAGCCCGCCGATTACGCCGCCCAGCGCCAGCGGTTTGGCGCCGTCGGTGATGAGCAGGCATGTCTCGTCCAGCTCGAAAACTCGGTTGTCGAGCGCGGTGAATTTCTCTCCGGCCGCCGCGCGGCGCACGCTTATGCGTCCCGCCGTTATCTTTGTAAGATCGAAAGCGTGCAGCGGGTATCCCAGCTCGTGCAAAACGTAATTTGTTGCGTCCACCAGAATGTTGCGCGGTTTGGAGCCTATGGCTTCAAGGCGGCGCTTCATCCAGTCGGGCGACTGCGCCGCGCTTACATTGCGCAGCACGCGGCCGATATAGCGGCCGCATTCGGGGGCGTCTATGCTTACCGGCAGCGCTTCGCCGGACGGGGCGGGCAGCGAAAACCGCGGCTTTTTAAGCTCTATGCCAAGGTACGCCGCCAGCTCGCGCGCCACGCCGAAATGGGAAAGCAGGTCCGGGCGGTTGGGGGCTTTTAAATCGAACACGCAGTCCGGCTCTCCGAACAGTTTGGACACGTCCGCACCTATCGCAAGACCGGCGTCGAGCACCAGTATCCCTTCGTGGCTGCCGCCGGGCAGGCCCAGCTCGTCGGAGGCGCAGATCATGCCTTCCGACTCTATGCCGCGGATCTTGCTTTTCTTCAGGGTTCCGCCGGGCAGCACGGCGCCCACCGTCGCAAGCGGAATCTTCTGGCCGGCGGCGATATTTTTCGCGCCGCAGACCACGGTCTTTTTGCCCTGCGCGGTTTCCAGCTCGACAAGCGAAAGCTTGTCGGCGTTGGGGTGGCGGTCTATTTTAAGAATCTGCGCGACGGCCACGCCGGAGAACTGCGCGCCGGTTTTTTCCATGCCCTCGACTTCTATGCCGAGCGCGGTCAGCACCTCCGCCAGTTCGGCGGGGGAGTGCTTTATGTCTATGAAATCCTTCAGCCAGCTGTGTAGTATTTTCATTGCGGGAACTGGGACAAAACCCTTATGTCGTTTTCGTAAAACAATCTGATGTCGGTTATGCCGTACATCAGCATCGCGATGCGCTCGACACCCATGCCGAACGCAAATCCGCTCCACTGCTCCGGGTCTATGCCGCCCGCGCGCAGCACGCTGTGATGCACGGTGCCCGCGCCCAGCAGCTCTATCCAGCAGGTGTATTTGCAGACCGAGCAGCCCTTGCCGTTGCAGAACGGGCAGCGCACGTCCACTTCCACGCCCGGTTCGACGAACGCAAAAAAGCTGGGGCGCAAACGCACTTCCACCCTGCCGCCAAACAGCGCGCTCATAAACTGCGCAAGCGTCGCCTTCAAGTCCGCCATGCTGACGTTTTTGTCGACGTAAAGCCCCTCTATCTGGTGGAACACCGGAGAGTGGCTTGCGTCCATGGAATCGTTGCGGAAAACCCGGCCCAGAGCATGCACGCGCAGCGGGGGCTTGTTGGCCTCCATGTAGCGTATCTGCATCGGCGAGGTGTGCGTGCGCATAAGCCACTTCTGCGCGCCGGGCGCGGTCTTTACATAAAGGGTGTCGTGGCTGTCGCGCGCCGGATGGTATTCCGGCGTGTTAAGGGCGGTGAAATTGTGGAATTCGTCCTCGACCTGCGGGCCGCTTGCGTGCGCAAAGCCCATGGAGGATAGTATCGCCGACATCCTGCGCGACGCTATCGTCAGCGGATGCAGCCTGCCCTGCGGGAAAGGATACGGGGCCAGCGTAAGATCGGCGGAAATTTTATTGAGTTCGTCGGCCAGCGCGGAAGCGGCGAAGGTTTCGCCCTTGGCGTCGAACATTGCAGTCAGTTCGTTTTTGAGCGCGTTGCCTGCCTGGCCCAAAAGCCTGCGCTCCTCTATCGGGAAATCCTTGAGGAGTTTCAACAGGCCGGTCAGCTCGCCGTTGCGGCCGAGGCACTGCACCTTAAGCGCCTCCAGTTCGGCAAGCGTGCCGGCGGAAGATACCAATGCGACAAAATGCGCCTTTACGCTGGCGCATTTTTGTTCCCATTCCGGGCGTGTCATATAGGGAAAAAAGAAGGGGCCGCATAAGCGGCCCCGTTCGTTACTTTGCGGAACCGGCTATGGTTACGAGCTGTTTGAAGGATGCGGGATCCTTAATCGCCATTTCGGAAAGCATTTTGCGGTTAAGGGTTATGCCGGCCTTCTTGAGCCCGTTCATGAAGCGGGAGTAAGTGGTCCCCTCTTCGCGCACTGCGGCGTTAAGGCGGGTAATCCACATGCTGCGGAAATTGCCCTTTTTATCCTTGCGGTCTGTGAATGCGTTGGTGAGGGACTTGTCCACCTGCTGTATGGCCATCCTGAGCCTGCGGCTCTTGTCGCCGTAATAGCCCTTGGCCAGCCTGAATATTTTTTTCTTTCTGTGATTTCTGGGGACGCTGAATGTTATTCTCATGACTCTAAAGCGGCAAAAGCCGCAATCTCCTTATTTACTTTTATGCGTAGGGAAGATAGACCTTTAGCATCTTCGCTTCGGCCGTGCTTTTGCCTTGTACTGCCGGGCGGCGCAGACTGCGTCCGCGCTTGGGCGACATCTCTATGAGGAGATGGCGACGGCCGACCTTGACGTGCGTCCATTTGCCTGTCGCAGTCTTTCTGAATCTTTTCTTGGCGCCACTGTGGCTTTTCATTTTAGGCATATTATTTTATTCCTGTCTCGCTTGTGGTTATTCCCGTGCGCGCCTCTTGCGGCTGGGGCTGTTGCGCCGGTTGCTGCTGGGGCTGTGGCTTCGGCTGCGCCGGCTGATGCTGCTGCGGCGGAGGAGGCACATTGCCTTTGGGAGTCAAAGTTATGGACATCCTGTTTCCGAGCGTCTGCACGCCGCCGTCCGTCAGCGCGATGGGGACGAATTTTTCCTTAACCTGCATGAGCAGTTGATGGCCCAGATCGCGGTGCTGGTTCTCCCGTCCGTGGAAAACCACGGTGAGACGCACTTTGTCGCCCTTGCGGATGAATTCCTCCATCTGCTTGGTCTTGGTTTCCAGATCGTGCGTCGCTATGCGCGGCTTTATGCGCAGTTCCTTCAGTTCGCCGCCGTGCTGCTTCTTGCGCGCGTCCTTGTTCTTTTTTTCCTGCTCGTAAAGATACTTGGAATAATCCAGTATCTTGCACACCGGCGGCTTGGCGAGCGGAGATATTTCAACCAGGTCGAGGCCTCTCTCACGCGCCAGCTGCAAAGCCTCCTGCGTAGGCTTTACGCCCAGCATGGTGCCGTCCGAATCTATGACTCTGACGGGGGAAATGTTTATCTGGTAATTCTTTCTAGGGCCGTAATTTCTCTGCTGCAAGCGCTTTGCAACCTCGGTACATAGGATATACCACCCCTTTACGGGGGGGATTATTGTAAAGTGTACTATTCTTTGCCGCCGGGTGTCAAACGGGAAATCAGCCCCTGATTTTCGGATAAGGAAGGCGGATCCTGCCTATAATATATAAAATAGCCTCACGGTCCCGACGAAGGACTATCCGCCTTTGGGCGGACGTGAAA
>Ga0326728_10008320_pt1 | contig 25870 bp, 17 predicted proteins | sample MB3enrmetagenome_FD_207602 | JGI IMG/M metagenome (GOLD analysis project Ga0326728, IMG submission 207602) | Lab enriched peat soil microbial communities from McLean, Ithaca, NY, United States - MB31MN | ecosystem: Environmental > Terrestrial > Soil > Wetlands > Peat | place: USA: New York... | reverse complement strand
AACGAATATGGGGCGGACGCAACCTGGCCACGCTTTATGCGAAGGCGCTGCCGCCGGAACGGCGCATCGGCGAATCCTGGGAGATAAGCGACCGTCCGGGGGACGAGAGCGTCATTGCCCGCGGCCCGTTGCAGGGAAAAACTTTGCATTGGCTGATGGAACAGTGCCCCGTCGAGCTGCTCGGGCCGCGCCGGAAAATGCCGCCGCGCTTTCCACTGCTGATAAAAATAATTGACGCCCGGGAAACGCTCTCCCTTCAAGTCCACCCGCCCCCGGACAAGGCCGCGCAACTGGGAGGCGAACCCAAAACGGAAATGTGGTACGTGGTCCAGGCCGGTCCCGGCGCGGAATTCTTCGCCGGGCTGAAGAAGGGGGTCAGCCGCGCCGAATTCGAAACTGAGCTTGCCCGCCAGACCGTCGCCGAATGTTTCCACCGCATCCCGGTCAAACCCGGCGACGCCCTGTTTCTGCCGAGCGGACGCGTCCACGCCCTGGGCGCGGGGACGGTGATTTTTGAAATCCAGCAGAATTCCGACACGACCTACCGGGTCTTCGATTGGAACCGGCTGGATGAGCATGGCAAAGGCCGCCCATTGCATGTGGAACAATCGCTGGCCAGCATTGATTTTGCCGACATCGAACCGTCCTTGCTGCCCCGTCAAACGATTCCGGCCCATCCCGGAACGATTCGGCCCCTGATTAAGAACGAGCTCTTCGAGGTCAGCCTCCGGCAAATGGCCGGAAGCGAACCGCTGCCATTGGCCGGCGGCCGCATGGAGATCATCGGCGTGACCGACGGTGCTCTGCGCATTGAAACTGGCGGCGACATCCTTCCCCTGGCCGCCGGCCAATTCTGTCTCATCCCGGCCAAATGCCCCGCCAGCGCCGTCCGCGCCACAAGCCCGGTCTCATTCCTGCAGATTTACGCCGGCTGAAGGGGCCTCCACCCATTGCGGCGGACGCATTGCAAGCCCTTACGGATGAGTCAACAAGAAATATCCGCTGTTGGTGCCGCCGGGGAAGAAGCCGCCCGCATTGGTCTGTTCCTGAAACACAATGCCCTTGATCAGCGCGGTTGCGGATGTCACCGGATCCGTAAAGCTGCCTTTGATGATGCCGGTGGCGGGATTGAGGCTCAAGGCCAGCCCGGAAATATCCCCGCCACTGCTGGTGAACTTGCCGCTGTCCGACACATTGACGCTGTTGCTGAGGGCGCCCGTCAGATTGCCTCCGCTGAGAATGACTTCCAGATTGGTCAAACCCAGCAGCGCCGCATTGTTGTCCGGCGCAAAGGCCGAGCCGACGATGGTGAGGGCATTGGTGAAACCGCCGGGATGGAATTTGCCATCGGTATTGGTGCGGAACCACATGGCGTTGAAACCCGCGAAACTGCAGACGTTCGTATTCGTCCAATCAATAATGCTGACGCCATTGTTGGTGAAATGAATCCAACCCGCCAGCGAGCCGAACCTGCCATAGAGCGGAATGTAGAGCGGCCACCACCCGTCTTTGGAAACGCTGACGGCCCCCGGCGCGACACTGGTGTTATCCGAGAGCACGCCTCTCAACGAAACCATCCCCGCAGCGCTCACGCTAACCGTCCCGTACCCGGCTCCATAGTTAGTGTCGCCAAAAAGCAGCGTAAATTTGCCCTGATTGGGGAATGGGTTGGCCGCGCTGTAAGTCGCGCGGTCCGCCTCCAAATCAGCGCTCCAATTGGTCCCGGCGGAAACCGTGCCGAGGATTGGTTGCAACCCGTTGGTCACGTCCATATTCAGCAACACCGTCAGCGGGGTTTCTCCCGACCCGCGCGAAACAGTGTTCGACCACCAGCCAACGCCCGACAGCCCGCCGGAAAAGGAATAACTGCCTCCGGCATTCAAAATCCTGGCGGTGAATCTTCCGAGGGAGGTCAGGTTCAGGGTAAGCAGGCCCGAACTTTCAAATTGCGCGGGCGAATTGGTGAACAAACCGTAGTAGGCGCCGGTCAAATCTGTTGTGAATGGATTGGTCACGAGGGTCAGCGTCGCCCCCGCCCCGCTGCTTTTCGCCACGCCGTATTTATTGGACGCGGTCAGGCTGTAACTGTAGTTCGTTTCGTCGGCCTTGAGGTTTGACAGCGTGTATGTCAAACCGGCAGCGCTCGGGATCTTCACCACGTTCGTCGCGCCGATCGTCTTCTTCGTCCAGAACATTTTCAGCGGAGCGGCTCCGACGACCTCCGCAGAAAAGGTCACGGAGCCTTTCAGGAAATTGGTTTGGTTCACCGGCTCGACCAGAATTTCCGGGGCTAAATAATCGGTGACCACGACGGGGGCGCTGGCCGGGCTGTTGCCGTTCAGTTCCTGGGTGGCGAACAAGGTATTCATTCCATTGGTCAAATCCACCACAGCGGAGAATTTCCCTTCCCGGATGATGATGTTCTTGGCCAGGGTGTTCGTGGCATTGCTCGTGACGTCGTAAATGGTCGCGGACGCTCCGGACGTTCCCGTGCCTCTGATGCTCAGGGAAACTTTGTTCGTCACCAATCCGGTGACGGGCGAAACAATCTCCGGCGGCGGCAGGGGCACCACGCTGACCGAAACCGGGGCCGTATTGGTGCTGGTTTGGCCGTCGATTGTTTCCGTCGCCGTCAACGTTGAGTTGCCCAGCGGCAAAGTGACTGAAGTGAAGAAGTCTCCCGACTCATTAGTGATCGTAAAACTCTCCAGCAGGGTTCCGTTGGTGGAATCGCCTTCATAGAGATAGACGGTGGCCCCGACCGCGCCCGTTCCGCTGATGGCCACGTTCGTATTGGCGAGCGGCGGCACGTCAAGAATTGGCGGCCCAAGCGTTATGTAAATGACGACATTGCTGCTGGAATTGGCCGCGCCCACTGTGGCCGTCAAAGTGCTTGAGCCAAAGCTCAGTGAGGCCGGCGCGGTATAAACCCCGTTGCCGTCAGTCGTAACGGTCATGTTTGAAATGCCGTTGGCGAAAATGGTGACATTTGTATCTTCCGGCGCCAGGCCGGTCACCACCACCATGGGCGAGATGGTGGTGAATTGATACTTGTTGGTTGGGAAGTAAATGGTGGGAACTGAAACATTTGTGAAGAGGCAATTCGAACAGTCGAAGCCGGGCTGGCTGATGACAATGTCATCGATCCACCAACCGCCAGTGCCAACCAGGTTGTAGTTGCCATTGTCCGTGCCGCAAATCCACCGGAGCTGAATATTCATTCCGCTGGCGGTGGCGGGAAGATTGACAATGGTCGTAATAACGCCGCCGGAATTTCCGGTCCACGCCTGGCGGCCAATCAGCGGATTCTGCTGGCCCATGGGGTCCTCTGCATCAGTAATCGGGTTGGCATATCCGCCCGTGACGAAACTGCCGCCCGCCGCCAGAATATCAGTAAAAGCGTTGGTGCCGATGGCAATCTCCAACACCCCGCCGTCATAGGTTCCCTCCAGATTGTAATCGTTGAGGAAACTCAGTTGGTTGGTCCCCTCATTGATGGAAATCGTTGGCGAATACAAATAAACCTCGCCCGAAGTGGCGGCATCGGGGCAATAGGCCGCGTTGGTGGTGCCGTCGTTCGTGCTGTTTTCAGTTGTCCAGGGGGTGAGGCCCCCTGACGCGCTGGTGGTCCAATTGGCCGGCAGAGTTCCGGCGGAGACGCCATCGAAGTTCGTCGCATAGTTCGTCGTGCTGAAAGGCAGGCCCAGTTGAAAACTATAACTGACAGTGCCAAGGTCGGCCGGGCCATCCTGAAATTGCAGAACGGCGGTGATCGTCTGCCCGCACGATCCATCGGCGAAAAATGAAAAGGCGTTGGTGGCTGAGGCCCCGGGGGACAGCGCGCCAATCGTTCGCGGACTGCCCGGAAAGACGACCCCGTTGCTCGTGAGCAGGGTGGCGACAAGATTGGTCGATGCGGTGCCGCCGACATTCTGAACAGCCAGATTGACCGTGACGGTTTCAGCCGGATAGACCACATTGGCGCTGCCGCAAGGCTCGTTCGTCGTCAAAGTGTACCCCGCCGCGCGGGGCAGAAAAAAGGACGGGGGCACCAGGGCGTTAATCAAATTTGTTCCATTCATCGTGCCGAGGCCGGTGCACAGGTCGTAGCCGGCCACGGCGTAGAATTGGCTGGGGCTGCTCCTCCAGGTATTATTGCCGCTCGTGATGTCGTGGAAGTAATCCGTGTAATTTGCGCCCGAGGCAAGCGCATACAGGGCCGGGTTGAGAAAACCGACAGGCGCCACTCCGTTGGCAGCCGCTTGCTGGTTTAGCAAGGCCGTAAACCCGGCCCACAGCGGGGCCGCGCAACTGGTGCCGCCCCACTCCCCCGACGCCTGGCCATCGTCGGTATAGAAATAGCAATTGTCGGCATTGGCGGCCACATCCGGGGTATTGCGCATGGTCGTCGATCCCAGGTTGGCCGTCATGCTGATATTGGTTTGCCAACTGGGTATGGTGTAATAGGTGCTGATGCCGCCGCCGCTGCTTTCAGCCTTGTAGCCAAAAATGTTGGGGCCGCTGTCCGGGGCCCAGACGACTTCGCTCTCCCAAGGATAGGACGGGGCGCTGCCATCGGTCATCGTCGTGCCGCCGACCTGCGTGATGCTGGGGCTGTCGGACGGAAATTCCACCGCGCCAACGAACGCGCCGGAATCGCCGCTGGCATTGTAGAACGACTGGCCCTGCGTGATCATTTCCTTGAAAAGCAATTCGGATGTCGGGTCCTGTGCCGTGCTGCCGCCCCACGAGCAACTGAACTGGAGCACATTAGTGTAGGTCACCATCGCTTCAAAGATGTCGTCAAATGGGCCGTTGTTGTTCTGGCTGCTCCCGTCTTCAAAAACATAGATGTTTGACAACCCCGGCGCCATGGCCACTGCCATCTCGATGTCTATTGAACACTCCTCGCCGTTGTCCCCGCCATCTTGAGGTGTCGCTCCGCCGTCCAATGGCACAACCACCAGTTTCGGTCTGTTGTTGGCGCTCATCCCGATGGCGTTTTCGTAGTCCGTGATGTCTGTGGCATAATAGCCTTCAAATTCCACCAGGCCGAGATTCTGGCCAGTGCCGGTCAAAGTCGTGCCCGGCACATAGGCGTAGCGGAAATCGTTGCCCCACAACTGGCCGCCCGGGGCTGAACCTTCTTTGGGTGTGACGCCGTGGGGGGTGGCGTTGGCGCTCCGGTTGAGTGAATGGTGTTTGTGCTTCGGGTGCGGAGGCGTGTAATTGTCCAGGCCCCCGATGTGCAGGATATGCACTCCCAAGGCAAGCGAAGGCTCGACATCTGGCGCATAAAAGGTGCGCGCTTCATTGGGATGCGGGTAGGTCCGCATGGTCACGTGCAAGGCCTTCTCAATATCCGCGACCGCCCCCTCCACGTCCAAGACGACGCGATTGGGATATTGGCGGGTCACGTTCAAGCCGCTGGCTTTGGCGTAATCCATCAGGGCCTTGTAATCCTGTTCAGTCGGGCCAAATCTCCCGGCGAACTGCTCGGGGGCAAGGTAGTGGCGGTAGTTGGGGCTGGCAGGGTCGTACAGATCTTGGATGAACGCATCGAGGCCTTGTTCGTCGCGCGGCGCCAGGCCGATGGCCAGCTTCAATCGTTGCGAGCCTTCCAAGCGGCCGACCGGCTGCAATCTCGCCACCGCCTCCGGCACAAGGCCGCCGGGCGTCTGCCGCTCGGTGGCCGCGCGAACGGAGGTTGCCAGCAGACTGGCAACCATCGGGATCATGATAATCGACCTCTTCACATCCTTGGACGAAGCGCCTTTGTCAGGGCCTCGTAAAACTTCGGGCCAATATGGCATAACCGGGGCCAAATTCCAGCAGAATTCAGATAAAACTGGAGGTTAACGCAAAAATGACGAATGACTAAATGACCCAATGACGAAAACTTGGCCGACGTTGATTTGGTCATTCGAGCTTCGTCATGATTTCGTCATTCGAGCTTCGTCATTGGTCATTTTCCCCGGTATATTGCAATTACACAAATTGCTCCAGTTTATACTTCACACCGGGCGGCGTTTGCGCCATCGTACGCAGAAAATAAAAGGCACATTATGGGTTTGATTAATTATCTCAAAACACAGTTCCTCGAAATCATCGAGTGGCAGGACGATTCCCGCGACACGCTTTCCTTCCGCTATCCCGACATGGACAAGGAAATCAAGAACGGCGCCCAACTCATCGTGCGCGAATCGCAGGTGGCCCAATTCATCTACCTCGGCCAGTTTGGCGACACTTTCGGCCCGGGCAAATACTCGCTGACCACCGACAACATCCCCATTCTCGCCACCCTCAAGGGCTGGAAATACGGCCTTCATTCCCCTTTCAAGGCCGATGTCTATTTCGTCAACACCCGCCTCTTCACCGGGAACAAGTGGGGCACGGCCAACCCCATCATGCTGCGCGACGCCGATTTCGGCATCGTCCGCACCCGCGCCTACGGCATTTTCGATTTCCATGTCACCGACGTGAAGCTCTTTCTCAAGGAAGTCGCCGGCACCGACGATCATTTCCGCCTGGACGAATTTGCCGACACCATGCGTTCGCGCATCGTCAGCGTGTTCAGCGACGCGCTGGCCTCGGCCAAAGTGCCGGTGCTCGATCTGGCGGCGCGTTATGCGGAATTGGGCCAGGCGCTCCTGCCGCTCATCAACCCGGCCGTCACGAGCAAATACGGCATCGAAATTTCCAGCTTCATCGTCGAAAACATCTCCGTGCCGCCGGAAGTCGAGCAAGCCATTGACCAGCGCAGCAGCATGGCCGCCATTGGCAATCTCAACGATTTCGTGAAATTCCAGATGGCCGAGTCCATGACCAAGGGCGGCGGCGAAGCAGGCGGCATGGCTGGCACGGCGGCGGGACTGGGCGCCGGTTTGGCCATGGGCCAGCAAATGATGGCGGCGATGAACACCGCCCAAACCACGCCGCCTGTGGCGACGTCGGGCGCGGGCGCAACCCCGGAATTGCTCGGCCCTGCCGATGTCGCAAAAGTTCTCGGCGTGAGCGAGGCCGATGTCCTGGCCTCGCTCGAAAAGGGCGATCTGAAAGGCAAAAAAATCGGCTCGACCTGGCGCGTGACGAAAGCGGCGCTGGATGAGTTTTTGAAGTCATAAATGCCCGAAGCCACCGCCCAAAAAAAATTCTCCTGCCCCTCCTGCGGCGGCGAGTCGCAATGGAATCCCGCCAAAAAGGCGCTGATTTGCCCGTTCTGCGGCACCGTTTCGCCCGCCCAGGCCGAACTCTCCGCCACCGGCCAGGAAGTCATCGTTGAACACGATCTGGTCGCGGCCTTGCGGGGCATTCCCGACGCGCAACGCGGCTGGCAGGCGGCCAAAACTTCCGTCAAATGCCAGAGTTGCCAGGCCATTTCCGTCTTCGACGCCGAACGGGTCGGACAGCGTTGCGATTTTTGCGGCTCCTCCGCGCTCGTGCCCTACGAGGAGATCAAGGAAGCTTTCCGCCCGGAGAGCGTCCTGCCCATGAAGATCAGCGATCATCAAGTGCGCGATTCGATCCGCCAATGGTACGGCAGCCGCTGGTTCGCCCCGAACAAACTCAAGCGCGCCGCCCTCACCGACACGGTCAAGGGCCTTTACATTCCTTACTGGACCTTTGATGCGCAGGTGCATGGCGAATGGACCGCCGAGAGCGGCTATTACTATTGCGTGACGGAAACGTATCGCGATGCCAACGGCCAAACCCAAACGCGGCAGGCGCAGAGAATTCGCTGGGAACCAAGCAGCGGCTCGCTCGATCATTTCTTCAAGGATGAACTGGTGCCCGCCTCGCGCGGCGTCCAGGAGCAAATGCTGCGCAAGATCGAGCCATTCCCGACGGCAGACCTTGCGCCTTACAACGCAGGCTATTTGTCCGGCTGGGTCGTGGAGCGTTATCAGATCGACCTGGTTTCCGCCGCGAAAGAAGCGCGCGACGAAATGGACGCCGGGATGCAGCGTCTTTGCGCCGCCGAGGTGCCCGGCGACACGCATCGAAATCTTCAGGTGAAAAACGATTACTCCGGCCAGACCTACAAGCACATCCTGGTGCCGATCTGGCTGCTGACCTACAGCTACGGCGCGCGGAATTTCCAGGTGGTCCTCAACGGTTACACCGGCGCCATTGCGGGCAAATATCCCAAAAGCTGGATTAAAATCACCCTGGCCGTGCTGGCCGCTTTGGCCACCGCAGGAATCGTGCTGCTCCTGGCCCATCGCTGAATCTACAGATACTTCCGCAAGAGCGGCCGCAACGCCGCCTTTGTTTTTGCCGGCCACAACGTCCGGTCGGTCATGATGGCGTTTTTCAATGCTTCGTGGCACGGCCAGTTGGGTTCCCTGGGAATTTCAGGCACCACGCGCGCAAGGATCGCCTTGGCCTGGCCGGCATTTTTCGTCAAATTCGCCACGATCATTTCCACCGTCACATGAGCCTCGTCTGTTTTCCAACAATCGTAATCGGTGACCATCGCCATAGTGGCGTAGGCGATCTCCGCTTCCCGGGCGCATTTGGCTTCGCCGAGGCTTGTCATGCCGATGACATCGTACCCCAGCGCATGATGGGTCAGCGATTCGGCGCGGGTGCTGAAGGCGGGGCCTTCCATGTTGACGTAAGCGCCGCCGTTGTGGACGCGCGCCCCTTCCGCCCGGCAGCTTCTGTAGAGCAGTTGCCGCAGTTCAGGGCAGATCGGATCGGCAAATGCGATATGCGCCACGATGCCCCGCCCAAAAAAAGTGTGTTCGGATGACCGCTTCGTCCGGTCCACAAATTGATCAGGCAGCACAATGTCGCGCGGTTTGTATTTCTTCTGCAACGATCCCACCGCGCTGACGCTGATGATCCAATCGACTCCGAGCTTCTTCATTCCGTAAATGTTGGCGCGATGATTCAGTTCGCCCGGCAGGATGCGGTGGCCGCGGGCGTGTCGCGGCAAAAAGACCACTTCCCGGCCCGCCAGTTGACCCGTCAGAAAGGCATCCGACGGAGAACCAAAGGGGGTCTTGAGCCGGACCCATTTCTGGCCCGTAAAACCTTCGATGTGATACAGGCCGCTTCCTCCGATTAAACCGATTCGATGTGGTTCCATAGATTCTTGACCGGCGGAGAATAAGGAAAACCTCGTGCCGTTGGAAACTTTAAACTTTAAACTTTTCACCCCTCTCCGCATCCTTCGCGCCATGATGAAGTTGTTTGATTTGAGCGGGGAGGTCGCGGTCGTGATCGGCGCCACCGGCGTGCTGGGGGGCAAGGTGGCCGAAGGCTTGGCCCAGGCCGGAGCCAAAGTCGCCGTCCTGGGCCGCAATGCCGAACGCGGCCACGCCTGTGTTCAGCGCATTCGCAAGGAAAAGGGCGTGGCGCAATTTTTTTTGGCCGACGCCATTTCGCGCCAAAGTTTGCAACAGGCCGCCGCCGAAATCCAAAAGACCCTCGGGCCGCCCTCCATTTTGGTCAATGCCGCCGGGGGCAACGATTCCAAGGTGACCGTGACGGACCAACTCAAATTTGAGCAGATCGCGCTGGAGGATTGGCGGGCCAATTTTGATACGAACCTGATCGGCGGCATGCTGCTGCCCTGCCAGGAATTCGGACCCGGCATGGTGGCGCGCGGCAAAGGGAGCATCATCAATTTTGCCAGTGTTTCCGCCCACGTGCCGCTCTCGCGCGTCGTGGCCTATTCCGCGGCCAAGGCGGCCGTCTTGAATCTGACCCGTTTTTTAGCCCGCGAATGGGCGCCGCGCCACGTCCGCGTCAACTCCATCACGCCCGGCTTTTTCCCCGCCGAACAAAATCGCCGTCTTCTCTTCAACCCGGACGGCGCGCCCGCCGACCGGGCGCGCAGCATTTTGACGCACACGCCCATGGGCCGGTTCGGCCACCCGGAGGAACTGATGGGCGCGGTCATTTTTCTGGCCAGTTCGCGCGCCAGTGGTTTCGTCACGGGAACGGACTTGTGCGTGGACGGTGGCTTTCTCGCGCAGACAATCTGATAAATCACATGCGCCGCCGGCGTCACGTCCCCGCGGACACGGCCTGGTCGCGGGGCGGGAATTCAAAGCCAACCTTGTTCTGGTCGTCCAAGACAAGAAAGGCGGAGAAGGGCCTGCCGCTCTTCTTGGAGATGAAGTGGGGCAATAAATCGGTCCGGCCCGTTTCAATCAGTTTTTTGAGCTGCACGGCGTCTATGGGCTGATGCAGAATGTCTTTGCCCACCTTGAAATTGCACGGTTTCTTCTCCGCCTGCGCTTTTTCGCATACGTACTGCGAATCAGCCGCAAAAACGTTGCCGCCGCAGATGGGGCACCTGGCCAGCGGCTTGGCCTTGCCGAAATCAAGCTTGGGCGCCGGCTCTTTCGCTTTGGCCGGCTCCGCTTTTTTTTCCTTTCTCGGTTCGAATTCGAAACCGACCCTGCCTTCCTTGCCGACCACGAGGAAGGCCTTGAACGGGCGGCCCTTTTTGGAAATGAATTTGTCCAGCAGATCAGTGCGCCCGCAGGCCAGCAGTTTTCGCACCTGCTCCTTCTCGATGGGCCGTTGCAAAATGATTTTGCCCGTGCGGAAATCGCAGCCCTGGCGCCGGGCGGCCTTCTCGCAACTGTAATTCATGCCGTTCTCATAAACGGGCGAACCGCATTGCGGACATTTGCCCAGCGATTCATGGCCGCTGAAATCCAGGGCCTCGGCCGCCGCCTGGTTTTCGTCATTCTGCTGGCCGAAATCGAATTCCAGTTTCAGTTCCGCCGTCAGCTTGATGATCGCGGCAAATGGCCGCCCCAATTTGCTGCGGAAGCCCTGCAACGGGCCGATCGTTCGCCGGGTGATCAGCTCTTCGATCTCCCGGATCTCGAATTGGCGTCCCGCCACAATTTTCCACAAGGCGAAGTCGCACTTTTGGCATTGAAATCTTTTGTAGTTCTCCTTGATCACGCCCCCGCACTTGGGACACTGAACTTTCACTTCGCCGAAATCGCCCGGCACGGTGTCGCTTTCATACCCTTTGGCCTTCCGGACGATCTGCCGCGTCATCTCCCCGATCTGCCGCATGAACTCGGGCCGGCCCAATTCACCCCGCTCCATTTGCTTTAATTTAAACTCCCAATCTCCCGTCAGTTCCGGCGAGGACAATTCGGGGATGCCCAACCCGCGCAGCAGCGCGATCAATCCAAAGGCCTTGGCCGTGGGCTGCAATTCGCGCTGGTTGCGCAGGATGTATTTCTCATAAATCAGCCCCTCGATGATGGCGGCGCGGGTCGCGGGCGTGCCCAGGCCCTTCTGGCTCATCGCTTCGCGCAATTCCTCGTCTTCGACCAGTTTGCCGGCCCCTTCCATGGCCGAGAGCAGCGTTGCTTCGTTGTAGCGCGGCGGCGGTTTGGTCTGGGTGGCCGCGAGGTCGATTTTTACAGTATTGACGATCTCATCCGGCTGCACCGGGGCCAGGCGCGGACCTTGCTCTTCGCCTTGCGCCTCCCGCCCGTAAACAGCCATCCAGCCGGCATTGACCATGACTTTGCCTTCTGTTTTGAAGGGTTCCTCCCGCACACGGGTGATGCGCGTGGAAACCAGAAATTCGGCCGCCGGATAAAAAATGGCCAGGAAACGCCTCGTGACCAGGTCGTAAAGTTTCTGTTCCTGCTCGCTCAAATGCTTCGGCGCGAGCGAAGTGGGAATAATGGCGAAGTGATCGGAAACCCTGGCGTTATTGAAGATGCGCTTGTTGGGGCGCAGCCATTGCTGTTTTAAAATTTCGCCCGCATACTGGCCGTAGGGCGTGCCGGACAACATCTCCAGCGTGGTCCGGACGGTGCCGATGTAATCCTCCGGCAGCGCGCGCGAATCGGTCCGGGGATAGGTCAGCACTTTGTGTCGTTCATAAAGAGTCTGGGCCAGAGCCAGTGTGCTCTTGGCCGAATAACCGAAACGCCCGTTGGCGTCCCGCTGCAAGCTGGTCAAGTCGTAGAGCAGCGGCGACAACTGCGTGCTCGGCTTGGTTTCCTCGGTGACATGGCCCGGCTGGCCAACGCACTTGCCGCGAATGGCCTCGGCTTGCTGGCGGTCCCAAATCCGTTCGGCCTTCAGATCGGGATCATTGTCCTTTTTGTCCCTGGCAAATTTTTCATCAAACCAGCGCCCTGTATATTCGCCAGCCTTGGCGGCGAAGGTGGCCTGCAACTCCCAATAATCGCGCGGGACAAATTTGCGGATCTTCTCCTCGCGCTCGACGACGATGGCCAGCGTGGGCGTTTGCACGCGCCCCACCGTGGTCAGTTGAAAACCGCCCGTCTTGGAATTGAAGGCGGTCAGGGCGCGCGTTCCATTGATCCCGACCAGCCAGTCGGATTCGGACCGGCAGACGGCGGCATCCGCCAACGGCTGCATGGCCGCGCCATCGCGCAAGGCGGAAAAGCCTTCCCGGATGGCGGCCGGAGTCATGGACTGGAGCCAGAGCCGTTGGATGGGCTGTTTGGCCCTGGCATATTGGACGATATATCGAAAAATCAATTCCCCTTCGCGGCCGGCGTCGCAAGCGTTGATCAGGCGGTCCACATCCTTGCGTTTGAGCAGGCGCAACAGGAGTTTGAGGCGGTCCCCGCTTTTCTCGATGGGCTGCAAATCGAACCGTTCCGGAATGACCGGCAGATGGGCAAAAGTCCACTTGCCGCGCTTGACCTCGAACCCTTCCGGCAGACAAAGCTCCAGCAAATGGCCGACGGCGGACGACAAGACAAAACGCTCGCTCTCGTAGTGGTCCCCCACTTTGGCGAAGCCCCCGAGTGCTTTGGCAATGTCGGACGCCACCGACGGCTTTTCCGCGATGATTAACGCTTTTCCCATTTATTTATGTTCAATATCGTCAACACAACATGATACTTGAATCCGGGAACGTGGCTTAAAGTCGCCTTTATGTCAATGGTAAGGGCCGGCTGTCTTTCGTCCTTTACAACTCGACGTTGCCCAATTATTCTCCCATCTTTGCGATTATAAGCATAAAAACAATATGAAAAAGAACATGCTCCTTATCGTAGCCATTGCCCTCGTTGGCACTGCGACATTAACCTTGAACAATCTGCTCGCCCAAAACGAAGCCCCTCCTCCGGGAGGGCCTCCCGCCGGGCAGGCTCCGCCTCCAGGCATGCGTCCAGCGCCTCCGCCAGGATTCAGAGGCCGCCCAGGCATGGGTGGTTACCGCCAAGCCATCGGGGCTTTAAGACGGGCCAAAGCCGATTTGGAACGTTCCAAAGAAGACTTCGGCGGTCATCGTCAAACCGCCATGGATGCCTGCGACAAAGCGATGCAGGAACTGGAAGCGGTCCAGGCCTCCATCGATGCGGCACGAGCAGCAGCAGCCAAAGCCGCCGCCGAGGCAGCAGCCGCTCAACAGCAGAACGCCCAGCAGGCCCCGACGCCAACTCCTGCCCCGGCCCCGGCCCCGCAGCAGTAAGGTCGCGCTGTCTGTAAGACAAAACATCCAGGCTGGGCTTGGCGCGGGTTGCACAAACTCGTGCCCAGGCTGGTCAGGGCGCCGGTTTGGCCCTTTTCGATCCGCATCCCCGGCCTCCGCACGGGCGCTTGGGATTTATGGATGGGATTGAGGGCTGGGGGCCGGACCGGAGTTTGTCCCGGAAGCTCCCAGCGCGCTAAATTCGGCCGCGCGGGAAGCGGACGGGAATTTGGCCCGCAGCGCGGCTCGCTTTTGATCCAAATCATCCAATTGCCGCACGGTCTCACTCTTGAGCCAATGGAGGCGGGAAGCGCCAAATCTCGCGTCCGATGCAAGCTGCCCGTTGGACTGGCATTGCCTCACATAATTGAGCAACACAGTCAGGTAACGGCTGACCAGCGGGCTTAATTCCTGGCCAATGCGCCATTGCAAAGCCTCCAAATCATGCGCGTTGCGTTGCGCGGCGGGTGACGCAACCGAGGCATCCAGGTTCAAGTCGCACCGGAACGTGAGCCATTGCAAACCCTCCAGTTCGCGCACCGCCCGCTGCAACGCCGGCAAAGCATCGGAGGCGTCCCATTCCAAGATGACCTCCTGTAAAGTCACGCGCGCCTCCGCAGGCATCCGCGACGCGGCAAAATGCACCTCGACCGGCACGTCCAGCGCCTCCTGTAATTTGTGCCAGCATTCCTGCGCTGTCCAAGGCTGCGTCAAATCCGATTCGGAGAAACTGACACAATTCAAGCCCCACCACTTTTCCACATCCAGCAACCGGGCAAAATGGGAATGAAAAGCCAGCAGAAAAGCGGTTTGCCAGTTCATGTGCTTGGGCATCTCCTCCAACATCCGCCGCAGGCAAGCCTGGCCATCGTTCAAATGCAGCAGGCTTTCGTAAAATAATTGCGCGCAACTGCCATACACAGCCTGGTCCTTTCCAGTCACGTTGGACCACTCGGGCCAGCTCAATTGCTGGAAGGTCAGCGGCGCGCGCCCGCGCAACCCCGCCCGAACCGCGTTCAATCCTTCGATCCCCAACTTGTTGTATCCCGCCGATTGCACGTTCGGCCGAATAATGAAGGTCGGCACATTATAGGCCTGCAAATGCCCGCTCAACCCTTCCACCAGCCAAAAGGGAATCTCCGCCGATTGGCTCCCGGCCCGGCGGTTGACCAACTCCGCCAGCAAGACTTGAATCACCGCCCGCACCAGAATCCGCGGTTGAATGGTTTTGGGCAATTCCAACTCGTAACTCCATCCGTCGGGGCGGTGAACCGCCGTCAGCGACGGTCCCCCGTCCTCTGGCAGCGACGAATTTATAATCAATTCAATTTTGCCCTGCCATTCATCCTTCATCCCCAGTTCCAGCAGAAACAACTCCTTCAGGCGCTCGCATGACACCACCAACAGTGCCGGCTCCAATGGGATTTTATCAGACTGCGCCGTCGCAGAAGCCGGGGGCGCCGTCACCAGAAAGGCCAGACTCCCCGCGATGGGAACACGCACCGCAGCAGGTGAAGAAGCATAAAGCGGACGGCCCCGCATTTCCCGGGCGGTGAATTGCCCGGAATAACTGCGGGCCGTGATGACCTGGCTGGCTGGCTGGGCGGAAACGGCAGTGGCGGCAAACCACACACACAATGGAAGCATCTGGAGTTTCACGATAAACTCAGGCCGCTTGTAACGTGACGAGAGGGCGAACGTCACGTTCAATTTTCCCCTCGTGTTCATATCGAGCCAGGCGCAAATCATAATCCGCCTGCAACCCCGTCCACAGTTCCGCTGTGGTGCCGAAGTAGCGGGCCAACCGCAAAGCCGTGTCCGCCGTGATGCCGCGTTTTTCCAGAACAATTTCGTTAATCCGGCGCGGCGGCACGTTCAAGGCCCGGGCCAGCGCATTCTGTGACAAGCCATGCGGCTTCATAAACTCCTCGCGGAGAATTTCCCCCGGATGAATCGGGGCCAGCTTGTTCGTTTTCATAGTCGTCAATTCACCGAGCAGGCTATAACGCTTGCCGTTATGCCATGTCAAGCGACCATTACGCCTGTTTTTTGGGCGGCCCCTCCGAATCCTAATCGTAATCTTAATCCAAAAGCACCCCGGCGGCGGCGCCGCACGCTCATTTTTGGGCCAAATCCACGCAAATGATTTCCTGATCATTGCGCGCGTACATCCGGCGATGGGCGAAGGCGGGATGCGACCAGACCACCGCGCGGCCGGCATCGCGATTGGCCGGCTCAATAACGTGCGCCCGGCTGATCTCCTCGTAGCCCTTCGGCGTCAGCCGCGCGATGATCAAGTCGCCCTTTTCGTTGAACAGGAAAAAGCGGTCCTGATTCTTGACAATGAAGGCATTGGCCCAGCGCATTTCCCTGCCGTCGGCGGTGGTGGCGTTGAGCGTTTCCCAAACCCGCTCTCCGCTGCCGGCCTTGAGGCAGCGCAATTGCCCGTAGCTGCAAACGCCGTAGATATATCCGTCCTCCAGAAACGGCGTGCTCAAGGTTGAGTGCAACGCGTCGGTGTTCTTTTCGCTCACGCGCCGGCTTTGCCAGGCCGTCGCGGCCGCCGGTTTGGAGCCATCCAACTGGAGCATCCACGAGCCGTTGAAAAAGCACGTCAGAAACAGCCAATCGTCCATTTTGCGCGGCGTCGGAATCGTCATGCCCGCGCGAATCGGCTCCGGCGATTTCAAAGACCAATACACTTTGCCTGTCTCCGGATCCAGCGAGTTGACCGATTCCGGATCCCACACGATCAGTTGCCGGACGCCGCCCGCCTTAAAAATCACGGGGGAACAATATCCCGGCTCTTTTGCGCTCAACGCCCGCCAGATTTCATGGCCGGTGTTTTTGTCCAGAGCGACCACCGTCGAGTTGGAGCCGCCGGCCAGACAAATCAGTTTGTTGCCGTCCAGCAGTGGGTTTCCCGCGAAGCCCCACATCGGCGTCTGGATTTTGTAGTCCTCCTTGAAATCCCGCGACCACACCACCCTTCCAGTCGCCGCCTCCAGGCAGAACAAATTGCCTTCCGCCCCGAGCGAGAAGACTTTGCCTTTGCTGACCACGGGCGTTGTGCGCGGACCGGCCGGATAGCTTACAGTATAGGGACAATCGTATTCATGCCGCCACAGGACTTTGCCATTGTCCGCATTCAGGCAAACAATCCGTTCGACGCCGGGGATGCTCCCGCGCTCGAACGCGTTCGTCGGTTTGTCCGAGGCCTTGGCAAACTGGTGGTCGAAGACATAGACACGATCTTGGGCCACGGCGGGACCGGAATAGCCGGAGCCAATTTCAGCCCGCCACACCACCGGCGGACCGCCGGCCGGGAACGACCTGACAATGCCGGTCTCGCGCCAGACGCTGTCCCTCTCCGGCCCGAGCCACTGCGGCCAATCGTCAGCCCGGAGGCCGGTCGCGCATCCCATCGCCATTATTGTCAACCATACTCCACGCATAAAGAATCCTTTGAATTGCATTCGACAATCTGCCGTCCTCGCCCCCTGAAGTCCAGCCAGCGTTGGCAGCCTGCTTAAAAACAACATTTTCGTAGGAGACGACGTAAGGAGTCTCTGACTTTTCACAGTTTTTCCGGCAAAATCGGAGCCTCGTCACCTCGGCTCCTACGATTCAATGGATTTTTAAACGCCAATTTGAAGATGCACATTACCATGCCAACCATCCTATGCGCCCAGAAGCGACAAGGAATGGCGTCGTTTTTCAACCGTTTTGTCTTGATTCAGCCGGGGAATTACCGGAATATCCCAATGGTATGAAAGGGATAATCCTCGCTCTTTCGGGCTTGCTGCTCCTAGCTGCACCGGCAGTGGCGCAAGCCCAAGACGCTTACAGCACAAATGCTGACGGGAGTGTCTATGCTTACAGCACAAACGCCGACGGCAGCGCCAACATTGCCGGTTACTGCGGGCCTCCCTGGGCTGTGACCATTCCAACCAACATCAATGGCTTGCTCGTCACCAGCATCGGGGAAGGTGCGTTCCTTGGCACCAGCCTGACCAGCGTCACAATTCCCAGCAGTCTCACCACCATTGAAGGCCAAGCTTTCTCTCAGTGCTACAGCCTTGGCTCCATCATGATTCCGGCCAGCGTCACATATATCGAAGTCGAAGCGTTCAGCTTATGCACGAACATGACAGCAATAATCGTGGATCCGCAAAATGTGTTTTATAGCAGTACAAATGGAGTCTTATTTGACAAGAACCAAACGATAGTCGTCCAATTTCCCGACGGACTGGGGGGAAGCTATACGATCCCTGACAGCGTTGCCCAGATCGGCGAATATGCGTTCGCCAGCACCGGACTGACCAGCATTACGATGACCAACGGCGTCGCCAGCATAGGAACTGGGGCCTTTGCAGGTTGCATCAACCTGACTAGTCTCATCATTCCCGGCAGCGTTACCAACATCGGCGAATATGCGTTCTATTTGAGTGGCCTGACGAACGTTACGATGGCCGAGGGCGTTACAAGCATCGGATACGACGCATTTTACGGATGTCTCAGTCTGGCGAGCGTAACGATTCCAAGCACCGTCACTAACATCGGCGAATATGCGTTCGCTTACAGCGGCTTGACCACTGTCACCATTCCGGCCAGTGTCACCAGTATAGGAATCGACGCGTTCTATTTTTGCCCCAGCTTGGCCAGCGCGAGCCTTGCTGATGGCCTCACCAGCATTGGATACCAGGCATTCTATAACTGTCCCAGTCTGACGCATATTACGATTCCTGCCAGCGTCATCAACATCGAGGATTATGCATTCGCTAAAAGCGGCCTAAATAATGTGACGATTGCCGACGGCGTCACCAACACCGGATCCTTGACATTCTATGGCTGCACCAACCTGACCAACGCCATGATCCCCGCCAGCCTCATCATGATAGGAGACTCGGCGTTCGAGGACTGCACCAGTCTGATCAGCGTCACGATTCCCGATGGCGTCATCACCATTGGAGATGGGGCGTTCAATTACTGCACCAGCCTGACCAGCATCATAATTCCCAACAGCGTCACCGCCATTGGATATGGTGCATTCGATGTATGCCCTGACTTGGTTACCATCACGATTCCAGGCAGCGTCACGAACATCGGGGATTATGCGTTCGGTTTCTCCCCCAGCTTGACCGGCGTTTATTTCAAAGGCAACGCTCCCAGTGCCGATGCAAGCGTATTTGCAGGCGATACCGTGACGGCCTATTATTTGCCTGGCACCACTGGCTGGAGTGAGTTCACCGCCAATACCGGTCTTACGCCTGTGCTGTGGAACCCGGTGATCCAAAGCAGCGCTGGCAGCTTTGGCGTCCAGAACAATCAATTCGGGTTCAACATCACCAACACGACCAATATCACGGTCGTGGTGGAAGCCTGCACCAATCTGGCCTGCCCCGTTTGGACTCCGCTAACGAACGTCAATCTCACCAACGGTTCGTTCTATTTCAGCGATCCACAGTGGACGAATTACTCCACCCGCTTCTACGGCCTCGGCTTTCCCTGACTCCCTGCGCATCGTCAGTTCAACTCCAAATCAAACGGCAGGAGCGCGTAAATGCCTTGCGGATCGTTTAAACCCGAAAGCCAGCGCCATTCCTGCATCACTTTCCACGTCAGCCGGCTTGCCAGATCGTTCCGCGCCAGCGGCCGTTCCTGTCCGTGCAACGCCTCGGAAATCTGTTCCGCAAGACCCTTCGGCTGGGGATACTCGGCCACCGCATAGTTGGTCCCCAGTTTGGCCTCCTTGGCGGCGACATCAATGGCCTTTTGCAAACCGCCCAGTTCATCCACCAGCCCGTTCTTCAGCGCATCCGCGCCAGACCAGACCCGGCCTTGGGCAATCTCGTCCACACGATTGGTCGTCAGCTTGCGGCACAGCGCCACCCGCTCGACGAATTGATCGTAGATGTGGTCCACGAAGTTCTGGATCACGGCCTGCTCCCCAGGGGTCATGGGCCGCGATACTGTGCCCAGGTCGGCCAGCGCGCCCGTCTTGACGGCATCGAACGTAATGCCATGGTCATTGGCGATTTTCTGCAAATTGAGCGCCAGGCCAATCACCCCGATTGACCCCGTAATGGTGCTGGGTTCGGCGACGATCCGGCGCGACGCCATGGAAATGAAATATCCACCGCTGGCCGCCACCGTGCCCATTGAAACGATCACTGGCCGCTTGGAATTGATCCGGCGAAGCTCGTCCAGTATGGCCTCGGAAGCCAGGGCGCTGCCGCCGGGGCTGTTGACACGCAACACCACGGCCTTCACGTCCTTGCGCTGTTCCAATTTCCGAAGCATCCGCGCGTACCGGTCGCCTGCCACCTGCCCTTCGGCGCCCCGTGCGCCTTCGCCGTTGATGATCATGCCTTCGGCGTAAACGACGGCAATCTTGTCCTTGCCAAACTGCGCCAAGGCGGCGGCTTTTCGCGCCTCGCGAGCGTATTCGGCAACCGAGACCTGCGGAAACGGCTTGTCTTTCTTCGTCTGGCCAGTCAGCTGGCGCAATTTGTCCAGCGCCTGTCCCTCGTAAGCCAGTTCCGTGACCAGACCCCGGTCTTTGGCTGTCTGGGCGCTGATCAATCCCTCCTTGTCCACCAGTGCCTGAAGTTTGTCCGGCGCGACCTTGCGTGCGCCGGCCACCGTGTTGAGCATGTCCCCCCAGATGACCTTGAGCACCGCTTCAATCTGCTCGCGGTTTTCGGGGCTGAAATCTTCCCTCGTCAGTGGTTCGACGGCCGCCTTGTACTTGCCGTGTCGAATGGGTGTAAATTCGACGCCGTATTTGTCCGCCGTGCCCTTGAAGAAAATGCCCTCTGCCGCCAGGCCGCGGAAGGCCAGCAGACCGAATGGATTCAACAGGATTTGGTCTGCCACAGACTCAAGGTAGTAATCCCGGTTGTCGGCGTTGGCGATGTAGGCGATGACCGGTTTGCCGCTCTTTTGGAAATCCTGGACGGCTTCCCGCAGTTCCTTGAGCGCGCCGTAGCCGGAACTGTAGTTGCCCGCGAGCAGGTTCCCGTGGAGATACAGCCCCGAAATGCGTTTATCCCGGGCGGCTTCGCGGAGGGCGGTGGTTGCCGCGCGCAACTGGAGGGCCGGGCTGCCGCGGCCAAGGAAGCGGGCCAGCGCCCGGGCGCTTTCATCCACCGGCCGGTCCGTGATTTGCGTGTCCAGGTCGAACACCAACACCGATTTGTCCGCGATTCTATGCCCGCACGACCCCAGAAGGGCCGCCGCCACGAGCAGCAACACTCCGAGCACCGCCAGACCGCCTATGGCACACAACGCCCACTTGATGATTGTCCATCCGATTTGCAGTAATTTTTTCATATAACTTTCTTTCTTTTCACAGGCAAATGAGTAGAGCCGGATTGTTACCGCTTTATTGCCGGCATGTCCATTCTTTGTTGCTGCACAGCGAGCCGGGGCGCATCAGCGCACGAAGACCAAAAGAATGGCTCCCGCCACCGCCACCACCCCTCCCGCGATGGACCGCGCCTCGATTTTCTCCCCTTCCACCACGCAGGCGAAAGGAATCACCACCAGCGGGGTTGTTGCCACGATGGCCAGCACCAAACCGGTCGGCGTGGTCTTCAGCGCCCACTGGTAGCAGGTCACTCCCAAAACTTGCCCGGCAAAACTATTGGCCAAAATCCACGGCCAGGCCCGCCGCCATTTCTCCGCGCTGGGCAGTTTGGGCGCTTGCGCGTCTATGAATTGCGCGGCGACCTCGCGCCGGCGGACGGCCAGCAAACAAATCGCGGCCACCAGCAAGCCGCCGATGAGGCGCTGATAAGCTCCGGTGGGCGCGTCGATATTCTGATGCGCCGCCGCCGCCACCGCGTAGGCCTTGCGGCTGAGCACGGCCCCCAGGCCGTTGCCAAAAGCCGCCAGCAAGCTAAAGCCGATTCCCGCCGCCAGCATTTGTCGCGTCGCGTTCAAATGTTTTCCGGGCGCCAGCGCCAGGGCGACCCCCGTCAGAATTGTGGCGCAGGCCGCCATCTGCCACGCGGTCAATTTTGTTCCCATCCACACCCACTCCGCCGCCGCCGCCGCCAGCGCGGAAAAACACTGGAGAATCAGCACCGACAATCGCGAGCCAATGAGTGGCAACGCCTGAAAAAGGAACACATCCGCGCCAACGCCGATCACCCCGCTGAACAGAAAAAGCGGAAAGGAATCGCCCGAAAGTCCCTGGCCGAAGCAATGCGCCCAAATCCCCAGAAGCGCCGTGGCCGCGGCCAGCCGCCAAAAATTCGCCTCGGTCCCGCCCAGCAGTTGGGCCGACCGCGTCGCGCAAACCACCGACGCCGAAAACAAGATGGTCGTTAAAAAAGAAGCCAACACGGGCCGGATCATCGGCCCGACACATTGCAAACTTCAAGGCTTATCCTTCGTGGCGCTGTCCGGTCATAAGTGGACGCTCTTCCAAAACCAAATGGTGGCTTTGGGCAAACCGGGGCAAACGCATCAAAATGCTTGGGGTCACGCGTCCGGCTCTCATTAACACCGCGGCTTTAGCCCGGTGTCGGGGACGCGTAAGTCAGACTCCAGCCGTTTTAACGGCTTATCGTCGCTCGGGGGAACCAATATCACGTTCACTTGTGCAACCACCAATACACGGAAAAAACGTTCCGGGAACTGGGGGCCGTTGCCAAACGAGCCAGACATGGCCAGGCGGCGGGGCCGCTCATCTGTCAATCGAATAGAGGAAAAAATTATCAAATGCCAAAAATGCCAAAATCCGTGCAATTCATTAAAGAGGTCGCCGGGCATGTCAACATTTTGTCTGCCGCAGCCCGCCCGCTCTGTCCGCCAACAAATACGCCAACGCCAAAAGCCCTCCAGCCTTTCCAATTGAACTTTATCGTTAACGTAACTGGCTTGTTGCTGGTCTGTTACCGATTTTGTTACCGGCTAAGTCGTTGACTATCAACGATGTAACCGATGTTACCGATTTTTCGGACCTATCATCCATAAATGCGGTTCCTCGCTGTTTTCGGTGGAATAGAAACGCGGCAAGTGTCGCCTGGATTCTGGCCTCCACGCCGCCGTTGCCAGGAGCGGACGCGGTGGGTGTGATGCCAGGGTGCTACAGGTGCTACAAATAAGCCCAATTGTAGCACCCTTGTAGCACCCTAAGTCATTGATAATCAACGTTTGTAGCATTGTAGCGGGGGGGTGGGGGGGTACAGAATCCCAGTCACTTCAGCCGTGCGCTGCGCTACTGAAAACAGCGAGGAACCTGTTGCCGATTTTTCGGACCTATCATCCATAAGTGCCAATTCTGCGCCCTTTCCAAACGGGCCGGGTGGTGTATTCTTGCCGGGTCATGAATATTCCGGAACATCGCAAAGCCATCGATCAGCTCGACGCCCAAATCGTCAAGCTGCTCAACGAGCGCACCCGGCGCGTTCTGCAAATTGGCGAAATCAAAATCAGGGCGGGCGAGGCGATTTATGTCCCTCACCGCGAGCGCACGGTCTTGCAGCGCGTCTGCAAGTTGAACCAGGGCCCCATCACCGCCGATTCCCTGCGCGCCATTTACCGCGAGATCATGTCCAGCGCCCTGGCACTCGAGAAAACGATGACCATCGCTTATCTCGGTCCCGAGGCCACTTTCACCCATCAGGCCGCCATCCAGAAATTCGGCTCCAGCCTGCTTTATTCCGCCCAAAAAACCATTCCTGACATCTTCACCGAAGTCAGCAAAAAGCGCGCCGATTATGGCGTGGTGCCGGTGGAAAATTCGACCGAAGGGGTGGTGACGCACACCCTGGACATGTTTGTGGACAGCAACCTGCAGATTGTCGCGCAGATTATTTTGCCCATCCAATATTGTCTGGCGGGCCGGGCCAATTTGAAGGATGTGCAGCGCCTCTACGCGCATCCCCAGGCGCTGGGCCAGTGCCGCATTTGGGTGCAACGCCACTTGCCCAGGGCGGAGATTTTTGAAACGTCCTCCAATGCGCGTTCGGCGGAACTGGCCGCCAGCGCGGCCGCCGGCGGCAAACGCTCCAAGCTGCGCGGCAAAGTCGCCGCCATCACCGGCTTGTTGGCGGCGGAGAAATACAACTTGAAGGTCATCGAGCGCGACATCCAGGATTTCACCGCCAACGCCACGCGCTTCCTTGTCCTCGGCTGGCAATGCAGCCCCCCCACGGGGCGCGACCGCACCAGCGTGATGTTCAGCATCGCCGATGAAGTCGGCGCCCTCTATCGCGCCCTCGCCCCCTTTCGCCGTTACAAGCTGAACATGACGAAGATTGAATCGCGTCCCAGCAAACGCAAAGCGTGGGAGTATTTCTTTTTTGTGGATTGCGACGGCCACATGACCGACCGCAGGGTGTCCCAAGCCATCGCCAACCTCGGAGAGGTCTGCAATTTTGTCAAAGTCCTGGGATCGTATCCCAACAGCGATTGATCCCGCCACTCGGGACGGGCCGGCGCGCGAAGCGACATGAACTCATATCGGACACGGCGGGCGACGGTGGATGATTTGGCGCAATTGGCCGAACTGTGGCAGGCCGCGCATTTGCAGGGGGCGGACCTGGAGAGACAATTCACGGACTTCCAAGTGGCGGAAGACGCGCAGGGCAAACTGGCCGCAGCCGTCGGGCTGCACATCGAAGGCAGCCACGGTCGGGTCCATTCGGAAACGTTCGCCGATTTTGCCCTGACCGACGCCTTGCGGCCCGCCCTGTGGGAACGCCTGCAAGTCGTCGCGCAAAATCACGGCCTGTTCCGCTTGTGGACGGCAGAAGCCGCGCCCTGGTGGAAAAAGGACGCCGGTTTTTCCATGCCATCCGATGAGTTGCTGCAAAAGCTGCCCGAAACCTTTGGCCCGCGCCAGGCCGCGTGGCTGACGCTGCGGCTCAGAGACGAAGCCGCCGATCCGGCTTTCTTCGACAAGCAAATCGCGATGTTCAAAGAAGCCGAGAGGGTCCGGCGGGAAAGACTCATGCGTCAGGGGAGAGCCATGAGAATCATTGGCACCGTGATTTCGGCGCTGCTGCTGTTGTTTGCCCTCACCGTCCTGTTTTACGTCTTGAGAAAGCGGAGATAGGCCATGATTGACCAGGATCAACCAAACACCCGTCCGGGCCGGCCGCGGCTTGGCGGCTGGCTGCGCATCGCCCTCATCGGCCGCAATCCCAATGTCACGCTGGCGCGGGCCGCCATTCTCGTCGCGACATGCGTTGTCGTTTTCAAATTCGTCCTGTTGCCCATCAGGGTCGAGGGCGTCAGCATGCTCCCGGCCTACAAAGACAAGTCGCTCAATTTCGTCAACCGCCTCGCCTATTTGCGGCACGAACCGCGGCGCGGCGACGTGGTGGGCCTCCGTTTGGGGGGGACGAACGCCCTCTACCGCACGCCCAGCGTCATGTACATGAAACGCATTGTGGGTTTGCCGGGCGAGACAGTGGCCTTTGCCGATGGCCATCTGCTCATTAACGGGACCGCCCTCGACGAGCCGTATGTGAATGGCCCGTGTGATTGGAATTGTGCGCCGGTCACGGTCAATCCCAACCAATACTTTGTCGTGGGAGACAATCGGTCCATGCCGCGGGACTATCATGTTTTTGGCCAAGCGAAGAAGGAACAAATTGTGGGAAAGGTGCTGTTTTGAAAAATGTGGTGCGCTTTGTCCTGGCGCTGGCCGTGGCCGCGCTTGGGGTGTGGCTTTGGCTGGTCCTGTTTCCTTCGCCGGAAAAAGTCATTGCCGGGCAATTTGAGAAACTGGCCCGGGCCGCTTCCGTTCAGGCCGGTGCAGGTTACCTGCCGCGCCTGGCCGGCGCGCAAAAAGTGGGCGGTTTTTTCTCGACCAACGTCGAAATTAATATTGACCTGCCTGGCCGCCAACAACATGCCACGATGAGTCGCGACGATATTGTGCAAGCCGTGCTGGCGGCGGATTCGTCGGGCGGGTTGACCGTGAAATTCCCGGACATCAACGTGATGGTCGGCGCGGACAAGGAGACAGCCCAGGCGGACATCACCGTCGAGGCCCGGGTGCCTGGCGAGCAGGACATGATGGTGCAGGAAATGAAATTCACCCTGCGAAAAATCGACGGGAAATGGCTGATTACGCGGGTGCAAACCGTCCGGACACTTTCTTGAAGGAGGGAGATTCGCGGTGTTTTACGGGAGAGCTTGCCTGGCCAAATCCACCAAATCATCCGCAAGCCTGCGGAAATGAGGACACTTTTCCCAAACCAATTGGGGATCGAGTTTTCGGAAGAGATCCTCGCCGTAAGTCCGCTTCTTGTAGCTTCGTTTTGTTGCTTCCTCGTCACTATCATCCGGTCACGGGGCATGTCGCCGGTTGTAAATCGCTGAATATGAGCCACATGCGCACGAAAAGTGATGTGAGCGATTTGAACTTTGTTTTGTCATTTTCCGCAGCAGCCAGGATGCCAA
>Ga0326728_10008318_pt1 | contig 25876 bp, 25 predicted proteins | sample MB3enrmetagenome_FD_207602 | JGI IMG/M metagenome (GOLD analysis project Ga0326728, IMG submission 207602) | Lab enriched peat soil microbial communities from McLean, Ithaca, NY, United States - MB31MN | ecosystem: Environmental > Terrestrial > Soil > Wetlands > Peat | place: USA: New York... | reverse complement strand
ATTATTTTAGCATCGGCCTTGCACTCTGTTGGGCAGCGGTCATTTTCGGACTTGCCATAAAACGCCACGACCACAGGCTGGTCGGGAGTTCCATATTCTTGGGAGCAATAGCTGTCCAATTGATTCTGATCTCGCAAAAGTTCAGACGGCTACACTCGATAATAACACAAATGCAGGAACATATTGCGAAGCTCGAAGGTGATGAGAGGCTAGAGTAGCACGTGGGAAGAGGAAAGGACCGAAAGGCGCCTTTACCCTGGCGACCGCTGGAATCGCCGTGGGTTATGACGGACGACGAAAAGAGAATCACGTGGATGGGCCTATCCGTTTAGAAACAAGCTGTGGTTTGGAGGATAGTTAATGAAAAACGACGGCCCGGCCTTTTGGGACGATCTGAAGTATGGAGAGGTAGGGAGAGCGGATGGTAACAGGGACTGTCTCATTGTGTGGGGCAAAGGTTTCTCTCATTACCTCGGGGCCGATATGAGGAGCCTTGCAGATCCCTTGACCAGAACGATTACAACCTGGTTGAGCGCGAAGCCGGAGGGCGCCAGTGACTAACTCGAAGAACTTCTGTTTAAATGATGCAGACGATAGATTCCTTGTCAGGTTTTCAAATGGTGTTGAGAGGTCTAAGATATTTTATTGTAGCATTGGCCTTGCGCTCTGTTGGGTAGCGATTTTTTTCGGACTTGCCATGAAGTACCAGGAGCACCGGTTGTTAGTGAGCGCCATAGTCCTGGGAGTAATGGGTTTCAATGGGATTGTGCTCTCGCGAAGGTTCAAACGGTTACACTCGATAATAACGCAAATGCAGGGACATATTGCGAAACTCGAAAGTGGCGAAAGCCCGGAGTAGTATGTGGGAAGAGGGAGGGCCGGAAGACGCCTATGCCGCGAATAAACCAATCGAAAGTGAGCGGTAAGAATTTTGTTGCTTTGTGTTACAAGGTGCGTTACATCGTAACACACTGTAAAATTGGGGAGAAGGATGATTGGTTCTTTCAAAGACCAAAAAACCAAGCGGATCTTCGACGGAGAAAAGGTGGGGCGCTTGGACCAGGCAATCTATAATCGGGCAAGACGGAAATTACAACAACTTGAGGCGGCTACTAGAATAGAGGACCTTTATTTCCCGCCATCGAATAAGCTTCATGCGCTCCAGGGATACAGTCCAACGCGCTATGCGATTTGGATCAATAACCAGTGGCGTATCTCTTTTGAATGGTCGGGGGATAGAGCCGATGATGTTGTTTTTGAGGACTATCATTGACGAAAGGAAGTTTAAGATGCTCCCGAAACGTAGACCCATACACCCAGGTGAATTTATCAGGGAAGACATCTTGGTAGAGTTTGGCCTTACCCAACAACAATTGGCAGAGAGGCTTAAAGTCCATCGCAGGACCATAAATGAGCTAGTCAATGGAAAGCGAAGCATAAGTGCTGATATGGCTTTGCGCCTCGGCAAGTTTACAAACACAAACCCACAAATGTGGCTGAACCTCCAGAACGCTCTCGACTTGTGGGATGCCTATCACCAAGCCGACCGGTCACGGTGTATAGATTGCATAGCTGCTGCTTGTTGAATTGAGGTTTCTCTCGCTTACTTGGGGGAAATCCAATATTCGCGCAACCACGGGACCCCCATTTATGCGTAACTTGCCGGGCATTCTTATTCAAATCTGCCAGAAGGGCCATCATTAGGAAGATGCATTCCCTGAATGTTTACTCCACCAGTTCTTCCAGCAGGGACAATGGACGATTTCGATCTTCTGCCAATCAAAGCGCACCAGCCCTCGTTTTCAAGCCCATTTGTCGTTCAGTGGAAGGCTTCATGGGGCATCCCGAAGCGTTGCAATGGATTCTCAGTTGAACCGGCAGAGTAACGGTACAGTTCTGCATTTCGGCAAGAAGAAGGATGTAGTTCCAGTCTTGCCGGCCAATCGCCGCTGGCAGCCGATATGTGTTCCTGTATCCATGAAGAAAATTGAGGATTGGAACTCGGCAGGATGCGAATTCTTTATTCGCGATTCGCGAATCGTGGAAACAGAAATTGGGTTTTTTGAATATTGCGGTCAAAAGAGTTTGAACCGCGCGTCCGGTTTGTGCTACACTTACATATGTAAGGGGGAGTAGCTACAAAGTGTAGAGTCAACACGCTGACCTGACCGGTCTGGCTCTACAGGCGAATAAGGCTTAGCGAGACCTTTACATCCTGTTTTGGGATGTATAGGTCTTTTTTTTGGCTGTTTTTTCTTTCTGCCCTGGATTGGAGGATGTGTCCTGATTCACGATTTTTGGCTCGCTTTTTTCATGATCTTCATTGCCGAGATGGGGGACAAAACTCAGTTAGTCACCCTTATGCTTGCGACACGCTATTGCGCACGCGTAGTTCTGGCTGGAATTTTCGCTGCAACTCTGGTGATTCACGTCTTTTCGACCGCTTTGGGCAACCTGGCCGGCGGACTGCTGCCCGCCGACTGGATTCGGTTTATTTCGGGACTCGCCTTCATCGGCTGCGGTCTATGGACATTGCGCGGCGATTCACTCGATGACGGCACATGCAGTATCGGCAAACTGAAGTCTCCCTTTTTCGTCGTATTTATCATGTTTTTCTGTGCCGAAATTGGAGACAAGACGATGCTCGCCACCGTCTGTCTGGGCAGCACCTGTTCATTTCTCCCGGTTTGGATAGGATCGACGCTGGGCATGGTCGCTTCCGACGGGATCGCCATCCTGGTGGGAAAAGTTCTCGGATCGCGGCTTCCCGAGCACCTGATCAAGATAGGGGCCGCCCTCATCTTTTTTGCCTTCGGACTTATCGGCACCGTCCAGGGTGCAATGAAACTTCATCCGGTGACATGGCCTCTGGGAGCCTTTGTCATCGGTCTTTTGAGCCTCCTGTTCCTGTACCGGAGAAGACCTGCCACGCCATGAGGCGGTGGCAAACGGGACGAATTTAAGAATTTAAGAATTTAAGAATTGAGGAATTAAAGAGTTGAAGAATAATGTTTTAGTCAATCCCTCAATTGCCGGCCGGGGGTCGCCAGAGTGAGGATCTCGGCGTCCAGCGGCTGCGGCCCCGCTACGCTCCCTCTTTGTGTCAAAAATTTTCCCTGCGCTTCACGGCCATCTATTCACGGCATGTTTTGATCGAAATGGCTCTTCGTGATGGTAAGTCTGCTAATAGAAGAAATATCTTAAAGCATCCCGGGCGAGCTACCGATGGTATTAACGTTCACCGTCAGAAGAAGTCCGGTCTCATGCCGGAGAGCACCCGCTCCTGTTCTAAATGGGCTGCCACGGATCACACACCGAGTCTTCAGGTTTGACGGGCACTGATCGCCATGCAAGATGGCGAATGAACGGAAAGGGGTTCCACGATTATTTCCGTCTTCCCCAAAAAAGCGGTAACCTTCTTGATCGAAGATTGTCTGTAAGGGGTAAGAACGCAGTCCGGACTGTTTAACAACTTTCAGATGCCATGGAGGCTGGAAAGATGAGATGCTTCAAGTTAATTACAATTTCTTTGGCGCTTATGCTGTGGGTTTTCGGGTTTTATGCAACTTCATCGGCTCAAACCGGTAACACCAAGGTAAACAACAGCAAGGTCGGTCAGGACATGCGCAACGTGCAGGGAAACCCTGCCGGAGCTGCAATGGATGGCCGTGGTAAAAACGTTGCCCAACCCGTGCAGGGTAGTTCCGGGACAAAGCCGAGCATGGTTGGGCACAACACTTCAGAGTTTAAGCCGGCGGTAGCGAAAAAATATACACAACCTCATAGTGTGCCTGCACCGGCGGTAAGCACTAGTAAGCCGGCCGCGAGTAAGCCAACCCCGAAGAAGTAATCAACGTTAACGGTGGCGAGTGCCACCGGAAAGCTGAGGGGGACGACGGTGGATGCTGTTGAATAAAGGTGGTTTAATGTTTTGTGGGGTGGGTTTTTCAGCCCGCCCGACATCTGATTCGGTTTGTTCTTAAGTCAACAGTATTGAGTCTAGCCCTTTGTTTGCAGCCTTTTCGAAGCAGTTCCCCATGTCCCTTTGGACGCCCAGAAACCTTGAAAAGAGCCGTTGGACGGGTGCCTCGAAGCACAACCCATCAAGTCTTTTCGAGACAATAATTCAGAAAATCAACCCTTAGCAGTTTTCACCAGGAGGATATGAGAACGTATCCTCTAAACGGCACAACTTGCATCTGACGCCCCCGTCTTGCTCGACTCCAGCGCCTGCGCCAGGAGCCCTGGCACCCCGGCAAAGGGCGTCTCCGCAAGGCCGTGTCGCCTCTGCAGATACTCTGGGCTGTTCGTTGTAACCCACACCCGTCCATCAGCGTCTTCCCACACCAGTGCCTTGAGCGGGAGGTCGATTGCCAACGTCGGATACGCTTGCATCAACGGCGTGCCTCCCTTCGGGTTGCCGAACAGCACGAGCATCATGGGTCGCATCGTCAACCCTACCGCCTGTGCTGCGCCCTGCTGATCAATGCGCGCGAAGATCGTCATGCCGGCTCGCTCGAGCACGCGCACGACCCGCTCCGTCGTGTCGCCGACGGCACAGGGACTGGCCAGGCTCACGACGCCGGTCTCTGGTGATGCCGACGTGTATTCTACGCTCATGCTGCACTCTCCTTCGACAAAGTCAGAATTCGTGTCTTGATTCTATCCATAAATACAGCACTTGGCACTTTCTTGATGAAACCATTCTATAGCCGTATAGGCCCTGTAGAATTTTCGCTTGTGTCCACCCGTCATTTACTATCAGTTAATCATTTTGCCATAGCCGGTCAAAATGGTTTTATTCACCGCGAAGAACTTGAAGTCTGGGTAAGGCGGTAACGTTTAATATAAAGCGACAGTGCTTGAAGTTTAGTAGAAGCGCCCATGTGAATCATTCTTATCCGTGGCCATCCACCGCGCTGCGATCCCCATCCGTGGTGTAAATCTTTAAAAGAAAATGGGGGAAACCACGGATTTCACGAATCATCACGAACAACTCGAAGGATGCGAAGGGAATCCCTCTTTAAAAGGCTTTTCTTCGTGGCCTTCACCCCGCGGCACTCCTTCTTCGTGCCAGAATCCAACCTTCGCGGTTGAGAATATATCGACGCTCCGCGAGGCCTATACTCAAACTCCAGGTTCTTCGTATTCTTCGCGGTGAATGCAACTGCTTATACATTATATCCCTAATTATATTAATCTTTATCTAATATTAGGTATGAGTTTTACCCTGTTCATACCCCCATAAATAACCCTTGTAAACTTCGAATGTCCTCCTATATTGCCCTTCAGAAGAGTGATCCCTGTTTTCTTCGGAGTGGATACATCGGTTTGCTCTCTTTTTACTTACCGAAAGGACATTGAAATGATTTATGAACGTGATCCGGAATCGCCGTTTTCGAAAATCGTGGTCAAAAACGGTTCATCGGTTATTGGCACTATACGAAGAGATTTGATAACCGGTTCTTATCATTTCTGCGATAATCAGCTTGGTGGATTGAATTGCCTATTCCAGGAAAAAAGAATTGACAGTATCAAAATGAGAATTGAAGAACTGCATGATCTTCCACAGGCGAGCTAAGGCTTACTAATCTCCCAACATTAGCGCGTTTAATCTTATTTTGCGCTTCCCTTTAGCGGTTCGATTGTGACAAACCCCCTATTAATGCCGCCTCAAAGGCTACTTTCCCGATATCATCCCTCCGAGACCGGCATCATAGAATCAAAATAGATCGGGAAAGCCGCTATTGGGTCTAGCGGCGATCTCCTTTATGAATGAGCGTAGCTTTGTTAACCATCATTTTTTACAGTTCAGGCGGTTTGGCCTGTCGGTTGAAGTCCGGCACGCGCTGGTAACGGCGACGCGGGCCGGCGTCGGCATTTCAGGTTCCAGTAAGCCCACTCGCGCAGATCGAAGATCCCTGGCGGAGCTTCGTCCAGGACACTCGCTGAACCCCTCCTTGCCGGCTATGTCTTTCAGGGCGAAATCATTTCTACCGGCACCGAATATTAAAGAATAAAGTTTCTCAACAAATCGGACGATCTATCATCTGAATGTCGTAAATCTCAGAAAGATGCTGTTTAGACGACGTTAGAAATGACCCGTAATGCGCTCAGAATGGCCAAAATGGGGTGGGGGAGTAAAGAGCCTGTTCCGATATTCGACCCGTACTCAGTAATACCGAAATACTCATACTAAAAGCAGCCTGATCGGAATCCGGCAAGGGGAGCCGACAGTTCTGGCGCAGGAAACGCATTTTAAGTAACTTACGTTCGCGTTTGATCGCATAATTCCAAAAGGAGGAATCGGTGAAGGCTACAAGCTGGACGATCGGAAGGCGCCTGGTTATTGGTTTTGGCGTTATATTAATTCTGTTGGCCGGGATCGGGGGGGCAGTGTGTTGGAATGCCCACAGAATTTCTGAAGAGGTAAAAATACTGCGAACCGACGCGACGCTTGCCATGGACGCTGCCAAAGCCAGGGCCAATGTATTGGGGTTGAGGCGGGGTGAGAAGGATATCTTTCTCAACATCAAATCCAGAGAAACAGTAATGAAGTACCAGGGGGACTGGCAAAAAGAGAGAGAACACCTTTTGGCCGGACTTGACGATATCGAAAAAGTTGCCACCCAGGAAAAAGACAGAAACAACCTAAAGACCATGAGGACCCAGTTCGTAGCATATGAGACTGGTTTTAACAAGGTGTTCGGCCTGGTTCAGGAGGGGAAGATAGAGACCCCGCAACAGGGCAATGAAGCGATCGGTCAGTATAAGGACGCCATTCACGGAATGGAAAATGCCGCCCGGGAGTTTTCTTCAGAGAGCGCCGAGAGAATGGCTGGAACGGAAAATGACATGCTGAACCTGGCCGGCCAAACGATATTCATAATGATGTTGCTGATACCTCTGTCCATTGTGGTAGGTGCGCTAATCTGTTTTTTTGTAATTCGCAGTATAACCCGTCCACTGAAGGAGGCGATTGCCAGTCTTGGCGAGGGTGCCGACCAGGTAGCCGCAGCATCCGGCCAGGTTTCATCGGCCAGCCAGGAACTCGCGGAAGGGGCTTCGGAACAGGCGGCATCCATAGAGGAAACATCCTCGTCGCTCGAGGAAATGGCTTCCATGACGGGGCAGAATGCCGATAACGCGAGGCAGGCAAACCAGTTAATGGCGGGCACCACGCAAACCGTCTCGCGGGCCAGTGAGATTATGGATAAGCTCACAACCTCGATGGGTGAAATATCGCGGGCAAGCGAGGAGACCTCAAAGATCATCAAAACAATCGATGAGATTGCATTCCAAACGAATCTGCTTGCATTAAACGCGGCGGTTGAGGCGGCACGTGCTGGAGAAGCGGGAGCAGGTTTTGCCGTAGTTGCAGATGAGGTAAGAAATCTGGCGATGAGGGCGGCTGAAGCGGCAAAGAATACAGCCAACCTTATCGAAGGCACCGTCAACAAAGTGAAAGAGGGCTCTGAGTTGGTGGAAAAAACGGACGCCGAATTTCGAGAGGTGGCGCTCAGCGTTGGAAAATCCGGCGAACTCGTGGGTGAAATCTCTGCAGCCTCTCTTGAGCAGGCTCAGGGTATAGAGCAGATAAATAAGGCAGTGAGCGAGATGGACAAGGTGGTTCAGAGAAATGCCGCCAATGCCGAGGAAGCCGCCTCGGCATCCGAGGAAATGAATGCACAAGCCTATCAAATGAGTGAATTTGTGGGCGCGCTAATGGCGCTGGTCGATAGCTCAAAAGGTAATAATGCTGCGAGAAGCACTGCATCGACTGACAACAATACATTGGAAAATAAAACTACCGGAAATCCACCGAGAATTTTTGCAGGACGACAGAACAAGGGGAACGGCCACTCTACAAAAGGTAACGGAAAGGCCTTGAACCGATCCGAGAAGGCAGAGACGAGATCGGCGCAGGTGATCCCTTTTGGTGACGAGGAAATTGCAGATTTCTAACTACCGAAATGACACATGCTGAACGACAGGAAACCAGTCTCTCGTATGTATGGAAGCGCATTGAAAATGATCAGCGGTTCATAATTGGACAATATACACTTTTTCTCCAATTGTTGTTCTACGAAGCTATTTCGATTTCTTGATTGAAATGTTATCAGCAGATTCAACACATATCATCCTCATTTCGGCCGGCTTATTATCAGTAAAGGGGCATACTGTAAAATCAGCAAACATCGCAGTCTCCCAACCGAGCCGGCGCACTAAAGTATCCGGTACATTCACGTAATCTTCGAGATAAAACCGGCCCTCCGATATGTAAATTCTTCTTGTTCTTCGAGTCTTCGCGTCTTCGGGTCTTCGCGTGAGGGAATAGGGTCAGCTTCATTCCGACACTCCATGTCCCCCAAAAGGGTGGTACTAAACTGATCCGGAAAGGGCTTGCAGTGCGACACTGGACGTGTAGGGTGTAATTTGATAGGATGGTGCATGATCGTCAGTCTTCGCGGCAAGCGGGCACGGGCGTTTTTTGAGGGCGTGTGGGTGAAAGCGTTTCACGGGTGCGAGCGGAAAGCCGGAAGGAAACTGATAGTATCGTCATAACGGAGTCAATCATGAAAGTGATAAGCCTTATAGCGTCAGCGCTTTTAATTGCAATGATGTCCACAATACCGGCGCAAGCCGGTGATCTGCATGATGCGGCGGAAAAAGGAGATATCGTCAAGGTTGGGCAACTGTTGGAACAAGGCACGGACGCCGACGCCAGGAGCGAGTTCCAGGATACCCCGCTGCACGTGGCTCGAACTGCCGATATAGCTGAGCTTCTTATTGAGAAGGGTGCGGACGTTAACGCCAGGAATAAGTCCCAGAGGCGTCCCTTACATGCTGCAGTCCTGGGAGGAAATTCCGGCGTAGCCGAGCTTCTTTTAGAAAAGGGCGCGGACGTTAACGCCAGGGACGATGTCGGGCAAACCCCGCTGCATACGGCGGCCAACTATGGAACTACCGATATAGCCAAACTTCTTATAGAGAAGGGCGCGGACGTCAACGCGAGGGACAATGCCGGGCAAACCCCGCTGCACGCGGCTACCTCCCGGGGAACTGCCGATATGGCTGAGCTTCTTATAGAGAAGGGCGCGGACGTCAACGCGAGGGACAATGCCGGGCAAACCCCGCTGCACGCGGCTACCTCTCAAGGAAACACCAGTATAGCCAAGCTTCTTATAGAGAAGGGTGCGAACGTTAACGTCGGGGACAGCCACCAGAGCACGCCGCTGCATGGAGCTGCCCGCTATGGAATGACAAACATAACTAAACTTCTTATTGAGAACGCCGCAGATGTTAACGCCAAAGACTCGAACAAGCAAACCCCGCTGCATGGGGCTGCCCGCTATGGAAGAACAAACATAACTAAACTTCTTATCGAGCACTCCGCAGATGTTAACGCCAAAGACTGGAACAAGCAAACCCCGCTGCACTGCGCTGCCTACAATGGACAGACCGACCTGGCTAAACTTCTTATTGAAAAAGGCGCAGACATCAACGCTAAAGATCGGTGGAAGAACACCCCGGCTATGGTTGCTGAGACCCAGAAACACCCGGATCTTGCCGCGATGCTTCGCAAGTAATCCAGGGGCTCAGCACGCCGGGATTTTGATGCCCTTGTCCAAAGCGGCAGTTTGAGAATATTGGAATGTGGCAAGCAATATACGCTCTATTGTCCACTCTTTCCCTTCCCGGATAAACACGCCGCGTTATCAAAGAAATGGCTGGACAAGTTGATTTCTGCTGTATTTCGGCCGTTGGGCGGGATATTCCCACAAAGCCAAGGAGAATGCGTTAGATGGAAGTCGAAAAAAAAGGTCCAGTATCGGGACCCTCTTATTTAGCGCCACGCGGATGGAGATTTACTCCTCGTGGTTTCGTGATATGGATAATCATATCTCTATTGCTGCTGTGGAAAATTCGAGTGTCACCCCCATTTGTACATTTTAGTCAAGAGAATCCCCATCTGATCATTCTAGTGTTTATACTGGGTTTTTTTGGGTTATCTTTTGCAAGGCGCAAGAGGGCCGACATCAATGCAAAGGCGAATAATGGCACAACCGCGTTGATCGCTGCCTCCCAGGAAGGCCGCAAAGAGGTCGTGCAGGCACTGCTGGACAAAGGGGACGACGTCAATGCAAAGGCGAATAACGGCACAACCGCGTTGATCGTTGCCTCCCAGGAAGGCCACAAAGAGGTCGTGCAGGCACTGCTGGATAAAGGGGCCGACGTCAATGCAAAGAACAACGGCGGCGTACCCGCACTGATAATTGCCGCCCTCACGGGTCACAAAGAAGTCGTGGAGTTGTTGCTCGATAAAGGTGCCGATGTCAATGTTAAGACCAACGTCGGCGTAACCGCATTGGTATTCGCCTCTAGGGAAGGCCACAAAGAGGTCGTGCAGGCACTGCTGGATAAAGGGGCCGACGTCAATTCAAAGGCGAATAACGGCACAACCGCGTTGATGGCGGCCTCCTCGAAAAGCCATTACGAGGTGGTGCAGGCGCTGCTCGACAAGGGGGCCGACGTCAATGCAAAGGACAAGGAAGGCACAACCGCGTTGATGACGGCCTCCTCATGGGGCCGCCGCGATGTGGTGCAGGCGCTGATCGACAAGGGGGCTGACGTCAATGCAAGGACGAACAAAGGCAAGACCGCGTTGCTGCTTGCCTCCCGGAAGAATAAAGTAAAAGAACTGCTTATCGGGGCAGGAGCAAAATCATCAAAACAATAAACACTCTCGTTCTTCGCGTCTTCGCGTGAGGCAACGGCATTAGCTTCATTCCGGCACTTCAGCTTCGCGGGGCGCTCTGATAACCTAGACCCGATTTCCGTTAACTACTCCGATTCGGCGTCATCGGCCGGAATGCGCTTTAGCAGCTTTGCCCCGATTTCCCGCAGGTCGGGATCGGGCAGGCTTTTTATCAGAGATTGTTCTTCGGGGGTAAGCTTCCTGGCGGGGGCTTTGGGCTTTCTGCGCACCGCGTGCCGCGTGCCTTTGATTTTTTCCAGTTTCTTGTGAGCCGGGTTCAATGCCGGCGCCGACTCCGGCATTTCGGCGACCCTGATGACTATTTGTTCCACAATGCGCTCGGAGCGTGTGCCGTTTATCTTCTCCGCCAGCACTTCCTTTAACTGCTCGAGATGATGCTTCCAGACCGAATCGTGGGCGAGGATTACCAGGACCTTGTTCTTCAACGACTTGGGGACACTGTAGCGCGCTACCTGTTCACCAACCAGGTCTTTCCAGTCTCCAATCGGGTTTGCCGTAAAAGCGGGATGCTGTCCAAGGAAGTTTTTCAGCAGCGGCCCCACCTTGATGTTTGATCCCCGGTTCGTACGATTCATGTCTGCTTCTCAACTTCACTTTGCGAAAAAATCTTCTCCTCCAGCTTCTTGAGTGAGGCCTGGAGCTCTTTGAACTGCCTCTGAAGAGTTTCCAAAATAAGAACGGTGTCGTTGCTGCGCAGCGGGAGCCTTGAGAGCAGCCGGTCGTAGATGAACGTATCCAGATTGGAAAGATATAGCTCTTCGAAATACCTCAGCAAGGTCGAGGCCCACTGGAAAAAGATGGCCACGCCGGTCGCCTGGATCAAGGGAAGCAGAAGGTTCATAGTGGGCTTGATGCTGTCGAGGATTTCCTTTTGAGGAGAAAGGCCGAGCAAGGGCTTGGCAGCCTCGATGGTTTCCTTTGGAGAAATGAGGGCAAGAGCGGGAGAAGCGGCATTGAACTGGGCAATAAGGAGCAGGGCAGTCTGGGCAAGTCCCAGTAAAGGCAGTATCCACAAGAGGCAGCGGAAAGGTCCCCATGAACCGTTTAGAATTTGCCAGTCGGCCTCGACTATCCGGCGCTCTTTTTCGAACAAATCTTCTGATGAGACATATCTCTGAAAGCTCGAAAGGATCAGCCGGAGCCGAATAAACGGGTGCAGGACGACACTCATGGGACCTCGCCTGATCTTGCCGAAAAGGACCTGTCCGGGGACAAGCGACCCCTGTCTGGTCCTGGCTGCTTCAAGGCTGAGCGGTTCAGGTTCCTCGCTGTCAGACATGATTAACTGCAGCAGGTATCTTGCGGCATACTGAATAACGAGCCAGAGGAGGCGCAGCTCCAAAAAGATTATTCCCGCCTGGATGAGAAAAAGGGCCATTCCGCTGACCAGTTCGATATTGTCCCGGAAATCGTCTTGCACGGTTGGAGGTTCGGAGGGTTGCTTCTTCATGCCGGGACCGTCTGGTTTGCCTGGCTGCGGTTTGGCGGCCTGGCTCGGCCGGCCCTGTTTGGCCCTGGAGTCTTCGGAACCGGACGAAGTCATGCCGATCCCTTGAAGACCGGTCCAGAAATCGATCTTCCTCAGGTCCTTGAGCTCCGGACCATGCAGATTGGGATTAGTGAAGCTTTGTGAATACCTGGCTAAAAACAGGCACAGAAAGAAAAAGACAAACCACCAGAGCCTGTGGATTGTCTCATATCGCCTTAGTCCGTATGACATTTGATTTCCTCATCTTCCAGGAGCAGGCAGCAGTAAGTAAGCAAAACAAGGTCTGCAATCGTCCGAAAAAGAGCCAAGAAATCAGGTGAACCGCTTGGCATCGCCCAACCTTATAATGGATTGAACCGAACTTTGTAATACCGGTAATCGCTCATCAGGGGACAGGGATAGCATCCATCGTATAAGGGGTACGATCCACTCCATCATCACTGTAAAAATGACGCCGTACTCTCTTCTATCAGAAACACCTTGGTTTGGGCAATGAATTAGGTTGCCGCTTCACTTGCAGAGTTAGTGAACTGCGCAATGACGGATCAATATCTTGCACAGGCGGATTTATCCGTGTTCAAACGGTCCGATGCTCATCTTCTTTTCCACTGCACTGTCGAGCATTTGGCTCAGCCCCCCACGTTCCTCGGGAGAAAAGCCGAAGGATTCTTTCCATATGCCGTCATCTTCCATGCACAGGTAGGCGCACAGGCCGGGGTCAGCCTGCCGGATTTTATCAACCATGAAAGAATAGAATTCCGCCCTTATATCCCGAAAGTAGCGCATCTTGCCGTCCAGCCCCCGGATGAACTCACCGTAGGCAATCCGGCTCGACGGATGGCGCCTGCGTACAATCTCCTTCAGTTCGGGCATGAATCGGAAGGCCCCCAGGCTGATCCAGACGATTCGGGCCGGGTCGATTTCGGCGAAAAGTCGATCCAAGGTCCGCGCATAGCCTGATTTCCACTGCGAATAGTCGATGATCGGGTCGAAATGGAACGCAAGAAAATAACCCTGATCGCTACAGGAGCGGGCGGCCGCGATCCGCTCGGTGATAGTGGCTGCAAAAGGTTCTTCATTTTTTCGGATTTCCCCGGAATTGAGGGACCATGCCACGATAGTGCGGCCTCCATGATCCAGTCCGCGCAGGTTTTCAATAAAATTGGTTTTTGTTTTCAGTTCCAGGATCGCGTTGGGAGTTTTGGCGAAATAAGGGACCAGCAATCGAGACAGCTCTGTAAAAGGGTCCAGCAGAAGGGAATCGGTAAATTCTCCCGTCCCGATCCTGTGCAGGCCCCGCCGATCTTGCGCAAGGTCTTCCGAGAGTTCCCGCAACATATCATCGAGGTTGCCGAACAGCCGGAGGTTGGGTTGGTTCAGGTAGGCCTGAAGGATACAATAGGAGCAGTCGAGCGAGCACTGGATGCCGAAATGTAGGATTCGGTACCCGCAGCAATGATAGTGGCGCGTTCCAGGACAGGATTTCAGAAACTTCCCCCGAAACTCGACCACTTCAACAATGCCTGGATCGCGGCAATCCGTGTCCGGAATTTTGTCCACGATTTCAAAAGAAGCGCCGGGCAGGTTTTTTACAAGCGCGGCCACAAGGGCGCCCTTTGCAACTGCGGATTCGACGATCACTCTTTCGGGGGCGCGGATTTTCATCGGTTTTGATCATCTTTGTCCCGGCGCAACCGTGGCCTTAAAAGGGTTTCCAGGCGGTCTGACTCGACGATGGCGCCGGCTGCATCGAGACCTTTTCGAAGCTCTTCTGGTCCCGTAAAGCTCAGTTCAATTCTCCAATTGTTGCCTTCGAAAGCCGGAGGGGGAATGATCCTTACCCGGGGCGGAAGCCCAAGGGATTCGATCTCGCGCCGGAAGCGCTCCTGCCTCGAGCTAAGCCGCGGGTAGCGCAGTTCAGCGAGAAGTTCTCTTAGCGCCTGCGTTTTTTGGCGGTGGTTAAGCTCCTTTGACTCAAGGATTTCCCGGGCCCCGGCGGTTTCGATGATTTCGGCGCGCACCTTTTCATCGCGAATTGCTATTTCGTCTATATGCTCGACAATTTCAACCTGGATGCTCGCGCTGCACCTCAGGATCTTGAAGACAGCGAAAACGGCGGCTCTGCTCCTTTCGTCCCAGTCGGCGACCTCGATCGCCGATCTTTCCGCTATGGCGCCTGAGGCAAGTATTTCAAGCGTTTCGGGCCCTTTGGCCCAAAGAGACGCCCACTTGTGCAGGAGTTCCGGGCGGTTCGCCACGTTCAGCGCAGAAAGAAACAAGCGTGGGATTTGGTCCGGTTTAAACACTCCAAGCAGTGTGGATATTATTTGCGCTTTTTCGGCGATGTTGATTTCCGGCTCGAAGAGCCTTTTTTCGATTCTTAGGCTCCAAAGCTGGCCGGCGTCGAAATCTTCGGGGAAAATGCGGCAAACTGTTCCCTGCGCCCCATTTTCTTCAGCCCAGCGAAGCCTTTTGAAACCGTCAACCACGATGTGCCGGCCGCCCTTTTTGCGGAGCCAGGGAGGGTCGAGAATTCCAAAGCGCTCAAGCGATTCTCTCAGGCGCGCGGGCTCCGTGAATTTTCGAATCTCGAAGCCGTCGTCGTGCAGGTTGATCTCAGCCAAGCGGACAAAGCGCAAATCCATATCCGATCAAATATCCCTTCCCGAAAGCCGTTTGAGTGCCTCCAGGTATCGGGCGCGCGTATTGAGCACGACGTCCTCGGGCAGTTTGGGCGCAGGGTCTGTCTTCTTCCACCCGGTCGATTTCAGATAGTCGCGCAGAAACTGCTTGTCAAAGCTCTCGGGACTGCTGCCGGGGCGGTAGCGGTCTGCGGGCCAGAAACGGCTCGAGTCCGGAGTGAGGACTTCATCGACGAGCATCAGCTTTCCATCTGTGACTCCGAACTCGAACTTCGTATCGGCAAGAATTATTCCGCGTTCCAGGGCATATTCAGAAGCCCTCAGGTAAAGCGCAAACGCAGCCTCTCTCACTTTGTGGGCGAGTTGCGGGCCGACGGCTGCGGCCATCTGCTCAAGGGAAATATTTTCGTCATGTTCGCCTTGTTGCGCCTTGGTCGAAGGGGTAAAGAGCGCTTCAGGCAGCCTTTGCGCTTCGATAAGCCCGCGTGGGAGTGGTATTCCGCACACCAGGCCGCTCCTTTGATAGTCCTCCCAGCCCGACCCCGCCAGATAACCCCTGACGATACACTCCACCGGCAGCACTTTGGCCTTTTTCACCCACATCGTCCGCCCCTCCAGTTGAGAAGAGTAGGGCAGGCAGACTTCCGGGAACCGGCCGGGATCGGTGCTTATCAGGTGATTGTCAATAATATCGCCAAGGTACTGCAGCCAGAACTGCGAAAGTTGAGTCAGGATTTTGCCCTTATCGGGAACCGGGTCAGGCATAACCACGTCAAAAGCTGAAATCCGGTCTGTAGCCACGATGAGCAGGGAATCGCCAAGATCGTAGATGTCTCTTACCTTCCCTCGTGAAATGAGATTCAGCCCCGGAAAATTTGTCTCAAAAATCGGTTTCTCAGTCATCTTTCTCCTCGTGCGTATATGTTTGAATGCCAACCCCGACCGTGGCTCCCAGCCACCCCAGAACGCGGTTGACCGGGTTTCCGCCATTTGTTATCCTGTTTCGAAATGGATATCAATAACTTCTGAGCAACAACCGGGCATAGAATGAACGCTGCAAGCGAAAAGTCGCCGAAAGGCCTGCGGGGAATAGCCGCTCTGTTCGATGACGCGGAACGCAAAAACATCTTCCGGAAATATCTCTATTTTCTCGGTTGGGTCGAACTGGCCATTCTCCTTACCTGCTGGCTATACCAGATAGGTGATAGCGGGCAAGCTGATCCGGTCTTTCCATGGCGGCTATACTTTGTCATCGCTTTCCTGGCCCCCGTCGCGATCACTTTCCTTATGGGGACTATCGTTGCCGGTTTCAACAGGTATTTCGCAGAACCGGAGCAAACCGAGCCGGTCGAGCGGGAATTCGAAGCCGGTGAAAACGTTGGAGCCGGCAAAATCCAGCAGTTGAGCCGTATGGTTGCCTTGGTCCAGAAGCTCCCGTTTCTCGCGCTCTTGTTGCTGCTTGGCCTGTCAGTGGCGTTTTTCTATAAACTGGACGCCATTGGAGCGCTCATCGGCAGCGTGGGCGAAAGATCGGTAAAAATTGTGTTGATTTCACTGGGCGTAATCTTGCTGCTTGCCTCCATTTTCGCCCTTATCCTGATCATTCTCAACTACAGACTTCGCAAATCGGCGATGGAATACCAGTACAAATCCCAGGTAGCCGAAAGATTCGGGCTTGTCATTCTTGAGGACAATACGGTCCTGAACAGCTCGGGAAAGCTGCTGGTGAACGGCAGGAAATTCAAGCACGCAAACAAGCTCCTGCCCGAGCTGCCCAGGGAGAGCGAATCCACCGAGGACCCTTGCAGTGGGTCGGCCTCCCGCCCCGCTGATCTTGAGACATGAGCAGAAATCTCAAATCCCTCCCGGAACTGGCAGCCGGATATATAAGAAAAAACAACCTCATCTCGGACGGGGATCACGTTCTGGCAGCGGTCTCCGGCGGTCCTGATTCAGTCGCCCTCCTGACGATATTGGCCAACCTGAGAGATCCCCTTGGAATTGAGCGGATAACCGTCGTTCATTTCGACCATCGGCTTCGAGGCGATGAATCCGATGCAGACAGAGAGTTCGTCCGTGCTCTGGCGTGTTCAGCCGGGCTTGAGTTTCGCTGCGGGACGGCGGATGCGGGAGCTCTGGCGCGAAGCCGGAAAATATCGGTCGAAATGGCCGCCAGGGACTGTCGGCATTCTTTTTTCATGGAGACCGCCGCCAAGCTCAACGCCCGGAAAATCGCCCTGGGGCATAACGCAAACGATCAGGCCGAAGAGGTTATTCTGCGAATTATACGGGGGACCGGTCCGGCTGGTATACAGGCGATGTCCCCGGCGACTTCCGACGGTATTATCCGCCCGCTCCTTTTTGCTACCCGTGACTCGATTCTGGAATATCTGCTGGATCGGGGAATCGAGTTCAGGAACGACTCCACGAATTTTGACCCTTTTTGCCAGAGGAATTTTCTTCGCCTGAAGATTTTTCCTCTCCTGAGGGAAGCCTTTCACCCGCAAATAGCTGAAACCATCTCACGGTGCGCCGATCTTGCGCGCGAAGAGGAGTCCTGGTGGGCGGCGGAAATTCGAACCCGGTGGGAAGATATTTGCCTTGAGTCGTCTGAAGGGCGGTGCGCGCTCGATTTGGGGCGGCTCAAACAACTTCACCCGGCCCTTGTGCGCCGGATGTTGCGCTTCGCTATCGAAAGGGTCCGGGGCAATCTTGCAGGGGTCGGCCTGGTGCATCTCGAATCTCTGATTGAGCTTGTTTTTTCGGGCAAGACCGGAAAATCGGTCCTGTTTCCAGGCGGTGTGGAAGCCGTGCGGCATGGTAAAAAGCTCCTCGTCAGGCTAAGGGAACGCACAGCGTCAAAATATCCGCCCGATGATGTGCTCCCCATCCCCGGGCCGGGGATTTACCATTTCGGTGAATTCGCTTTCGAGGTAGGCTTGCTTGATGATGCTAAAACCTGTTGTGAACCGGGTTTTACGGCAGAGTGCGTCCACATGGACGCGGACAAGCTGAAATGGCCGCTGGAATTGCGGTTCTGGAAGCCCGGTGACCGATTCCGGCCCCTGGGCATGCGCGGCTCGAAAAAGCTCCAGGATTTTTTCACCGATTGCATGGTCCCCAAAGATGAGCGGCAAAGGGTGCCGCTTCTTTGCGACAGTGAAAAAATATGCCTGGCAGTTGGAATGAGAATGGATGACAGAGTGAAAATTGGAGCCAATACGAGGACAATCCTCGTGGTGAGGATTCGTCGATTGCCTTGAATTTTCAAACCATCCATCTCTTGTCCGAGAGGGGAAGATTTCAGCCTACGCCAGGATATCTTCTCAATTATTCTTTCCTCAAATTGAATTTGTTCCTTCCAGGTCTTAAATGAAGAGTAGGTGTCAGGCGCTCTTGATTGTCATCTGCGTGCTATCACTTTGAGATGTATATATTGATTGGTCACAGGAGAATTGCAATGAACTTCCTCAAAGTTTACAGCTTGTTTGTCCTGGCTGTTCTCCCGGTGTTCGCCGCCGGAATGTTTTTTGTCCTTCAGACAGACTTGGATAAAGACACGCAATCAATCCCGTATCACCCCCGGATCATCACTCCCGAAGACCAGGGATCGGCGCCGCTATCGATTGTTCCCGGCGATAGGGAAAAGACAAAGGTCGAATACAGGAACATTCTCTTTAACCGGGGTAACGAGGACGAAACATTCCATATCTGAGCAACCCTTTCCTTGCCCCCGAAACTTCGGATCGCGTGCGGGTCGGGCTATCGTACACTCTCTTTTATCCCAGCCAGAATCTGACGGAAGGGGACTCCAAAACGGGAGCTGGAAATGAAAAAAGTTGATCAAGGCGCCTTTGTCAAACTGTGCTTTAGGGGCACTCTCGAAAACGGAGTTGTTTTCGATAAGACTGATAAGTGCAAACCGCTCGAAATCCAGGTAGGTACGGGCGCTATCGTAAAGGGTTTCGAGGATGCATTGATCGGCATGGGCCTGAATGAAAGGAAGTCCTTTGTCCTTGAACCTGAACAGGCATATGGCGAACGGGACGAAAGACTTGAACGCAGGTTGGAAAGGTCTCGCCTGCAACTCGGGTTTGAACCCGTTCGGGGTCAGGTTATTTTATTTCAGACCCGGGAAGGGCAAAAACTGCCGGCGGCGGTGAAGTTTGTCGATGACGAGACAATTGTGGCCGATTTCAATCATCCTCTGGCCGGTAGAGAACTCTCCTTCGAAATCGAGGTGGGAGAAATCAGTGAATCCGGCAGCGATTCTCAGGCCGAGTGTGTAGCTGAATGCTGCTGCGGCTGAGACATTCGAAATTTTATCAAAAAATGAATCTTCAGACTCTACGGTGAGTTCCGTTCGCAGGGCCAACCCCGGTACAAATTCGGTTCTTGACTTCCACTGCATAGATTAATAGAAGCGTTTAGGGGAGATTTCCCCGTCTTGTTTGTCTGATCCTTCCAGCATAAATCGAAAGGATTCTGAATGAAGAATTGGGTGTTCCTTTTTCCCGGGCAGGGATCGCAATACGTTGGAATGGGTCGTGAGTTCCACGACAATTACAGCGAAGTCCGTGAACTGTTCGAAAACGCAAACGATATCCTGAAAATGGATGTCAGGAAGCTGTGCTTTGAAGGCCCCGATGAGGTGCTGATCCTTACCGAGAACGTTCAGCCGGCGGTGACGGTTATGAACCTGGCTTGTCTGGCCGTTCTCAGGCTGCATGAAATCTACCCGGCCGCTGCGGCCGGGCACAGCCTGGGAGAGTACAGCGCGCTCTATGCGGCGGGAGCGATAACTCTGGAGGCTACGCTCAAGCTGGTCCGGCAGAGGGGGAGGTTCATGCAGGAGGCGGCCATTATCGAGCCCGGGGGTATGGCGGCGATAATGGACCTCGAAGAGGAAAGGATCCGAGAGATTTGCACTCTGGCTGGAGCAGAGATAGCGAACATAAACTGCGTTGAGCAGGTCATCATCACGGGGCCCGAGGTTGAGGTAAACAGTGCGGCGATGATGTGCGAGAAGGCGGGCGCAAAAAAGTGTATGAAGCTCAATGTCAGCGGACCCTGGCATAGCAGGTGTATGGAATTTGCGCGCGAAAAGTTCGAGCCGGTGCTAGGAGAATGCGTTTTCAAAGACCCTCAAATCCCGGTCGTAAACAATATCGATGCGGAATTCCTCAAAAGCGGATCGCAAATCCCGGAGAAACTCAGCGGCCAAATCTGCAGCTCTGTTTTGTGGAAGCAGTCCATGGAGCGTATGGTCGGGGCCGGGTTCACTCATTTCGTCGAGGTAGGTCCTAAAAAGGTATTGCGCGGGCTAATGCGGAGGATCGACCGAAACGTTAAAGTGTTGAACGTAGAAGACGACGCGAGCCTGGCGACTTTTCTGCAGGCTAACTGAGAAAAGCGATTCACCGCAGCATCTCATGTTCAGTTGGGACACCCTGAAATCATGAAAAGACCCGTAGATCCGTAGGATGGGTGGAGCGAAGCGCAACCCATCGGTCTTTTCGTGACAGGTTTAACAACGCAATCAAGGCCGAGGATTAGCTCCTGTTTTGCCTTTGGCCTGTTGTTCCTGTAAACCCGGTAAATCCTGTCAAATGGTCATTTCCACCTCAGAGGCGCGGAGTACGCAGAAAAAGGCCTCACCGACCGGCACCTCGCACAATCCTGGGACGTATTTTAGGGGGTTTCCAATTGATCCGAAACCATTAAACCAAGAGGAGAAAAAATGAAACGTTTAGTGCTGGTTGTACTGGTGGGATTGCTGGCGGTATTTTTCTTTGCAGGCATGGCGTTTGCCCAGTGGCAGGGCGGTCAGGGCGGTCAGGGCGGTCAGGGCGGTCCAAAGATGGGGTGTCAGGAACGTTTTGATGCATTGGACACTAACCATGATGGGAAACTCACCCTGGAAGAATTTATGGCGGCTCCGCATCGCAGGGGAAAAGCCGAAGAGAGGTTCAAGGCAATGGATGTCAACGGGCATGGTTATATAACAAAAGAGGAGTTCTGTTCAGGCCGGGGAAGGGGTAGATGAGGCATAGGCAGAGGCATGGGTCAAGGTCAGGGCGCATGAACAAATCAGTAGAACATTTTCCCGAAAGCTTTCAACTTCAGTGGGGGCTTCCAGGGAGTCTTTTCTAAGCATCCCGCTAAATAGCTTTGCACATAAAATGGCGCCCCAGGAATTTATCCCCCATGTTGCTGTAGCAGGGCTGAAAACCAAAATCGACGAATCCCATCCTCTGATAGAGAGAACGAGCCGGATTTCCTTCGAACACCTCGAGCAATATGAGACGCAACCCGTGACAAGCTTTTCCTCTCGCCAGCAGTGCCTGTAATAACAGAGTCCCAAGGCCCGAATTCCGGTGGGGTTCCGCGACGATAATCGAAAACGTCGCTTGATGCATGATCTTGCGGTATTCCGGCAATACGAGGCCCGCGATACCACAGGGTTGGCCGTCGCATTCGGCGGTAAGCACCGCTTGCCGCGGCACGAAACTGAACACGTGCCGCGCTGCTCCGTCGATCTCATCTTCCGAAGCGAATGGAAACCAACATAATACCTTAGGGTCGGCGACCCAGCGTTTCCAATGCTCCATGTCTGCTTCGACGGCAAGCCGGATATTTAATCCGCCGATCATGTTCGTTTCCTTGTCACCCATGTCTTCGGTCCAAACTAAGGGGGTGCGGCCGCCTTCATTTCGTGCGTTCCTGATGATTCGGGCCGGTTTTACACCGTCTCGTATTTGAACATCGGACAACCCTTGCAGACATCCATTCCCGGCCACGGTTCGCCGCCCTTACCGAGAACTGAAGGACCGCCCATATCGGTTACGCGCTTGAGCAATTGCGCGGCGCTGTCTTTGATCTGCGTTCCGGGGATAAAGAGATTCACCATGGACATATCACTCTTGCCGGAAGTCTTGCTGCCGGCGCACGTTGTGGTCATGTTGGCTGTATTGTGGTTAAAGGCCCAGACCGAACCGGAGCATACTGCGGAACAGGTAGTGTGATTAAAGGTAAGATTGCTGCGGCCGGTCGCGCCCATATAGTCGTTGAGGACATGGTATGCCTGATAGGGCAGCAACATAAAAAAGACGATATCCGGATCAACCCCCGATGCGTCGAACATGGCCAGGGGCGCGGTATAAATGCCGTAGCAACTGCCCAGAGGAAGCTTGGCTTTACCCAGTGGCGCTTCCCATGCGAGCTTTTCGTCCCTCAGATACTTCATGTGGCTTTTGGTGTCTTTTTCGGGGTCCAACTCCCGGAAGCCGAATACGGGTGCGGCATTTTCACACAACAGCTCGCGAGCAGGCATAAACATGGCCTTGTGCCCACCCCGGGCCATGGCCAGGCGTTGACAGTAAGTGAGTTTGGTCTTGGCTTTGGTATTAACTTTATACTGAGAGATTTCGGCCTCATCTGTGCAGAATTTGATGCCCACAGGATCAAAATCCAGCCTGAAATAATAAATATAGGCGTCCACCACGTCTGAGTAAGTCAACTCGCCCCTGCTCTTCGCGGCGATGGCGGCCATTGCTTCTCGTAGTCCCATGCGAATTCTCCTTAAGGTCTTATCCTTGAAATATTTAAAGTGATGGACGGAAATTTATGGTCCATCCTGTAAACGAGTACCTCCAATATTTTTCACTCGAAGACGCGAAGAAAGAGAAGGAGGACAACAGCGGTAGCGAGCAGGGAGATGGCTTTCTTAGTGGTTCGGCTCCTCGGTTCCCTCTACTTTCTACGCAACTTCTCGGCAACGCATTTAACCTGCTTCCTCTCCTTCGCGACTTGCGGCTTCGCGTGCAAACTGTCCATGTACGTTCTTGCCGTAGAATTCGATGAGATGTATTACTTTGCGAACGGTCGGCTATGATGAGCCCGAATAGAGCACCGCCCCATGACCTGTGCTTCGAACCTCCGAAGCGCGCGCTCAAAACCGGTACCGCAACGCACGACCTTTCTGCGTTTTTTGGCTCTTGGACCCGGAGTATAAACCAGTCGGAGGCTCGGGAGAAGTTATGAAGAAAGAAGTGTGGATTTTATTTGGAATCTCGCTGGGCGCTGCCTTGTTTATGTTCTTTCAGGGCAGCTTCTTTGCGGTTCAGTCTGAAGGGACCACCGTTGAGTTGCCGCAAAGCGATTCCGCGCAAGCCGCTTCGGGAGGGATAGCGCCGGAGGTTGTGCCGGCTGTGCAGATCAGTCTGGACAAGACCTCTCTGGATAACCATGGAACGATCAATCTGAGCGGGACCGCGCCTGCGGGTAAGCCTGTGTACATCGAGGTATGGACCGACGAAAAAGTCCGCGCGTCTCGTTTCGATTCGGAGCCTGAAAGAGAGACGGGCAATAGGCCGTATATCCTTTATATGACCGAACAGATGCCCGCCTACTACAAAATACTGACTCCGTCGGATAAGCAGAGTGTGCTTGCGGGGCTAAAGACCCATGGAAGCGACTGGAGCTACTCGCAGGTGCTCAAGGACTTGGGAGCGGAAAACGCTTTCACGGCAGCGGCGGGAATCGCGATCCACAGGTATAAGGCAAGCCTGCTCGGCAGCGTGGTCGGGTCCCGGGGTGAGTTGCTTCCGGCAATGGATGCGAAAGAGAGTTCGAAGCGGGCAATGCAGCTCGTAAAAGCCAGGTTCAGGTCAGCCAGCGTCCTTTTCGTTCCCGATATCGATATAAAACCGGAAGGGTACTTCAGTGCCGAAATAGTTCTGCCCGAAGGCGCACCAAGGGGGAAATACAATGTCCGGGCGGTTGTTGACGGCAGTACCTCAAGCCATGCTGTATCATTCGAAAACAGGATTGCTTTCCCTTACCTTTACCTCACCAACGCTGGAACGAGCATCAATCTTTTCTATCCCGTCCTTCTCTCCTTTGCTGTTTCGATATTCGGAGTACTCATGGGAGCAGGCGGAGGGTTCATTCTTAACCCGCTCCTGGTTTCCCTGTGGCCTCTTCCGCACACCGTAGTTGCCGGTACCGTCATGCCTACGATACTCTTCTCCCAGGGCAGCGGCATAGTCAACTATTCCAGAATAAAATTCATAAACTGGAAGCTTGGTATTTCGATCGGCCTCGCCATGTTCCTGGGCGGATTCATCGGCCCGAAGCTCACTGAACTGGTCACAGTCGAACAGTACAAGTTCGTTTTTGGATGGATACTGGCGGTTCTGTCAGGCCTGATGCTATGGCAGACCACTCCGGGGTACCTGGCTAAAAACAGCAGAGAACAGGCGATTTTGAAGGAGTACCGCAAGAAGGCTGAAGAGGCCGCCACAGCTCCTAAGTCTGCATAATTCTGAATTAGGCCTTTTTTTGTAAGGAGATTGATATGGAAGTTAAATTCTGGGGTCAGAAATTTAAGGTGAACTTGATTTTCGGTTGTATTGGCGGCTTTGTGATCGCGGTAGTTTCCTCGATGTTCGGTTTCGGTGGCGGGCCGTTTATGGTTCCGCTCATGACCGTGGGACTCGGGCTCCCAATGTTCGTAGTCGTCGGCAGCTCGCTCCTTGCGATCTTCTTCAACACTCTCATGGGAAGTGTACGGCACTATCAGTTTGGAAATTTCGACCCGATACTCTTCCTTTTGATGTTTCCGGGGGCGATTCTGGGCGGCTATATAGGCCCTCAGATCGCAAAGAGAATAAGCCCGCTGATGGTAAAGAGGATAGCGGCCGTGGGCCTGCTCATCCTTGCGCTTAATCTTCTGGGGGTTTTTTGAGAAATCGGGCGCCGCATCAGCCGGGATAGGCCGTATAAACCAGCCGGTTGACATGCGACCCCGGTTTTGATTACAATTTGCGGCACGGTAGAATTTCGGATTCGGATGGGCGGGGATAAACCCGGCCCCTTGCAGGAGCTAAAATTGCCAATTTACGAATTTCAGTGTGCGGGTTGCGGCAACGTAGTGGAATTCATCTTGACTGGGAACAAACATCTCGAGATGAAATGCAGCGCATGCGGCGGGGAAGACCTTCAACGCATTATGAGCCGTACGAATTATGCCATGGGTCAATCGGGTACGTCGGATAGCGCAGGTCCCTGTGCCACGACTCGCACGTGCGGACCAGGCAAATCGTGTACTTCCATAGAACTGCCGGGCCACACGAAATAGGGGTGGTCACTCCTTTTATTGCGACCTGATCTTTGTCTGCCGGGCAGGTTTGCCGTTCAGTCCGCCTTTTCCTTTTTTCCCATCTTGTCGACAAGTCTTTCGTAATATACCTGGTGTTTCTCCAGGTCCAACGAACCTCGACGCGCCATGTTGAGTTTCATGATCAGGTAGTTCAACTTTTTGATCTGCCTGTATTTCTCCTTGGTGTCCCTGACTCCGTCGAGCAGTTCCTCCATGGTTAGGATTTCTTTTCTGAGCTCGAGTTCGGGCGGGAGGCAGTTGGCGTTCTTCAAAATCTTGTGGGCCAGGCGAATGTCTTGCGCAATGTGCCTGTCGTCCTCCAATTGGAGAGGCTTTCCTTTGCCGGGCAGATCGTCGAATTCGCCGTTATCCATTGCCTCGCGGATTTTTTTCTCCGCGATTTTTTCGAATGATTCAAATATATTGCTCATAATGCACACTCGTTTTAAAACGGGCCGTTAAACGGACGCCGGACAGCGGAATTAAGTTTTATATCTTTCTGTTCCTGCCGCGATATCAGGGGATGCCGGCATCCGTCTGGCCTTTATTTGCGAAAGCGGCTAAAACCGCTTATAATTCTATCATATGTCAGAGGTGGTACAAACGAAAGATGTCTTCAGATAATTTAGCTTCAAACTTCTTCCAGGATATTTTTCCACCCCGGTGCATAAGAGTTCTCGGCGCCGGCCGTTTTGGGAGGTTGGCGGCCGAAAGGCTCAAGCGCCGTTTTCCCGATGCGCTCATGTCTATAACTGACCGGGATGCGGATAGAGTCGATGCAATTACCTGCGACCTGGGAATTG